>Ga0181518_10003418_pt1 | contig 14695 bp, 12 predicted proteins | sample PEATcosm2014_Bin_28_FD_119751 | JGI IMG/M metagenome (GOLD analysis project Ga0181518, IMG submission 119751) | Peatland microbial communities from MTU Mesocosm Facility, Houghton, MI, USA - PEATcosm2014_Bin01_60_metaG | ecosystem: Environmental > Terrestrial > Soil > Wetlands > Peat | place... | reverse complement strand
GCGTTCGCGTCGGGTCGGCAGCTGCCTACCCGCCCAGCCGAACAGTGTCAGCCCTCGCGCTCCGGGGTGCTCGGGAGCCGACGGTCCGCTTGTGCCAAGTGTCCGGTTACAGAGCATCCCAGCTTGGCAACGGGGGGCGTGCCAAGCCACGCCAACACCCCATGCACCAGAACGGCTTCTCACCTCGTGCCGGCCGAATTCTCACCCACAGCACAATGAGACGCCGATGAGACTCCCCGGGCGTTCCGCCGGCGGCCGACAATTCCATTGACATCCGGCACTAACATTGTTATGCATACTGTCATGGAGAACGCCGCGCCCGCCCCATCTTGTCCTGCCGCCTCCCCGGGTTCCGATCAGGGTCGGCCGGGCGCGACCATACCCGCGCGCATTGCCGCCTTCCTCCAAACGCTGCGCATTTTGCTCAACTACGGCCGTCATCTCACAGAAACCGTCAGTGACCGCGCCGCCGCCCCCAGTTTCGCCTCGATCGCCGTCTGCTTCGGCACCGCCCGCCTGGAGACCATCCTGGCCCACCTGCAACGCGGCCTCCTGCGGGCGATCGCGCTGGAGCGCGTGTTGCTCGCGCGCGCGGCGCGTGGCCGCGACATCGCTTTGGTGGTGCCGCGCCTCCGCTCGGTCGCCGAATCGCCCGCGCCGGCCGCCGATCCGCCTGCCCTCGCCGCCGATGGTGCCGCGGCGCCATCGGCCCCCGTCGCCCGAACGGCGGCAGCGCGCCCGGCCCGGCCTGCCGGCTGGAACGATCCCACCCTGTATATGCCGACCTTGGAGGAACTCGAGGCCCGGGTGCGCCGGCGCCCGTTGGGCCAGACCATCATCGAGATCTGTCTCGATCTCGCCGTGGTGCCGGGCATCTGCACGGGTCCGTTCTGGAACGAGCTGTTCGACCTGATGCGCTGCTACGGCGGCACGCTGGCGACGTTGATGCAGGAGCGGTGCCGGCGCGAGAAGGCGTTCGCCGACGAGCAGGACAGGGGGCCGACGCGAAGCTGGGCGTGGTGGGATCAGAAACGCGAGACGATCCGCGCGGCATTGGGATTCTTCATCGGCGAGCCGCCGGTGATCCCGTTCGGCCTGGTGCCGGCGGTGTGTCTGCCTGCCGCGACGGCGGCCACAGGACCGCCGTAAGCGCGGCGGAAGACCACACAGTTCATTGACGCAAGGGCCGGGCGGCAGTGCCAGGCACCGCCCGGCCGGCGGCGTGGGCGATGCGGGCCGCGTGTGCCGCATCGCGGCCTGGAGACGCAGGCCCCGCCGCGGTAAGCTCGCACCGGCATGACCCAGCATCGCATCGGCGTGGATCTCGGCGGCACCAAGATCGAGATCATCGTCCTCGCGCCCGACGGCAGCGAGGCGCTGCGCCAGCGCATCGCCACCCCGCCCGGCGGCTATCCCGCAACCCTCCAGGCGATCGCCCAACTGGTGCGCGACACCGAAGCGCAGCTTGGGGTCACCGGCACCGTCGGCATCGGCATCCCCGGCGTGATCAGCCCGGCCACCGGGCTGGTGAAGAATGCCAACTCCACCACGCTGAACGGCCATCCGTTCGACCGCGACATCGGCGCTCTGCTGGGCCGCGCGGTGCGAGTGGAAAACGACGCCAACTGCTTCGCCCTGTCCGAGGCCGCCGACGGCGCCGGCGCCGGCCACCGGCTGGTGTTCGGCATCATCCTGGGCACCGGAGTCGGGGGCGGCATCGCGGTGGACGGGCGGGTGCATCGCGGCCCGCACGGCGTGGCCGGCGAGTGGGGGCACAACCCGCTGCCCTGGATGCTCCCCGCCGAATATCCCGGCCCGCAATGCTGGTGCGGCCTGCGCGGCTGCCTGGAGACCTTCGTCGCCGGCCCCGCCCTGGCGCGCGACTGCGACGGCCCGGACGCGCTTGACGCCAGCGGCTTGCCGGTGCGCGCCGCCGCCGGCGACGCACGCGCCCGCGACGCCCTGGACCGCCACGTCGATCGCCTCGCCCGCGGCCTGGCGCAGGTGATCAATCTGCTCGATCCCGACGCCATCGTGCTGGGCGGCGGGCTGTCCAACATGCAGCACCTCTACACCGAGCTGCCGAAGCTGCTGCCGCGTCACGTGTTCAGCGACGTGATCGCCACGCCGATCCTGAAGAACCGGCACGGCGATTCGTCCGGCGTGCGCGGCGCCGCCTGGCTGTGGCCGGCTGCCGCTAACCTCTCCCGCACCGCGCGCGGGAGAGGTCAAGACGCGTAAGCGGCGAGGCTGACGGTGCCGCGGGTCACCCCGACCTTACGGCGTGCCCCACCGAACGTGGGCAACGTGCCGACCCGACCACCGTCAGCCTCGCCGCCTTGCGTCTCGACCTCTGCCGCGCGCGGCGCGGGAGAGGGTCATTCCGCCCTCTGCCGCGATTGTTCGGCAGTCGTTGCGGCGGGGACCATCTGCCCGACCTGCGGCGGCACGCGCCTGGTAAGCCATCCCGAACTGTTCGCGCTGACCATCGCGCACATCGACTGCGACGCCTTCTACGCCAGCGTCGAAAAGCGCGACCGACCGGACTTGGCCGCGAAGCCGGTCATCGTCGGCGGCGGCACACGCGGCGTGGTCACCGCCGCCTGCTACGTCGCACGGCTGTATGGCGTGCGCAGCGCCATGCCGATGTTCAAGGCGCTGAAAGCCTGTCCCGACGCGGTGGTGATCCGCCCCGACTTCGCGAAATACGTCGCCGTGTCGCGCCAGGTGCGCGCGCTGATGGGGGCGCTGACCCCCCTGCTCCAGCCGCTGTCGATCGACGAGGCGGTGCTGGACCTCGCCGGCACCGAGGCGCTGCACGGCGCGCCGCCCGCCGCGGTGCTGGCCCGCTTCGCCCGCACGGTGGAACGCGAGGTCGGCATCACCGTCTCCATCGGCCTGGCGGCGAACCGATTGCTCGCCAAGATCGCCGCCGGCCGCGACAAGCCGCGCGGCTTCGCGGTGATCGGCGCGGCCGAGGCGGCGTCGCTGCTGGCGCCCGAACCGGTGCGGCTGCTGCCCGGCATCGGTCCCGTGCTGGCGCGCAAGCTGGAGGTGCTCGGCATCACCCGGCTCGGGCAGTTGCAGGTGCTGGCGGAACGCGACGCGCTGCGCCGGCTTGGCGAGGATGGCCCGGCTCTGGTCCGCCGCGCCCGTGGCGAGGACGCGCGCCTGGTGGACCCCGGCCGCGACACCAAGTCGATCAGCGCCGAGACGACGTTCGACACCGACCTGAGCGAGATCCCCGCGCTGGAGCGGCACCTGTGGCGGCTGGCGGAAAAGCTCGCCCGGCGACTGCGGGAAAACGAGCTGGCCGCCGCCGGGGTGGTGCTGAAGCTGAAGACGGCGCAGTTCAGCAGCCGCACCCGCGCCGCGCGGCTGCCCAGCCCGACCGTGCTGCCGGACCGGCTGTTCGCGGCCGCCCACGACCTGCTGCGACGCGAGGCCACCGGCACGGCGTTCCGCCTGATCGGCATCGGCGCTAGCCCGCTGGTGCCGCGCAGCGAGGCCGATCGCGGCGACCTCGCCGACGTGGCGACCCCGCGGCTGGCGGCGGCGCAGGCGGCGATCGACGCGTTGCGCGACCGCTACGGGATGGCGGCGATCGGGCGGGGGCGGGGGTTTGGCGGAGGGAAGCACGCGCCCACCGCCACGGCCGGGCTTGACCCGGCCATGACGATAACACGTCAGCACTTGTGCGGTTGCGGGGCGAATTCGGTCATCTTGGCGTTCATGACAAAGTCGCCGAAATCCATTTGCATGTCGTCGGCGACGCCGTTCTCCCAATAGCGCATGCCGACCTGGTAGTTCGGCGTCACGGTGTCCGGCTTGTGGTCGAAGAAGGCCAATCGCACCCTGGTACTCGGCAAGGTGGAAAGCAGCGGCCATGCCGTCTGATACGGCTGCTTCCAATCCAGGATCGCGATCGAGCTGTCCTCGACACCGTTCTCGTCGGTGCCGTCGAACAGCGGCAGGGCGAGGAACTTCTTGCCCTCGCGGGCGGCGGCGATGATCGCGGCGGTGTGCGCCATAGGGAACAGCGTACCGGCGGGCAGCGCCACCGTGGTGTCCTTCGGCATGGTGTAGTGCACCTCGCCCGGGCCGCCGCGCCGCTGCAGGCTGGCGTCGCCGTCGGTCTGCGAGGTGACCGCGGAATCCGTCAACTGCTTCATGTGGAAGCGCAGCTTCAGCCCGTCCTTGGCTTCCCAGGTGGCGTAGTCGGAAACCATGTGGATGTCCTGGCCGTCGCTGTTGGTCACCGTCATGTCGAGGCGTTGACGGACGGCCCAGCCGTCGCAGGCGTCGATCACCTCGTAACCCATGGTGCCGGTGGCGGCGACGATGTCGCCCTCGCGGCCGTTATCCAGCGTCAGCTGGTACAGCGCGTGATGGGCGGCGAGCGGCGCCGGTGCCGCGACTGGCGCCGGCAGCCCGGCCGCCTGGACCGGCAGGGTGGAGGCATCCCAGGCGAGCAGGGGGAAAACAACTGCCAGGGCGGCAGGAAGGCGCATGAGGTGTCTCCGCGAAGGGGCGTCGTGCCGCGAGCATAGGTAGGCCAGCCCGCCCCCGCCAGCGATCACGCTTTCCGGAGCAAGCGGCCGCGCTGTTTATCCGCCGGTCGCCTTCACCTTGGGCGGAATGTCCAGACGCAGGGAAAGCTCCTTCAGGCGGGCGGGGGGCACCTCGGCAGGGGCGCCCATCATCAGGTCCTCGCCCTGCTGGTTGAGCGGGAACAGGATCACCTCGCGGATGTTCGGCTCGTCGGCCAGCAGCATGACGATGCGGTCGATGCCGGGTGCCGCGCCACCATGTGGCGGCGCGCCGTAGCGGAACGCGTTGAGCATGCCGCCGAAGCGCTTTTCGACTTCTTCCGGTGGATGGCCGGCGATTTCGAAGGCGCGGATCATGATGTCCGGCCGGTGGTTGCGGATCGCGCCGGAACACAGCTCCGCACCGTTGCAGACGATGTCGTACTGGAACGCCTTGATGGTCAGCGGATCCTGCGAGTTCAGCGCCGCCAGCCCGCCCTGCGGCATGCTGAACGGGTTGTGGCTGAAATCGACCTGCCCGGTTTCCTCGTTCAGTTCGAACATCGGGAAGTCGGTGATCCAGCAGAACCGGAACGCGCCCTTCTCGATCAGGCCGAGTTCCTCGCCGAGCCGGGTGCGCACCGCGCCGGCGAATTTCGGCGTGACGTCCCGCTTGCCGGCGGCAAAGAACACCGCGTCGCCGGCACCCAGGCCGCAGCCGGCACGGATCGCTTCCGCGCGCTCCGGTTCCAGGTTGCGGGCGATCGGGCCTTTCGGGCCGTCGGCGTCGAACACGATGTAGCCGAGGCCACCGGCGCCCTCGGCTTTCGCCCAGTCGTTCAGCTTGTCGAAGAAGCTGCGCGGCTGCGCCGCCCCGCCCGGCGCCGGGATCGCCCGCACCACGCCGCCCGACGCCGCGATGCGCGCGAACAGGCCGAAGCCGGAACCGGCGAACTGTTCCGTTACGTCAGCGATCCTCAGCTTGTTGCGCAGGTCCGGCTTGTCGCTGCCGTAGTCCAGCATCGCCACGTCGTAGGGGATGCGCGGCCAGGGCGCCGGCGTCACCGCGCGGCCCTCGGCGAATTCGTCGAACACGCCGGCGATCACCGGCTCGATCGTCTGGAACACGTCCTCTTGCGTGACATAGCTCATTTCGAAATCGAGCTGGTAGAACTCGCCGGGCGAGCGGTCGGCGCGGCTGGCCTCGTCGCGGAAGCAGGGGGCGATCTGGAAATAGCGGTCGAAGCCCGCGACCATGGCGAGCTGCTTGAATTGCTGCGGTGCTTGCGGCAGGGCGTAGAACTTGCCCGGGTGCAGGCGGGCGGGCACCAGGAAGGCGCGGGCGCCCTCGGGGCTGTCAGCGGTCAGGATCGGCGTCTGGAACTCGGTAAAGCCGGCCTCGATCATGCGGCGGCGGATCGAGGCGATGACGCCGGCGCGCAGCATGATGTTGCGATGCAGTTTGTCGCGGCGCAGATCGAGGAAGCGGTATTTCAGCCGGAGGTCCTCGGGGAATTTCTCGTCGCCGGCGACTTGCAGCGGCAGCACCTCGGCGGCGGACTGCACCACCAGGTCGGCGGCGCGCAGTTCGACCTCGCCGGTGGGGAGCCTGGGGTTGATCGTGCCGGGTTCGCGCGGGACCACCTGGCCGGTGACGGTGATGACGCTCTCCGGCCGCACCGTGTCCACCGCGTCGAAGGCGGGGGAGCCGGCGGGGAACACGCATTGCGTCATGCCGTAATGGTCGCGCAGGTCGATGAATTTCAGGCCGCCGTGGTCGCGCTTGGCATGCACCCAGCCGGAAAGACGGGCTGTGTGCCCGGCATCGGCGGCGCGCAACGCGCCACAGGTATGGGTGCGGTAGGCATGCATCATGGTGGGTCCCGGGGCTGAAAGGCGGGCAGACAAGCCCCGGCATTTCCGGGGAGTCGAGCGGACGGATGGACGAAGGAAGGCCAGGGCTCTGCCCTGGACCCGTCAGGGGGCTTTGCCCCCTGAACCCCCAGCAAAGGCGCAGCCTTTGCAATCCATCCATTGGAGTGGTTGGACGGGAGGGGGCCATGTGGCGCGGCTGCCTCGGATGGCCGGCCATCGCCAGCCATCCGAGGCAGCCGCGCCACATGGCCCCCTCCCGTCCAACCACTCCAAGTGAAGGGTCCCAAGGGCTCCGCCCTTGGCGGGGATCCAAGGGGCAGAGCCTCTTGGTGGGGTTCCAGGGGCAAAGCCCCTGGCCTTCTCTCGGTTCACCTGCCGGCTTGAGTTGCCGGAAACACCGGGGCTCGTCTGCCCGCTTACCGCGTCCCGTACAACCGATCCCCCGCATCACCAAGGCCGGGACGGATGTATCCGTGGTCGTCCAACTGGCGGTCGATCGCCGCGACATAGACGCGAATATCCGGATGACTTTCGACCAGCGCAGCCAGGCCCTCCGGCGCGGCGAGCAGGCAGGCGAAGCTGATCTGGGTTGCACCGGCCTGCCTGACCCGATGCAACGCCGCGATCGCGGAATGGCCGGTCGCCAGCATCGGATCGACCACGATCACCAGCCGATCCTGGATGTCGTCCGGCAGCTTCAGGTAATACTCGACCGGAACCAGCGTGTGCGGGTCGCGATACAGCCCGATATGCGCGACGCGCGCCGAGGGAACCAGGTCGAGCATGCCGTCCAGCATGCCGTTGCCGGCACGCAAAATCGACAGGAAGCACAGCTTCTTGCCGGACAGCAGCGGCGCTTGGGTAACCTCCAGCGGTGTCTCGATGGCAACGGTTTCGGTCGGCAGGCCGCGGGTCACCTCGTATGCCATGAGCAGGCTGAGTTCGCGCATCAGCCGGCGAAACTCCGCGGTGGGGGTTTCCTTACGCCGCAGCAATGTCAACTTGTGCCGCACCAGCGGATGCTCGAGCACGGTCACGTTGGAAGGGAAGGACATTGGCGGGCTCTTTCGTGACGAGGCTCAAAAGATACTGCCGTCACTCAGCACGGCAAGCGGCGGGCTGCCGTCGGCGCGGCGTCGGCGTGCGATCTTCCGGCCGGCATCCAGGTACCGCCTGGCAACAGCCGCGCCAAGGGCAGTTCGGCCTCCGAGCGCCCCAGCCGGGACCGCAGCATCGGTGCCAGACGGTCGAGCAAGGCCACGGCCAGGGCACGCCGTTCGACGATCGCCGGATGATCCGTGGCGAGTGGACGCGAGACCAATGCGGCATCGCGCGGCCGCAGGTTACGGCCACGGCGGCATCCGCCCGCCCGACGCGGCGTGCTCAGACCGTCGCATAGTTGCGCGTCACTTCCGGATCGTTGTGCTGCTTCAGCAGTTCCAGCAGGCGACGGCGCATGATCAGCCCGGGACGGTCGGAGGCCATGTGCGCCTCGGTCCGATGGGACAGATCCAGCGCAGCGTCGGGGTCGGTCGCTTCCAGGATGTCGCGATCCTCGTAGACCACGGCAGCGTCCCAGTCGATCAGCGCCTGGGCCGGACACTGTTCCTCGGTATCGTTTCTGTACGCCAATTGGATCAACTGGATGCGGGCGTCGTCGACCGGTGTGGCGCAGGTGATGATGATGTGACGGATGCCGCTGGGATAGGTCATGTCCATGCGACGGCAGAACGGCATGTACCAGTGGTTGCGCATCGTGCGCGTCGTGGTCGGTGCGGTGGTACCGGTCACGCGGAACGCCGCCGGCGGATTGACGATGTCCACGACGGTCGTCGCGACGAAGCCGTACCCGGTCTCCTCGATCTGGTACGTGCTGGGCTTCGGCTGTGCATTGTCGCCAAAGGTACCGCGATGCACGAAGGAGAAATGCGCATTGTCGAAGCTGTTTTCCATCAGCCGCAGCGGCGCGGTATACCACCGGTCGTAAAACTGGCAGATGCGGCGGAACCCCGGCGCACCGTCTTCCGGGATGTCGAACAGCGGCAGCAGCGGATCTTCCAGCGCGACCCAGACATAGCCGTAGCGCGCCTGGCAATGGAACGAATCCACCTTGTAACGCGGCAGCGGCGTCGCGGAGTCGTATTGTGGGATGCGAACGACCGTGCCGGAGCGGTCATAGGTCCAGCCATGATAGCCACACACGATGGTGCCATTCTCCATCCAGCCCTTGGACAGTTTTGTGGTGCGATGGCAGCAGCGGTCGCGCAGCGCCGCGGGCTCGCCCTCGGCATCGAGGAACACGACGATGTCCTCGTTCATCAGGCGGAACGGCTTCGCCCCCTCCGCCAGGTGGCTGATCGGCATGATGGCGTACCAGAATCGCCGCAGGGTCTTCTGTTGCCCGGTCAGCATCGGTTCAGCTCTCCACCGTCACGGCACTGTCATGCCAATGACCCGGCAGCGCGGCGCGTGGAGCGCAGAGGCTGAGTCATCCGGCCCTCAAGAGACGAAATCAGCAAGCGACAACAGCAGAAGCATGAACTGTGCCATTGAATCCCGACGGCGCTGGTGGTGGTTTTCGACCAGTCCGGCTGCACGAGAAGCGTGCGATTGCTTCATTCGTGGTCACGTGACGTCGCCTGATGTCGGACCGTGGGGAACCCATGACCCGCAAGCCGACCGGGTGGCATCGCACTACCGCGGAGCCAGCAGCGGCCATCCTGGAATGGCAGGCGGCAACGCGGCCAGGTCATTGGAAGACGGCCGCCTCCGTGGGCGGCACAAGCCGGCGGTTGAAATCATCCCAACCGACCTGACGGTTGACCTGTCACGCCGCCCCCTCGTCATGCCGGCGCGGGCCCGCATCCGCGGCCTCGTTGATCCCCGCTGCGAGCGTTCGCGCTGTGTGCTACGGTCGGGGCGGCATTTTCACGGCACGCTGCCGCCGGTCACACGGAGTCGCGCGGATCAGCGAAGGGCTCCGCCGGTGTCTGCCGCACCGGCACCGTGCGCACCCGCGGCTCGGTCTGGCGGCGGGTGAACTCCGGCGCGATATCCGCCAACTCGACGAACTGGTCCGCCTGGCGGCGCAATTCGTCGGCCACCATGGGCGGCGTCGTGCGGATCGAGGAAATCACCGAAACCCGCACGCCCTTGCGCTGCACCGCCTCCACCAGCCGGCGGAAATCCGAATCGCCGCTGAACAAAACCGCGTGATCGAGCCGGGGAGCCAGCTCCAGCATGTCCACCGCCACCTCGATATCCATGCTGCCCTTGATGCGGCGGCGCCCGGACGAATCGGTGAATTCCTTGGCCGGCTTGGTCACCAGCGTATAGCCGTTATAAGCCAGCCAGTCGGTCAACGGCTTCAGCGGCGAGTATTCGTCGGTCTCCAGCACCGCGGAATAATAGTAGGCGCGGATGATGTGCGCTCTCTTGCGGAAGAACTCCAATAGATTGCGGTAGTCCACATCAAAGCCGAGGTTGCGCGATGCGGAATAGAGATTCGCACCATCGATGAACAGGGCGACGCGTTCGTCGGGGAGGAAATGCATGGGTGTTGACCTCTTGGCAAACGAAGACGGACGGGGCCACGTTCAAAACCGAACCGCGGCCTGAAGCTGCGCTGACCGGACGAACTGGGCTGCCCGGGGCGACAGACGCCCCAGCATCGCCCATTCGGCGGAAAAGTGAAACGGGGTGATGGGAAGTATTGCCGGATGATCCTGATCTCCATCGGGGCCAACCTGCCGGGGCCGGACGGGTCGCCGCCGCTGGAGACCTGCCGGCGGGCGGCGGCAGCGCTCGACACCCTGCCAAAGTTGCGGCTGCGTGGCCTGTCGCGCTGGTTCGTCACGGCGCCCGTGCTGCCCGAGCGGACTGTGCCAGGGGCAGCGCAGCCGGCCTATGTGAATGCCGTGGCCCACCTGATGGCGGAGCACCCCGGTGAGGCGATCGACCCCGCCGCGCTGCTGCACCGCCTGATGGCGCTGGAAGCGGCGGCGGGTCGGGTGCGCGGCGTCCCCAACGCTCCGCGCGTGCTGGACCTGGACATCGTGGCGATCGACAAGCTGGTGCGCCGCGCGCCCGATCCGATCCTGCCGCATCCGCGCGCCCATGAACGGGCGTTCGTCCTGCTGCCGCTGGCCGAGATTGTACCGGGCTGGGTACATCCCGTGCTGGGGCAGAGCGTCGAGGCACTGCTCGCCGGTCTGCCGGCCCAGGAGGTGCGGGCACTGTGAGGGATGGAGGTGGGCCGGGGGTCGCCGCAGCCTCCAATGACAGCTCTTCCCGTGGCCCTCCGCAGCCTCCGTCTTGAAAGCTTGCTTGCTTCGTGCAGGTTTCCAGCGTTCCAGCCCGCCGCACCCCTTCGCACTTGCAAAAAACCCGCCGCTCGCCTACCTAACTCAATCACCCCGCGTTTACCGGAGGCCTTTGCGCATGGCGCGCGTTACCGTCGAAGACTGCGTCCAGAAAGTCCCCAACCGCTTCGAGTTGGTTTTGCTCGCCGCCCAGCGGGCGCGCAACCTGTCCCGCGGCGAGGAACTGTCGGTGGACCGCGACAACGACAAGAACCCCGTCGTTGCGCTGCGCGAGATCGCCGAGGAGACAATCGACCTGGGCCGGATCGAGCAGGATCTGGTGAAGTCGCTGTCGCGGGCGCCGGAACCCGAGCCGGCGGACGAGGAGGTGCTCGACCTCATCCCCACCGACCAGAACATCTTCGGGCTGCAGGACATCAGCGCCGAGGAGGAGGCTGCGGGCCTGCCGGTGGAGAACGAGGAGATGTCCCCCGAAGACATGGAAGCGGCCATCGAGGCGGAACTCGGCGGCCGCCGCAGGTAAGGCGAGATGCACAAGGGGGGCGAGGCCAGCCCGACGACGCGCCTGGCGCCGTCCCCCACCTACGCGCCCGACGGGGCCACCCAGGGTGTCGTGGCCGCCCCGCCGCCGCCGCCCGTGCCCCGGCTTCTGTCGCCACTGGCCGAAAAAGTCCGCCTGTATGACCCGAAGGCCGATACCCGCCTGATCGACGACGCCTACGCCGTGGCCGAACAGGCGCACGGCACGCAGCGGCGCGACAACGGCGATCCCTACATCACGCACCCGCTCGCCGTGGCCGATATCCTCGCCGGCTACCGGCTGGACACCGCCTCGATCGCCACCGGCCTGCTGCACGACGTGATCGAGGACACCCCGATCAAGCTGCCGGAAATCGATCGCCGCTTCGGGCATGAGATAGCGACGCTGGTGGACGGCGTCACCAAGCTGACCCGGCTGGAGCTGGGGTCCGACCGCACCAAGCAGGCGGAGAATTTCCGCAAGCTGGTGCTGGCGATGAGCCGCGACATCCGCGTGCTGCTGGTGAAGCTGGCCGACCGGCTGCACAACATGCGCACGCTGCATTTCGTGCGCGAACCGGAGCGGCGCCGCCGCATCGCCCGCGAAACCATGGAGATCTACGCACCGCTGGCCGAGCGCATCGGCATGGACGCCCTGAAGACCGAGTTGCAGACCCTGGCGTTCCGCGAGCTGGAGCCGGAGGCGTTCGCCACCATCCAGGCCCGCCTGAACTTCCTGCGCGGCCAGGGCGCCGACGTGATCGAGGAAGTGCGCCGCGACCTGCGCCGGGTCTGCGAAGAGTCGGGCGTCGAGGTGATCGAGGTCACCGGGCGGGAGAAGTCGCCCTACTCGATCTGGGAGAAGATGCACCGGCGGAACGTCGCGTTCGAACAGCTTTCCGACATCATGGCGTTCCGGGTTCTGGTGCCGACACGAGAGGCTTGTTACATGGCGCTGGGTGCGGTGCACTCGGCGTATCCGGTGATCGCCGGGCGGTTCAAGGATTATATTTCCACGCCGAAATCGAATGGCTACCAGGGGCTGCATACCGGCGTGACGCTGCGCGAGCCGCGCAACCAGAAGATCGAAATCCAGATCCGCACCGTGGAGATGAGCGACGTTGCCGAGAATGGCGTCGCGGCGCACTGGTTGTACAAGACGCCCGACGCCAAGCTGGACGGCAAGGACGTGCAGCGGTTCCGCTGGGTGCAGGATCTGCTGGAAATCCTCGAGAATTCCTCGGCACCGGACGAATTCCTGGAAAATACCAAGCTCGAATTGTACGACGACCAGGTGTTCTGCTTCACGCCGAAGGGGCTGTTGGTGCAGTTGCCGCGCGGCGCGACGCCGGTGGATTTCGCCTATTCGGTGCATAGCCAGGTCGGCGACACCTGCGTCGGCGCCAAGGTGAACGGCCGGTTGCTGCCGCTGCGCTATCAGTTGCAGAACGGCGACCAGGTCGAGATCATGACCTCCCGCGGCGGCACGCCGTCGCCGCAATGGGAGCGGTTCGTCGTCACCGGCAAGGCGCGGTCACGCATCCGCCGCTTCATTCACCAGCAGCAGCGCGAAGAGCATATCAATCTCGGACGCGCAGAACTCGCCAAGGCGTTCCGCTCGGCTGGGGTGGATGGTTCGGAACGGACGCTGGAGCTGGCGCTGAAGGTGCTGAAGCTGGCGAGCGTGGACGATCTGTACATCGCGGTCGGCAACGGCAATGTCGGTGCGCGGGACGTGGTGCACGCGGCCTATCCTGAATTGCGCCAGTCGCCGCGCGCGCCGCGCATCGTGCCGGCGTTTCCGCCGCGCGGACGCGCCGGCGTGCGGCCGGACACCAGCATGCCGATCACCGGCCTGGTGCCGGGCATGGCGTATCACTTCGCCGGCTGCTGTCATCCGGTGCCGGGCGACGAGATCGTCGGCATCGTCGCCACCGGCAAGGGCGTCACGATCCATGCGCGCGAGTGCCAGACGCTGGAAGGATTTGCCGCCACGCCGGAGCGCTTCATCGACGTGGACTGGAACTATGAAGTGCTGGCGAAGGGACAACAGGCCGGCAAGCACCATCCGGGGCACACCGCGCGGATCAGTGTGATCTCCGACAACGAGGGACCGGCGCTGGCCAACCTGACCAACGCCATCGCCAAGCAGGACGGCGTCATCGCCAACCTGAAGATCGTCAATCGCCAGCAGGATTTCATGGAAGCACTGGTGGATGTGGAGGTGCGCGACGTGTCGCATCTGTCCAAGGTGATTGCCGGCCTGCGCGGGGTCAGCGGCATCAAGGGCGTCGAGCGGGCGAAGGCTTAGGGCGGTGATGTCAAGCCGCGCTGACAGTGACACTTGGTTGCCTCGCACGGACCGCCCCTACCCGTCATGGCCGGGCTTGGCCCGGCCATCTGTGCGCCCCGCTGCTGCGATTGATTTCCGCAGCGCGTTCGGACCTTACGGTTCGTCGGGATGATTCTCGGCCTGGGTTCCGACATCGTTGACATCCGCCGCATCGAGGCGGCGATCGCGCGGCACGGTGACCGCTTCCTGGAGCGCGTATTCACCGAGACCGAGCGTGCCAAGGCGATGCGCCGGACCGAGAAGATCCGCGCGGCAACGTTCGCCAAGCGCTTTGCCGCCAAGGAGGCGGCGTCAAAGGCGCTCGGCACCGGATTCCGGCGCGGGGTATGGTTCAGCAATCTGGGCGTGGTGAACCTGCCCGGCGGGCAGCCGACGCTGGAAATGACCGGCGGCGCGGCCGAGCGGTTGGCGGCGATGACACCGCCCGGGATGCGCGCGGCGGTGGCGCTGACCATGACGGACGAGTACCCGTATGCCTACGCGCAGGTGATCATTTCCGCAGTGCCTGCATGAGGAAAGCTCTCCCGCTTCGCGACGCGTGAGAGGTTACACCAGCCGCCCTTGGTATTATGCGAGCCGCCCTGATGACTGACTCTCGGTGGAGTCGCACCGGCGCTCCCACGTCATGACCGGGCTTGACCCGGCCATCTATGCAGCCGTGGTGCCGCGATCGATGGCCGGGTCAAGCCCGGCCATGACGGTTGGGGCCGCCTCTGCCGTACGTCAATCGTTGGGACGGTTGGTATTATTACTCAGAACACCCCCAGATGCTGGTGCAGATCCACCCCATCGCGCTGCAACGCCTCGGTGGTGGCATCCACCACCACCCGTCCGCTGTTCAGAATCACAATGTCGTCCGCCACATCGAACACCAGCTTGGCATTTTGCTCCACCAGCACGATCGACAGCCCATGCTGTTTCAGCCGGCGGATCGTCGCCATCACCTCCGCAACGATCTGCGGCGCCAGCCCCTCCGACGGCTCGTCCATCAGCAGCACCCTCGGGTTCGACATCAGCGCCCGCCCGATCGCCAGCATCTGCTGCTCGCCTCCCGACAGATATCCGGCGTATTGATCGCGCCGTTCCGCCAGCCGAGG
>Ga0181518_10003417_pt1 | contig 14706 bp, 7 predicted proteins | sample PEATcosm2014_Bin_28_FD_119751 | JGI IMG/M metagenome (GOLD analysis project Ga0181518, IMG submission 119751) | Peatland microbial communities from MTU Mesocosm Facility, Houghton, MI, USA - PEATcosm2014_Bin01_60_metaG | ecosystem: Environmental > Terrestrial > Soil > Wetlands > Peat | place... | reverse complement strand
CGGGGAGAGACGAAACGTTTCGCACTCTCAGCGCTGGCCGAATCCGAAGGCCTGCTGCCTGGCGTCGACTTCTGATTTCGCTGGACGCCCGCGCTTTTCCGGCGCCAGACGCCGCCGCAGAGTCCTTTCCAAACCCGCAACGAAATCCTCCGTGCCGAGCGCGCGGCCTGTGGGCGTGTTGGGCCGGATCGCGCCGGCATCCGCTTCGGAAATTCAGGGAAATTCAGGCTACCAAACTCCCAATTGTAGCCCAGCGGCAACCGCCGCTACCCTCGGCCTGTGACCGCGACTTCCCGGGGGCAAGCCGGGTACATCTATCCAATTCCAAAGGCGGGAATTGGTAGCAGTCCCCGTTTTGCGGCACGTTCTACCGGGGTGCATTAGGCCTCCGCCACTTCGCCCTCAGTGTAGATCACCTTCCCGCGTTTGATCGTCAGGTGCACCAGGTTGGAGCCGAGCTGCTCCGGCAGCTCGCGGTAATCGCCGGCATTCAGCACCAGAATGTCGGCCAGCTTGCCATAGGCCAACACCCCGCGGTCGGCGCAGCCGATCGAATGTGCGGCATTGACCGTGGCGGCTGAGATGGCTTCCGCCGGAGACATCCCCATCGCCAGGCAGGCCAGGGAAATGGCCGTCTGCATGTTCAACGATGGCGTATCGCACGGATTGAAGTTGGTCGCGATGGCCACCGCCGCGCCGGCATCGATCAACGCCCGCGCCGGCGCATAGCGGCCGCTCCGGAAGGATGCGGGCGGCAGCAGCGTGGCCACGGTTTGCGAACGCGCCAGCGCGTCCACTTCCGCGAGGCCAATGTGCTCCAGATGGTCGACACTCACCGCCTGTTGTTCCACTGCCAGGCGCACCGCCGGCGCCGGCACGGGATCGTCGGCGTGAACCTTGCAACCGAAACCGAGTTCGCGCGCCACCACCAGAAAGCGGCGGAACAACGACTGACGCCACGGCTCCGGGTCCCATTCGAGATCCGCGAAGCGGGCCAGGCGGCGGCGCCGGATTTTCGGCATCAATTCGCCGCACATCCACTCCGCGGCTGCGCAATCGGCTTCCGGAGAGCCCTCCGGCTCCCGCGGAAATCGCAGAAGCAACGTCGCCACAACGTCGAGAGGTCTACCCTGCAAAACCGCCAACGCCCGGAGGACCTTGGTCTCCGCGCTCTCCTGCGGACCGCACCCGGTCTTGGCCTCCACGGTGGTGGTGCCATGCCGGGCCATGGCTTCCAGGTAGGCGCGCCCGCGCCATGCGAGCCGGTGCCCGGTCATGGTCAGCAGCAATTTGACCGCGCTTTGATGCTCGCGCTGCGCCTCTCCGGCAGGGCAAGGCGGCGGAAACATCAGATGGGTGTGGCTGTCCACGAAACCCGGCATCACCACCCGCCCCACGGCGCTGATTTCCATGGCCCCGCGTGCCGCGGCCAGGTTCTCCACGCGCACCGCCGGGCCCACTTCCTCGATCACGCCGTCGCGAATCAGCATGGCGCCGTGGGGAATCACTCCCAGTTCGTTCAGTTCGGGCCCACGCCGGGCGCCTTTGGGCCCGCGCAGCGTCAGCAACTGGCGGGCGTTGCGAATCAGGATCGGTGGCGTGACGTTTTTCCTTCTCAGGGCGGGCATGGCGACTGCTTCCTCACTGTAGCATCGGGCCTGTTACCATTCTGGATTGAGCCTGCCCATGGAGCGTCCCAGCCGCACCGATTCGCCGCGCCCGCTTAAGACGCTGGAGCGCGTTTTTTCCAAGGCCGGCCTGGGCTCCCGCACCGACGCCCGAAGCTGGATTGGCGCGCGCCGCGTCCGCGTCAACGGCAAGATCGTGGAAAACCCCGATTATTGGGTCGACCCCGCCAAAGACACCGTCACGCTGGATGGCAAGCCGCTGCGCGCGCCCGGCAAGACCTACATCCTGCTTTACAAGCCGAAAGGTTATTTGACCACCTGGCGCGATCCGCAGGGCCGCCCCACGGTCTACGATCTGGCCTCCGAAGCCGGCACGTGGCTGGCGCCGGTGGGCCGTCTGGACCTGGACACCAGCGGCCTGCTGATCCTCACCAACGATACCGATTTCGCCGAGCGCGTCACCAACCCTCACCACAAGCTGCCCAAGACGTATCTGGTGAAAGCATCCACGCTGCTCAGCGAGGAACAACTGGACAGCCTGCGCCGCGGCCCCGTGCTGCATGACGGACCCACGCGCCCCGCCGTGGTGACGCGCGTCCGCGACTCGGCGAAGTACACGTTTCTCGAGATCGTCATCACCGAGGGCCGCAACCGGCAGGTGCGGCGCATGATGGAAGCCATTGGGAGCAAGGTATTGAAGCTGGTGCGCGTGGCCATTGGGCCGGTGCGCATCGGCGAATTGCCGATCGGCAAGTGGCGCCGCTTGTCGGACGAAGAGATCCGGGCGCTGGGAGGCGCTACTCCGAGTTCGAATACCAGCGCAGGCCGACGAATGCCGAAGCCATGGTGCCCCGCAGGTAAAACGCGGCCAGGGGCGACGTCTTGAAGTGGAACGCCTTGGCGCCCGCACGCAGTTCGAGGTGCCCCAGGAAGCGAAAGTTCACGGTCGCGTCGGTGTCCCAGATGGTCCAGTGGTGCGGCACCGCGAAACCCGATCCGTTGACTTCAAATCGCACGTGGCGCGACGAATAGTAGTGCCCGCCCAACCCGAACGTCGGCGAAATGAAGGACCGCGTCCCGGATCCAACCAGGCTGATGGGGTTCCCCGTGGTGGGGTCGATAATCAGGTTGCCGTTGCTGTCGTAGTAGTTCTTGGGCGCGTCGAAGGTTGACGCGATCGAGGTGTACTGCACCTGCCACAGCGTCTTCAGCCGGAATTTCTTGCTGCCCACGGGATACGGATAAGTCAGGTATTCGTAGGAAAGCTTGGCGTTAGTAAACTGATAGTTCGTCGATATGTACTCGCCGGCGATGTAGGGCTGGCTCCATAAGGTCAGGGCGTCGGCGGGCGTGATGTCGCCCGACGCGCTCATCGAATTGAAGGAAATCCGGATGCTGTTGTGCAGCCCGGCGGCGACACCCACTTCCAAGTTTTCCGCATACTTGGGCTTGCCTTGCATGGCCAAACGGGAATCACCCGAGAAGGTGGAGGCCTCGCCGCGATCGAAGATCGGCTGCTGGGTGGGCATCCAGGCCGAAACCCCGACATAGAAGCCGCTCTCGCCCGGTCTGCGCACATCGGGCACTTTGGGCGGCGGCGGAGGCGGTTCGGGAATTCGCCCGTGCTGTTGGGGTTGCGTGCCTGCTTCGGGCGGGGGTTGCTGCTGGGCCGGCGCGGCTGGCGTGGCGGCCGGCGGCTGCGTCGGCAGTGGCGGCTGCTGCTGTGCCGGCGGAGGCTGCTGCTGCTGTGCATCCGCTTGCGGCTCGGGCTTTTGTTCCTGCGCCCGCCCCGGCAAACTCCACGCGCACACCAACAGGCAGGTTCCTATCAGGCCACTTAACGATTTCTTCACTTACGCCTCATCGACTCGAATTTTGGAGGCTCAGCCGGCGAGCAAGGCAGACCTCTCTTGCACCCGTCGGTCCAAAGAGCCATTAATGGTTCGCTTCCCTTCTATTCTGCCTCAATCGAGTGGGTCGGCGCACGAAAGAATCGCAGCAAGGATTGTCGCCACCACGGCACAGGTGTGAACCGGCATGCTCATGCCGGCCCAATGCGGCTGACTCAAAAAGAGCCGGGTCGCGTGGCTGAAGCGCGCCGCTGGTGGGGCGGGCAATTGACTTTCGTCGTCGGGCTGCCGTTCTCCCGCCGAGGCAGGACAGGCCACCCAAGGGGATGGCCCGTCCCACCCGGCCGTACGGACCGCCGATGCTACCTCACCTCACGAACACCGATATGGTCACGCTGGTGGTCTGTCCTCCAGCCCCATAGGCGGTCAGTGTGTAGGTGTTGTTCTGCATCGGGTTGATGGTGATGCTTCCGTTCACCGGAAGCGACTGAGTGGTCAGGTCGGCGCCTATGATGATCACCGAGGTGGCGTTTAGCGTCTGCCAGGCCAGCACCACCGGCGACCCCTGAAGAGTGGAGAATGCAGGCGTCGCGGTAAACGAAAGGATTTGCACCGAGCCCACGTTCACCGTGGTGTTGGCCTGAATCTGGCCGGTCGCGTTGGAGGCGGTCAGGGTGTAGGTGGTGGTTTGCTGCGGGCTCACCGTCGCGCAGTCGTTGGCGTTCAGATTGCCGCCGACGCCCGGAGAAATCGAAATCGACGTGGCCCCGTTCACCTGCCAGCACAGTTTACTGGTCTGGCCCGAACTTATGGTTTGCGGGTTGGCTACGAACACCACGATTTGCGGAATGGTGCCCGGCGCCACCGTCACGGTCACCGGCGCGGTGACGGCGTGTCCGTCGGAGCTGGTCGCGGTCAGAGTATAGGTGGTGGTCTGAGCCGGCTGAACCGTTGCGCTGCCGTTCAGAGGCTCGCTGCCCAAGCCGCTGATGGAAACCGTGGCGGCGCCGGTGGTGGTCCAGCTCAGCGTGGATTGCTGGCCCGGAGCGATGGTCACGGGGTTGGCTTCGAAGCGGACGATCTGCGGATTGCCCACTGCCGGCGTTCCCACCGTTACCGTCACGGTGGCATTCACCGTGCCGCCCGGGCCGGTCGCGGTCAGCGTATAGGTGGTGGTGGTGGCCGGCGTTACCGAGCTCGTCCCGGAGCCCGCATTCACGCTTCCCAGCGTCGGCGTAATGGTTGCCGTGGTGGCGTTCTGGATCACCCAGTTCAGCGTGGAACTCTGGCCCGCCGTAATGGTTGCCGGCGCCGCCGAGAATTGCAGGATCTGCACCTGGCCCGGCGAGAGCGTCGTCACCTGGGTGGTGGCCGATGCCTGCAATCCATCGGTGTTCTTCACCGTCAGCCGGAAGGCGTAGTTCGCCCCGGCCACCGCGTTGAAGGTTGTCTTGGCACTGGTCGGGCTGCTGAGCACCGCCGTGGGTCCGGAAATCTGCACCCAGTTGTATGTCAGCGTTTCACCCAGCGGATCGTACGATCCCGAGCCGTCCAGCGTAATCGATCCGGAGTTGACGTTGAGTTGGTTCGGACCGGCATCGGCAATCGGCGGGCTGGATCCCACGCGCCGCGTTCCCATTTCGTACCGGATGCGCGGAATCTCCATCGGCACGGGCGTCTTGATCTTGCCAAAATCGTGCGGGTTCACAAACCCGCCAAACGCCAGCCCAACCACCGCCCGCCCGCTGTTTTTCGAGCTCAGATAAGTCTCGTTGTAGCCCACCTCGGCCGTAAACGCCACGTGCTCCGAGACCGGCTGAATCAGCTTCAAGGATCCCCCGGGCTGGTCGCTGCGCGTGTGGCTCACGATCAATCCCAGGTCGCCTTGCAGGTACGCCTTGCCCCACACGCCGAACAGCGCGTCGATGCCGGCCTGGTCCGTCACCCGCGCGTAGGTCTGGAAGTACGCGCCCGGCGCCAGGGTCACGCTGTTGAGTACCGCGTAGTTCTTGAAGCCCTTGGTGCCGAAGAACCCGACCTTGCCGCCGTTAAACAGGTAGTCCACCATCACGGCCGCCTGGCCCAGCGCGCCGCCGTTCTGGTAATTGCTGAAATTCAGGTACTTGAAACTGGCGAATCCACCCGCCTGGAAATTCCCCATGCGGCTTACCAGGCCCAGGTCGAACTGCCCTTCCTGGCGGCCCGGATAATACATGTACTCCGCCTGCGACTGCACGGCGTACATCTGGTCGGCGCCGAACGGCGCGAACAACGATCCGTTGGCCGACGCCGTAAAGCTGCCCGTCTTCCCGGCTCCGTAGGTCGGTCCGAAATTCACTCCGACATTCGAAATAATCTTGTTGCGCGCCTTCTGCGCCTCTTCCACTTTGGCGGCCGCTTGCGAAGCCGCTTGCGAAGCGGTGCTCTGCGCGCCGGCATCCGCAATCTTCTGGGCTTGCGCCTCGGTCACCGGCTTCGGCATATTGTTGACCTGGTCCTTGAGGGCATTCTGCTGGTTCCGCAAATCGCCCAATTCGGTCTTCAGCCGCTCGTTTTCGCCCTGCAGGTTCTTCAGCGCCGCCAGAATATCGTCCAGCTTGTCCAGGCGCTTCAGAATCTGGTCGCAGCAATCCTGCTGCTTTTTTGCCATGTCCTGCAGCGCCGTCATCACCGGCAGCACCTCGCTGATGCCGCCTTCCTTGATCAGCTTGCCGGTCCCGTCGGTCAGCGCCAGCACCACGCGCCGGTTCATGAACCGGCCCTCCTTGGTCCTGTTGTCGACTTCCGGAATGCCCTTGCCGTTGCCCGCCGTCGTCAGCTGATCGGCCCTGGCGCCGTACTTCACCAGAAACGCCTTTACGGCCTCTGCCCGGGCCAGCGATAGCTTGTCGTTGAAGGCCACCGAGCCCACCGAGTCCGTGTTCCCCGTCAACTTCACGTGATAGTCCCGATGCTGGGTCAACAGGTCCGCCAGGCGTAACAGGCTGGGATAACCGTCCGACAGGATCGAAGAATTGAACTCGAAATTGATCTCTTCCCAGCTCTCCTTGGTCTGGCCAACCGGGTTCAATCCCTGTGCCATCAGACCGGAAGCCAACAATCCGAGCGCGCCTGCCACGGCAATTTTCTTCATGGTGATGTAACTCCTCAAGTGGTTGAGCATGTGACGGGAAAATCGCAGGAAACTTCCAACATATAGCCCCCGATTATCCTATGAAAACAGAATACATCGAAATTCGGCGATATCTGACGCAAATTCCGAGAGTTAGTGCCAGATCCGGTATTGTCTCGCACCCATTGCCGGCGTTGCAATGCGACAATGGTTAACAGGCTGCCGGACGGGTAGTCGCTCCCGGTTTGCCGGGAGAGGAAAGTCCGGTCTCCAAAGGGCAGCGTGCCGGCTAACGGCCGGGCGGGCCATCAGGGCCCGACGGAAAGTGCCACAGAAAATATACCGCCCGGCCTCAAAACCGGGTAAGGGTGAAATGGTGCGGTAAGAGCGCACCGCGGCGGGAGTAATTTCGCCGGCAGGGTAAACCCCACGTGGAGCAAGACCAAATAGGGGAGGAGGAGCGGCCCGCTCCGTTTCACTTCCGGGTAGGTTGCTGGAGCCGGCCAGCAATGGCCGGCCAAGAGGAATGACTACCGCCCGCAAGGGTACAGAAACCGGCTTATAGTCCGGCAGCCCAACCGAAAGGTGTAAAGAACACGGGTCGCAGGCGGCACCGCCTGCGCCACCAAAACAGATCCTGTGTTTGTCGAGGTGGGGCAGGCGGTGCCGCCTGCCGAGGCCGGTCCACGGGGCGATTTCTTCACCGCTTCAATTTAATCCGCCGCAATTTGCTCCAGAATATCCGGTATTTCGAACACCGCCCGATTGTGTATTCGGCGCGTCGCCGACCGGAAACGTTCGAAGGCCGCCGGTTCCAGCAACTCCTCCACCGCCCGCCCAATTCCGCGAAAATCGGGCAACACAATGCCTACTCCCTGTTCCCGGATCCATTCCGCGTTGTATCGCTCCTGCGGCAGAGTCCACGCGTTGCGTTCCACAATCACCGGCAACTTCATTTCGGCCGCTTCGCTGAGACTTCCCGGTCCCGGCTTGCCGATGAAGTAATCGGCCAATTGCATATATCGAGGCACTTCTTTTGTGAAACCTTCCACCAACATGGCCGCCCGGTGATCCAGCCCTTGCAGCTTCGCCCGCAGCTTCTGGTTGTGGCCGCAAATCAAGATCAATTGCCGCTCCGGCAGCCGCCCGGCAATCTGCCGCATCACCGCCGCGCCCTGCCCGCCGAACAGCACCAGTCCCACCGGCAGCTCGGGGTCGAAGCCCAACGTTTCGCGCGCCTCGGCCCGCTCCGCCTCGCGCAGCGGCTCGATGTCGTAGAACTGGGGATTCAGAATCATCCCCGAAACCCGGTGCACCATCTCCTCCGCGTGGCCCATCGCCAGAGCCTGTTCCACGGCTTTGTCCGACCCGCAGATCCAGTGCTGCGGCTGCCGTTCCATCCAGAAGTGCGGCGGGTAATCCGCGATATCCGTCAGAATCGTCGCCATCGGCACGCCCGGCAGCGCCACCTGCAAGCTCTCGAACAATGCCCGGTTGAAATTCGGAACCAGCGAAACCACCATGTCCGGCCGGCTCTGCCGCCAGAACGCCGCCAGCATGCGCACCTGCTGGCCATGAAACAGGCGGATCACCAGGTGCATGCCCGCCGTAAGCTGCGCCGAGCCCAGCGTCCAGCCCTTCTTCAGGATCAGGTTGTAGCAGTCTTCCAGGCGCAGCCCCGTTAGCTTGCGGAACACGTCCAGCCCGTCCAGCAGCTCCTGCAGGTTCACCATGCGGATCTGGAATGGCCGCTCCTGCCGCTCCATCACCTGCCGCAGGGCGTTGGCCGCCGCGCGGTGGCCGCCCCCTGCATCGAAATAGATGAAGTCCAGCTTCTTCATCAGTCCGATTGTGGCATGCTGCGTTGGTTCCGTCACGGAAAACAATTGCCGTAACGAATGTTTGTTGGCGATGTCACGGGTTTGTAGCCGTCCTCCCGGTACAAAGGGGTATGGTCAACGCCGGCGCCATGCTCGAGTACATCGCGCACCGCGACCACACTCTGATGCGGCGCGTCAACCGCTGGCACGCGCCCCGTTGGATCCGCGCCTGGATGCTCTGCGCCACCCGCGGCGGCGATGGCTGGCTCTGGTACACCATGGGCGCGATCCTTCTGCTGGCGGGCGGCCCACAACGTTTCCCGGCTGTAGCCGCGGCGGCGCTGGCGGCCTCGCTCGGCGTCACCCTGTTCCTGCGCCTCAAGCACGCCGCGGCCCGCCGCCGCCCCGGCGTCTTCGAACCTCACTGCTGGGCCACCCTGCTGCCGCCCGACCAGTTTTCTTTTCCCTCCGGCCACACCATCACGGCTTTCGCCGTAGCCGTCTCGCTCAGCCGTTTCTACCCCGATCTCTCGCTCGGCCTGCTGTTCTGTGCCCTCAGTGTGGCCGCCTCGCGCATCCTGCTGGGCATGCACTTCCTCAGCGACGTCCTGGCCGGCGCCGCCATCGGCAGCGGCCTGGCCTGCGCGGCCGTGTGGCTGGTGAGGCTGCCGGGCTAGCTCTGGGGTAGCTCCCATCCCGACCCGTTGTCGCATTACGTCCGCCGGGCCCCGGCCCAACCAGCATGCGCGCGGGCCGTTCCAGGTCGGGAGGTTGGATGCGCCGATTATTCCAACAGTGAACCCACCAGTTGCAATTGTAACGAAACAATGGTATCTATATAACCCATCAGCGCATTTATTCATTAATTGCGGAGGCCCAGCGGGGTTGTATCGGGGCCGATCGCGAAGCTTTCCTCCGTGTTGAGGGTTCGACGGAGCGGTAGGGGTAGCACCAAAGGGGTTACACAAAAATCATTTGGAGTCCGGTGTGTTTTTCTTGCGCCGGCGGCTTCTTGCTTCAGTTTGTGGTTAGGGTAGGCACAAGGTTAGTCCCGAGACCAAGGAGGGTCTTCAAGATGAAGGGGTTAAAGAGAAATGCACAGCGTGTTTCCAAGACGGCATTTGCCGGTCTTTTGGCGACGTTGTTTTTAGCGGCCGCGTCTGTTATGACGCCGCTCGCATTCAGTCAGACCATCACCACCGCGGACGTTGCCGGCGTGATCAGCGATACCTCCGGCGCGGTAGTTCCCGCCGCGACGGTCACCATAAAGTCCAAGGAATCGGGCGAAACCCGCAAGGTGGTGTCGAATGGCCAGGGCCAGTATCGCTTTCCGCTGCTGAAGCCGGGCGAGTACGACGTCTCTGCGGAATCGACGGGCCTGAAATCGAACGTCGAAAAAATCACCCTGCTCGTGGGCCAGGAGCAGGAACTGAACATCAGCATGAGTGCGCAGGCAACCACTACCGTCGTCGAGGTGACTGCGGCAGCGGCCCTCCTGCAGACCGAGAACGCCAACCTCGAGACCAACTTCAACAAGACTCAGGTCGACAATCTCCCCATGCCGGGCGGCGATCTCACCACGCTGGCCATGACCGCTCCCGGCATTCGTGTGGCCGTTACCGGCGGCTCCGGCAACATGAACGCCAACGGCATTCCGGGCTCGAGCGTCCTCTATACTCTCGACGGCATGGACCAGATGGACCCCGCCAACAATCTCAACAACTCGGGAGCCAGCAACAACCTGCTGGGCGCCAACGCAGTGGGTGAAGTGGCGGTGGTGATGAATGCTTACAGCCCTCAGTACGGGCGCATGGCTGGCGCTCAGGTCAACATGGTCGGCGTGTCCGGCGCGAACCAGTTTCACGGAAATCTTTTCTACAACTTCAACTGGGAAAAGCTCAACGCGAACTCCTTCTTTAGCAACTCCTCCGGAACGCCAAGAGGCAGGGCGGATGCCCACCAGTTCGGAGGCCGAATCGGCGGACCGGTCTGGAAGAACAAGATATTTTTCTTCTTCGACACCGAAAACCTGCGCTACGTTCTTCCCGCGTCCGGCGTGATTTCCCTTCCGTCGCCCCAGCTCCAGGCATACACGCTGGCGCATGTTGCCGCGGCCGAGCTTCCTCTGTATCAGGATTATTTCAACCTGATCAAAGGCTCTCCCGGAATCAACCGCGCGGTCCTGGTGACCAACGGCGGCGGCCAGTTGCAGGACGGTAACAACCACCTGGGGTGCGGCATCAACAGCTTCTACAAGACTCCCACCGGAACGGGCGGGACATTTGGCGTGGACACGCCCTGCGCGGAGGCCTTCGGCGTCAACGATACCGAAATCAACACCGAACAGTTGATGACCAGTCGGCTTGACTTTAACCTTTCGAACAGTCAAAAACTTTCGCTTCGCTTCTTCTACGATACGGGCGTTCAGGCCACCGGCACCAGCCCGATCAATCCGCTGTATAACTCCGTCAGCCACCAGCCTTCTTCCCAGGGAAGCCTTGCGCACACCTGGGTCGTCACCCCGACGGTCGTCAACGCGTTCAACGCCTCGTACCTGTGGTACACGGCTCTGTTCGGCGTCCAGGATTTCAGCAAGACACAGGCGCTCATGCCGGACTCGATCGCCGTCGGCGACGGCGGCGCCAACGGCGGCGGCTTTGCCACGGTTGGCGCGGGTGCGTTTCCCAACGGCAGAAACGTGGGCCATTTCCAGATCAACGACGACTTTTCCTGGACCAAGGGCAAGCACACCTTGAGGGCCGGCGTGAACGCCCGCTACGACCAGTACACTTATACCAGCATCGCCTCCGGAGCGTTCCTGGGCGCCTACAGCCTGGGCGATTTGTCGGACTTCGCCGATGGCAAGCTCGGAGCCACTGGAAACGCCCTCAGCAGCTTCAGCCAGTCTTTCCCGCTTTACGGCGCGCTCCATTTCCGGTTTCCCTCGGCCGACTTCTACGTCTCCGACGAATGGGCCGTCACCAAGAATCTGAAGCTGACCTACGGGTTGCGCGTCGAAGAGGCCTCCAACCCCACCTGCATCGAAAAATGCTTTGTCCTCACCAACGTGCCGTTCAATTCTTCCAGCTATCAGGGCGGCGTCAGCGTTCCCTACAACACCACCCTCACAAAGAGCTCGAATCTCTTCTATAACGCGGAAGCTCCCATCGTGCAGCCCCGCATCGGATTTGCCTACAAGCCGCCGTTCGGGCACGAGAAAACCGTCATCCGCGGGGGGATCGGACTGTTTTCCACCAATTACACCGACGGCCTGGGCGGCACGCTGGCCAACCAGGTGCCGAACAAGTTCGCTCCGTCCGGGTTGACCTTCGGAACGGTCGGAATTATTACCGATCCCACCAGCTCCGCCTACACTGCCCAGGTTTCGGCGAACGCATTTGAGAGCGGGTTTAACTCCGGCTTTACGCTGGCGCAGATCCAAAGCGCGGTAAAGCCGGCCACGTTTAGCACGCCCAGCATCGCCTCCTTCCCTTCCACTTTTCTGGCCCCCCATACGCTCGAGTGGAGCTTCGAGATCCAGCAGGCGCTCAATGCTCACAACATGCTCACAGTCTCCTATGTGGCCAACCACGGCTACGATCTGCAGGAGAGTGTCAACGCCAACATGTACGCCAGCGCCACCAGCACCAAGAATTACGGGGGCCCGTACGGAGGATTGCCCGCGGCTGCACCCGACGGGCGTTTCGTGACGGTGACCCAGTACTACAACAACGGCATCAGCAACTACGACTCCCTCACGCTGCAATACCGGCACCAGTTCAGCTACGGGTTATCGGCCCAATTCCACTACACCTGGAGCCACGCCCTGGGTACCATCGGCTACGAGAATCCGTTCAACCTCAGCAACAGCAATGGCAGCCTCAACTTTGACAACCGGCATCAGGTAGCCGGCGATCTGCTGTGGAGCCAGCCCTTCAAGGCATCGAACAAGGCTTTGAACGCGCTTGTCGCAGGCTGGACCCTGGGTCTGAAGATGTACATCTACAGCGGCGCTCCCTTCAGCGTGAGCGACAGCAAGATCGCATCGGACGTCAACTCTTCGGGAGTACTCACCCCGGTGGCGGATCTGGTGGTTCCCAGCGCCTTCGGCATGCACTGCAATTCCAGCAATTCGATCGGCCAGCCTTGCCTGCCAAAGACCGACTTTGCCACTTACCCCAACTCAGGCATCTCGTCGCCGATCCAGACCGACTGGGGCAACATCGCACCCGACAGCTTCCGCGGACCAGGGTACTTCGATATCGACACGACGCTGCAGCGGAGCTTCGCCATCCGGGAGAAGTTTAAGTTCGTCTTCGGCGTCCAGGCTTACAACGTGCTCAACCATCCGAACTTCGCCAACCCCTCGGGAAGCATTACCTCGGGCGGCTTCGGAACCATCACCGGCACTCTGGGTCCCCCTACCAGCATTTACGGTTCGTTCCAGGGCGCTTCGGTTTCGGGACGCGTGTTGGTTCTCACCGGGACGTTCAGTTTCTAACCGGACCGGGAATCGCTTTGCCTTTGATATCCCTTCTGGATATGGAAGGCAGAAGTCAGAAAAGGAACCGGTGGGGCAGGTTCAGGCCTGCCCCACTTTTTTGTTTGTCTTCGACTCGGAATCGGAGATTGACGCGCGCCCGATAGCTCACGCCCAGCGGCAGTCAGCCTACTTCCCTCTTGACTGAGCGTTCCACCGTGACGGTTCCCTGCCTTAATACCTAACCTGCATTTCTTCCAGACTCTCAGTGGTGACAAGGTGGCGCACGCACTCATGCCTGCCGCGCCGGCTCATGCCGACGCCCGGTCCCGAGAGGCTGTCCGTACACCGGACCTGCGTGTCGAGATGCGTCCCGGCACGGCACGCAGGAGTTGCGTGCGCCACTTCGGGCTACGTGTGAGAAATGCGCGCTAATGACGCGGGCCTTCGCGTTTGAGGATGCAGAATTGAGGATTTAAGGTTTGAGGATATTTAATTCTTGATTATTACGACGGGTCAATGTAGAATGTTCCCACAGGTGTTTATAAAGGAAAGCCCTGCATGTACCCGTGGAACGGGTTCCGGGGTCTTGCAAAGCGCCGTCCGGAGTCAGGGTTCGCCGGAGCGGTAGCGGTAGAAGTAAAGAGGTTACACCAGGAATCATTCGGAGTGCGGTTTTTTTTACGCTGGCGGTTTCTTGCGTCAGCTAGTGGGATTAGGTAAGCAAGGTTAGTTTCGAGACCAAGGAGGTCTCTTACATGAAGGGATTAACGCACTTGAGGCGTTCCTGGCTGGCACTGGCCGGCCTGGCTGTAATGCTTCTGTTCGTTGGCGTGCCTGCCGCGCACAGCCAGACAATGACCACTGGCGATATTGTGGGCGTCGTCACCGACGCCAGCGGGGCGGTCGTGCCCAACGCCAAGGTGACCGCCAAGTTCGCCGACACCAACGAAACCCATACGGAAACCGCTAATGGGAGCGGGCAGTATCGCTTCACGCTGATGCAACCGGGCGATTACTACGTGTCGGGCGAAGCTACCGGCCTGAAATCCAAAACAGAAAAATTCACTCTGATAGCGGGCCAGGCAACTGCCATCAACCTCACGCTCAACGTGCAAGGCACGCAGGAAGTGGTTGAGGTTGAGGCCCAGGCTGCCATCCTGCAGACCGAAAACGCCAACCTGGCGAGTGGCTTCAACACCAACCAGGTTACCAATCTGCCGACCATGGGCGGCGATCTCACCACCATGGCCTTCACCGTTCCGGGCATTTTGGTGCTGCCCGGCGGCGGCGCATCCGGAAACTTCAACGTCAACGGAATCCCCGGCGCCACCGCCCTGTACACCCTCAACGGCGCCGACGATATGGACCCGTATCTGAATATCAACAACTCGGGCGCCAGCAACAACACGCTGGGGGCCAATGAGGTCGCCGAGGCGGCCGTGATCCTCAACGCGTACAGCGCCGATTTCGGACGCATGAGCGGCGCGCAGGTCAACTGGATCGGCAAGACCGGCAGCAACATGTTCCACGGCAACCTGTTCCACAATTACAACGACAAGGAGTTCAACGCCAACGACTTTTTCAACAACCAGGAGGGCCTGCAGCAACCGCGGTCCGATTCCCACCAGTTCGGCGGCTCCTTTGGCGGTCCCATCAAGAAAAACAAACTGTTCTTCTTCTTCAATTACGAGAGCTTGCAGTATGCCCTGCCGGGTTCGGGCACGGTAGCCATTCCTTCTCCGCAGCTCCAGGCCTACACCCTGGCGCACGCCGACGCGGCCGCCTTGCCTCTCTATAACGATGCGTTTGCGCT
>Ga0181518_10003416_pt1 | contig 14707 bp, 19 predicted proteins | sample PEATcosm2014_Bin_28_FD_119751 | JGI IMG/M metagenome (GOLD analysis project Ga0181518, IMG submission 119751) | Peatland microbial communities from MTU Mesocosm Facility, Houghton, MI, USA - PEATcosm2014_Bin01_60_metaG | ecosystem: Environmental > Terrestrial > Soil > Wetlands > Peat | place... | reverse complement strand
TCAAGAGCCGCGCATTCGTCCGCTCTGCCATCCCTCCCGACTCGAGCGCGGGCTGAGCCGAGCAAGAGTTACTCGCCATCCTCCCTGATCTGGGAGCGCAATGAGCGAACCCAGTCATCGGCCAGGCGCCAGGATTGCTCCGCCTCGAGGCGTTTTCCGGGTCCGTGGTGACCGGCTGCCGGATACGAGCCGAGAAACTTGACCCTCCCCTGGTTCGCATGCAGGTCTCGAAGGCAATCTGCGACGACCTCGTCGGCGATGTGGCCCTCAAGGTCTATGACGAAGCAATAGTCGCCAAGACCACGCTTGGTTGGACGGGACTCCAGCTTTGTCAGGTTGATGTCGCGGCCCGAGAACTGTCCGATGATCGAATGCAAGCTGCCCGGGCGATCCGCTTTCTGAAAGCACACGATGCTGGTGTGGTCGTGTTCGGTTGCACCGGGAATCCCCGAACTCGCCACCGCCACAAAGCGCGTCTGGTTCTCCGGATGATCTTCAATCTCCTCGGCCAAGACGGCGAGTCCGTACACCTCCGCTGCTGATCGGGGAGCGATCACGGCCATGCTCCCATCCGGGCTCTCGCTGAGAGCCCGGGCCGCTTCCGCTGTCGAAGGAGCAGCCAGACTGTCTGCAGCGGGAATGTTCGCCGCCAGAAATTTGCGACACTGCGCGAGTGCATGGGGGAACGACAGCACGCTCGTGACGTCGGCAAGCCGTGTTCCCTTGTTCGCCATGAGCGCAAGGTGGATATCCAGCACCACTTCTCTTTGAATCAGAAGGTCGAAGTCGAATACCAAGCCGTCGAGTGTGATGGGAACGGTTCCCTCGATTCCGTTCTCAAGCGGGACGAAGCCAAGATCGACACGTCCGCTACTCACCGCCTCGAGCACATCGGTAATCGTGGGCAACGGTTGGCGCTCTGCGACCGCGTAGTCGGGCTGACTCAGCAATGCCTGCTCGGTGAACGTGCCGGCAGGTCCGAAGTACGCCACGGATGTCGCAGAGCGGGTCACATCCAGGCAGGATAGTGAACGACATGGATAGACCCGCCCTTGAGCGCCTTCTGGCCGATGTTTCGGCTGGAACCTGTTCGGTGGAGGAGGCCGTACGCCAGCTTCGGCGACTCCCATTTGCCGACCTTGGGTTCGCTCGGATCGACCACCACCGCCAGCTCCGCCAGGGGCTTCCCGAGGCCGTTTACGGGCCCGGCAAGACCCCTGAGCAGTGCGCCGCGATCGTCGTGGAGCTCTTGGCCGGTTCAACGGGGCCTGTCCTCTTGACCCGAGCCGACACCAGCCAGGTTGACGCAGCGACCCGCGCCGCGACCGAGGCCGGCGTCGAAGAACACACGGTCACCCCGACCGGGGCCCTGGCCACGGTGACCTGGCGGCCGTCGCCCCCGCGCACCGGTCGCATCCTGATCCTGACCGCGGGGACGGCCGACCTGACGGTCGCCGATGAGTGCCGCTCCGTACTCAACGCACTCGGCTTTTCGCCGAGCCTGCTCGCTGACTGCGGGGTGGCGGGGGTCCACCGGTTGCTCATGTCAGTCGACGAGCTGGCGGAGGCCGACGCCATCGTGGTGGTGGCAGGCATGGAAGGGGCATTGGCGAGCGTGGTCGGAGGCATCACGGCGGCCCCGGTGGTGGCCGTGCCGACCAGCGTCGGATACGGCGCCGCCTTCGGCGGCATCACGGCCCTGCTGGCGATGCTCGCATCGTGTGCCCCGGGGATCACGGTCGTGGGTATCGACAACGGGTTCGGTGCGGCGTGCGCCGTCGCTCGGATGCTGCCGTGACCACCGGGGCGCCAACGCAGCAAAAGGTCGCTTGGTTCCATTGCTTCTCGGGTATTGCCGGAGACATGGCGCTCGGAAGCCTGATCGACGCCGGCGCGGATGTAGACGAGATCCGTGGCCTATTGCGACGCGTGCCGTTCTCTGGATGGGACCTCGACACCCGGTCGGTGTTGCGGGGCGGCATCGCCTGCACCCGAGCCGTCGTCTCGGCGCCCGACGACGTGGTGGTTCGAACCCACGCCAACATCGTCGACCTCATCATGGCGGCCCAGCTCCCCGCTCGCGTCGAGAAGCGCGCTCTGGCCGTCTTCGGCGCGCTGGCCCGGGTCGAAGGTGAGCTGCACCATCGACCATCCGGACAGGTGCACTTTCACGAGGTGGGGGGACACGACGCGATTGTCGACGTCGTCGGGACTGCGGCCGCCCTCGAGATCCTCGGGATCGACGAGGTCAAGGCGTCGTCGGTTGCGACCGGCATCGGCGTGGTTCGCACGGCACATGGGCTGCTGCCGAATCCCGCGCCGGCAGTCATCCGGCTCCTCCAAGGTGTCCCGACATACGGAAGGGAGGTGGGTGTTGAGCTCACCACCCCGACGGGCGCCGCGATCCTGGCCGCGCTGGCCTCTTCGTTCGGCCCCCTGCCGGCGATGCAGATCGACAGCACCGGATTCGGCGCCGGCACCAGGGAGCTCGACGACCTTCCCAACTGCACCCAGGTCGTGACAGGTACCGCGGGGTCCTCCGTGGCGACGGCCGTCGGCGGCCAGCCGGTGATCGTGCTCGAAGCGAACCTGGACGACGCCACCGGCGAGCAGCTGGCCCACGCCCTGCGATCCCTGCTCCATGCCGGCGCCCACGACGCCTGGGTCACCCCGGTCGTGATGAAGAAGGGACGCCCCGGACACACCGTGCATGTGCTGGCCGATCCGTCTCTGTCAGAGTCGTTGCGTGATGTGCTCCGCGTCAGCACCGGCACGTTCGGCGTCCGCGTGCTCCACGGCGAACGGTGGCCGTCGGCACGAACGATCGAGCCGGTCAACGTGGACGGGTTTCAGGTCCACGTCAAGGCCGGTGGCGGCCGGGTGAAGGCGGAGTTCGACGACGTGGTGCGGGTCGCCGCAGCGACCGGCCTCCCGGTGACAGAGGTGGCTTCGAGGGCCGAGCAGGCGTGGCGGGAGCTCTCCGACACCCGCGAACCCGCGGCGACCGACGGTCCTTCGAAGACCGACGAGCCCGCCTAGATCTGGACCGAGGGGCTGGGGTCCAGCCGCTCGACGAGGAACGACTCGCTTGAGCGGAACGCCTCCGAGGGCAGGTCGCCGTGGCGCCCCAGATGCACGTGCATTCGCTTGTCGGTGCTCCCGATGGCGTCGAAGAGCAAGATCGCGCTTTCCCGTCCGAACAGCTCGTCACCCCACTGGACCAAGAAGAGCACCGGACACTCGACTCTCGGTGCGTCCTTCGCGATGCGGTCTCGGGTGGGGCCGGTAAGGCCCATCAGCCCGAGGACCGCGGCGTCGATACGGGGTTCGGCCGCCACGAAGGGCAGCCCGATGATGGTCCCCATGGAGACCCCCCACCACCCGACCCGACCCCTACCCAGCTCGTCCAGATCGAGCAGCCCGTCCAGCGCCCCAACCCAGTCGGCCACCATCTCATCGGTCATGGTGGGGTCTGACGACCAGGCCTGGCAGAACTCCAAGAACGCGAGTGGCGAGTTCGCCCCCCCATCGAGGCGGCGATCGCCATGGACGGGGCCGTCGATGGCCGCCGCCGCCATCCCCCGGCGGACCAGGGCCTTGGCCAGGTCGGCCACATAGGCGGTCCCCTTGTGGCCCGATGCGCCGTGCCCGAGCAGGACGAGCGACGTGGGTGGCTCCGAGCGCACCGGCGTCCAGAGCACGCCCGGGACGCTCCGCGGCCCCCGCTCCGCGTCGAATCGTCGTTGTCGGAGATCTCCGGATGAGCGGTCGTCGAGCCAACGCAAGATGGACGAGCGTATCGGCCATCGGACCTGGTCAGGGGGGCGGGCAGGCCGGTAGCAACTACGCTGGGAAGCGTGGCGAATCTGGACGAAGACTCCATCGCGTCCGGTCTCGGCCCCGGACCGTGGGTCCCGCCGGCCTCCCCTGACGATGTCGAGGCTGCGCTGCGTGCCCAGGGCTATCTGCCCGGTGACGGGCTCTCCACGGTGATCTTCTTGGCCATCGAGCTCCGGCGGCCGTTGTTCCTCGAGGGCGAGCCGGGGGTCGGAAAGACTGAGGTGGGCAACGTCTTGGCCCGCTGGTTCGGTTCCCCACTTCTGCGGCTCCAGTGCTACGAGGGCATCGACGCCCACCAGGCCATCTACGAGTGGGACTACCAGCGTCAGCTCCTCTACCTCCGGGCCCATGACCGGGGCCCCGGCACCCCGCCGGTCGGCGAGGACGAGCTCTTCTCCGAGCGTTTCTTGATCCGCCGACCGTTGCTTCAGGCGATCGCGGGGAGCAACAGGGCCGGTGCGGCCCCGCCGGTCCTCTTGATCGACGAGATCGATCGCGCCGACGACGAATTCGAGGCGTTTCTCCTTGAGATCCTGGCCGACTTCACGGTTACGGTCCCCGAGGTGGGGACGTTCCGAGCCGAAGTGCCTCCGGTCGTCGTCCTGACGTCGAACCGCACCCGGGACGTTCACGACGCGCTGAAGCGCCGGGCCCTCTATCACTGGGTGGAACACCCGGACTTCGACCGTGAGGTGTCCATTGTGCTGTCGCGGGTTCCCGAGGCCGGTGAACAGCTGGCCCGTCAGGTCACAAGCGCGGTCCAGGCGCTCCGTGCGATGGGCCTCTACAAGTCCCCGGGCGTCGCCGAGGCCATCGACTGGGCGCGGGCCCTGCACGCGCTGGGTCGCGACGTGCTGGACGAGGCAAGCGCGGCCCGCACTCTCGGCGCGGTGCTCAAGTACCGAGAAGACGCCGAGCGCGCCCGCAGCGAACTCGGACCACTGGTCGAAGCGGCGATCGCCAGTGGCTGACATGGAGCTGGTCGACCACTCCGACGCGACCCGCTCGGTCATCACGTTCTGCCGTGCGCTCCGCTCGGAGGGGCTTAGCGTCCCGGTGTCGAACGTGTTCACCTACGTGCACGCGCTCGGCGTGCTCGGCGTGCGCCGCACCAGCCGCGTGTACTGGGCCGGACGGGCGACCCTGGTGCGGCGACCCGAGGACGTCGAGACATACGACCGGGTGTTCTCCTCATTCTGGTCGGGCGATGAGTCGTGGTCGGCCGAGCAGGTGAGCGCGATCGCGGTCACCAGGGTCCAGCTCACGAACGAAGACGCCGGGTCCTCGGAGGGAAAGGAGGGGGACCTCGCCGCGCTTCGATACAGCAGCGCCGAGGTCCTTCGCGACAAGGACTTCGCCGACTGCAGCCCCGAAGAGCTGGCCGAGGCCATCGAGAACATGCGGGCGCTCTCGGTCACGGCTGTCGTGCGATCGTCGCACCGCTGGCGCGGGGCGCGCCGGGGCTTTCGACCGGACATCCGCTCGACGATTCGGCACTCGATGCGACGCGGCGGCGAGGTGGTGCACATGGAACAGATGCGGCGGGTGCCCCGCGTCCGGCGCCTGGTGGTCTTGTGCGACGTGAGCGGCTCCATGGAGCCTTACGCCCGGGCCCTGCTCCGATTCGCTCACATCTTGGTGGCCGGGCGCACGCGGGTGGAGGCCTTTGCCCTGGGCACCCGCCTGACCCGCCTGACCCGCCAGCTCTCGTCGCGCGACCCCGACGCTGCCATGGCCGCGGCATCGGCCGCGGTGCGCGACTGGTCGGGGGGGACCCGGCTCGGCGACGGGCTGCGCGAGTTCAACGACCGTTTCGGGGTCACCGGCATGGCCAGGGGATCCCAGGTGGTGGTGCTTTCTGACGGCTGGGACCGGGGCGACCCCGAGGAGCTGGGATCGGAGATGGCTCGGCTGCACCGCGTCGCCCACCAGATCGTCTGGGTCAACCCCCTGAAGGCGACCCCCGACTACGAGCCGCTGGCCCAGGGCATGGCGGCCGCGCTGCCCCACGTCGACCGCTTCCTCCCCGGCCACAACGTCGCGTCGCTCGAGACCCTGTTAAAGGTGTTGGCCGGGTGACACGAGCGGAGGGTACGCGTTGAAGGACATCTTGGACGATATCGAGCGATGGCGGGCCGATGGACGCCGGGTCGCGGTGGCCACGGTCATCGAGGTGCGGGGGTCCGGGCCGCGCGGTCCCGGTGCGACGATGGCGGTCAGCGAGAACGGCGAGGTGGCCGGCTCGGTGTCGGGGGGCTGCGTCGAGGGCGCTGTCGTCACCGCGGCGCTCGAGGTGCTGGCAGAGGGGAAACCGAAGATCTGCACGTTCGGGTACTCCGACGACGAGGCGTTCGCCGTCGGTCTGACCTGCGGCGGCACGATCTCGTTGTTCCTCGAACCACTGGACTGGTAGGGGCGGGGTCGGTGTCCTCCAAGAGCGCTGACGGTTCGGTCTACGAGGTCCTGCGGGACTGCCTGCGGCGGGACGAACCGGTGGCGCTGGCGACCGTCGTCGCCACCACCGGGGCGGCCGGCCTCGGGGCCAAGTTGCTGGTCCGGCGGTCCGGGACGGTCGGCACACTCGGGGAGCCCCGGCTCGACACGGTGGCTGGCCGCGATTCGCTCGGCGCGTTGGCTTCGGGACAGAGCTCGCTCCGCCACTACGGACCCCACGGGGAGATCGGCCAGGAGACCGTGACCGTGTTCGTCGAGGCGTTCAGCCCGCCACCGCGGATGATCATCCTCGGCGCGGTCGACTTCAGCGCCGCCCTCGCCTCGATGGCCAGGGTGCTCGGCTACCGCGTCGTCGTGTGCGATGCCCGGGGTGTCTTCGCGACGAAAGGGCGCTTCCCGGCCGCCGAAGAGGTGGTGGTCGACTGGCCGGACCGCTATCTGAGCCGGGTCGAGCCCGAGCTCGGCCCGCGCGACGCGGTGTGCGTGCTCACCCACGACACCAAGTTCGACGTCCCGGCCATCGTCGCGGCACTGGCCACCGACGTCGGCTACATCGGCGCCATGGGGTCGCGCCGGACCAAGGAGCGGCGCGACGCCCGGTTGCGCGAGGTCGGGGTGACCGACGAAGGCCTGGCCCGGGTGCGCGCCCCCATCGGCCTCGACCTCGGGGCTCGAACCCCCGCGGAGACGGCGGTGTCGATCTGCGCGGAGATCATCGCCTGCCAGACCGGGACCGACGCGGTGATCTCACTCAGCCAAGGTTCCGGGGCGATCCACCACAACGGGCACGCTTTGTGAAGACTGCGGCCGTGGTGCTGGCCGCGGGCGGTGGGACACGGTTCGGCGCCGTCGAGCACAAGCTCCTGGCCAGTTTCCGCGGACGGCCCCTGGTCAGCTGGGCGGTCCAAGGGGCCCTCGGGGCGGGGTTCGACGAGACGGTCGTGGTGACGGGCGCCGTCGACCTGAGCGGGGTCCTTCCCCAAGGGGTGACGGTGGTCAACAACGCTCGTTGGGCCGACGGCCAGGCCACCTCGCTGCAGGCGGGGGTGAACTGGGCACGGGAGGCCGGGTTCGACGCGATCGTCGTCGGTCTCGGCGACCAACCACTGGTGCCACCGGAGGCGTGGAGGTCGGTGAGTGCATCCTCGAGCCCCATCGCGGTGGCGACCTTCGACGGGCAGCGCAGACCGCCGACACGCCTCGCCGCGTCCGTCTGGCCCCTGCTTCCACTCGACGGGGACGAGGGGGCGCGCGTGGTCATGGCCGGGAATCCCGAACTGGTCGAGGCGGTAGCGTGTCTTGGTCAAGCAATCGATATCGACACGGTGGAGGATCTGGCGCGGTGGAGCTGAACCACGACTTCCAGGTCTCGGTGCCGATCGAACTGGCGTGGGCGGTGCTCACCGATCTCGAACGGATTGCTCCGTGCATGCCCGGCGCGCAGTTGCTCGAGGTCGAGGGCGACGAATACCGAGGCGTGGTCAAGGTGAAGGTGGGCCCGATCACCGCCCAGTACCGCGGGATGGCCAAGTTCGTTGATCTCGATGAGGCCGCGCACAGGGCGGTGCTGCGGGCGGAGGGACGCGACACGCGCGGGCAGGGCACCGCCTCTGCCACCGTCACCGCGACCCTCGAAGGGACCGAATCGGGCACCGGCGTCCGCATCGAGACCGATCTCGACATCTCCGGGAAGGTTGCGCAGTTCGGACGCGGGGTGCTGGCCGAGGTGAGCGAGAAGATCCTCGACCAGTTTGTACAGGACCTCGAGGCAAAGGTGCTGTCGGGCGGCGAGCCGACCGCAGCAGAGAACGACGGGGCGCCGGCCGGGGACGGCGACACCACGCGGCGGGTCATCGACTCCCCGGCGGCCCAACCGGTCGACCTGCTCGACGCGGCCGGTGGCTCGGTGTTCAAGCGGGTCATTCCGCTCGTGGTCGGGTTCGTCCTGTTCACGATCGTGCGCCGGCTGCGGCGCCGTCGCCATTGAGGCGAGGATGGTGAGCGGATGATTCCGCTCGAAGAGGCCCGGGGGATCATCCTGTCCGCGTGCCCGGTGATGGAGCGCGAGCACCGGCCCCTGGGGGCCTCACTCGGGTGTGTGACCTCCGAGCCCATCGTGGCCCGGGAGGACGTTCCGCCGTTCTTCAACTCGTCTATGGACGGCTACGCCGTTCGCTCGGCCGACGTCGCCGCGGCCCCGACCCGTCTCCGGGTGATCGACTCGGTCATGGCCGGCGACGGCCGTCAGGTCACCGTCCGAGAGGGTGAGGCGGTGCGGATCATGACCGGCGCCCCGCTCCCCGACGGGGCCGATGCGGTGTGCATGGTCGAACGCACGAGGACCGAACCGGGCGGGCAATGGGTCGTCATCGAGGACGCCGTGCCCGCGGCCAGATCGGTGCGAGCACCCGGGAGCGACATCGCCTCGGGCACCGAGGTCGTGCCGGCAGGCACCGAGCTGACTCCCGCCCATCTGGGGGTCCTCGCTCGCCTCGGGCTGGAGTCGGCGCCGGTGTATCGGCCACCCAAGGTTGGGGTCCTCTCGACGGGCGACGAGCTTCGGGAGGGGCCCGCCCCCCTCCCTCGCGGTGCGATCCGCGACGGCAACCGACCGGTGCTTCTGGCGCTGGTCGAGGGGTCCGGCTACCCGGTGATCGACCTCGGCATCGTCCCCGACGACGTGGCCACGCTCCGCAAGGTGTTGGAGAACGCCGCCGGCGAGTGCGACGCACTGGTCACGAGCGGCGGGGTGAGCGTCGGGGACCTCGACGTCGTGCGGATCGTGTTGAGCGAGATGTGCGGTCCGTCGATGCACTGGATGCAGGTTGCGATCAAGCCGGCCAAGCCGCTCGCGTTCGGGATGATCGACGGCTGTGTGCCGGTCTTCGGTCTCCCGGGCAACCCGGTCTCGTCGATGGTCTCCTTCGAGCTCTTCGCGCGCCCGGCCCTGCGACGCATGGGCGGGCACTCAGAGGTGGTCAGGCCCACGCTCTCGGCCGTGACCGATGTCGACCTGCCGCGCGACGCCGATGGGAAGGTGCATCTGTTCAGGGTGCTGGCCAGCGTGGACACCCGGGGTCGGCTGCACGTGCGCCCCTCGGGAGGGCAGGAGTCCCACCAGCTCCGGGCCATGGCCGAGGCCAACGCGTTGGCCGTGCTCCCCGATGGGCCTGGTGCCAGCGCCGGAGACAAGGTCGACGTGTTGCTCCTGGACGGCGATCGCCTGCACCCGAGCGGTCCCTGAGCCCGGGGACCGTCCCAGGGGGCTGCCATAGAGTTCGGGGTGGTGGCAGCCAACGACCTGACCCACATCGACGCGCACGGCCACGCCCGCATGGTCGATGTGACTCAGAAGCCTCAGACCCAGAGGGTGGCCGTCGCGCGCTGCACGATCTCTTCGTCGCGATCCGCGATCGCCTCGTTGAGCGCGGGCCCGGAGAACGACGTCTTCGCGGCGGCCCGGGTCATCGGGATCCAGGTGGCCAAGCTGACGCCCGACCTCATCCCGCTGTGCCACCCGCTGCTCATCGGTGACGTGGCACTGGACTTCGAGATCGAGGCCGACCACATCAAGATCGAGGCCCGGGTCGAGTCCTTCGGTCAGACCGGTGTCGAAATGGAGGCCCTCACGGCGTGCGCGGCGGCGGCGCTCGCCATCTGCGACATGTGCAACACGCTCGACCCTCTGATGACGGTCGATGGTCTGCGGGTGTGGGAGAAGCGCGGCGGACGCTCAGGCACCTGGCGGTTCGACGCTGGCACACCCGAGCAGGCCGGCACACCCGAGCAGGCCGGCCAACCGGACTCGGCCCGGGCCGAAGCCTCCGACCGGGGGTGAACGGCGTGGCACCGCTGAGGGCAAAGGTCCTCACCGTGTCCGACGGTGTGGCATCGGGCACGCGCGCGGACCGGTCCGGGGCGGCGCTGGCCGAGCTGCTGGCCAAGGAGGGGTTCGAGGTCGTCGAACGCGCGGTCTGCCCCGACGGCGTCGACGATGTCTCGGCGACACTGCGCAGGCTGGCCGAGGGGTTCACGGGCCTGGTCGTGACCACCGGTGGCACCGGGTTCTCTCCCCGCGACCTCACCCCGGAGGGCACCCAGCGGGTGATCGAGCGGGCCGCCCCCGGGCTGGCCGAGGCGATGCGGGCGGTGAGCCCCCTCGGGCGGTTGTCCCGGGGCGTCGCCGGCACCACGGGAAGCTGCCTGGTGCTCAACACCCCGGGTTCACCGGGCGGGGCGGTCGAGTGCCTCCAGGCGCTGCTCGATGTGCTCCCCCACGCGCTCGGCCTGCTGGCCGGGGAGCCCGACCCCCACCCCCCGGGCGGTTAACCGCCCGAGACGGGCGGGAGCACGGCCACCTCATCGTCGGCGCCGACGGGGGTGTCCGGCGGCACCGGGTCGCCGTTGAGCCACACCCGGCAGGTCGGCAAGAGGTTCGCCAGTCCCTCGCCAAAGCGGACGGCGGTGGCCGCCACCACGTCGCCGACCGAGGCGCCGTCGACGATTGCCGAGCGGGCACCGGCGGCGTCACAGGCCGGACCGAAGAACAGGACCGTCGCCATCTCAGCCGCCGATCATCGACATCGAGCGGGCCGGCCGGAGGAATCCCGAATCGTTGATGCCGTGACCGGGCAACTTGGCGTGCACCGCGCCACGGAGGGCAAGCCCGATTGCGTCGTCCGATCCACCGCTACGCAACAGGTCGCGCAGTGCGGTTTCCTCGTTTGCGAACAGGCAGTTGCGGATCGCGCCGTCGGCGGTGACCCGGAGCCGATCACAGGTCCCGCAGAACGGATTGGTCACCGTCGGGATCACACCGATCTCCCCGATCCCATCGGTGAACCGGTAGCGGGTGGCCGGCGCAGACGGGTCGGCATCGGCGGCAACGATCGGTTCGAGCGCCCACCGCGCCCCGATGGCCTCCAGAATCGCCACGGCCGACACGACGCTCGACCGGGACCACTCGCGGGAGCCGTCGAGCGGCATGTATTCGATGAACCGCACCACGCGCCCGGTGTCTCGAGCGAATGCGGCAAAGTCGACGACCTCGTCGTCGTTCATCCCGGCCAGGACGACCACGTTGACCTTGATCGGTTGCAGTCCGACCCGTTCGGCGGCGTCCATGGCCGACAAGACCGCCGCGAGCTCCCCAGAACGCCGGATCTCGGCGAATCGGGTAGGCCGGAGCGAATCACAGCTGAAGTTGACCCTCCGGAGTCCGGCGTCGACCAGCCCTTGTGCGCGACGGTCGAACCCGATCCCGTTGGTCGTCATCGACAAGTCGTCGAACCCAATGTCGGCCAGCATGGTGACGAACGACTCGAGCCCTCGGCGAACCAGCGGTTCGCCGCCGGTGATCCGCACCCTCGTCACCCCGAGCCCATGCGCCACCCGGGCGACGCGGGCGAGCTCCTCGTAGGTGAGGATCTCGCTGCGGGGGAGAAACGTCACCCCTTCCTCGGGCATGCAGTACACGCAGCGCAGGTTGCAACGATCGGTGATCGAGATCCGCAGGTCGCGGTGGACCCGCCCGAACCGGTCGATCAAGCGATCACCGAGGGGTTCGGCCCCCGAGCGGCGGGGACGGAGCGACACCGTGACGGGAACGGTTGTGGTCACCTTCCCGGAGAGCCCGCGTCTCCGACGTCGGTCAGCTCGTGGGTGCCCAACCCCCAGTCGGCGCCGTCTTCCCAGAGTTCGCGCTTCCAGATGGGGACGGTCGCCTTCAGGGTGTCGATACACCAGCGGGTCGCGTCGAACGCGCTGGACCGGTGCGGCGTCGAAACTGCAATGACCACCGAGATCTCGCCCACCGCCAATGAGCCGATCCGGTGCAGGATGACCAAACGCCCGATTTCCGGCCACCGGCGTCGGGCCTCGTGCGCGATCTCCTTGCACCTGGGCACGACCAGTGGCTCGTAGGCCTCGTATTCGAGCCTCTCCACACCTCGACGATCCTCGGAGTGGTCGCGCACCGTCCCGCAGAAGACATCGACGGCGCCGCACCCCGGCTGGACAACCCACACCAGAGCCTCGGCCACCGGGAGCGGCGCCTCGGTCAGCTCGATCCAGTCGGCCCGATCCACCCGCCCACACTAACGGCCGCCCGACTGCGAACGGCCTGGCCGGCGGCCTCGCTCGGTCCGCGCCAGCTAAGAAGGAGCACCTCGCAGAGGCGACGTGGGAGCCCGAGGTGGCTCTCACCGGTCAGGTTGACAGAGGAATTCCCTCGAATCTCGGCGGGTCGCCGACCGGCGTCCCACCGGTCGACTCTCCCCGCTACTCGCGCCGGGTGGCCAACTCGATGCCGACGCTGGTGGCCTTGATCACCACGTCGGCCAGGACCCCCGGCTGGAGATCCAGCTCGTCGGCGGCCTCGCGGGTGATCAGCGAAACGAATCGATGTGGCCCCGCCTGCACATCGACCTGCGCGGCGACCTTGTCGCGAATCACCCGGGTCACGATGCCGGAGAATCGGTTGCGGGCCGACTGTGCGCGCACCGGGCCGAGCTCGCCGCTCTTGGCCTGCTCGACCGCGAAGCGGGCCAGGTCTTCGCCGTCCACGTACCGGCGCCCGCCGGCCGTGCGAGCGACCTTGACCTGGCCGGCGTCGGCCCACCTCCGCATGGTGTCGGCGCTCACTCCCAGAAGCTCGGCGGCCTGGCCGATCCGGTACTCGGGCATGCCCCAGACCCTAACGGCGCCGGCCGCTCCGCTCCCGATTGCATCGGCGACGGTCGGTCACCGAATGTCGGGCCGATCGGTCTTCATGATCGAGACGATGCGCCCGATGGAGACGCCCAGCTCCTCGGGTGTCCCTCCGGGGTCGAGGAAGACCTCGTGGGCACCGCCCAGTCCGGCCCGTTCCACGATGCTCTTCTCGTTGAGCACCCACTGATGCCGTTCAGCCAAGAGGGCCTGAGCCTCGGTGATGATGGCCCGGGCCATGTTGGCCACCGCGGCCGTGACATCGCCACGCTCGGCATGAGCCGCCGCCGTGTACAGGCTCATGAAGCCTTGCTGTCTCCAAACGGGCGGTGCTGCCAGGGCGAGGGCGTCGGGGAAACTTGGGCGGGGCAGCTCGCCGACCAGGACGCGGCAGAGCGCCAGCTCACCGGCCAAGACGTAGGTGGGGATGCCGGCCACGTAGGTGGGGAGGGGCTCGATCTCGAACCTCCCCTTCTCGGCCTCGGCCACCTGGTGAAGCACCTCATCGAGATCGCGGTAGCAGAGGTCAACGCGAGCACCGTCCACGGTGAGCCACGCCCCACCGTTGACGACGGGCCCCCACCCACCGGGTCCGGTGACCTGGCCCGGCCAACCAAGGGCTTCGACGTCGGCCGGGTCGATGCCGCTCCGGTAGTAGAGCCCAAAGTCCCAGTCCGAGTCGGGTCGCTCGGTTCCTTGAGCACGCGAGCCACCCAGCGTGACGGCGATGACCCCCGGAATCTCAGCCAGCCGCCCTGCGATGCGCTCCATGGTCTCTCCTTCGCCCGGCTCTCATTCGGCCGCGGCGCGACGTTGTCATGCGGTCGTGAGGGCTCGCCGCGTGGGCAAGGTTCTCAATCCGTTGGTCGATCCGACCCGCTACCCGGGATCTGGCGCCGGCTTGCGTTCGGGCCGCCAGAAGCCGGCCAGCAGCGCGAGCGCACCTCCACCCCCCGCCCCGAGGGCGATCCACAGTCCGGTCCACCCGACCAGGTGCGACTGCAACCCGGCGGCGTGATCGAGGCTCCAGCTACCGGGGCCGAGCACGGCGATGACCAGGCCGACGAGTGTCAGCGTCATCACGTACTCGTACCCCTCGCCGGGTCGGAAGATGAAGAAGCCGTTCCTGGCGTGATTGGTGATCCACGCCACCAGCATGACCCCGACGACGCCCGCCGCGGCCACCGGGGTCAGCAGGCCGAGCACCAGCAGCGCGCCCGAACCGACCTCGGTGAGGCTGGCCGTCCACGCGTGCAGCCAACCGGGCCTCATCCCGAGGCTCTCGAACCACCGACCGGTCCCCGCGATCTTTCCGCCACCCAAGACGTGGTTGACGCCGTGAGCGAGGAACACACCGCCCACCGAGAGCCGAAGCACCAGCAGTGCGAGATCGACGCTGTGCACGCTCACGGCCCCTCCTGATCGTGTCGCCCCCGCGACTCAGGTCACCGTAGTGGGTGGTCAGCCGGTCGCCGTCGGTGAAAGGTCGGCCCGTACACTGGCCCCGACCGTTTCGCGACCATGCCCGAGCTCCCCGAAATGCAGGCGCTCTCCGAGCGTCTCGACGCCGCCCTCAAGGGCAAGGCACTGTCGCGAGCCGACCTGTTGGGCTTCTCCAGCCTCAAGACCTTCGCGCCGACCCCCGAGGAACTGGTCGGCGCGCCGGTCGCCTCGGTGACCAGGCGGGGAAAGTACCTGGTCCTCG
>Ga0181518_10003411_pt1 | contig 14727 bp, 10 predicted proteins | sample PEATcosm2014_Bin_28_FD_119751 | JGI IMG/M metagenome (GOLD analysis project Ga0181518, IMG submission 119751) | Peatland microbial communities from MTU Mesocosm Facility, Houghton, MI, USA - PEATcosm2014_Bin01_60_metaG | ecosystem: Environmental > Terrestrial > Soil > Wetlands > Peat | place... | reverse complement strand
TTCGACCTGGTGCTCAGCTGTGACGTGGTCATAGCCGACGAGACGGCGATGTTCGCCATCACCCCGGCGAACCTGGGGCTTCCTTACAACACCACCGGGCTGCTCCACTTCCTCGGACGGCTGCCGATCAACCTCATCAAGGAGCTGTTCTTTCTGGCCGCGCCCGTCGACGCCCAGAAGGCCAAGGAATGGCTGATCATAAACCGCTTGGTGGAGGCCGCCGAGCTCGAGGCGTTCACGCTGGACCTGGCCGCGACTATGGCGTCGAAATCGCCTCTGGCCATCACCGTGATCAAAGAACAGCTCCGCGTCCTCAACGACTACCAGCCCATCGCAGCGCAGGTGTACGAACGCATCCAGGGCCTGCGGCGAGAGGCTTACGACAGCAGCGACTATCTCGAGGGCCTGAACGCCTTCGCCGAGAAACGCCAGCCCGTCTTCCGGGGCACTTGAACCCGCGAAGCGGTGGTTTGACAACCAGTCACCGGTCCTCTGGACTGTCCCGGGCGGCTCTTAGCTGTCCGTACATGCTATGTGACTGGAGGTTCTGTGGACCCGTCGACGATCGCAGCTGGTGGCGGATTTCCTGACTTGGGCTTGGACGGGGCGGTCATCGTGGTGACGGGCGCCGGCAGCGGTATCGGTGCGGCCACAGCGCTGCGCCTCGGGGCGGCCGGAGCTCGTGTCGTGCTCGTAGGACGCAGGATCGAACTGCTCGAGCTGAGCGCGCGCGCCGTGCAGGATGCGGGGGGCGAAGCCCACTGCGTGGCTGCCGACTTGTCACAGGTCGAGAGCACGGGCCGGATCGTGAGCGAGGCGGTCGACCGCTTCGGGACCCTGGACGGACTGGTGAACAACGCTGCGATCGTCCGCCACGTGCCGCTCGGGGAGTGGAAGCTCGAGAGCTTCGACGAACACGTGGCCGTCAACGTCAGGGCTCCTTTCTTCCTCATGCGCGATGCGCTGCCGTTCCTGCAGGCGTCGCCGATCCGCTCGGTTGTCAACGTCAGCTCGTCGTCGGGCACATTGAGGCTCCAGGGCCAGTCGGTCTACGGGATGACGAAGGCGGCGCTGAACTACCTCACCCAGTCACTGGCGGGAGAGCTTGCGAGCAGCGGGGTCCGCGTCAACGTGGTGGCGCCCGGTCCGATCGACACCCCCATCCACCAGACGTGGGCGGACGACCTGGAAGAGGCCTACCGGTGGTTGGCCACCCAGGTACCGCTGCGGCGCATCGGAGAGGCGGACGAAGTCGCCCGCTGGGCAGCTCTGCTGCTCAGCCCGATCTCGTCATTTGTCACAGGTGCAGTCATCCCCGTCGACGGAGGCCAGGTCATCAAGCCCGAATAGTGCCCTGCGGAGCCGACGGAGCTGGGCGCTCTCGTCCCGGTGGTTCATCTTTAGGACATTCGGTATTCATCTATCGTTCATCGAGCGTTCATCGATCGTTCATCTGTAGCTGCCCTGGCAACTGCTAGCGGGATTATCGGGTCATCAGGACCCGGGCACTTCACGAGCAAGAATTCACACAGATTTTGCTTGTGCCGGCCCGGTCCATAGTTAGGATGCCCACCGTAAACCTAAGACATGAGAGGGGAAGGCGGCATGACTCAGCGGGATCAAGGCGAGGCCGTTAACGAATCTGGGGGACCGGTTTATGACCGACGGCGCTTCCTCCGTCAGGCGGGACTCGGCGTCGCCGGGATTGCAGGTGCTGCGCTGCTTGATGCGGGCACCAGCTCGGCGAGCCCGTACATCTCGAGAGCCATGCGGGGAGCGGCCACGTCGCCGCCGACGTTGCCGCCGGGTCTGCTGGCTGCCGCGAAGAAAGAGGGCACGCTCAACCTGATCGCCGATCCCTACAACTGGGCCAACTACGGCACCCAGTCGACTCCGAACACCGTCATCGGCGAGTTCTACAAGTTGTACGGGATCAACTGCCCTGTGGTGAACCCCGAGGGTTCCTCGGCGCAGGAGCTGACTGCCATCCTGTCCTTCAAGGGCACGCCGAAGGACCCCGACGCCGTCGACGTCTCACCCGAGATTGCCGAGCAAGGCGAGGCAGAAAAGGCTTTCGCGCCGTACAAGGTCCAGACCTGGAAGGACATCCCGAGCAACATGAAGGACCCGCATGGCGCCTGGTACGGCGACTACTACGGCGTCCAGTCCTTCGGCACGAACACCAAGGTTGTGAAGAACCCGCCGACTACCTGGAAGGACCTCCTCAAGCCGGAGTACAAGGGCCAGGTCGCGATCGTCAACAGCCCTGCCGTCGCGGGCGATGCGTTCGCCGCGGTCTGGAGCGCGGCCCTCGCGAACGGCGGGTCCCTCGACAACATCATGCCGGGCCTCAGGTTCTTCCAGAAGCTGAAGGACGTCGGGAACTTCAACCCGATCATCGCCAACCCGGCCCAGATCGCGAGTGGCGAGACGCCGATCGTGATCGAATGGGACTACCTCAACATCGCCTATAAGAAGCAATACCCCGACATCAAGGCTGTCGTGAGCGTTCCGGCCGATGGCAGGTTCGCCAACTTCTATTGCCAGGCGATCAGCGCGTACGCACCGCACCCGAACGCGGCCAAGCTCTGGATGGAGTACCTCTACTCAGACCTGGGACAGCTCGAGTATCTCGCCGGCTACGTCCACCCGGCGCGGTACGCGGCCATGGCGGCCGCCGGCAAGATCCCACCTGGTCTTGCGAAGGATCTGCCCCCTGCAAGCGAGTACGCCGGTGTGCACTTCCCCACCTTGGCGCAGATCAACAAGGCCAGCGCGATCGTCGTGGCGAACTGGGACAAGATGGTGGGCGGCGTCTAGATCGAGGCGCAGGCGTAGCCAGGAGGGCCCGTTGGCCCTCGCCGAGCCCGGAATCCGGTCAGCGGTCCTAGTCGGGAGCGCGCCGCGAAAGCGGTCGCGCTCCCGACGATGGGCCCTGCTCGGGGTGCTTCCCTTCTTCGCCTACATCAGCGTCTTCTTGCTGATACCGACCGGTGAGCTCATCGTCGGTGCTTTCCGGACCGCCAACGGGGCCTTCACGCTCTCCAATATCTCCGACATCTTCCGCGCGCCTTACCCGCAAGCGTTCGAGTTCTCGCTCGAGCTGTCGGGCCTGAGCGCGCTCATGGGAGGGGTGCTCGGCTTCCTCGTCGCCAACGCCGTCTTGCATCACGGCGTTCCCCGCTTTGTTCGCCCGGCGTTCGTGTCGTTCTCGGGCATGGCCGCGAACTTCGCGGGTGTGCCGCTCGGGTTCGCGTACATTGCGACGTTGGGCACGCTCGGCGTCGTCACTACCCTCTTGCAGCATCTGGGGCTGAACATCTACCCGTCGTTCAGCCTTCAGGGCCTGTTCGGTTGCGCACTCGTCTACATGTACTTCCAGCTCCCCCTCATGATCCTGCTCATGATCCCTGTGATCGAAGGTCTGCGCAAGGAATGGAGGGAGTCGGCGTCAAACCTTGGTGCAAGCTCCTTCGCATTCTGGCGGTACGTGGGCCTGCCGGTCGTGACGCCGTCGCTCCTTGGCCTGATGGTGCTGCTGTTCGGGAACGCCTTCTCCGCCTACGCGACGGCAGAGACCCTGGGCGTCTCGAATCTCGTCACCATCGACATCGCGAACCTCATCAACGGTGACATCTCCATCAATCCGCAGGACGCGTACGCACTCGCGCTCGCGATGATCGTAATTATCGTGATCACGATCGTCGTATACGCCCTCCTTCAGCGCCGAGCGAGCCGATGGCTCAGGTAGCCACTGTCGCGGAGACTCGCCCGAGCTCCCACCGCTTCCGGCGGGCACGGAACCGTGTGCCCGTTTGGCACTTGACATGGCTGGTGCTGGCAGCGCTCGTCTTCATCGTGCCGATCTACTCGGTCGTGCAGTTCAGCCTGGCGGGAGTCCAGCCGGGCCAGAGCCCCTTCCACTGGTACCTGACCGTGTTCGACGACCCCATGTTCAGGTCCTCGTTCTGGCTCTCGATCCAGATCTCTCTCGAAACCGTCGCCGTCAGCCTTGTGCTCATGGTGCCGACGGTGTTCTGGGTCCATCTTCGACTTCCTGGTCTCCGTCCGGTGATGGACCTGATCTCGATCCTTCCCTTCGTCGTGCCTCCGATCGTGCTCGTGGTCGGGCTCTTGCCATTCTTGGAGAAGATCACCTGGTTGTTCGTGCGTCCCGAGGTGCTGTCACTCATCTACGTAATATTCGCTCTGCCGTTCCTCTACAGGGCGCTTGACGCGGGACTGCGCGCGATCGACCTGCGAACCCTCGTCGAGGCTGCTGAGAGCCTCGGGGCAAAGCTGCCCCGGACCCTGCTGCGAGTGATCCTCCCGAATCTCCGGGCCGCCATAATAGGTGGATCGCTTCTCACGATCGCGATCGCGATGGGCGAGTACACGGTCGCGAGCCTGCTGGAGTTCAGCACGTTCTCCGTCTACACCTACACCATCGGGACGAGCACGGCATATGAGGGCGTCGCTCTTTCGTTCATCAGCTTCATATTCGTCTGGGGTGCGATGCTGGGCCTGTACTTGCTCGGTCGGGGCGGCCGCAATGCGGCCGCAGTCGCCATTACGCACTAGAGAGAGGTCGTCATGGCAACCATCGAGCTCCGTGGCCTTCGTCGGACATTCGGGTCAGTCGTCGCCCTGGACAGTCTCGACCTCGATGTTCACTCCGGGGAGTTCGTGTCCCTGCTCGGCCCGAGCGGTTGTGGCAAGACAACGGCGCTGAGGATCGTCGCTGGTTTTGAGTGGCCCGACGCCGGCGAGGTGCTCGTGAATGGTCGAGACGTGCTCGGCCAGCCCGCCAACAAGCGCAACATGGGCATGGTCTTCCAGGCCTACAGCCTCTTCCCGAACATGACAGCTCAGCACAACGTGGAATTCGGCCTCCGCGTCCGTAAGGAAAGCCACGAGAAGCGTGCAAAACGGGCCCGGGAGCTGCTCGAACTGGTGGGGCTCGGCACCGCGATGGACCGGTATCCCCGCCAGCTGTCCGGTGGCCAGCAGCAGCGGGTGGCTCTCGCGAGATCGCTCGCGATCGAGCCGAGCGTCCTGCTCCTCGACGAGCCTCTCTCCGCCCTGGACGCGAAGGTACGCGTGCAGCTTCGCGAGGAGGTCCGTCGCGTCCAGTTGGAGCTTGGCATCACGACTCTGTATGTCACCCACGATCAGGAGGAGGCATTGTCGATCTCCGATCGGGTGGCCGTGATGTCGGATGGTCGCGTCGAACAGTTCGGGACACCAGCCCAGATCTACAACGGACCGAGGACGGCCTTCGTGGCGAATTTCGTCGGAACGATGAACAGGCTGGAGGGCACTGTCGTGTCCAGTGAGGACCGGGTCGTCCGCTGCGGACCCCTCATGCTGAGCGTCCCCGACCCGACGTTCAACCACCGGGCCGGCGAAACCGTGGAGCTCTTCGTGCGCCCGGAGGACATCAGCCTCGAGCTGCTCTCGAACGGGAACAAGCCGGCACCGGGCCTGTTCGACGGGCGAGTGACGAGCCTGACGTTCCTCGGGCCGGTCACCAGGGTCGGCCTGGCGACAGACCTCGGACCCCTGCTGGCGGACGTCTCGAGTGCGGTGGCTCTGGGCCTGGCGGCCGACACCGTCGTCGCAGTCAAGCTTGATTCGACCGCGCTGCGTTCGATCGCCCGCTAGCCCGCCGAGTCCGGCTGCGACAAGACGACCATGCCCGGAGTCTCGTGTCAGCGGCGAGCTTCCACGTTCCAGTTGACCGGTGGCGTGCCATCCGCCCACGACGGGAGCGTCGAGCGCAACGACCCGCTAACGAGACTTGCGTGCCCGTGTGCTCCTGGTGTGCGGCGAGCTGCGGCCTGGTGAAGTGCGTTTGGGCGCAATCCGGCCTGACCGAGTGAGGCCTGGCGAAGCCGGCTCCTTCGATGTGCCGCCCGGCGCGGCCCTCCGCCATCGACCCGATCCCCAGCGGGCGTCGATCACGACCAGGACGAATGCCGCGACGACGAGCAGGATCACGAGCACTACCACGGCGACGCACTTCCTCTCTCTCCCGGCGTGGTCGGGTCAGGAGCGGTCACAGCCAACCTAGCCGAGCTGCCAGGACCGTAGGTCGTTGAAGACCACCAACGCGTCGGACACTATGAATCGTTGGCGCCCGGTGTCGGTGGTGACCGTGACGCGGAGCTTGCGGAGTGTGGGCGTGAGCTGGACGTCCGTCATCGAGGAGAGGTCCCACGACACGGCCCGGGCACCGAAAAGAGCGTCGATACGCTTGGGTTGGAAGCCCAGCCTCTCCTCGGTCATGTAGAGCAGCCCGTTACGGGCCACCCCGTGCTGAACATGGTTCGCTGGTCGAGCCCACCTCAGCCCCGTTGTGTCCAACTCGGGTCGGCCGAACCAGCGGCTCAGTCCTGCCGTCACGAGGGAGCAGCTCCCGGTAGGGCAGCTCCCGGTAGGTCAGCCGGCCCTGGCGGCGCGGCCACACGGGGCGAGAGCACCATCGTGTCGAGGAACGGACGGGGCGGGTCCACGATTTTGGCACGGACTCGAGCGATTTCGGTCCCCCAGCCTGCGATCTCCTTGTCAGCCAACGCGATCTCGTTGACCCTCACGCCCCGAGGCTACTTCAGCAAATCCCGCAAGACCGGGTCATATTTCCTGGCACTCATGTGACATTGGACTCTGGTTAAGCCTCCGCAGCATCGGTAGCGTGCCATGCGAGGGAACAGAGTGCCAGTGGCCGGAAAGGCCGCGGAACCGTTGTCGTGGCCCCTGGCCGTGGGACAAGGCCTTTATCGAAAGGGGTGCCAAGTGAGTTCACTGGGCCTATGGACGGTTCACGGCGACGGGAAGCATATTCCCCCCACGGAGGTGGTCGCGCCTGACGAGCGACTTGCGTGGCCTCAGACCATAGGTCTGGGCTTCCAGCACGTGCTGGCGATGTTCGGGGCAACATTCATCGTGCCGGTGCTGATCGGCTTCCCCCCGAACACCACCATCTTCTTCTCCGGATGCGGCACGCTGATCTTCCTGCTCGTCACGATCGGGCGCGGACAGCGACTTGGCTTGCCCAGCTACCTGGGGAGCAGCTTCGCCTTCATATCCCCGGTACTCGTCGCCGAACAGCATGGCGGCATCCCGTCTGCGCTGGCCGGCATCCTCGTCGCAGGAGCGGTCTTCTTTGTCATCGGCCTCATCGTGAACAAGTGGGGGTCGGCCTTCATCGAGTGGCTGATGCCGCCCGTGGTCACCGGCGCAGTGGTCGCGCTCATCGGGCTCAACCTCGCCTCCAGCGCGTTCACCAACTTCAACAAGCAGCCCTGGACCGGGTTCGCGACCCTGTGCGGGGTCATCCTGGTGACGGTCATATTCCGCGGGTTCATCGGCCGCCTCTCGATCCTGGTCGGGGTGGCCTTCGGCTACCTGATCGGCTGGGCGCAGGGTCAGATCAGCTTCACGGCCGTCAAGTCGGCAGCGTGGATCGGGTTGCCGAAATTCACAGGGCCGCACTTCAGCATGCGGCCGATCTTCCTGATCGTCCCGGTCGTGATAGTCCTGATCGCCGAGAACACCGGCCACATCAAGGCCGTGGCGTCGATGACCGGCCGGAACCTCGACCGGTCACTCGGACGCGGCTACATGGCCGACGGCCTTGCGACGATGCTCGCGGGCCTCGGAGGTGGTAGCGGCACGACCACGTACGCCGAGAACATCGGCGTCATGGCAGCCACCAAGGTGTACTCGACCTCGGCGTACTACGTGGCTGCGATCGTGGCGATCGCGTTCGGTTGCATCCCGAAGTTCGGGGCGCTGATCTCCACATTGCCGGCAGGCGTCCTGGGCGGTGCCGGGACCATCCTGTACGGGCTGATCGCGGTGCTCGGCGGTCGTATCTGGGTCGAGAACCGGGTCAACTTCAACAACCCGGTCAATCTTATCCCTTGCGCGATCGGCCTGATCCTCGGTGCCGGGAACTACACGCTGATCTTCGACCACGGCAACGTGTCGTTCAACGGCATCGCGATGGGCGCCTTCGGCGTCATCATCGCCTACCAGCTCATGAGATGGCTCAGCCGCTACGGCGTCTTCCACGACGGACAGCCGCCGGTCTACGCCACTACGGTCCAACCGATGGCGGAAGGTGGCGCCCAGCCGAGCGAGCTGTACACCTCACTCACCACCACGACCATGCCCGATCCCAACCAGCCGGTCGGGGGCGCCCAGCCGGGCGATCCGCCCGCGGGAGGGTAAAGCTCCTGGTAGTCCTCAGCATGTGAGCTGCCAGCCCGGCACATCCGGTCGACATTCCCGGGTGGCCGGGCTGGTTGCTGTCCAGACGGCTGCCGGCGCCGGAGGGCTCGTTCCTACTGGGCCTCTTTCCTGAACTCGCGAAGCCCCACCCGGCCCACCTCGATGGCGATCACGCCCACGACAGCCAGCGAGATCAGGACTGACGCCGTGTTCGTGAGCGCCATGAGCACCGCCAATGTCAGCAGACCGAGACAAACGCCGGCAACCGATAAGCCGCGCCTCAACCGGTCAGCCGCAACCACCCGGCCCCCGAAGTTCTTCTGCGCGAGCGACTGTGTGAGGATCTGGAACTCGACGTCGTCAGACATGGCGCTGCCGCCTCCTCGGATCGTTCACAGGCATCGCTGCTTCCCCCCAACTGTCTTCCAGCGCGGCTTACCGACAAGGTGCAACTGAGACAAGCACCCCGAGATTCCCGAGAGGCTTCTTGCTCACACACCGCGATCGGCCTTGCGTGCTGCGCTCCGGGCAACGTGACCACCGACATAGGTGCTCCGGCGATCGTCGCGGCGGCCGAGAGGGAGCCGCTCGACGCCGTCGGGGCCGCACGCGTGGCATCTCTCGTAGCCGGCTGTTGGCCTGTCCTGGACCGGGCCGTTCGCAACGCGCCCGCCGCGAAGGCGCCGAGCGCGCTCGACCGGATGCCCGGGCTCCGCGGCGACTGAGCGGTTGACAGAGCGGCAGCAGAGTTGTTGACTGAAATTGGAGAGCATGTCCTTCCGGCGTGACCGTGAAGCTCCCCCCCGGCCCCGGGCCAAGTCCCGGGGCCGTGTTGTGTCCGGCCGCGGTCCAGGCCGATCCGAAGGGGATCGGGTCTCAGGGGCTGCCGCGGGTGACGAGCGGGTGACGAGCGGGTGATGAGCCTCATGTCGGGGCGCGCTCTTCCCGAAGAGCAACAACGAGAGAAGTCTCGAGGCGGGCCGTTCAGTGGCAGGCAAGAGCCGCCCCGAGGCTTCTCGAAGTTCGCGGGAAGGGCGATCCGTTGTGGTTGACCGTACTGGCCTCGAAGAAGCGATAAGGCGCTCTGCCGACCCCGTGGTACTGACCCAGCGGGTGGCCGACGAGGCGATGACACTCGTCGCAGCTGCCGACGGTGTTCTCGTCGGGTTCGTTCACGCCCCGTCGTGGCTGACTTTTGATTGCGGTGCGGGGAAGGCGGCGTCGCAGGTCGGCAACCGGATACCTCTGGACGGAAGTCTCGCGGGGCTCGCGTTCTGGACGGGCAAGACTCTCCACTCCGATCACGCCGAGAGCGACCCTCGCGTTGAGCCCGATTTCCGTCGTACGGCGGGCTTTCAGTCATTGGTGTGCGTGCCGCTCTGGCGTCGCGCACAGGCGGCTGGAGTGCTCTGTGTCGCCTCGTTCCGGTCGTGCGCGTTCAACGAGCGCGATGTCGCGACGCTGACGAGCCTTGCCGATTTCATCAGCGTCGTGATCACAGTTGCCGTCGACTTGGCGGGCGCTACAGACGCGTTTCTCTCCCGCGTCTGTGGCGACGCGCTCCGCACACCTGCACCCGAAGACGATGATTGGGCCGCCGAGGAACGATTCGTCGCCAATGTCTTGAACCCCGGAGCAATGAGCATGCTCGAGAAACGAAGCCGGATCGACCGTGTCCTGAAAGGACGCGGGCTCAGCCACGTCTTCCAGCCCTTGTTCGACATCACGAGCGGGGAGTGCTTCGCTGTCGAAGCGCTGGCTCGGTTCTCAGGACGCCCGAAACGACCCCCGGATGTCTGGTTCGCCGAGGCACGCGCGATGGGCATCGGCGTCGAACTGGAGGTCGTATCCGCGAAGGGAGCCTTGGGCTCGCTGGCCCACCTCCCTGGAGAAATAGCCCTTTGTGTGAACGCGAGTCCCGCGGCGATGATCTCCGACGAGCTGGGCCAGCTCCTCGCGGGCTCCGAGCCGGGGCGAGTCGTCATGGAGCTGACCGAGGAGGCGGAGGTCGACGACTACCCGCGGCTCTCGAGTGCCATCAGCCAGCTGCGCTTGAGGGGTGCGCGCCTGGCCATCGACGACACCGGTGCCGGCTTTGCAAGTCTTGCTCACATCTTGAAACTGGTCCCCGATTTCATCAAGCTGGACCGGGAGCTGACCTCCGGCATCGACCGCGACCCTGTCCGTATCGCCCTTGCGTCCGCGCTTGTGGGCTTCGCGGCGGGGCTCGGAGCGGAGATCGTCGCCGAAGGGATCGAGACCGCTTCAGAGCTCGCAGTGCTGCGGGGCCTGGGCATTCGTTACGGGCAGGGGTATTTCCTCTGGCGGCCGACGTCGGTCGAGCTGATTCCGAGTCGACTGCCCCGGGAGGTGTGGTCGGCAGCGTCGACGCGGGCTTCCTGACACCGCCTTTCCACCCCCGGGCTGGCCCTCAAACGGCGGTACGCAGCCTCGCCGCGACGTCATCGGGCGACGGCATCGAGGCGATCTCCTCGGCGAGCTGCTGCGCCCGCTGACGGTAGCTGACATCATCGAGCACAGAGCGGAGCCCGGACGCTATGGCAGAGGCCGTCACCTCACCGGGCATCAACGTGCGAGCGACGCCTGCCTGCGCAAGCTGGTCGGCAATAGTGAAGTTGTCGGCACTCTGAGGTAGCGCCACCGAGGGAAGTCCGTGTGCCAGAACGCCCAACGCCGTGCCCGCCCCAGCGTGGTGGACCACCGCCGCGCAGTGCGGGAGCAGCTCCGCCTGAGGGATGAACCGCTCCACGCGAGCGTTATCAGGGACGGGCGCCAGGTCTGCCGGATCGTTGTCTCGTCCGATCGTCGCCAGCACATTGACGGGCTCGTTCTCCAAAGCTGTGAGCACAAGCCGGAAGAGATCGAGGTCGTTGTTCGAAAAGGTACCTAGGGTCAAGTAGACCAAAGGTCTCTCCGGACGGGCCAGTGAAATGCGCAGCGCAGGAGGTTCGGCCAGAGGCAGCGGAACCGGACGCAGGGGCTGCGCCCCCTGAAGCCCGCGAGCCGCGGGGTCCAGCGAAGAGGAACAAATCGTCAGCGTGGTGCCGGAATAGACACCTGCGGCATTTGGGACGTCGAGGCCGAACTCACGCCAGATGGGAGATACCGCGTCAGCCACAAGGTCAAGGACGCTCGCCTGCAAGAGTGGCCCGATGGAGTGGTGCACGGCACCGATCCCCGTTAGCGCAGCGACGAGTGGAGCGGCGAACGCGTAGGGGTCGAACACCAGCAGAGACGGCTCGAGCTCGTTGCAGAGATCCAGGAGGTCGTCGAGCATCAGTGCCATCCCGATCTCGCCGAAGAGCCGGGGCACGAAATAGCCCGGCACCCGCGAAGGCTCTAGCCCGTCACCAGGCGTACCCCGCGTCCGTGCGCGGAGCGCACCGAACCAGGAACCGAACTCGGGACCAGCGGCACGAAACGGAAGTCCCCGGCCCGAGACCGCCTCCGCCGCGTCAGGTCCGCTGGCAACCACGACGTCGTCGCCCTGGGCTTGGAACGCCTGGGCGAGAGGGAGCAAGGGCAGGATGTGACCTGTTTGTGGCACACAGCTGACAATGACCCGCACCGAGCCCCCCTCTGGATGAGTGATCTGACCGGCAGCCGGCCGGTTGTGTCGAGAAGAAAAGATCTTCTCACGCTCGGTCACCGATCGGAGCTCCGCCGGAAGGCCATCAAAGAGGAGCGGGTACTTGACGCCATGCGCACCTCTCGCGAGACTCGGCGTGGCGTGGAGGCTCCCGAAAGGAGTCCCTGCCTGGGGAGGCGCGGCAAAATGGTGAGAAGGCCCCGCAACGAGATGGATCGCCGCTCGGCGCTCAAGCTGATCGGCGGGGCTGCGGCCGGCGTTGCCGCCAGCCCGCGAATGCTGGCACGGCCGGCTCCCTCTTCGAAGTACCCGCTCGTCTCGATGCGGTCATATCAGTCCTACGGCCGATCGCTCCCGGCGGCGTTGCGCGCCGCACTGGGTGGTTCGGCCAAGCCGAGTCTCGTGTTCCAAGCCATCCGGACGACGGACATGGTGTACCTGGGCTTCGAGTTCTACAACGCCAAGGCTGTCGTCACCGCCGGTCAGACCGAGATCGTTGCCGAGGACACGAAGCTGCCGATGTACATGGTCGTCGTGTTCCCGTCCCAGCATCTCGGCGAACAATGCGTGGCGTACTCGACGAGCATGACGACCTGGCCGTCGCCGCCCCTCAACGGCGCGCTCGCCGGTTTCAGCTGGCTCGCCTTCGAGCTCGCCGCGACGGCAAAGGTTCCCTACACGATGGCTGGGCTGCTCGACTGGTCCAAGGCGAAACCCGAGCTCGTACCGGTTGCGACCTCCAGCTCCGGTGCGCCGGGCGTGCCCGATCCGCTCCACACCGCGCTCGAGATTCCCTGGCAGCTCTGGGTCACGCCGCTCGAGCACGGCACATGGCACCACTCGACGCGCCCGGTCATCTTCGAGAAGATCACAGAGCTCTGGCACACCCGGCTCGGCGCCGGCGGCCTCGAGCCGCCATTTGTGACCCCGAGACTCAAAGCGTTCTGGGCACCGGGCTACCCCGCAGCCTTCGCACCGCCTCCTGCCGACCCGTGGCTCATGTCGCTCGACCCGAGCAACCGCATCGATATCGTGACGCTGAGCACTGGCACGTCGGCCGGCGAGGGGCCTGTCGACGTGGACCTGCTCTTGCTTTCGGCACTCGGCGCGTCTGTCAATTTCCGAGGCTCGTGGTCGCCGGGCCCCAACTCGCCCGTCGATCTGGCCTCTTGGTGGCACCGGGCCTCGATCGGTCGGGACAGCTACGTGCGTGTCGTCGAGATCGGTTACTTATTCCCGTGGGGGAACCGAGCGGTCAGGATCACCATCTCGGATCGCGAGATCCAAGTCGACTCCAACAACAACGCTGTCGCCTACCTCGTGCAGAAGCAGTACATCGTCGTGACCGAGCCGCAGATCACATATGCCGGCGACTCCCTCGAGCCGAACGGCGGTCGGGGCAACCCGATTCGGCGGCTTCTCGTCAAGACCGTGACCACGCCGCCGATCGACTTCGAGACTTCGACGGACCCGGGGATCCAGGTCGGCTCGTTCTCGACCGACGACGTCTTGTGGGTGAGAAGCGGCGGCACCGACGTCCCGTTCTCGTTCGTGGGCACGGACCTGGAGGGAAGAAAAGTCGACTTCACCACCGGAGTGATCTGGATGTCAGCCACCTTCGCGGAAGGGACGATGAACCTTCCCAAGGTTGTGACCGCATACGGGTCGGTCGACCCGAGCCGGAGATCGCCTTCCTTCGGCGGTTCGCTGTTCGCCTTCGCCGACACGGTCGGCGGGACCCCGGGATCGACGGCCCAGCACGTGGACACCTACGGTCTCACCGCTTTCGTCGCTGTCAATGGGCGGGCCAATGTCTACCCGGCGCTCGACTCGGCCGCGGTGCACCTGCCCGGAGCGGAGCAGGTCGTGGGCGCGGGCGCGACGCCGCTTTCGAGCCCGAGCGTGTCGATCTCCTCGAACTACCTGGACAGGGGATTCCAGACAGGCGTGACCGAGGTCTATCTCGCCGTGACCCAGAACGCGCCCGGGCTCTCGTTCCCCCCCAACCTTGTCGGCGGCATGGCCACGCCCAACTTCAACGTGAGCGGACTCGCTCGTGACCTCGGTCCCGTCGGGGGTGACCTGGGCGACCTGATCGGTGGGAAGTTCGAACCGACGAAGTACTTCAGCATGCTCTCGGGCGACGCCGGCAAACTGCTCGGTGCGATACCTGTTGCTGAGATCATCAAGGCGATCGACCCGAATGAGACGGCCAGCAACGCGCAAGCCCCGCAGATCTCCGACAAGTTCATCTATCCCGGCAACGACGACACCAAGCCTCCGACCGCTCTTGACGTCAAGATCGACTGGCTCCCGGCGGTGCAGAAGGACTCGCTCGGTTTCTTCCAGCCCGACGACGACGCGGCCCTCACCATCCACGCCGAGATCTACACGCCCATCGCCAACCCGAGCCAGACGACGTACTCGATCCACGGGGATCTCACGAACTTCGAACTTCTCCTGTTCGGCGACGGCAATCCGTACATCGGGATCAAGTTCAACTCGTTCACCTTCGATTCGAAGACCGGGGCGAAGACCTCGATCCAGCCGGACATCGACTCGGTCACTTTCCTCGGTCCCCTGAAGTTCATCAACGCGCTCGAGGACCTGTTGAGCTCGCTCGGCGGGCCGTCGATCTCGGTCACCGACGGCGGGATCGAGGCGAGCTACTCCCTCGCCCTCCCCGACGTCGGCGTCGGCGTGTTCGCGCTCCAGAACCTGGCTCTTTCCGCCGGGGTCAACATCCCCTTCGACGGGACCCCGGTGCGGGTCCGGTTCGGCCTTTCGTCAAGGGACAACCCGTTCATCCTCACGATCGACCTGTTCGGTGGCGGCGGGTTCTTCTCACTCGGGATAGGGGCGGACGGTATCGAGCTGATCGA
>Ga0181518_10003407_pt1 | contig 14737 bp, 12 predicted proteins | sample PEATcosm2014_Bin_28_FD_119751 | JGI IMG/M metagenome (GOLD analysis project Ga0181518, IMG submission 119751) | Peatland microbial communities from MTU Mesocosm Facility, Houghton, MI, USA - PEATcosm2014_Bin01_60_metaG | ecosystem: Environmental > Terrestrial > Soil > Wetlands > Peat | place... | reverse complement strand
GCGCCCGGCGTCCATCGCGCCCCACCGGAACAGCCGCGAGCTGCCCATCCCCGCCTGCGCGGCGAACCCCGTGTTGGTCGCGCCCGGAGCCAGGCAGGAGACCCGCACGCCCGAGCCGCGGACCTCCTCGGCCAGGGCCTCGGTAAAGGACAGCACATACGCCTTGGTCGCGCAGTAAACCGCCTGATTCGGGCCAGGCGTGAAGGCGGCCGTGGAGGCGACGTTCAAGATCGCCCCGCGGCGCCGTTCCAGCATCCCCGGCAGCAGCAGGGCGGTCAGCCGGGTCAGCGCCGCCACGTTGACTTCGATCATTTCCAGCTGCCGCGCGACGCCGATTCCGGCGACCGGGCCGTGGGCTCCGAACCCGGCGTTGTTGACCAGCACATCCACGTCGATGTGCTGCTGCGCCAGCGCCTCCGTGATCTGGCCAGGACCGGCAGGCTGGCTCAGGTCCGCGGGCACGACCTGCGGCTGGACTCCGTATCCCGCGGCGAGCTCGCCGGCTAGCTCGCGCAGTCTGCCCTCGCTGCGCGCGACCAGCACAAGCCCCGCGCCCTCGCCGGCGAACAGCCTGGCCAGTTCCCGCCCGATCCCAGACGAGGCGCCGGTAATCAGCACCGTTTCGCCCTGGCGCCGCCGCAGGTCCCCGGCCGCGGCCACCGCCGGTTCCGTGCTTCCCGTGCCGGTCATGCCGCACCTCCCGTTCCCGTTTCCTGCCACGCTACTCACCGGCGCCGGGAAGGAAAGGGGCCCGGGGATGGAGGACCCGGTGCGCGGAAGCGACACATGAGCGCCCGGCATTGATGCTCTGTTCGCACATCAGGATCGTGAGAATTCAGGGCGAGTTCAGCCGCGTGCGTTGCCCAAGTGCGCCAGTGACGCCGGTCTCCGAGAATCGACGACCCCCGGCGTCGCACCTCATCGTGACGGGAGGTGGTGTCCCGGGGCCCCCTGCGTTCCGGGGAGCGCCGCCCGCCGTGGAGTACAGTTCGGCCGCGACCAGGCCCGCCTGGCCGCCCTGCCGGGGATCGGCGCGGACGCGACCGTCGCGCTGGCCGGCGATGCCAACGCCACCGCGGCGGCGCTGGCCGAGGCAGCCAGCGATGTCGACCTGGTCATTGACTACCTGTGGGGTAAGCCCGCCAGTGCGGCGATCATGGCGCTGCTGCAGGCCCGCGCCGACCGCAGCCGTGCCCTGAACTGGATCCAGATCGGCTCGATGGCCGGGCCGACCATCGAACTGCCGTCGGTGGCGCTGCGCTCAGCGAACTTCCGGCTGCAGGGCAACGGCCAGGGCGCGGTGTCGGCCGGGGAATACCTGGCCGAGCTGCCGTCACTCATCGACGAAATCGACAACGGCGGCATCGCGGTCACCGCCCGCCCGATGCCCCCGGCCGACGTCGAAACCGTGTGGACCGCGCCCCAGGTCCCGGGCGTGCGCACCGTCCTGGTGCCCTGATCCCGGCCCGCTCCGTCAGTGGCCTTGACCTGGACCTTGCTTGCCAGTTCGGGCGCGCCGGCGGCTTGTACCAGGCGGTGGCTGGCTGGACGGGGACGGCCGCCCGCCGATGAAGTCGTCCCAGTCGGTCTGGACAGGTAGCCATCGGCGATCGAACTCGGCGGCGCGGCGTGTTGCGCGCTGGAGCCGCTCGCCGTGGTAAAGGTGCCGGGCCCAGATTGACGAGGGCCGGCCGAGGCGCAGCGCGCCAGCCGCTGCGACCGGCGGCAGGAACAGGCCGAAGAGCGCCGAGCGGTATTTGCCCTTGAGGGCGCAGATCACAGCGAGGACGCCATCGATGAGCAAAACGCTTGTCGCGCTCAGGCGAAGCGAAAGCTCGATTCCATCCACATCCTGGACGCCGTAGGGGCTGAAGCCCACCAGGGCCAGGCCGAGGCAGGCAGCCGTCAGGGTCACCGCCTGGACCGAAAGCTGGCCCGCGCCGCTCCAGTAGTCATCCTGCAGATGCAGAATCAGCGCGAACTCGTCCAGGACCAGCGATGTGCCTATACCGACTAGCGCCCCGGCGAACGAGCGCCAGCCGAGCGAGCCCGCGGGGCCGCCGATCGCGGTGAAGGCGCCCACCATCAGCAGAATCAGGCCAGGTACGGCGTGATGGATATGCGTCCCGCTCGCGGTGACCTGATTCCGGAACGGGCCGCGGCCGTCGCGGATCAGGCGAGTGATCACCCGAGTGCACACAAACGTTACGACGAAGGCCACAAAGCACAGCATCAGTGGCAGCTTGCCTGCCGCGATCACATCGCGATGCCACCACGAGACCATAACCGCACACTATGGGTTGACGGCGAACTCGATCTTCTCAGCACGCCGCCCCTGGCCGAGCACCTGGACCAGATTCTGGCCGACCAGCCCCGGCGCCTCGTCTTCGGTCTGGCTCGGGTCACCTTCATCGACTGCGCCGCGGCCCGGCTGATCGCCGGGACGGAAGCCTTCCTGCCGGATGATCACCGGCCGGTCGTCCGCCGCGCCGCACCGGAGGTCCGCCGCGTCTTCGAGCTCACCGGCCTGGACATTCGCTGCGAGATGGACGGTGAGACGGGATAGGTTAGGCCGGCACGCGGCCCGCGCCGGGCGGCGTGGCCGGCCCCGCGGACGGGCCCGCGATGAAAGCCCAGTAAGCGGACCCGTGATCGGCGACCCCGGAGGCGATGTGGACAGCCGCAGTGACCAGGAGTTCGCCGGACTGGCCCGGGAGTACCTGGACGACCGGGCGGAACGGCACCCGGACGCCGCGACCGAACTCGGTGACCACCGGTTCGACGCCCACCTGCCTGACCTGTCCGCGGCGGCGCTGGCCGGCGAGCGCCAGGCCCTCGGGCGCTGGGCGGATGCGGCCAGGGCGCTGGAGACCCGAACGCTTGCCCCGGAGCATCAGGTGGACGCGGCCATGCTGGCCAACGACGTGGCCCGGCGGATATTCGAGCTGGACGAACTGCGCGAGCACAGCTGGAATCCGCTGCTGGCCAACCCGGGCCGCGCCATCTACCAGCTGCTGGCCCGGGACTTCGCTCCGCTGCCCAGCCGGCTCGCCTCGGTAGCGGGCCGGCTGGCTGAGGTCCCGGCCGCAGTAGCTGCGGCCCGGCAGCAGCTCGGGCCGATGCCAAGGGTGCACCTGGAAACCGCGATCGCGCAGTTCTCCGGCACGATCACGCTGGTCACCGAGGTCATCGACATCGCCTTGCGGGACGCACCGGAGCGCGCGGCCGACCTCGCCCGGGTGCGCCGGGCCGCGCTGGAGGCGCTGAGTGAGCACCGGTCGTGGCTGTCCGCCCGGCTCGCTGAGGCCGCCGCGGATGATGGCTTCGCGGACCCGCGGATCGGCGCCGATCTGTTCGCCCGCAAGCTGTCGCTGACGCTGAACACGCAGGCGGACGCGGAAGCCATCCTGGCCCGGGCGCACGCTGACCTGGATCGGGTGAGCGAGGAGATCGCCGCGCTGGCGGCCGAGATCGTGGGGGCTGGCGTCCCGTCCGGCCGGGCCGGCGGCCCGGGACAGCCCCCGGCGGACGGTGATCGCGTCGCCCGGGAGGTATTGGACCGGCTGGCCGCCGACGCGCCGGACAACCGGACCATCCTTGCGTTCAGCCGTGGCGCGCTCGCCGCCCAGACCGCCTTTGTGCGCGAGAACCGGCTGATCACGCTGTTCGACGATCCGGTCGAGGTGATCGATATGCCGGAGATCGACCGGGGCGTCGCGGTGGCCTACTGCGATTCACCGGGCCCGCTGGAAACGGCACCGACGCCCACCTTCATTGCCATCTCCCCCACCCCGGCGGACTGGCCGGCCCAGCGGGTCGCCTCGTTCTATCGCGAATACAACCGGCACATGGTGCACAACCTGATGGTGCACGAGGCGATGCCCGGCCATTACGCGCAGCTCCAGCATTCCCGGCGGTTCAGCGGCTCGGCCACCACCGTCCGCGCCGCGCTCCGGTCCGGGTCGTTCGTGGAAGGCTGGGCGGTCTACGCCGAGCAGGTCATGACCGAAAGGGGCTACCCGGGCGACGGGGATCCGCGCGCCGTCCGCATGCAGCAGCTCAAGATGCAGCTCCGCATGATCATCAACGCGATCCTGGACGCACGGGTCCATGGGCACGGCATGACCGAGGCCGAGGCGATGGCGCTGATGACCGGGCGCGGGTACCAGGAGGAGGGCGAGGCCTCCGGCAAGTGGCGGCGTACCCTGCTCACCTCGGCTCAGCTGTCCACCTATTACGTCGGGTATACCGAGGTCGCCGACCTCGCCGGTGAGCTGAGGGCCGCTTCGCCCGGGCAGCCGGACCGGGAGATCCACGACCGCATGCTCGCGCACGGCTCACCACCGGTCCGGCTTCTCCGCCCGCTGGCCACCGCCTGACGCGGGCCGCCCCTGGCCATCTTGTCTATTTCGCCCGACCAGCGATCCTTCGCGGCCTCTCATCCGTAGATAGCGGTAGGGGCAGAATGCTGCCGACCAGGGTCAGGCGCACCAGGGGAAACATGATTTCACTGCCGGCCAACGCCACCACCGTGCCCAGCAGAACAGCGGACCGGACGGAGCTCGGCGCCTTCCTGCGCGGCCGGCGGGTGCGGGTCGGCACGCGGGAAACGGGAACAGTCACCGCCCTCCGCCCGGACCCGGTGCCCCCGCGCGACCGGGCCGCCCGCCGCGGCGGCCTGGCCGGCCGCGCTGAGTTCACCGTGCGTCCCGTGGCCGCGGGCCCCGGGCCGGACAGCGAGCCCGGCGTCCCGGTGTTCCTGCACGCCCTGCTCCGGCAGGTGGAGCCGTTCCCGGCCGCGGTCCTCAGCCCACGCTGGGACATCCTGGCGTTCAATCGCAGTTACGACGCTCTGTTTGATCTGGAATCGGTCCCGGCCCGGAACCGGAACACGATGCTGCTCTACTTCGCCGCCGCGGGCCAGCGCGAACTGCGGCCGGACTGGGCCGCCGACGCGCCCCGGGTGGTCGGCCAGATCCGCGCGGCAATGGCCCGGCACGACACCGACCCGGAGTGGGCCACCCTGCTGGAGCGGCTGCGCCGGGTCTCCCCGGACTTCGACCGGATGTGGCAGCAGGCCGGGACCGGCGGCTACGACCACGCGCCGGAGCGCTTCCGGCACCCGGTGGCCGGGGTATTGCGGCTGGCCCGCTTCCACCTGTGGGCTGAGCCCCGCGAAGACGGTCTCGTCGCGGTCGGCTACACGCCCGCCGACGCCGCGACCGCAGTCAAGCTCCCCCGCCTCCAGGCCCTGTCTACTCTCCCCGCCGCCCGGAATCATGAGTTACCGCGTCCGGGCCGATAGCGAATGTATGCACGATCGCACATATGCGTGCCGAGCGGGGTAATTCTGGGTGAAGTAGCCCGATGGGATGCATGATCGTGCATATGATGCCTGAGATGGTGCACGGCGAGACGGGGTACACTTCTGTAATGCACGATCGTGCAAATGACCATCCTGTCTGGGCGCAGGAGATCCGGAGTCGACGACTTGAGCTGGGGCTCCGCCAAGACGAACTCGCAGCGCTCGCCGGCGTGTCCACCCGCTTTATCCATACCCTCGAGCAAGGCAAGCCAACTCTGCGGCTGGACAAAGTACTCGCCGTGCTGGGCCAGTTGGGTCTGGATCTGGTCCTAGAGCCTGGTACTGGCGTCATACGCCATGGCAAGGGCTGAGCCAGTTGGCCCGCACCCCGCTGCGCCAACTGCGGCTGGTCAAGACTGCCGACGTCTACAAGGCAGGTGTGCCGGCCGGCGTCCTGCGCCGGCGAGCTGATCGTACAGAGTTCCTCTACTTGCCGGAATACCTCGACTCCGGGGGGCCGCCAGTGGCATGGAGCCTGCCCCTGAGAGCGGAAGCCTTCATCGCACCCGCGGCGGCGGTGCCTGCGTTCTTCGCCGGACTGTTGCCAGAAGGCAGGCGATTGACAGCGCTGCGCCGCACTGTGGGTACCTCGGCCGATGACGAGTTCTCGATGCTACTCGCAGTCGGCAGCGACACCATCGGCGACGTCCAGGTCCTCCCGGCTGGCGATACATTCGCCGGCACGAGGCCTGCCGCTATTGATGATTTCAGCGAGGTCGTCTTCGCCGACCTGTTCGCCCAGGCAATCGGGCCGCAGCCGGATCGCGTCGCCTTGCCAGGCGTGCAGGACAAGGTCTCCGGCCACATGCTGAATGTGCCCGTCCAGGGTCGCTCGCGCGCCTACATTCTCAAGCTCAACCCACCGGAATTCCCGCACCTGGTGGAAAACGAGTACTTCTTCTTCCGCGCTGCTGCACACACCCGGCTGAGAGTCGCCAATGTGGAATTGGTGCATGACAAGCTGGGAGCGCCTGGCCTCCTTGTGCAGAGATTCGACCGGATCGGCGAGGGGAAACACCTCCGGCCGCTTGCCGTGGAGGACGCCTGCCAGGTTCTCGGGCGCTGGCCTGGCGATAAGTACGTCATCTCCACCGAGGAAGCCATTTCCGGTCTGGCGCGATGCTGCCGCGCGCCCGGCGTAGCTGCCCTCGAACTCTACCGCCTGCTTGTCTTCGCATACCTATCGGGCAACGGAGACCTTCACGCCAAGAATCTCGCGATACTAAAGGACCAACGGGGCGAATGGAGAGCCACCCCGGCGTACGACCTACCCTCCTCCGCCGTCTATGGCGACCGCACCATGGCACTGCCGATCGGCGGCAGAATCCGCCAGCAGCTCTCATGGCCCATGCTGCAAAGCCTTGGCGAAGCGATCGGCGTTCCCGGACGGCTCGCCGCCGACGTCATCCGCGAGCAGGCCGCAGCGGCCGGTACTTGGATCGAGGACCTCAAGCAACTCCCCTTTGACGCCAGCACCATCCGCAATCTACGCCGGCTCGTCCAAGCCCGCATCCGTCACATTCAGCCTGAGGCCCAGCAGCGCATCCGTTAGTACTACAGCAGGTGCGGGGACCGGCATGCCCGTGGCGCTCGGTGCTCCTTTGCCGTCGGCCGGGGATGGTGCCGGATGCCAGTACTAAGCGTTTGAGCACCGTCACGAACGACGGCGCCCGCGCCGCGCTGACCAGCTCGAACGGGCGCCGGATGGCGGACTCCTGGCCGAACGGGACCACGTACTGGTACTGCCGGAAGCCGCCCGGCCCGTAGAGGTGGTTCCAGTTCCTGATGCCGTCGAGCGGGTGGAAGAACGTCCCGATGGTCTGCAGTTCCCGCTCGCGGTGCCGCGGCGCCTAGGCCGCGGCGCTGCCTTGGGCACGCGTTTAGCCGCCGATGACCTCTTCTGCGGTGTGGAAGGCCTGGAGTGCCTCGCCGGGGGTGTCGTAGTAGGCGCCGGGGCCGAGGATGGCGCTGATGCCGTAGCGGTCGAGCTGGTCGCGGACCGGGCCGAGGACGGCGCTGACGGCGAAGCGGACATCTCGTTTGCGGAGGTGCTCGATGACGCTGGTGAGGACCGCCGCCGCGGTGTAGTCGACGTCGCCGATGGCCGCGCCGTCGAGCACCAGCCACCGCAGCGGACCGCCGTGGTCGGCGAGGGCCGTGACGTCCTCGATGAGGCGCGAGGCATTGGCGTAGTAGAGGTTAGTGCCGAACCGGTAGATCACCAGTCCTTCCTCGGTCCGCGCGCCAGGCAGGACCGGGACAGGCTGCCAGTGCCCGGCCGGTGACTTGACCAGCACGCTGTTGCGCGGGTTGTAGCTGTGGCGCAGGTGGTCGATGACCGAGGCGACGACGGCCAGCACGATGCCGTCCTCGACCCCGAGGACCACCACCGCGGCGGTCGCGAGCAGGGCGATCGCGAACTCATGGCGGCGGCAGGCCTGGATGCGCCGCATCCCCTTGACGTCGATGAGGCCGGCGGCGATGAGGAAGACGATCGCCGCCAGGGCGGCGTCCGGCAGGTAGGCGAGCGGCCCGGTGAGCAAGACCAGGACGATAAGAACCACCACAGCGCTCGTGAGCTGGGCCAGCTGGCTGCGCCCGCCCGCGCTATCGACCACCTGTGTCTGGGTCGGGCTTCCGTTGACGACGAAGGTGCCGGAGAACGCGGCGGCCACGTTGGCGGCGCCCAGGCCGACCAGGTCGCTGTCTTCGCTGAACGAGGTCTCCTCGTACTTCCCGGCGTAGGCGCGCGAGGTCGCCGCGCTCTGGGCGAGAATGACGACAAACATCGAGGCCGCGGCGCCGCCCAGGGCCGCGGCGTCGTGCCAGCCGAGCGCGGGCAGCCCCAGGTGCGGCAGCCCGCGCGGGACCGCTCCCAGTACGGCCACGCCGTGGCCGGCCAGATCCACGGCCCGGCTCACGATGATCACGGTGACCAACGCGATCAGCAGGCCCGGCATCTTGCGGCTGATCGCCCGGGAAGCCAGCACGATCACGATAACCCCGGCCGATACCGCCAGATCTGCCGCGTGTGCCTGTGGGAGCGCGCGGGCAATGTCCCAGAGCTTGGTCAGGGTGTTTTTTCCGGTGGCCGTCACCCCGAGCATGTCGGGGAGCTGGCCGGCCGCCACCTGGATGCCGACGCCGGTGAGGAATCCGACCAGGACGGTGCGGGACAGGAAGTTGGCCAGGAACCCCAGCCGGGCCAGCCGGGCCAGCAGCAGCAGCCCGCCGGCGAGCAGGGCCGCGAGACCGGCCAGCCGGACATATTGCGGCGACCCGGCGACCGCGAGACCGGTCAGCGCGGCGGCGAGTATGGCTGCCGTGGCGGAGTCCGCGCCGACGACAAGGTGGCGCGAGGAACCGAAGATGACGAAGACGGCCATCGGGAGCAGCAGCGTGTACAGGCCGGTCACCACCGGCATCCCGGCGATCTTCGCGTAGCCGAGAGCCACCGGGATGCTCACGGCGGCCAGGGTGATACCGGCGACCACGTCCACCGTGACGTCAGACCGGTGCACAGGCAGCAGCCCGCCCATCAGTGGCGGCACTCGCAGCCGGGCCCGCAGGAGCCGGCCCCCCGAATCTGGCACCGTCACCTCCTCTGCTGCCGTGGCCGTGCCGGGTCGGCCGCGTGCCTTACCAGTTAACTGCGGGCAGCCAGCGAGGTAGTTCCCTCGCCAGCAATCTTTCGTTTCCTTGGCGTTCATTTCTAGGTCGGCGGGAGGCGCGTTGCTAGAACTGGATACTTTTGTGGCTCAACTCCACGATGCTGTTTGCCGCGTTCGTCGGTGCCTTCGTTTTCGGCCGCTTCGCCGACGTGATCGGCCGCAAGCGCGTGTACTGGATGCTGTTTCAATCGTGCGGCGCCACGCCGGGCCAACCCCGCCCTGAATGACGCGGCCTGCACCCTGGAAGGATTTGGTCAGGACAGGGCGGGGCGGGCCGCCGCCAGCTGGGACGCCAGTACCGACCGGGCGGTGACCAGGGACGGCCCGTACCAGGTCAGGCTGCGGCCTTCCACCAGCGCGACCCGCTGACGGGGAAACACCTCCGGTCCGTCCTCGGCGCTGAAGGGATACGGCTCGTCGGGCAGCACGATCAGGTCAGGCCGGCGCGCGGCGACATCGTCGAGGTCAACGTGCGGATACCGGCCAGGGTCGGCGCCGTAGACGTTTTCCAGCCCGAGCCGCGCGGCGACGTCGCCGGTGAACGTCGCCGATCCCACGACCATCCATGGATCCCGCCAGACGGGGATGACGGCGCGCGTCTGGGCGCCGGGCCCGGGCTGGTCCCATTCCTGTTCGGCGGCGCCGAGCCACCCCGGCGCCGGCCAGCCCAGGGCGGCGAACATTCGCCGCAGCGAGGCCATCGCCTGATCGACGGTCTCGATGACCGTGACCCATACCGGCACCCCGGCCGCCCGGAGGCGCTCGACGTCGATGCGCCGGTTCTCTTCCTGGTTGGCCAGCACGACGCCAGGCCTCAGCGCCTTGACGGCGGCCAGGTTGGGGTTCTTGGTCCCGCGCACCCGCGGCACGTCCAGGTCTGCGGGGTGGGTGCACCAGTCGGTCACGCCGGCCAGCGCCTCCCGCCGGGTCGCGGCCACCGACTCGGTCAGCGACGGCACCAGGGACACGACCCGCCGTACTGGCCGCGCCAGCGAAACCGGATGACCGAGATCATCGCACGTTATGTCTATGGTCCCGCTCCCCGCGACAACGGTTCGGGCAAACTCTGCCCCTAGGGAGAGTCTGCCCGGTCATCGCTGGGACCTGCGTACGCACCTGCGGTACCCGTTCCCCGAACGGGCCCAGGTTGGGGTCAGCCCTTGTTCTTACCGATCACGAGCTCAATCGGCCTGTTCGCCCTGCTTCCGCACTTCTGGGGGCAGGTCGCGAGTGTCAGTCGCTTCCCTGGCCGTGCGGAGCTCGGCCAGCTGCGCGGCTATCTGCAGTTCCGCCTCTTCGTCCTGCCTTCGCACTTCGGCCGGCAGGTTGCCAGCGTCGGTCGCGTCTTCACCCTTGCCCGTGCGGAGCTCGGCCAGCTGCGCGGCTATCTGCAGTTCGGCCTCTTGGTCCTGCCTTCGCACTTCGGCCGGCAGGTCGCCAGCGTCGGTCGCGTCTTTACCCTTGCCCGTGAGGAGGTCGGCCAGCTGGGCGGCTATCTGCAGTTCCGCCTCCTCGTCCTGCCTACGCACTTCCGCGGGCAGGTCGTCATTGTGCGTCATGGCATGTCCCTTCAAACTGGCCACCCCGCTGGTGGTCCTGACCGGGTAGAGACGGCGGATACCGAGCTATTCCTGGTTTCTTCCTACACGCGACCTTGGTCCCGCCGCTGGTGGCCTTAGTCCTTATCGGTGAATGAGCCCACCGCCGATGGCTGCCGTGCTGTCCGCCAGATTGGTGTCCCAGTCCCGGATAAGCTGGTTGATCATTGCGGGCAGGCCGAGCCGCTGGCCGTCTTCAGGGCAGAAGATCCGGACCCGGCCGCGGCCAGCCGCGCGATCTCGGCCGGGACGATGACCCCGCCACCGCCAGCTCACCAGGCACCCGAACTGCGGGGCCGCCCTCGACGGCCTGCGCTACGCTGGCGTACCTTCGTTATGTTACTGGCGCGTACGGCTGGCCTCCGGGCCGCCCGGAAAGGAGTTCCGATGTCCCGGCATCGTCGGACGATCACCGGCCGGCCGGTGGTGATCACGGGTGCCGCCTCCGGCATCGGCCGGAGCCTCGCGCAGCGGCTGTCCCGATCCGGCTCTCCGGTGGCCATCGCTGACGTTAACGAGACCCGCCTGAAAGAGACGGCCCAATCACTGCCGGGGCCGGTGCTCGCCCGGGTGCTCGACGTAGCCGACGCCGCAGCCCAGCTCCGCTTCGCGGCGGAGGTGCGGCAGTGGCTGACCGCACCGCTGGCCGCCGTGTTCAACAATGCCGGCGTCGCCGTGACGTCGCCGGTCCTCGGCGCTGACCCGGATGACGACGAGTGGCTGCGGCGGATCAACTTCGACGGCGTGGTCAACGGCACCCGCGCCTTCCTGCCCATCCTCACCGGGCAGGACGAGGGCGTCATCGTCAACACCTCCAGCGTCTTCGGCTTGCTGGGCATGCCCTACCAGAGCGCCTACTGCGCCTCCAAGTTCGCGGTCCGAGGCTTCACCGACGCGCTGCGCCAGGAACTGCGCGGCACCGGCGTCTCGGCGGTCACCGTCCACCCGGGCGGCATCCGGACGAACATCGCCCGCAACGCGCGGATACGCAGCGACCCCGAGGGCCGCGGGCGCACCCACGAGCAGATGGCGGCCGAATTCGAGGCGATCACCATGACCTCACCGGAGAAGGCAGCGCAGATCATCTGCCGCGGGGTGGAGCGGGGCAAGGCCCGCATCCTGGTCGGGCCCGACGCCTACGCCTTCGATGCGCTGGCCCGGGTCGCCCCGACCCACTACTTCACCATCATCGCGCAGGCCGACAAGCGGCTGCGGCCGCGGCGGGGGGCGGTGCGCCGGTGAGCCAGCACGTCGACGTGCTGATCGTCGGGGCCGGGCTGTCCGGGATCGGCGCTGCGCACCACCTGAGAACTGCGTTCCCCGGCCGGACCTACGTCATCCTCGAGGCCCGCGATGTCATGGGCGGCACCTGGGACCTCTTCCGCTTCCCGGGCGTGCGCTCGGACTCGGACATGCAGACGCTCGGTTACCGGTTCCGCCCGTGGACCGGGGCCAAGGCCATCGCGGACGGCCCCTCGATCCTCCGCTACCTCCGCGACACGGCCACCGAGGCGGGGATCGACCAGCACGTCCGCTACCAGCACCGGGTCACCCGGGTGTCCTGGTCCGCCACCGACGCGCGATGGACGGTGCAGGCCACCCACGACACCGAAACCGTGGTGCTGACCTGCAGCTTCCTGCTGGTGTGCAGCGGCTACTACCGTTACGACCACGGTTACCAGGCGGCGCTGCCGGGCATCGGGGACTTCCGCGGCCAGGTGGTGCACCCGCAGCAGTGGCCCGAGCACCTTGATTACGCGGGTAAACGGGTCGTCGTGATCGGCAGCGGCGCGACCGCGGTGACGCTCGTGCCGGCCATGGCCGAGACTGCCGGGCACGTGACGATGCTGCAGCGCTCGCCCAGCTACATCATCAGCCTGCCCACCGAGGATCCGATCGACGCGCGCCTGCGCACGCTGGTCGGGACGCGCCGGGCCTACCCCCTCATCCGGTGGAAGAACGTGCTCGTCAGCACGCTGATCTACCAGCTCAGCCAGCGCCGGCCGCAGATGATGCGGAACTGGATCCGCGGCATGACGATAAAGCAGCTGCCGGCCGGGTACGAGGTCGACACGCATTTCAAGCCGGTCTACAACCCCTGGGACCAGCGGCTGTGCCTGGTGCCGGACGGCGACCTGTTCCGCGCCATCCGCCACCAGCAGGCCTCGGTGGTCACCGGCCGGATCGCGACCTTCACGGAGCATGGCCTGCGGCTGGAATCCGGCGAAGAGCTCCAGGCCGACATCGTGGTGACCGCGACCGGGCTGCAGTTGCTCGCGCTGGGTGGCATCGAGCTGACCGTCGACGGCCGCGCTATCCACCTCCCCGACACGATGGCCTACAAGGGCATGATGCTGAGCGGAGTGCCGAACTTCGCGTTCACCATCGGCTACACCAACGCGTCGTGGACGCTGAAGGCGGACCTGGTGAGCGAGTACGTCTGCCGGCTACTCGGGTACATGGATTCCCATGGCTACGACGTGTGCGTCCCGGTCAACGAAGATCCGCGCGTCACCGAGCAGCCGCTGCTCGACTTCTCGGCGGGATACGTGCTCCGCGCGATCGATCAGTTCCCGCGGGCCGGCTCGCGGGCCCCCTGGCGGCTCGGCATCAGCTATCTCAGCGACGCGCTCACCCTGCGGCACAGCAAGATCAACGACGGCACCATGCGCTTCAGTGCAGCGCAGACCGGGCCGCGTCCAGCTGGGACCGGAGCACCGAGCACACGGTGACCAGGGACACGGCGTACGACCAGGTCAGAGCGTACTTACTTCAGGTAGTCCACGGGCGGGATGGCCGGAGGGGACGCGAGGGGCTCGCTGACGTACTGTGACCGGATGCCGCGAATGTAATCACGGCAACGCTCACTGAGGCCTCCGCCGCTCTGCATGCGGCATTTGGTGACGAGAATGCCGAGGTCGGCACCCTTGAAGCGGTAGTCGCCCGGGGCGTAAACGCGCAGGTAGAAGCACTCGTCGTCGCTGGTGACCGGGTGCCAGTCGTGCGACCCGCGGAGAAATGCCAGGTCGCCGTGCTCATCCAGCCGGTACGTTCCGGTGCGCGGGGCGCTGAGGATCCGCTCGACCGAGTCGTTCGGCTCCTTCATGATCAGCTGCGACCAGACATCGTCCCCGGCCAGGTCCAGCCACCGCTCGTTGATCTCGCTGACGTCGACGCTGTAGTCGACGTCCATGTATTCGAGCAGATGGAAGAGGAAGAGGGGAATGTCGGCGTACGCTCCCGCCGTGACGTTCGTCATCGAGGACACGCCGGAAAGGCGGGGATTCAGCTCACCGAGATAGACCTCGCCGGTGTCGAGATCGATGAGAATGTCGACCTCGAAGAAGCCGATATAACCTTCCCGCCGGAGCCGGCCGCCGAGCCGCTGGACAAGCTCGACCGCCTTGGCCCGGTGCTCATCGGACAGCGCCTCCGGGTAGAGGTCGTTGCCGCACCATCCCCCCGGGTAGGGGGTGAGTTCCGAGTAGCCGGTGAGGTCGGTCATGAACGGCCCCACGACCGTCCCGTGCCGGGTCAGCACGGCCTCGACCGCAACGGCCTTGTTGTTGATCCGCTTCATCACCTTGGCTTGCTGGCCGGTGATGCCATCGGCGTGGCTGGCCCAGTCAGACTCTGAGGCCAGGAAGAAGGTTGTCTTTCCCGAGTCCCCGTAGGGGGTCTGCACGACCAGATCGGTGCCGAGACCGCTTTCGCCCGCGACGCGGACCAGGGTGGCCCACGAATCGATCTGCTCCGCGAGCACGTTCGGCACGCTCAGGGCGCCGGCCTCGTTACCGAGGACGGTCGTCACGATCTTCGAGTCCAGCCGCTGACGTAGCGAATGGGGCGGCAGGACCAGTTCGTAGCCGAGCTCTGCGCAGATCCGCTCGGTCTCCTCGTCGAAAAACACCATCGCCACCTTGGGGCGGCCGCCACGGGAGGCGATGTAGGCCTGCACTTCCGGATCGCGGAGCAGGTAGTTGTTGATCTCCTCACCGCTCTCGAACCGCACGTACGGCTTGCGCCCGGGGGTGAATACCCGTGGGTGGCCGCCGTCCCAGGAGTCGTAGTAGGCGATGTAGCTGAAGTTACGGACCCACCGG
>Ga0181518_10003406_pt1 | contig 14737 bp, 12 predicted proteins | sample PEATcosm2014_Bin_28_FD_119751 | JGI IMG/M metagenome (GOLD analysis project Ga0181518, IMG submission 119751) | Peatland microbial communities from MTU Mesocosm Facility, Houghton, MI, USA - PEATcosm2014_Bin01_60_metaG | ecosystem: Environmental > Terrestrial > Soil > Wetlands > Peat | place... | reverse complement strand
TCCCCCGCGTCGCTGGCATTTTCCCCGTAGGCAATGACCGCGAAATTCTCCCGCCTGGCCAGCGGCGCGAGATGGGTGAACAATTCATGCTTGCAGAAATAGCACCGGTTATCGGGATTGGCCACGTAAGCCGGATTGTCGAATTCGCGGGTTTGCACGACGCGCAAGGGAATGGCAAACTGCGCGGCAATGGCGACCGCCTCGTCCAATTCGCGCCGCGGCAGGCTGGGCGAATCGGCCAGCACCGCCAGCGATTTGCCGCCCAGCGTCTGATGGGCGACAAACGCCAACAACACCGAATCCACCCCGCCCGAATAGGCGACCAGGCAGGAGCCGTAGGAGCGCAGCACCTCTTGCAGTTGTTCGAGTTTATTCATCTTCTCTGCCCAATATGCCATCCCGCCGCGCAAAAGTCGAGCCGCAGGGCGCTGGGGTAGTGCCTTCACTTGAGAAACAGCGATGACGTGGGGAGGTGCTTTGGGAGCGCACGCGCCCCCGCGTGCAGTCAGCGACGCCCTCGTCGCTGACATCGGTGGGTGGGTTCAGCGAGGGCGCGTGCGGTCCGAATTAAGGCACTACCGGCGCTGGGGGAGTCCGATTAAGCTGCTCCTGGAGTGAAACCCAGTTTCATGGAAGCTTCGGCCTGGGCGCCCTTTTCCAGCCATGCGCCCAAATCCATCTCTGTTGCTGGATTTCTCCAGACAACCTCCTTGAGTTGGGAGGCAACAGAGGAAGCACGCGCAAAGTGGGTTCTTGCGGCTTCGTCCAGCGAAATGACAATTCGATCACCCGAGAGCGAAGCCTCGATGAGATGGATGTCCTTGAGCATCTTGGTCACCGGCCATTGGAGCGGTGCAAGATTCGCGATTGTTTGGCGCAGTTGGGCGTCCTCACAATTTCTTGCGAACAGGAATTTTCTCTTGGACACCATTGAGACAAGCCATCCTCTGGCAAAAATGGATTGGTGCCTTTTCCATTCCGCCCGAATATCAGGCGTCATCACTACCCGGTGGCAAACTTCCAACGCTTTGAGCATGAAATCCCGGCAACGTGCCGGGCATGGCTTTGCGGCGTCAAGGCCTCCCGATGCGCGGGCGACTGAAGCGTCAATAACAAGTTTTCGTGAAATCTTCGACTTCATCCCTTCTCCTGCAGCGCCGATTCGGCGGCATCCAGGTAGCGCGCCTCGGCTTTGAGGGAAACCTCGTCAAAATCCTCCGGCCAATCGCCGAAAGCCCCGGCTTTGTCGAAATGGCCCTCCACCACTTCCGTCATGCCGTCCTGTTCGCTGCGCTTGAACCAGTTCAAACTCACTTTGTCGGGGGACAGTTTGCCTTCCGCCACAATCGCCTGAATGCCTCGCAGGAGAATCGAGCTGTGTGTTTCGGCGACGACAAGGACCCCGCGGTTTGCCGCGTCCCCAAGAATTTCCGCCAGAGCGAACTGAGCGCGCGGATGAAGATGAATCTCCGGCTGCTCCAGGAAAACCATCTGCCCAAGTTCCGCTACGTGCAGGGCCACTAAAACTGGCAAAGTTTGGGAAACGCCCAATCCCACATCTGCGATGCTCACCAGGTCGTGTGCTCCTCCTCTGGCCGGATGCGGCAAACGTCCGACCTGCAACTCCACCTCGGTATCGTTTTGGCGGACTGCGGAAACCTTCCACGTTAAGCCGAGGCGTTCCATGTCCTTTCCGAGGGCCTGCAATTGCTGCTGACCGTTTTCATTCTGCCAGGATGCGATAATACTCGCGGTATATGCCTGGAATGTTCCCTGGTAAGTTTCCCCCACGGCTGTGACCGGATAGGTTCGTTCAGGATTGCCTCGCAGCCCTGGCAGATGAATGATTTTCCGGATAATGGAGGCAAGCCCGCGCCCAAGGGGTATGCGGGACGCGATGTCTTTTGCGATGCCGAAGACGTAATTGACCTGAAGGAAACAACGGTCGCGGGCGATAGACACCTTCAGACCTATCTCCGCGCTGTCCTCTATCAATGGAAAGGGTGGAATAAACTTCTTGACCTTATCTTCGAGTTCCGCCGAGGTCATGCTGGGATTGAATGATGTCTCAATTCCCTTGGAACATCTAATCATCTCAAAAAGTTCGAATGCCTTTTGTGATTTCCAACTAAATTTGCATGTCCAGACCTCATCGCCGACACCGATGCCGATGCTAAACCCGCGCGGCTCCCCGCTCGGGCCGCACTTGCAGAGAAGTTGTTCCCCTGATGAGAATCGGACATGCGGCCCGGCCAGCAACAAGGGGCCTGGATCGTAGCCGGCTTCCAGCGTCTGCTTAAGAAGCAGAAGCGGTTGGATGATGCTGGATTTTCCAGAACTGTTCGCGCCCGCCAAAACCGTCAAAGGCTTTATGTTGACGGAACATTCTTTGCCGATGGATTTGTAGCCTGAGACCACAATTCGATTTATTGCACGCGGACTGCTTTCAGCAGCCTGGCTTCCTGTCTTTTTTTTCATAAGCTTGGCATGTATCTATACACAGCGCCATAATTCTTTGCGGATGACGGCGGGCAGAGGACTGCCCGCCCTACCACAGAACAAGGCAGGGCGCGCACTCCGTGCGCGCCGAATGCGCAATTATTTATGACGCTGTGTATAACAGCGGTTGAGAATTGCGGGGACGATCCTCGCAACGCCGATTTTTTTCGGCGGGCAAAATGTCTCCCCCGGGGATTATTCATGAGCCGACACTGGCCAGCTCCTCGTTGGTGGCCACGTTGACAATTTTGAATTGCTCGGCGTGGAAGGCGGGCTCGGGACGGAAGGACAGTTTGCCGAAATAGCGCTTCTCCATTTCGATGATCAGTTTCTCGTCCTCGGTGCGCAGCCGCTCCAGCACGGTGGGATGGACGGCGATGCGAAGCTGGAAATCCGATTCGTCGCGCGAACGCTTCTTGAGGATTTCGTTGAGCTTGCGCTGGATTTCCACGCTCATGGTGACGGAGCTTTTGACCTTGCCCCGGCCTTTGCAATAGGGGCAGTCGTCGTACACCGCGCTGCGCACGCTTTCGGAATGGCGCTGGCGCGTCATTTCCAAAAGGCCGAGCTGCGAGATCGGCAGCACATGCGTTTTCGCCCGGTCCCGCCGCAATCCGTCCTTGATGCGCTGATAGACCTGCTGCTGGTCGCGCCGGGATTTCATGTCAATAAAATCGAGCACGATCAGCCCGCCCATGTTGCGGAGGCGCAACTGGCGGCAGATTTCCTCCGCCGCCTCGAGGTTGACCTTGAGGATGGTGGATTCCTGGTCGCGGCCGCCCTTGTGCCGGCCGGTGTTGACGTCAATGGCCACCAGCGCCTCGGTTTCGTCTATCACCAGGTAGCCGCCGCTCTTCAAATGGACCTGGCGCGAGAAGGCGTTCTCCAGTTGGCGGGTGATGTTGCAGCGGTCGAAGATGGGCTGGTGCTCCTTGTAGAGATGAATTTTGTCCACCGCGCTCTTCAAGATGCCGCCGGTGTTGATGCGCGAAATGATCGCCCGCATCCGCTCGTAGGCCGCCTCGTTGTCCACCACCACCTCCTCCACGTCATCGGTCAGAAAGTCCCGCACCGAGCGCTCGATCAGGTCCGGTTCCTGGAAAACGCAGGTCGCCGGCGGCTGGGTTTTGATTTTTTCCTGGATTTCCGCCCAGCTTTCCAGCAGCAGCGCCAGATCGCTTATGAAATAGGCCTTTCTTTGGCCCTCGCCCGCGGTGCGCATGATGACCCCCATGTCCTCCGGAATTTCCAGTTCCCGGAGGATGCTTCTGAGGCGCTGGCGCTCCTCCTGATTTTCGATTTTCTTCGATATGCCGCTTTGGTCGGAGTGGGGCAAAAGGATCAGGTAGCGCCCCGGCAGGACCAAATTGGTGGTGACGCGCGGCCCCTTGGTGCCGATGGGGCCTTTGGTCACTTGCACAATAATCTCGCTTCCCGGCGGATAGAAGCGCGGGATGTCCTTTTGCGTGATGCGCGGACGGTCGCGCCGCCGGGTCTGGCGTTCCACCACCTCGTTCTCGCTGTCCAAGGGCGTGGGGATGATGTCCCAATAATGGAGAAAGGCGTTCTTCTCAAAGCCGATATCCACAAAGGCCGCCTTCAAGTCGTCCTGCAAATTGCGGACCTTGCCCTTGAAGACGCTGCCAACCAGGCGCTCCTCGGTGGTGCGCTCGATGGTGAATTCCTCCAGGCGCCCCTGCTCGACGACCGCCACGCGGGTTTCGAGCGATTCGGCGTTGATGATAATGTGCTTGTCCGTCCGGGGTTCGGGCTTGATAAAGCGCTGGACCTTCTTGACGACCTTGGTGACGCGCGCCTTGATGTTCTCCACCAAACCCCTGGGCTGCGGCTCGGCAAAGGGCACCATTTCAAATCTCTCCTCCTCCACCTTTGCCGGCGTGTCCAGATGCGGCTGGCGGTACTCCCTTCTGCGGCCCGGCTGTTCTTGCTCCTGCGGGGCCTTTTCCACGGCGCCCTCCGGCGGAAGGCCGGCGGCCAGGTTCTCGGCCCGCTCGATTTCCTGCTGATGCCGGACGCGCTCGAAGGGGACCTCCGGCGGTTTCTCGCCGAGGGCCTCGGCGCGGGCTTCCTGGGCCGACCGGTCGGGTTTGTTTCCGAAACCGCCCGCGGGGCGGAAACGCATGCCGCCGCGGCGGCGCCTGCCAAAATTTCTCTCACTCATAACCTAATAGGACTTTCTATAAATGTGAACGTTGTGCAAAACGCCGATGGCGATCAGCGAGCAAACCACCGAAGACCCGCCATAACTCAAGAGCGGCAGTGGGATGCCCGTCACGGGCATTAAGCGAATGTTCATTCCAATGTTGATGAAGACGTGGGTGAACAGAAGTGTCACCACACCGACGGCCAGCAATTGACCCAGGCGATCGCGCGCCTGGATGGCCACCTTGATCCCGCTGAACAGGAGCACCGAATAAAGCGCCAGGACCGCGACGCTTCCGACAAAGCCTTCCTCCTCGGCAATCACCGAAAAGATGAAATCATTGTGGGCTTCCTTTTTCGGCAGAAAACCCAGCTCGTGCTGCGTCCCCTGCCTCCATCCTTTTCCGAACCATCCGCCCGAACCGACTGAAATGAGCGACTGGTTGACCTGATAATTCTCGGCCGCCATTTCCTTCTTGTCGCCCAACCCAAAGTACGACAGCAGCCGCGCTTTCTGGTACGATTTGACAAAGGCGAATTTCGGCGGCGCAAACAGAACCACCGCCACCAGCAGGGCCGCCAGCGGAAACGCCCCGCCCGCCAGTCTGCGCAGGAAACGATTGGGCACCCCCGCCACAAACATCATCGCCAGGCAGACCGTCAGGAACACCAGCGCCGAACCCAGGTCCGGCTCCATCAGAATCAAGGCAAACGGCAGCGCCGTGTATCCCAGCGCCGCGAAAAAAAACCGCGGCCGCCGCAGTTCCTCCACCGGCCGGCTCAAAAACTCCGCCATCAGGAAGATGAACGCGATCTTTGCAAATTCCGCCGGCTGTATCCGCAGAAACCCCAGACTGATCCACCGCCGCCCGCCCTGCACCACTTTCCCAATCACAAACACCGCCACCAGCGACCCTATCGCCGCCCAATAAACCGGCCGCGACCATCGCGCCAGCTTCCCGTAATCCGCCAGGCAGGCCGCCGCCGCCGCGCCCAGGCCCGCGACAAACCAAATTATTTGCAGAAAGAACATCTGCCTGTACAACGGCTGCGCCTGCGATCCCTCCCCGGTCGCGCTGTAAATAAAGAACACCCCCGTGACCGCCAGCCCCCAGGTTCCCAGGAGCAAGGCCCAGTCCAAATCCAGTTTCCGTTCGTTGAGATTCGTCTCGTACATTTTCAGTTGAGGCTCGCCACACGTTTGGCCGGGCCTCCCTTTTCCAGGGTGACAATCGCCTTGTAAATTCTCTCCGCCACCGGGGCGCAGGTGTCGCCGCCCGATGTGCCGTCCACGATCATCACCACCACGGCATAGCGCGGGTCGTCGTAAGGGCCGTAGGAATCAAACCAAGTGACACGCTTGTAATCCAGCGCCGGCGAATTCACCTGCGCCGTGCCCGTCTTGCCGGCCACCTGGAAATGGGCCAGTTCCAGCGCGCGGTCCGGCGGATGAAAGGCCTTGTAGCCGTTGGCATCGGGGTGTTCGGTATCCTGGAGCATGGCGTGCCGGAGGATCGCGAGATACTGCGGATCGAGGACAACCTTGTCACGCACACGGCCCTCCGGGAAATTGGTCTCCACCCTGCCTCCCGTCCCGGAGGAGCGAATTTCCTTCACAATGCGCGGATAATAGATCGTTCCCCCGTTGGCGATGGCCGCGATCATCACCGTCATTTGCAGCGGCGTGACGGTGATTTCCTGGCCGATGGCGACATAGGGCGCGCTGTTCAAAGGCATGGTCTTGCCGGCTTGATCGGGGCGGGGAACGATCCCGGCGACTTCCTCGCGCGTGGCAAAGCCGGTTTTTTCGCCGAGATGAAAGCGTTTGGCCACCTCGAGCAATTTGCGCAGACCCGCCTTCAGTCCGTAATGGCTGAAATAGCTGTTGCTGGAATGATAAAAGGCCTTCTCAAAATCGTAATCGCCGGGCGGGGCGGTGTCCTTGATGTCATAACCCTGTTCCGCGAACAGCCCGTGGACAGGATCGCGCGGGTTGGCGGCATTGTGGTAAATCTCGTTGACATCCATCACGTCGCTCTCCAGGCAGGCGAGGGTGGTGATGATCTTGAAGGTGGAGCCGGGCGGATAGGCGTCATAAGTGGCGCGGTTCAATTGCTGTTTGAGCTTGCGGTCGTTGAGCTGCTCCAGCCGTTCCGGGGAAACGCCGGCGACAAATTCGTTCGGATCGAACGTCGGCGAGGAAGCCATCGCGAGCACGTCCCCGTTGCGCGCGTCCATCACCACCGCGGCGCCGCGCGCGTTTGTTCCCACCTCGGCAACCAGCGCCTTTTCCGCCGCCTGTTGCAGGGGCAGGATGATTGTCAAGTATATGTCTTTCCCCGCCTGTTTGGGCGCCAGGATGTCCTCATGCTGGCGGTAGCCCTCGTTGTTGACCAGCACCAGGTTCGTCCCCGGCTTGCCCGTCAGCCAGCCGTCAAACGCCGCTTGGATCCCGGTCGTCCCCTTGTAACCCGGCGCCATGTATTTCCTGTCGCCGCCCGTCCGCACCACATACCCGAGCAGATGCGCCGCGGTCGTCTTGTGCGGATAGCTCACCACTGGCTGCGTTTCCAGGTCGAGTCCCGTCTGGCTGGACAATTTTTCGGCAAAAACCGCGACCTGATTGGAGTTCAGATTCGTCACGATGGGCAGCGGGAGGAAGGTGTAATTGGTGTAAAAATGATCGAACCGCTCCCGATCCAGCGTCATCGGCTGCCCCAGAGCCGAGGCGACCTGGGAATTGATGTTGCTGACCACCCGCCAATCCGCTTCCAGATGCAGCGGATTGGCCACCTTGTAAGGCAGCCTGGCGCTGGTTCCCGGATGGTCCCGCGCATATTCCTTCACCACACGGCTATAATACTCATTGGTGAACTGGCTCCGCAAATCCTCCAAATAAAGAACCAGGTTGTATTGCGGGTGGTTGGCCACCAGCGCATTCGTGTAGCAGTCAAAGATGTTTCCCCGCTCCGCCGCCACGCGCGGCTGGCGGAAGGATTGCTTTTCCAACTGGCCTTGCATCTGTTTGCCGGAGACGATCTGCACAAACCACAGCCCCGCCAGCAGCGCCAGCATCCCGGCGGCCATCACCCCGCTCACCGCCCGGAGCCGGCGCGCCTCGTGTTTAAATATGTCAAATATAAACATGCTACTGCCTCCCCCTCTTGATTTCCCGGTCCTCCCGGAAACTGGATTGCTTGAGCGCCGGATATTCAAACGCCCGCCGCATCCGGCCAAACAGCCCGAACAGCAGCGGCGTCAGAACCGCTCCCGCCAGCATCCCAACCACCCATTGCCAGAGCGACGCCCAGCCCAGCAACGGCTCCAGCCCCAGATTCAACAGCAGAAAAAGCGTTCCCAGGGGGAACACCGCTCCCGCCGCCAGCCCGAGCGCCATCTGCGCGAATTGATTTTCCCGGAACAGCAATTCCCGCTTCCACAATATAGCGTACCCAATAAGAAAGAGCGGCAGGACGCTCACCCCCAACGGGTCCGCCGAAAGCGAATCCCGCCACAATCCGCCGCAAACCGCCAGCAGCGCCACCGTGCCGATCTCCGCCGTCAAGCTCGCATAAACCATCAGCGCCGGCAGCAGCGTGATTTGCGCTCCCAGCAAATTCCGGAACCCGTAGAACCACCCCTCCAGAAAAGCGGCCGCGTAAGCCACCGCCAGAACTAATATAATGTTGAGCCAGTTCATGGTAAAATCATCACCCAGACATTCTCCAGCGCGTCCAAGTTGGCCGAAAGCCGCACGCGCGCTTGCGTGGCGACCCCGTAATCCTTCTGCGGCACATCCACCACTTTGCCCACCGGAATCCCGGCCGGGAACACCCCTCCCGCTCCCCAGGTTTCCACCTCGTCCCCCGGTCGAACCGTCCGGTCGGCGCTTTCCCCGAACAGATTCTCAAGGTCCAGCATATTATTCTCCAGCGCCCCGGCGGAAGCGGCCCGGAGCGTGCCGTTGAGCCGGTTGGTCCCCGCCAGCACCGCCACCAGCAGGCCCGGATCGCCCAGCAAAACCACCCGCGACCGCGTTTCCCCCACGCTCACCACCTTGCCCGCCAGCCCCTCCGCCGTCAGCACCGGCAAATTGGTTCGCATCCCTGGCGTGCGGCTGCCCAGGTCAATCCACACACTGCGCCACCAAGTTTCAGGATCGCGGGCTATGACGCGGGCGGGGAGGAGATTCCAAGCGCGACGTTGGCGCTGGAAATTGAGCATCTGGCGGAGGCGCTCGTTTTCGCTCAAGGCGTTGGAGGCCTGGCGCACTTGGAGGGCCAGCAATTGGTTGGTTGCGCGAAGTTCCGCGTTGGCCCGGAGCAAATCCCGCTTGGAAGTCAGCGCCTCGGCGGTCCCGGCCGTCGCCTCGTGGGTCCAGGCCGCCAGGCCGCTCAACGGCAAAAACAGTCCGCTGATGGCCAGCTTGAGCTTGTCCGCCGTCCGGCTGGGCAGGCTCAAGAGCACGACCACCAACAACACCACCAATGCCAAAATTATATAATGCCGCTTATTCAACATGTCGCCCGTCAGGCCCCGGCTCCTGCCGGCCGGGCCGTCTTTTGCCGGCCGCGTTCCCCGTGGGGCGCGGCCGTTTTTCTTGGGCGAACGGCGTGTAAGTCAAGTCTTCTGGGAAGTCAGCCGCGTCAGAAATTCGATGTTTTGCAAGACCTGTCCCGTTCCCTCCGCCACCGCGCTCATCGGGTCCTCGGCCACATGCACCGGCAGGCCCGTTTCCTTGGCCACCATCCGGTCTATCCCCCGCAGCAGCGCCCCGCCTCCGGCCATCACGATCCCGCGCTCCACCAGGTCGGCGGACAGCTCGGGCGGACAACGTTCCAGCGTAATGCGGATGCTCTCCAAAATACTGCTCAACGGCTCTTTGAGAGCCTCGCGAATTTCTTCCGAACGAATGGATAAGGTCTTCGGCAGACCGGCGCCTAAATCGCGCCCTTTGACTTCCATGGTCAACTCCTGTTCCAGCGGGGAGGCAGATCCCACCCGGATCTTGATCTCTTCCGCCGTCCGTTCGCCAATCATCAGGTTATAGGCTCGCTTCATGTGCGCCACGATCGTCTCGTCGAACTCATCGCCTCCCACGCGCAAGCTCCGGCAGAACACAATGCCCGCCAGCGATATGATCGCGATCTCGCATGTGCCGCCCCCAATATCCACGATCATGTTCCCCGCCGGCTCATGCACCGGCAGTCCCACCCCGATGGCCGACGCCATCGGCTGCGGGATCAGATGCACGTCCCGCGCCCCGGCGTGGGTGGCGGAATCTTTCACCGCCCGCCTTTCGACCTCCGTGATGCCCGAGGGCACGGCCACCAGCACCCGCGGCGCGATCAATTTGCGGTGATGCACCCGTTGGATGAAATGCCGCAGCATCGCCTCGGTGATCTCGAAATCGGCGATCACTCCGTCCTTCATTGGCCGGATGGCTATGATATTGCCGGGGGTCCGTCCCAACATTCGTTTCGCCTCCTCGCCCACCGCCAGCACGTTGGTCGTGCCGGCCTCGATGGCGACCACGGAAGGCTCCCGCAGCACGATGCCCTTGTCTCTGACATAGACCAGAGAGTTGGCCGTGCCCAGGTCAATTCCGATATCGTTGGAAAACAGGCTTTTGAATTGCGCAAACATGAATTTAGCCTAGCAATCCCCCGCACGTTACGGGCGAATGCCGCCCAGGTCAAGCTTATTACCATGAAAATTATGCAGGTTGGGATCAGCCCGCGAGGGCCGCGCCGGTTGCGGCGTCGAACAATAGGGCGTGCTCCATCTTGAAATGGAGCGGGAGCGCGCCGGCCGTTTTTTGGGAATCGTCCGCCGGCCCGCGCACTATGAAAGAATGGCTGCCTGTGGAAAAATAGGAGAGGTTCTCCGCGCCCGCCGGCTCAATCCGTTCCAATAGCGCCCGCACCACGTCCCTCCCGTTGCCCCCCGTCGCCGGGACGATGTGCTCCGGTCGCAGACCGAGGGTGACAGCGCGCCCGGCGTGTGCCCGCAGTCCGGCGCTGCTGTTTTCATCCAGCGGCATGGAGAAGCACGGCTCCCGGCCCGCGCGTTCGTGAAAGATCAGGACTCCGTTCTTTTCCGCCAGCGCGCCCTCAAAGAAATTCATCGGCGGCGAGCCGATGAAGCCGGCCACAAAGCGGCTGGCCGGACGACGATAGACTTCCCGCGGCGCCGCCAACTGCCGCACCGAGCCGTCCTTCATGACCGCCACCGTGTCCGCCAGCGCCAGCGCTTCCGCCTGGTCGTGCGTCACGAAAATCATCGTCGCGCCCAGCCGCCGGCGCAGGCGGGCGATTTCTCCGCGCAATTGCAGGCGCAGTGGCGCGTCCAGGTTGGAGAGCGGTTCGTCGAGCAAAAAGACCCGCGGATGCCGCGTCAGCGCCCGGCCCAGCGCGGCCCGCTGGCATTCGCCGCCGGACAACTCGGCGGGCCGCCGCTCCAGCAACGCCGTCAACCCCAGCATGTCCGCCGCCGCCTTGACTTGCGCCCCAATCTCCGCGCGGGGAAACTTCCGCAGCCGCAACCCCAGCGCCATGTTTTCAAAAACCGTCAGGTTCGGAAAAAGGGCATGATCCTGGAAGACCATCGCCACATCGCGGTTCTGCGGCGGGACGCCGGCCAGCGGCTTGCCGTCGAGCAGGATGCTCCCGGCGTCGGGCGTTTCCAGCCCGGCGATCAGGCGCAACGTGGTTGTCTTCCCGCAGCCCGAAGGCCCGACGATGGCCAGCAATTCGCCCTCCTCCGCTTTCAGGTTCAGCGCCCGCACGGCGGCGATCTGTTGCCGGCGCGGGCCGGAAAAGGATTTCGACACATTCTCAAGCGCGAGTCGTCCCATGATTAGGATTAAGATTAGGATTAAGATTAAGAGAAGACACCCCAAAAATAGAAAGGCCCGGAACGAAATCGTCCCGGGCCTCGGGTTTGTGTTAGTTTGGAAGAGGATTACTTGGCGGGGCCGGCCACACCGGTGAGTCCGACCTTCTGCAAGGCGGCGAAAATATCGGAGTCCTTAAAATCGCCGGTGACTTGAAATGTCTTGGCGTTTTTCTCCACGCCGGTGGCGGCCTTGACGCCAGGGACGGCCAGGACGGCATTGGTGACGGCCTTGGCGCAACTGGGGCAGCAGATATGGACATTGCTGACATCCAGCGTCTTGACCTGCTGGCCTTTCGCGCCGGTGTCGGTGTTCATCTTGATGTCCCCGTTGCTGCTCTTGCCGAAATAGCCGGCTTTGACCAGCCCGTCGGCGGCTTTCTGCACGGAGGCGGTATCAGCGCCCGTCAAAGTGATCGTCTCCCCCTCCCGGTCAACGACCGTTTTGACAGCCGGAGCGCTGTCGGTGACCGCTTTCTGGGCGGCAGTTACACACGCGGGGCAGCAAAGATGCACGCCGGTGATTTTTGTGGTGACATCGGCCGCGCGGGCCGTGACGAGCATCGCGCCCATCGCCAAGAGACAAACAAGAGCAGATTTCATAATTTAATTTTCTTTCAATGTTGGATACAGACTAAATGACATTAACCGCGCGAACAAATTAACCGCATCCGGGCGGTTTTGTCAATTTTTTTTGGAAGGTTGAAATCTCATGAAGTCGCGCGAAAGAACTCCTCCACCGGCTTGAGCATGGGGTTGGTGACAGGCATGCGGCGATCCACCCGGTAAAACTGGCTTGTCACCAGCCGCGAAGTGCCGGGGAAGTCGTTGATAAGTGCGCGAGCCGGTTTTTCGAGGGCGAAGACACCCGGCTCGTCGCGCTGACGGGCCTTTTGGATGCGCTGGGCGGCGGTAGGGTGGGTGGCAAACAAGCCGCACGTTTGGTTCAGGAGCGTCAGGCGGGCCTGGTCGTGGAAACCCTGCGGGAGGCGTTGTTCGAACTGCTCGAGAAAATCCGGCAGGCTGTCGGGCAAGAGACGCCGTGTGCGCCAGATTTTATTGAGTCCAGTGTAAGCCAAGTGCTGGATCACCGATTGTTCCTGCAACCGGAGGAGCATGCTTTCCAGCCCCGCGGAGCCTGCCACAGCCATGGCGCAAGAATCCGCGTGGAACTCCTGCTGGCGCGATAAGAAGCAGCTTGCGGCATGCCCAATCAACATGAAGAGGGCCAGAATCTTTCTGGAAAGCCAAATGGCAAGACCGGCGCAGGCGACTATCAACGAAAGCCGCGAGTCTTCGACGGAGCTGGCCCACTCCTCGAACGCAACGTCCCAACTGTCGCGCTCATACACCACGCGCGCGAACCAACCGTCAATGCTGTCAATCACGTAAGTGAGCCTCATGCCCGAAAATTGGCTGCAGTGGCCCAACTCATGGGCGAGGACGGCCGCCAGTTGCCGCGTGTTCATGCCAGCCACCAGAGGAAGGCCGAGTTGCACGACTAAATCGTTCCCAAAAAAACTCAACCATCCCCGCCGGAAACCCGCGCCCGCATTCAGGTCACAACTGAGGTAGATGCGCCGGGGCATGGGGACGCGCGACAGATCGCACAGATGAGCGATGAACTGATAGAGGCGCGGGCGTTGGGCCGGATTCAACTCCAGCGGCGGTGCGGATTTGCGTCTCCGGGCGAGGATGGGTTTGAACATGAAGAAAACCGCGATCGCCCCTCCCAGGAGGGGTCCGATATAAAGAACGACTTTGAGAATAAGGAGTTGAAAGGTTCCCGCGAGGCTTGAAAAGAGCGCCAGACCGTGGAGGGCATACCAATAGACGCAATAGGCGATGAAGGTGGCGAAGGCCAAATACGCCACGGGAAGCAGGACCATGAAAAATGCCACCACGAGCAGGCCAGCCTGGTAGAATATAGAAACTCGACGCGGCGGCGCCGCGCCGTCCAAAGCGGTCTTTAACTCGGCGGCGGTGATTTCCTCTCCGGCGTCTGGAGTTGCGTGGCGCTCTTCATTCAGAATCGTCTCCACAGCGCAGTGCGGACATGGCACACGCATCCCCGCTCCCTCGGCTGGAAATTCTATGTGCTGTCCGCAGTGCTGGCACGAGGCGAGGCAGAATTTTTGGTCGCTCATTGTCATAAGGATTGAAGCCCAACCCAACCCGGCAGACAAGGGAAAAACTTGTAATCGAATTTCGGCTCGGCGGAGTCCCGCCCTGCCGTTGGGGATGGCCTACCCCATGAGCCTGGCTCTGAGGGCCTTGAGGCTGCGGGTGGGATGACGAACGGTGATGCGGCGCAGCTCCAGCGGCGGAGTGGCCGGAAGGTTGACGCCGTAATCCGTCGTGCAGGCGGTCCGATAACCGGCCTCCATCACCAGGTCCCGCACCGCCTGATTCCAATCCCCGTAAGGATAACAAAAATCCTCCACCGCCACGCCGAAAGTGTCCTCCAGTTTCTTCTTGCTCGCCAGAATTTCCTCCTGCGCGTCGCGCAGGCTCAGGCGGGTCAGCCGCGGGTGCGTCAGGGAATGCGAGCCGATGCGGTGTCCGGCCCGCAACCACTCGCGGACCTGCGCGGTGTCCATCAGCGGCTCCGGGACTTCGCCGTCGCGCAGGTCCCATTCGTTGAGTTTGCCGATGCAATTGGAGACCAGGAATTGAATGGCGCGGAATTGTCTTTGGGCCAGCGGTTCGAGGGCGTTCTGAAAGACATTGCGGAAGCCGTCATCGAAGGAGAGGACGACGCGCCGGTTCGGGGCGGCATTGGAGCGGCTCTTGGCATTGGCCTGGGCCGGGGTGCAGGAAGCGAAGCCGGCCTGGTGCAATTCCTCCAGTTGCCGCACAAAGCGTTCCCGCCGGACATAAAGCCCCCGGAGCCGCGCGCCGGGCGGGCGCGGGCCGATCTTGTGGTACATCAAGATCGGCACCCCCGTCTTGAATAAATCCAAGAAAGGCTTCAGTGTGTGAAAATGGGCGGGCACTGACGGGCGCATGGGCCAAGTTTAGCACGAAGCCAGACGGAAGACCAAGCTGAAATCAGCCTTCCCAGCCCCGTGAAATACCCCGCCCGGATAGCCCCATTGGCAGAGTCCGGCGAGTTGCGTGCGGCGGAGAGGCAAATTGGGACACAGGGATGCGACTCTCGATCCGTTTTGGATCGAGCGGG
>Ga0181518_10003399_pt1 | contig 14756 bp, 17 predicted proteins | sample PEATcosm2014_Bin_28_FD_119751 | JGI IMG/M metagenome (GOLD analysis project Ga0181518, IMG submission 119751) | Peatland microbial communities from MTU Mesocosm Facility, Houghton, MI, USA - PEATcosm2014_Bin01_60_metaG | ecosystem: Environmental > Terrestrial > Soil > Wetlands > Peat | place... | reverse complement strand
CCAGCACCAGCCGCCGTGCCAGGCGCCATGGACCAGAAGGAAAGTGTGGGACATCGCAAGCTCTCCCTTACGGATGCCACGCGGCATCCGCGGTGCTCGCCTCGACGCCACCGCGGCGCGCCGATTCGATTACCTTCCACAATGCCCGCAGCACTTCGGCGACACCGTCGCCGCTAACGGCGGAAACCACGAGCGGCGTCTTCTTCGCCGCGCGCTTCAGTCGCGCGACTTGTTGTTTGATCTCGTCGGCGCTCATGGCGTCGGCCTTGCTCAGCGCCAAGATCTCCGGTTTCTCAGTGAGGCCCTGACCGTAGGCGGCGAGCTCAGCACGCACCGTCTTGTACGCAACGCCCGCATCCTCGCCGGTGCCGTCGACCAGGTGCAGCAGCACGCGGCAGCGCTCGACGTGGCCGAGGAAACGATCGCCGAGGCCGATGCCTTCATGGGCGCCTTCGATCAGGCCGGGGATGTCGGCAAGCACGAATTCGCGGCCGCCGACGTCCACGACACCGAGCTGCGGATGCAGCGTGGTGAACGGGTAATCGGCGATCTTCGGCTTGGCGGCGCTGACGGCGGCGAGGAATGTCGATTTGCCGGCGTTCGGCAAGCCGACGACGCCGGCGTCGGCGATGAGCTTCAGCCGCAGCCGTATGGTGAGCTCGGTGCCTGGCTGGCCGGGATTGGCGTGGCACGGCGCGCGATTGGTCGAGCTTTTGAAACGCGCATTGCCGAAACCGCCATTGCCGCCATGGGCCAGCACGACGCGCTGACCCATCTCGGTGAGATCGGCGAGCAGGGTCTCGCCATCCTCCTCGTAAATTTGCGTGCCGACCGGCACTTTGAGCACCATGTCGGCCCCGTTGGCGCCATGGCGGTCCTTGCCCATGCCGCCACGGCCGTTCTTGGCCGTGAAGTGCTGCTGGTAGCGGTAGTCGATCAGCGTGTTGAGGCCGTCGACCGCCTCCGCGACCACGTCGCCGCCATTGCCGCCGTCGCCGCCGTTCGGCCCGCCATATTCGATGAATTTCTCGCGCCGGAACGACACGCAGCCGTTGCCGCCGTCACCGGAGCGGATATAGACCTTGGCTTCGTCGAGGAATTTCATGCGGCCATTCCGTAGTCGCCATGCGCGCGTGGCGCAATGCAAATTTCCCGGTAGACTTGCCGCCGAAACCGCGCAATCCGCGGTCGATTTATTGTAAACACGTGCAGGCCGGAACCGGTGATCGCCGGCTGCCTGTGGAGTGTTGTGAGCGTGTGGTCGGTTTTCAAGCTTGCGGCGCGAGCCGCGATCTGGCGGACGACGCCCGAGCCGCCGCTTGTCGGATTGCCGACGCTCTTGGGTTGGACGGTGTTGCTCGCCGCCGTCCGGGTCGGGCTGCAATATGTCGGCGCCGGCCCGGCGCCGCACTTCAACCCCTATGGCCTCAATGCGGCTGTCGCTTGGCTCGCGCTTGAGCTCGCGGTCGCGGCGTTTTTCGTGGGCCCTGCCGCGTCACGCGCTGAGCGGCATCGCGCGAATCGATGAGGCGCAATCCAAGCTGCTACAAAGTGAAATTGCTGCGCTGGCGCCACAGCGCAATGGCGCAACCGACATTTATGCGCTCGGCATCGCCGGGATGGATCAGGACGTTTTCGTCAAGGAGGTCAACGGTGCGCTCGCGTCGATTGCCGCGATCCTGCCGATCAAGGACCGGACCATCCGCCTGATCAATTCGCATGGAACCGACGCCACCGTTCCGCTCGCCAACCCGCAAAATTTCGCCGCCGCCGTTCACGGCGTCGCCGCGGTCATGGACAAAAACAACGATGTTCTCGTCCTGGTCATGACCTCGCATGGCGAGCAGACCGGATTCGCACTGCAACTGCCCGGTAATCGGATGACCGAGTTCACGCCGCAACAGGTCGCGTCGACTCTGGACAGCGAAGGCGTCAAGAACCGCGTCATAATCGTTTCGGCCTGCTATTCGGGAATCTTCCTGCCGCCTTTGGCGAACGACGATACCATCGTCATGACCGCTTCGGACGACAAGAACACCTCGTTCGGCTGCGCGCCCGAACGGGACTGGACTTATTTCGGCGACGCCCTTTTCAAGCAAAGCATGCAGCCGGGCGTGGATTTCCAGCAGGCCTTCGACCACGCCCGCGCGCTGATCCAAGGCTGGGAGCTGATGGACCGTGTCAGGCCGTCGAACCCGCAAGGCCATTTCGGGCCGGCGCTGGTCGCGAAGCTTGCACCATTCTTCGCAGCGCCGGCGGGTACCGGGCAATAGAGGCGCGAGCTCACGTCACGCGGTTCACCCGCCCCCAAGACTTCAGCGACGCCCACAAGCCGCGATCGAGCCGAAAGCGATCGATCGGCGCCGCCGAGTTGATGGCGCGGATGCGCGACAGCCGCACGCCGGTCCATTGGAAGCCGCATTTCTCCAGCACCCGGCGCGACGCCGGATTGCTGACGCGCGCGCCGGATATTAGCGTTTCATGCTCGAGATCGCCGAAGGCGTAGTCGATCAAAGCGCGCGCGGCTTCGGTGGCAAAACCGCGACCCCAATGCGCTACGCCGAGCCAGTAGCCCAGCTCGGGCCCGTCTTCGCGCAGCTCGACGCTGCAGACGCCGATCGGCGCGCTGTCGAGCGTGATGACGAAGCACGCTTCGCCTTCGCGCTTGTTGACCGCGGCGATGAATTGCTCGGCGTCCTCGATGGCGTAGGGATGCGGAACGCGCGCCGTATTCGCCGCGATGCGGCGATCGTTGACAAGCACTGTAATCGCTTTGCAATCGCTGCGGCGCGGGGCGCGCAGCTTAAGCCGCGCGGTGGCCAGCACGGGAACGACGTCGTCCCGCCGCGCCGGCGTAAAAACCTGTTCCGAGAGAGTCATTGGATGGCTCCATCAAAAACCGAAAGGGGGACCGGCATGCCGGTCCCCCTTATCTCGGAGCCCATTCGGGTCCGCCGGGCGACTGGATGCCGGCGGACCTCATCTGATCCACCGTACTACTGGGCCTGAGCCTCCGACATCGGAAGTACCGATACGAATACGCGGCCCTTGGTTTTGGTACGGAACTCGATTTTGCCGTCGATTTTCGCGAACAGGGTGTGGTCCTTGCCGACGCCGACATTGCGGCCCGGATGCCATTTGGTGCCGCGCTGGCGCGCGATGATGTTGCCGGCGACCACTTCTTCGCCGCCGAAAATCTTGATTCCCAACCGCTGGCCGCCCGAATCGCGGCCGTTGCGTGAGGATCCGCCTGCTTTCTTATGAGCCATCGCTGGCCTCCGAACCTTTCTTGCTTCCTAGCTATACAGCAAAAGTGACAAAAGCATCACCACCTTGCATCATTTCTTTGGCTTGCCCTTGGGCTTCGCCTTGGCTGCCGGCGCCTTGGCTTTGGCCTTCGGCGCCTTCTTGGCTGGAGATTTCTTCGCCGTGGCGCCTTCAGCCGCCGCCGCGGTTTCGGTGGCCTCGGCACCGGCTTCGGCCGCAGGGGCCGGAGTACGCTTTGGCCGCGGCTGCGCCGTCTTGTTGGCCTTCTTGCCGTCGGTCAGGATTTCGGTGATGCGGATCAGGGTAAATTCCTCGCGGAAGCCGCGCTTGCGCCGCGAGTTCTTGCGCCGGCGTTTCTTGAACGCGATGATCTTCGGCCCGCGCGCCTGATCCAGCACCTCGGCCGCGACCGTGGCGCCGGCAATGGTCGGGGCGCCCAGCGTCACGCTGTCGCCGCCGACGACGAGTACCTCGCCGAACTCGACGATCTCGCCCGGCTCGCCCTTTAACTTGGCGACCTTGAGCACATCTTCGGCGGCGACCCGGTACTGCTTGCCGCCCGTCTTGAAGACCGCGAACATCTTTTTCGTCCTCGTGTTCGATCCCGGTGCTCGGATTTTTGCGTCCGGACCGGCTTCTTGCAGTCGTTTCTGCTGGTGGTTACCGGCGCGGGGTACCTAGGGGGCACCGAAATGCGCTGGAACCGGGGTCCTTATGGCGGGAGCCCTAGCCCCTTGTCAAGAAAAGCAATACCGCCGCGAAGCGGCGCTATGTCCCTTGCAGAACCCATAGCGTTGGCGTTCCTTTAAGGTCAAACAGGGCCGGCTAGGCTTCGCTCGTGAGAACAAGGCTTGGCTCGGGAGACAACGCCGATGACAATGCTGTCGCGCCGCGCCTTGCTCGCCGTCACACTGCCGGCTCTTGCGGCCGGCATGCCGCGGGCGGAAGACGCCGAGGACTATCCGAGCCGGCAGGTCACGTTCATCGTGCCGTTTGCGGCGGCCGGCGGCACCGACATCCTGGCGCGCATGCTTGGCCAGAAGCTCGAACAGCGGCTCAACAAATCGTTCGTAGTCGAGAACCGCCCGGGCGCCGGCACGGTGATCGCGACCAACTTCGTCGCCAATTCGCCGCCCGACGGCTACACCATCTCGATGACGGTCTCCTCGCTCGCCATCGACGTGACGCTGTACAAGAAACTGCCCTACGATGTGCCTAAGGATTTGGCGATGGTGGCGCTGATCGCTTCGGTGCCGTTCGTGCTGGTGGTCAGCCCGTCGCTGCCGGTCACCACTGTCGACGATCTCATCAAGCTCGCCAAACAAAGGCCGCTGAGCTACGGCTCCGGCGGCATCGGCGCCTTCCACCATTTGGCCGCGGCGCTGTTTTGCAGCATGGCCGGCATCAAGATGACGCATGTGCCGTATCGCGGCACGGCGCCGGCGCTCAACGATCTGCTCGGCGGCTATATCCAGCTGATGTTCAGCGATCTCGGTCCGGCGCTGCCGCTGATCAATGCCGGCAAGTTGCGGGCGTTGGCCATAACGACGAAAGATCGCTTCGCCTCGCTGCCCGACATTCCGCCGCTCGCCGATGCCGGCGTGCCGGGCTACAACGCCGCCGCATGGCAGGGGGTCATCGCGCCGGCGAAAACGCCCAAGGACATTCTCGACAAACTCAACAGTGAGCTCAATGCAATCGTCGCGCTCGACGAGGTGCGCGCACGCATGAATGATCTCGGTATGCTGCCGATCGGCAAAGGCTCGCCGGAAGAGTTGCAGCGTTTCCTCGTGTCGGAAATCGCGCGCTGGGGCAAGGTTGTCGAGGCCGCCGGCATCGCCGGGTCCGAGTGACGACTTGGCCGCGCCGTCCGCAAAACCGGACATCGACCGCCAGCTTCCCGTCGGCGACGAGATTTTTTTAGATCACATCGCCCATTTCGTTCATGACGCCGAAACGGCACGCCGTGCCTTTGCGCGCTGCGGCTTTGCGCCGACGCCGGTCTCGATCCAGGTCAGTCCCAATCCGACAGGCGGCGCGAGCCCTACCGGAACCGGCAACGTCACCGCCATGTTCCCTCGCGGCTATGTCGAGGTGCTATTCAAGACCTCCGATACGCCGCTGAGCCGCGAACTCGATGCCGCGCTTGCGCGCCACGCCGGACTGCATCTAGCCGCCTTTGCCGTCGCCGACGCCGAAGCGGTGCACCGGCGTCTCGCTGCGGACGGCTTTGCGGTCCGGCCGCTGGTGCACATGTCGCGCCCGGTCGAGACCGCAACCGGCACCGGCACCGCGGCCTTCACCATCGCCCGCGTCGAACCCGGCGTGATGCCGGAAGGCCGCATCCAGATGCTGACCCATCACACCGAAGAGACGGTATGGCAAAAGCGCTGGCTCACGCATCCGAACAGCGCCATCGGCCTGATCGACATCGTCATCGCCGTCGCCGACGTCGAAGAGGCCGCGCGGCGATTTGCCCGTTTCACCGGCGGCGCGGTGACGCGGACGCCCGGCGGCGCGGTGCTGCGCCTCGACCGCGGTGGCGTGTATCTCGTCAGCCATGACAGAGCGACGGAAAAGCTGCCGGAGGTTTCATTTACGACGCTGCCGTTCATGATCGGCTATGCGCTGCGCGTCCAATCGCTCGGCGCGGCCGAAGCGGCGGTCGATCACGCCGAGCTCGAATGGCGCGCCATCGAGGACGGCATCGTCGCAACTTTTCCAGCGGAGCTCGGCGAGGGCGCGTGGTTCTTCGTCGAGCGCTCCGACGCGCTGCCGTGGCGGCGGTGATTATTCCGCCGGCACCTTCTCGGCTTCGGCAGGGACGACTTCCTTCACCGCGCCGCGCCAGCCGTTGTGCGTCAGGTCGAAAATGACGCCGTCCGGGTTCTTGTATTTCACCTCGTAGAAGGCGTGCGGATTGTCGTCGGGCTTGCCGGCGAAATGGGTGGCGCCGGCGTCGGTCGCCTTCTTGGCAGCGTCGTCGAGATTGTCGACCCACATGCCGAAATGCACGAGGCCAAGGTAACCCTTGTGGAAGCCCGGAACGTCGCCGTCGTATTTCAATAGCGCCACATTGATCGTGCCGTCGGAGACGTAGCAGCCGATGCCGGCCTTGCCGACGCGCTTCATGCCGAACGCCTCCTCGAAGAATTGTGCGGCCTTGTCGGGGTCGGAAACCGACAGCGCAATGTGACGAAGCCGAGCAGCCATGGGAGTCTCCCTTTGTCGAATTGATCGAATGGGCGAGCTATTGGTGGCCAGCATCCTACCACCGCCAACAAGCGTCAAGCGTCGGAAACGCGCTACTGCGGCTGGATTCCGGCACTGACGATCACGTCGTGCCACTTCTTGAGGTCGGCTGCGATGCGATCGGCGAGCTGTTGCGCCGTGCCCGGCTGGGCCTCGACGCCGAGCTTGGCCAGCGCGTCGACGGCGGCGCTGTCGTGCAGGATCGTATTCACCTCGGCATTGAGCCGCGTCACGATCGGCGCCGGCGTGCCGGCCGGCGCATAGAGCGCCTGCCAGAGCACGCTTTCGTAACCGGGCAGACCAGATTCCGCGATTGTGGGCACATCCGCAAGCACTGCGCTTCGTTGCGCCCCGGTGACCGCGATGGCGCGCACCTTGCCGTCGCGGATGAGATTCAAAGTCGGCGGTATGGTTGCGAATTGCAGGTCGACGCGGCCCTCGATGATATCGAGAACCTCCTGTTCGGAGCCGCGATAGGACACCGGCGTCAGCTCGATCTTGGCCATCTTGGTGAATAGGACGCCGGCCAGATTGGCCAGCGTCGCCGGGCCGGCCTCGGCAAAGGTGAGTTTGCCCGGCTCCGCTTTGGCCTTGGCAATCAGCTCCCGGACGTTATGCACCGGCAGGCCCGGATAGCCGGCGAGCACGAAGGGCGAGGCGCCTATCATCGAGATCGGCGCAAAATCCTTGAGCGGATCGTAGCTCGGCTTCGCCATCAGGCTCGGCGCCAGCGTTAGTGTCGAGGTATTGGCCAAGCCGAGCGTGTAGCCGTCAGGCGCGGCGTGCGCGACATACTCAGTGGCGATATTGCCGCTGGCGCCGGGGCGGTTCTCGACCGCGAGCTGCTGGCCGAGCCGCGCGCTCAAGCCGTTCGCCACGATGCGCGCGACGATGTCGGAGCTGCTGCCGGCCGGGAACGGCACGATCAGGTGGATCGGCCGGTCGGGCCACGCTGCCGATTGCGCCGCGGCACCGCGAACTGCCGCCAGCGTCATCAGCAGTGCCAATGCTACGTGCCTCATCGCCGTCCCCGTTTTATCACGCAATCGCATCGGCTTCGCGCAAGCTCTCGAACAGCGCCGTGCGCAGCAGATATCGGCGCGCCAGCGCCGGATCGTCGGCGGTCCGGCGCAATTCGTCGTGGTTGCGCTGCCGCACCGCCGGATCCTTCTCGGCCAAAAGTCGCTTGTTGCGCATGGTCTGGGCCTGGGTATGCGCCACGGCGACATGGCGGCGCTGGCGCTCGTAGCGGTCGAGCACGCCGTCATCAGCTTCTTTGCGCGACACGGCGATGAGCTTGTCGGCGAGATTGATCGCATCATGGATGCCCGAGTTCATGCCCATGGCGCCGATCGGGCTGTTCACATGAGCGGAATCGCCGGCCAGGATGGCACGGCCGACGCGGAATTTCTGCGCCACGCGCTGGTGCACGACATAAAGATTGCTGCCGACGATGTCGAACGGCTTGCCGGTCGGCAGAAAACTTTGCAGCTTCGCCTGCAGCGCCTCGGGACGCATCAGCTCAAGCTCGTCGGCGCGCGGATCGGTCGGGAAATGCACCCGCCAGCGGTCGGGCGGGCCCTTCCAGTGAAACAGGTTCGACCATTCCGCCGGGTCGGAGATGTAATTGCGCTCGGCGTAGCCATGCCGGCGGAAGTCGTAGGCGACTTCGATGTTCAGCGTGCGGTCGTCGTAGGTGAAGCCCTCGAAGGCGATGCCGAGGTCCTTGCGCACGATGCTACGGGCGCCCTCGCCGCTGACCAGATAGCGCCCTTCGATTGTCTCCTCTTCGCCGGCCGGATTTTTCACCTGCGCCCGCACGCCGTCGGCGTCTTGCGTGAAGGCGATGAATTCCGTCGATAGGCGAAGCTCGATATTGGGATGCGCTTTTGCCATCGCCAACGCCTCTTCGACGATCTTGATGCGCTCGCATTGCAGCACGTAGGGAAAACGCGTGTCGTTTTTCAGATGTGCGTGATCGAACGCGGCGATCAGCCTGCCTTCGTGGCGATCCCAATAGTGAAACACCGGCGCGATGATACCGCGCGGCTCGAGCTTTTGGTAAAGCCCGAGCCGGTCGAGCATTTCCAGTGTCGCCGGATGGTTGGTGCCGGCGCGCGGCACCTGTTCGAGGAAATTATCGTCGCCAAACGCTTCGACCAAGCAGACCCGCAAATCCGCCTGCGCCAATGCCAATGACAGGCAAAGGCCGACGGGGCCTGCACCGATGACGACGATGCGATTGGGATAGGTGGGCAATTACGTCTTCGCCATTACTTCCTTGGTGGCGCCGGCCCAGCCGTGATGGGTCAAGTCGAACACCACGCCGTCGGGGTCGCGATATTTTGCCTCGTAGAACGAATTCGGCGAGGTCGGCCGGCCGGCAAGATAAGTGCCACCGGCCTGCGTGACCTTCTTCTCGGCTTCATCAAGATCGTCGACCCACATGCCGAAGTGGTACAGGCCCGGCTTCTCGTTGCCTTCGGTCTTGAGCAGCGCGACGTTCATCACGCCGTCCGACATATAGATGCCGCGGCGCGCGGTGCCGGCCCGCGTCATCCCGAAGGCCTGCTCGAAAAACGTCGCCGCCTTTTCCGGATCGGGAACGATGATGGCGATGTGGCGAAGCCTGGTAGCCATGGGCCGTCTCCATTGTTGGTTTTCGGCATAGGGGGATGGCGCACCATAATCAGCGGTGCGATATTTGCCTAGCCTCGCCACGTGTCGTCATTCCGGGTCCGAGCGCAGCGAGGAGCCCAGAATCCATAACCACAGACGGTGCGGGTAGAGTACGGTGCAATAAGGCTAGTTTTGTGATTATGGATTCCGGGCTCGCGCCTTCGGCGCGCCCCGGAATGACGGCGAGGGAAACGACTTGCACACGCCGACCGACATAAAGCCATCCTGGCCGGACGCGATCTACGGCCAATTCCGCCGCGTCGGCGTCCGCCAGGTCGGCTATGTGCCGGATGCCGGCCACAGCCGGCTGATCCAACTGTGCCAGACCGATAACACCATCGCCGACGTGGTGCTGACCACCGAGGAGGAAGGCGTCGGCCTGGTCGCCGGCGCCGCGCTCGGCGGCCAGCGCGCGGCGCTGCTGATGCAATCGAGCGGCGTCGGCAATTGCATCAATATGTTCTCGCTGTTGCGCAATTGCGGCTTCGGCTGCGTGGTCTTGGTCACCATGCGGGGCGAGTTCGGCGAGTTCAATCCGTGGCAGGTGCCGATGGGCGCGATCACCGACGACGTGCTGAAGCTCGCGGGCTTTCTCACCTATCGCATCGACGATGCCGATGCCGTCGATGACATCGTCGGCGCCGGCTGCGACATGGCGTTCGACGGCAACCTGCAGGTCGCGATTTTGCTGTCGCAACGGCTGATCGGCCGCAAGCAATGGACGCGATGATGCTCGACCGGCGCGAACTTGTGCGGCAGCTTCTGATCGACCGCGGCGATCTCCTCGTCGTCAGCGGGCTAGGCTCCGCGACCTACGACACGGCCGCGGCCGGCGACCATCCGCTCAATTTTTATCTGTGGGGCGCCATGGGCGGCACCGCGATGATCGGGCTCGGCCTGGCGCTGGCGCAACCCGAGCGCCGCGTCGCCGTGCTGACCGGCGACGGCGACATGCTGATGGGACTGGGCAGCCTCGCCACCATCGGCGTCAAGCAGCCGAACAACCTTGCGATCGTCGTGCTCGACAATGCCCATTACGGCGAGACCGGCATGCAGGCGAGCCACACCCATTCCGGCATCGACCTAGTCGCGGTGGCGCTGGCCTGCCGCTTCAAGCACGCCCGCGCGATGTCGCGCATCGAGGAAGCCGCCGCGGTGCGCAAATTGCTGCACACGGGCGAAGGCCCGATCCTGGTCAATGCGCGAATCAGCGAAGAAGACGTGCCGCGCGTGCTGCCGATCCGCGATGGCCACGCCATCAAGCAGCGCTTCATCGAGGCCGTGCATTCGGCCTGATACGCTGGGCGCCATGACCCCGCGCGATGCCATTGAGATCAGGCCCGCGACGACGGACGACGCTGCAGCGATCTGCCGCGTCGCGATCCGAACGCTGCGCGAGAGCAACGCACGCGATTACTCAGCAGATGTCATCGCACGGCTTGCGGCGGGCTTCTCGCCGCAGCGAATTGCCGCGCTCATCGCCGGCCGCTCCTTCTACGTGGCAATCGCTCACGGCACGATTGTCGGAACGGCGAATCTCGATGGTGCTGCGGCGCGTGCGGTTTTCGTCGATCCGGATCACCAAGGCGAAGGCATCGGCGCGAGTCTGATGGCCGCCATTGGGACCTTGCCCGCGAGCGATCGGTGGCGACGCTAAGCGTGCAGTCCTCCATTACGGCGGAAGGTTTCTATAAGAAATTAGACTACGTCGCGGTCGGCGAAAAAGTCAGCGGCACCGAGCGCACGATCATGATGGAGAAAAGACTTGCTCGTTAGCGCCGCGCGGCGACCTTCACCGCCTCGATGATTTCCGGATAGGCGGCGCAGCGGCAGAGATTGCCCGAGAGATAATGAACGATGTCGTCGTCGCTCGGGTTCGGGTGCTCCTTCAGCAATTGATGCACCATGAGCACAAAGCCCGGCGTGCAGAAGCCGCACTGGAACGCGCCGCAATCGATGAAGGCCTGCTGCACGATCGATAGCGCGCCATTGGCGTCGAGCGATTCGACGGTGGTGACGCTCTTGCCGTCGACCCAGGTCGCGAAATAAAGGCAGCCCGACACCGCCTTGTCGTCGACCAGCACGGTGCAGCAGCCGCACAGGCCTTGGCCGCAGCTTTCGCGCGCGCCGAACAGATCGAAGCGCTGCAGCAGCTCGACCAGATTGCGATGCGGCTCGATCTCAGTCGAGACCGCTTGGCCGTTGAGCGTGAAATTGATATTTTGCATGCTCATCATTCGTCCTCGAGTGGCTGGCCGGCTTGCGCGCGTAGCGCCCGCAGCACCGCTTCGGCGGTGATCGGGAGAGAGGTGATGCGGACGCCGACGGCGTCGTGGATGGCGTTGGCAATCGCCGGCGAGACGCCGAAGGTGCCGGACTCGCCGAGCCCCTTGGCGCCGAACGGGCCGGAATGCTGCTCGGCCTCGACCAATACGTTCTGCATCGGCGGAATGTCGCGGATGCCGGGGATTTTGTAGTCGGCGAGCGAGACGTTGGTCACCTGGCCACCGTCGAGCCGCATATCTTCGGACAAGGTGAAGCCGAGCTGCATGATCGCGGCGCCGGACAATTGCGTGCGCGCCACGCCCGGATTGATCGGCTTGCCGCAATCGGCGGCGTTGACGAGTTTGGTCACGCACACGTGGCCGGTCTCGGTATCGATTTCGACTTCGACGCCTGAGCCACCGATCATCCAGAACGGCGTGACGTTGTCCGACAGCCCGGTCTGCGCGTCGGGCGATTTATAGGTCGGCACGAAACTCGCCGTGCCGATGACGTTGCCGGCCTGCATGCCGTAGCGCTTCTTAAAGATTTTCGCCGGCGGATAATTGGTGTTTTCGGGCAGGCCGGCTTCGGCGGCAAGCGCGCGCAATTTCGTGCGCGCATCTTCGGCGGCGAGCCGCACCGCATTGCCCATGTGGAACAGCGAGCGCGAGCCGAGCGTGCCCATGTCGTAGGGCGTCACGTCGGTATCGGGATGCACGATGCGGACGTCTTCGGAGTCCAGATCGAGCACCTCGGCGACCATCTGGGCGAAGGCGGTGTCCGAGCCCTGCCCCATGTCGACGGTGCTGGTGTAGAGCGTCGTCGAGCCGTCGGCGGAGACGTTGACGATGGCGACCGACGTGGTCGGCGAGATCGAGGCTTTGAAGCCGATGGCGACGCCGCGGCCGCGGCGAATGGTGCCGCTGCCGCGATCGAACGGTGCGCTCCAGCTCATGCGCGCAGCGATCGCATCGAGCACCTCGGCAATGGCGGCGTCCTTCATGGCGGTGCCGCTGGCCTGCGGCCGGCCCTCGCGCAAAATATTCTTGCGGCGGAACTCGACCGGATCGATACCGAGCTCGCGCGCGATCAGGTCGGTGTGGCTCTCATAGGCCCAGACCAGTTGCGGAATGCCAAAACCGCGCAGCGCGCCGGCCGGCGTGCGGTTGGTGTAGAGCGAATAGGAATCGATGCTGATATTGTCGATGTCGTAAGGCCCCGGTGCGGTGAAGCCGGATTTCTGCGTCACCCGCGGGCCGATATCGGCATAGGCGCCGCCGTTCCAAAAAACCTCGCAGGCGCGAGCGACCACCTTGCCGTCCTTGTCGACGCCGCTCTTGATGCGGAACGTCGTCGGGTGCTTGGTGATCATGTAGAACTGCTCTTCCATGGTCAGCGCGATCTTCACCGGCCGGCGCACCAGCATCGAAAGCGCCGCGACCAGCGCCTCGAGCTTGACGTAGACTTTGGCGCCGAACCCGCCGCCGAGATACGGCACTTTCACCCGCACGCGATTTTCCGGCCAGCCGAACAGCCGCGCGATCTCGGTGCGCACGAAGGACGGCGTCTGGCTCGAGGTATGGATGGTCAGCGTGCCGTCGCCGGGCTCGGCGACCGAGACGAACGGCTCGAACGGCAGATGCAGGCATTGCTGCGTCTTGAAGGTGTGCTCGACGACGCGCGACGCGCGCGCCATCGCGGTGTCGACGTCGCCGCGCCGCAAGTGATAGTCGAGCGCGACGTTAGTGCCCTTGCGGCCCTTGAGGTGTTTCAGATCGGCAAACGTGCCGGCGGGTTTGAGCATGTCATGAACGACGATGTCCGGCTGCATCGCCGCGACTTCGTCGTAGACCGCCGGCAATTCGTCGTATTCGACCTCGATCAGCTGCGCGGCGCGCTCGGCGACATGCGGATCGCTCGCCAGCACGGCGGCGACCGGCTCGCCGACATGGTGCACCTTGTCGAGCGCCAGGATCGGCTGATCGTGAAACGCCGGACCGTAGTAGGGCTCCGCGATCAGCTTGCGGATATCCTCGCCGGTGACAACACGAAACACGCCCGCGACGGCTTTTGCGGCACGCGTGTCGATGCTGCGGATGCGGCCGTGCGGCACCGTTGAGCGCGCGACCTTGCCGTAGAGCATGCCGGGCAGGCGCAGATTGTGCACATATTCGGTGCGGCCGGTGACCTTGGCGCGCACTTCGAGGCGCGGGATATCTCGCCCGACCTGCTTCATCAGTGCACCTTACTGCGCGCCTTCGGCCAACGCTTGCCGCACCGCGCGCCGCACATAGACCCGCAGCAATTCGCGCTTGTAAGCCGCCGAGCCATGGGCGTCGGCGAGGATTTGTGCCTCAGCGGCGGCCGCTTCGCCGGCCCGCGCCAGCGCCGCGTCGTCTGGCGCCGCGCCTTGCAGCGCTTTCTCGGCCGACGCCATGCGGGTGACTTTTTCGGTGGCGGCGCTGACCACGACGATGGGATCGCGGATCGCGCCGTCCTTATGGGCGAACGACACCGCAACGCCGAGCGCCGGCCAATCGTCGGCGGTGCGCGAGGTGACTTTCATGTAGGCGGCCTTGCGGCCGTCGAGCGCCGGCACGGTTACCGCGGTGATCAGCTCGTTCTTGTCGAGAACGGTCTCGTAATAGCCTGAGTAAAGCGCCTCGACCGGCAGCTCGCGATTGCCGTTCGGGCCGGCGATCGACACCCGCGCCCCGAGCGCGGCGAGCACCGGCGGCAGATCCATGTGCGGGTCGCCATGGGCCAGCGCGCCGCCGACGCGGGCGACGTTGCGCACCCGCACGTTCGACAAGGTCCGCATCGCGCGCTTGAGCACCGGCAGGCGCGCGGCAACGTTGGCGTCGTGCTCGACGTCGCTCAGTGTCGCCATGGCGCCGATACGCAAGACGTTTCCATTGATCGTGATGCGCGAATGTTCCGGCTCGATGCCATGCAGGCAAATCAGCCGCGTCGGCTGGAACACGCCGGCCTTCATCATCAGCATCAGCGCGGTGCCGCCCGCGACGGCGCGGATCGTCGGCTCTTCGGGATCGAGCAGCGATACCGCCTCCTTGAGCGATTTCGGTTCCACCATTTCAAACGGAATCATTCGGGACCTTCTTCTCTCTCCCTCGTCATGCCCGGCCTTGCCCCGGCCATGACGACTAAGTGTTGGTCACGCTCAGCACGTGATCAGCAATCTCGGCGCGGGTGCCGACCCAAATATCCGGCGACGTCATCGCCTGCTCGATGATGCGCTCATAGAAATGCGCGCCGCGATGGTGGCCGAAGAT
>Ga0181518_10003396_pt1 | contig 14760 bp, 14 predicted proteins | sample PEATcosm2014_Bin_28_FD_119751 | JGI IMG/M metagenome (GOLD analysis project Ga0181518, IMG submission 119751) | Peatland microbial communities from MTU Mesocosm Facility, Houghton, MI, USA - PEATcosm2014_Bin01_60_metaG | ecosystem: Environmental > Terrestrial > Soil > Wetlands > Peat | place... | reverse complement strand
CCGCGACGCCGGTGATCGTTCCGCCCGTGCCAATGCCAGCGATGACGAAATCAACAGTGCCGCCGGTGTCGCGCCAGATTTCCTCGGCCGTGGTGCGGCGGTGGATTTCAGGATTGGCCGCATTGGAGAATTGACGGAGAATAAAACCATCGGGAATCTGATCGTACAACTCGATGGCCTTGGCGATCGCCCCTTTCATCCCTTTGGAGCCGTCAGTCAATACGACTTGCGCGCCAAGGACTTTGAGAAGCTTGCGTTGCTCGAGGCCCGTCGTTTCGGGCATCGTAAGAACGAGCTTGAGTCCCCGCGCGGCCGCGACGAACGCCAGCGCGATGCCGGCGTTGCCGCTCGCCGCCTCGATGAGCACGGTGCTTTGATCAATCGCGCCCGTTTTGAGACCCTCATCAATCATGGCCACGCCAACACGGTCCTTGACACTGGAAAGCGGGTTGAAAAATTCCAACTTGAGCAGGATGGCGGCGAGCGCCCCGTGCTTTTCTGCCGTGCGATGAAGGCGAACCAGCGGGGTGTTGCCGATGGTTTCGGTAATATCGTTGTAAATCCGGCTCATAAGACAGTATCGGTCAGAGGTTCAGCGCGTGGGCGATGAATTCGCGGTAGCCGGCCAGAATGGATTGCAAGGCAGCCACAAAAGCGCATTCCGTCAAGAACGCCGGCTGGCCCTTGGGCGCCTCCAGGACGATTTCAAACGGGCGCGGCCGCACAATTGGCGGGGCGCTGAGCGCGCCCGAAAGAGATTCGTGAACGGCTGGATCGCCGGGCGCAAAACCATCGGTCAGCGCACGATCATCCAGCGGAAGAAAAGCCTCCGCCGCCTTCAACGCCGGCCAAATGAGGTGCTTGGTCAACGTTGCCGGGCCGACACTGCCGTGGAATCCGTTACCGGTCTCATCCACCTGCAACGAAATGATGCCATGAAAGGAACGCGAAACCAGTTCCGCCTGCAACAACCCCACTTCCGGCTCGTTGGATTTGCTCCAGAATTCGCGGTTTAAATCCTTTCCCCGGCGCGAGTGCCGCGTGTTGTCCTCAAAACCGGTCGGGTTGCAGACCGGATACACCGACAGGCAATAACCCGCGGCCAAGTCCGCGTAGTTTTCCAGGTACTGTAGAAACCGAACCGCCGCAAACGCTCCTTCCAGTTCGTCACCGTGAATCGCGGCAAAAATTCCAACTCGAATTGGCGCGTCACCACTTTTGGGGCCGATGAACAGATATCGGGGGAGTACGTAGGATTCGCCGTCCACTTCAAAACGGGCGTCGCGATTGACGATGATGTTTGGCGAGTCGGTGGCAATCCGCTCCACTGGCGCCAATAGCTCGGCGATGGAACGTCGGGGCGTCGCTCCCAAACTCCCCGGCTTCGATACCGCCGCGGGCCGAACCGCACTCAAAGAATTCCTCATAAACTAAAGCTACTTTCAGCATGGGAACCTCCGGGCGACCGGTCAGAATCCGTCAGTTTTCATCTCGACTCTGCGTTAGCCGGCGCTTTGTTCTGGTTTTTCAAAGCGCAGCTTCTCGACTCGTTCAATTTGGACAACATGCGAATCGTGGACCGTGATTTGCACCGTCCCAAACTTCAGCGGGCCAACCTGCTTGCGCACCAATTGCAACCAAGCTGGAAGGTTCTCCGGCGCCTGGCCCTCCGTCCTTTCCGTTTCATTTCTTGCGATATTGTTCATTTGAACGACGCCATAATACAATGAATCTCCACTATGTCAATAGATTTTATCATATTTGTGAAGAATAGTTGTAATATGTTGTACACTAAATACTTATATCGCTGATATTTTCGTGGAGAACTCGCCTTGTAGAGCAACGTCAATCCATCAAGCCTTCGTTTGTCCATCCTGCCGCACCCGGTTCGGCCGAGGCTTCGCCAAGTTGCCGGAGAATCCGGAGTGTTCTTTTCCAGCTTGACGAATGCGGCTGGCACAAGTAAAACTAATCCCATTAAGATAGTAAGATAAGATTCAATGAAACTCACCGCGCGCAGTGAATATGCCTTGCTTGCCTTGGTCCATCTTGGACGGCAGAAGGCTGTCAAGCTCGTATCGGTCGAGACGATAGCGCATGCCCAGAATATTCCCCCGAAATTTCTGGAGCAAATCCTGCTGGCGCTCAAACGGGCCAAGTACGTGCGCAGTTCCAAAGGCCAGCGGGGCGGATATCAACTGGCCAAAGCCGCGGATAAAATCACCCTGGCGGAAATCGTCCGGTTGTTTGACGGCGCGCTTGCCCCCACGGAATGCGTCAGCGAACATTTTTATGAGCCCACGCCGATCGAAAAGGAAGACAAGCTCGTTCATGTGTTCCGTGAAATCCGCGATTACGTGGCGGAAAAACTGGAAACGACCACGGTGGGAGACGTGTTGTAAAATATTTATTTTGCCACAATTATGACTAATCATATAGGATAACTATTATTACGCTTATGATTCATACCATCACAATTCTTGGCGGGCGGGGCAAGTCGGGCGGCCAGGAGGCGATAGACCGCATTGATTTACGCATGGGCGATGTGGTCAGCATCGTCGGGCCGACTGGGTCCGGCAAAACGACGCTGATCAACGACATCGAACTGTTTGCCGACGCCAACACGCCAACCGGACGGCGCATTCTGATCAATGGCCGGCGAGCGCCGGCGGAATATCGCGACGACCCGTCCCGGAACCCCATCGCCCTGATTACCCAGCACACGACCTTTCTTTCCGATCTTCCGGTGCGGGAATTTCTGATGACCCACGCCCGAATTCGCAGCGCGCCCGGCGCCAGCATTGAAGGCGCGTTGGAGCGCACTCTTGCCTTTGCCAATCAATTGACCGGCGAGCCGATTCTTGTGGACAGCCGGATGACGGAATTGTCCGGCGGCCAGACGCGGGCGCTGCTCATTGCCGACGCGACGATCATCTGCAACACCCCCATCGTGCTGTTGGACGAGGTTGAGAACGCGGGCATCCATCGCACCCGCGCCCTGGAGTTGCTGCGCGAATACCGGAAGATTTTCATTTTTGTGACGCACGATCCCCGCATCGCGCTGCTTTCCGATTACCGCATCGTGATGCAGAACGGAATCATCACGGTAGTGCTGCACACCGATGAAGAGGAGCGGCGGTTTGCGGGGCAGGTGAGCCGGTTGGACGACATTCTTTCAAAATTGCGCGATCAAATGCGCCGGGGGGATCGGCTGGCCTCGCCAGAACTGGAGGCTTTGGTATGCGATTAACCATTTGCGCCGGACCGGCCACAACCGGCAAAACGTCAGTGCTGCGGCATGTGATTCGCAAATTACAGTCTGCCGGCAAGCGCCCGGCCTTTCTCAAAATAGACGTTCAATACGCCGAGGAGGATGAGCAATTCGCCCATGAGTTCGGCATCCCCACACGCAAAGTGTATTCCGGCGAGTTGTGTCCCGATCATTGCAACGTCATGGTGCTGGGCGACGCGATGGAATGGGGGCGCCGCGAGAACTGTGACTTCCTGTTTGTGGAAACGGCGGGCTTGTGCCTGCGGTGCTCGCCATACGTGGATGGCGGCTTGGGAATCGTCGTGCTGGAAGCCACCAGCGGGATGAACCTGCCGCTCAAGGTGGGGCCAATGCTTTCACTGGCGGACGTGGCGGTGGTGACCAAGATTGACCGGGTTTCGCAAGCCGAGCGGGAGGTCTTTCGCGCCCGGATTCAGAATGCGGCGCCGGGGGTCCGCATTCGGGAAGTCAACGCCCTTTACGGCATTGGCATTGACCCCTTGGTGGACCATGTTCAAGCCACGCCGGAAGCGGGGCCGCACTTATTATTGAGAGGCAACCCTCCCGTCGGCACATGCACTATTTGTGTCGGCAAAAAAGAGGTGGGGTGGCAATCCCACTTTGGCGTAGTGCGCGCGTTGGAAAATCAGACTTTCTACCGGGGAGAGTAAATGAGCGGCCGGCGAATCTACCTCGACAATTCGGCAACCACGCCTCTTGATCCCCGGGTCGTTCAGGCGATGCATCCTTGCCTGGAATCGGTCTTCGGCAACCCGTCCAGTTTGCATCGGGAAGGACGCGAAGCGCGCGAATGCCTCGACCACGCGCGCGGCCAGGTGGCGGCGCTGCTGAACGCTGACCCTGGCGAAATCTTCTTTACCGCCAGCGGCACGGAATCCGACAATCTGGCATTGACCGGAATCATTGAAGCGCATGGCGGGCAGGAAAATCATCTCATTACCACTGGCATCGAGCACCCGGGCGTTCTTGAAACCTGCCGCAGCCTGGAGCGGCGCGGGGTGGACGTGACGTATCTCCCGTCTGATTCCGAAGGGCTGATTGATCCGGACGAACTGGCCGGCGCTTTTCGTCCGACGACGCGCCTGGTCTCCATCATGACCGCCAACAATGTTGTTGGCACCGTGCAGCCCATCCACGAACTGGCGCGCATTGCGCAGGATCATGGTGTGCCGTTCCATACCGATGCAGTGCAGGCTGCCGGCAAAATTCCCATCAACGTTCAGACCCAGCCCATCGGCCTATTATCGCTCGCCGCGCATAAAATTTACGGTCCAAAGGGCGTCGGCGCCCTCTTCGTCCGCGCCGGAATTCAGATCGCTCCAATCATTCACGGCGGCGGACAAGAGCGCGGGTTGCGTTCAGCGACCGAAAATATCGCGGGGATCGCGGGCTTTGGGTGCGCGGCTGAAATCGCCCGCGCGGAAATGTCCGGCGAGGCCGCGCGGTTGGTGAAGCTGAGGGAACACATCATCGAAAGGGTCGCCGTCCTGGTTCCGAATGCCTATCTGATCGGCCACCGTCACCGGCGATTGCCCGGCCATTTGTGCCTCGGCTTTGCCGGAATGGAAGGGGAATCAATCCGGTTGTTACTGTCCTTGGATGAAGCGGGGTTCGCGGTTTCAACGGGCAGCGCGTGCAGCGCGCATCGCGGCCACCAGCCGTCGCATGTCTTGCAGGCCATGGGTTTTGATCCTCTTCGCGCGCGCGGTTCGTTGCGGGTGACGCTCGGCCGTTTCAACACCGACGCCGACATGGAGGCCTTTCTGCGAGTTCTGACCGAGAAGGTCGGAGATTTGCGGTCCATTGCCACGTATCCCATCACCACAACCAACCGAGGAGTCTGATATGAGCCTGACTGTGAAAGATCTGCCTGGACTTGATTGCGGAGCCTGCGGCTACCGCACCTGTGCAACCCTCGCGGAGCAATTGCCTTCCGCCCCGGAGTTGCTGAAGCGCTGCATCTACTATTCTGACAAGCAAAGACTGGTGACGCCGGCCCTTGCGGCAAAGCCGCCCGCTCCCGCGGCTTGCGGCGCGTGCGCGGCCGCGTTAGCCCCCGAAGGGGCAGATTTGTGGCAGGACAGCCTGGGACGGGAATTTGATTTTTATCTGGACCATTTTCCCGTGGAGCCTGGTCCGCGCGAAATCATCCTGCCGCACAACCCGATCATCACGCGTGAAATGAACGTGCAGCCCGGCGACACTCTCATTGGGCGTCCGCTGGGCATGTCGTGTGGTTGTCCCATCACCCACTGTGGCGTGGCCATGCAGGTGGATCATCGCACCGGCGTGATTGTGTGGTGTGTCACCGGTCCATTGCGTCCGCGCCAGGAAGGGTTCAAGGATCTTGGCTATTACATCGCCGAAGGATACGAGGGATTGGTGCGCAAAAGGCGTTGCGAGCTTAAGATCGGCATGCGCTATTTTTTCCAACCGACAATGTGCATGTTGCAATGGCGGCACAGCGGCCTGATCAATTACCTGAATCGCACGCCGGAGGCATTGCAGATTCGCATTGAAGGACTGTGGATCGGTTGACGGCCTCGTCGGCCGCCCTCCGATGCGGTCATGCGCTCAACACTGTGTCCCAGTCCTTCCAGACGGGTTCGCAACCCAGGCGGCGCAACATGGCCGCCACTTCGGCGGAGGACCGGCTATCGGCGATTTCAAACTGCCCCGTTGCGGACGTTCCCCCGTCCTGTGCTTGCTTTTCGCATGCCGTGGCGGCCAGGGCCACAATGCGACCGCGCTCGGTGTGATGAAGGTGTTCCCGGCCCGCTCCCGTATAACCGCCCGGTTCGGTGTGGCTGCCGGCGCTGATCATCGTGATGCCCAGCGGGAACAGCCCGTTCCGGAATTCGGCGCGTTCCCGCGTGGAAAGTACAATGCCCACGTCCGGCAGGAACAGCCGCAAGGCACACACCAGTTGCGCGATGTCGCGCTCGCTGATGTGTGTGACGGGCTGGAATTCGCCCGCGCAGGGCCGCAGACGGGGCAACGAGATGGTCAACTGCGCCTTCCAGCAGTGGCGCAACAGGTATTCCGCGTGGGCCGCCAGACAGATGGCTTCCGAGCGCCAGTCGGACAGCCCATACAACGCGCCAATGCCCAAGCGTCGAAAGCCCGCCGCATAGGCTCGTTCCGGAGTTTCCAGGCGCCATTCGAAATTGCGCTTGGGCCCGGACGTGTGCATTTCGCCATACACGGCGCGGTTGTACGTTTCCTGAAAAACGACCAGACAGTCGGCGCCCGCCTCCACCAATAGCCGATAATCCTCCGTATCCATCGGCCCAATCTCCAGCGAGACCGATGGAAATTTCTCGTGCAGCGCCGTGATGCAATCCACCAGATATTGGCGGCTGACAAATTTTGGATGCTCCCCCGCGACCAGCAAAATGTTGCGGAATCCTTCCGCTTGCAGGGCCTTGGCCTCGCGCCTGGTCTCCTCCACGCTCAACGTCACGCGCAGGATGGGGTTGTTGCGAGAAAACCCGCAATACTTGCAGTTGTTGACACACTCGTTGGAAAGGTAGAGCGGGGCAAAAAGCCGCATGACATTGCCAAACCGGCGGCGCGTCACCGCTTGCGAACGCCGGGCCATCGGTTCCAGCAATTCACACGCCGCGGGCGAAAGCAAGCTGGCGAAATCGTCCAGAGCCAGCTTCGATTTTCCAAGGCTTCGCCGTGCCTCATCCGTGGATGTCTGGCTGCATCGCTTCGCCAAGGCCTCTTGCGGCAGGCGGTTCAATTCTGTTACAAAACGCATTGTTCTTCCCGGTGCCTAAATGGCAAAATCCATCGCCCCAGCTACAGACTTCCGGAGGCGCAGCGACCGGTCGCGCAAATCCGCCAGCGTCAAGCTTTCCATGACCTTAACCACCGCCTCGCGGGCATCCTTCATCACATCACGAACGGGGCATAGCGCTTCGTCGGGGCATGTGCAACGTTTGTAGAAATACTCGCTCACGCAGCTTACCGGAGCCATTGCCCCCTCCACATGCCGCACAATGGAGGCAAGGGTGATTTTCTCCGGCGGGCGGGCCAGGCGATAGCCGCCACATGCGCCGCGCCTGCTTTCCACAGCCCCCAGAGTTTTCAGATCGTTGAGGATCTGCGCCAGGAATTTCTTCGGAATTCTCTGCTCTGCGGCAATCGTCCGGATATGAACGACGTTTTCACCGTAGTGCAAGGTCAAGACCAAGAGGGCGCGCAGAGCATATTCTCCACGAACAGAGAGTTTCATGGCCTGTACATTATCATCTCTATTGATTTAATCAACATCCGCGACCGGCAATCCAAAAGCCGTCATTTTGACTTGCAGCGGTTTAGGGGTATATTTCAATGATACTAATACGATATATGATTAAGTCTAAATCTTATTTATTGTGTCTTCTCCTGGCTGGTGGTTGCTGTTCTACTTCGACCATGAAAAATCAACCCGGTGGCAATCCATCTGCATCGGCTCAAGAGCCGAAGCAGGCGTCAAAGGAAGCATCTCTCCCACGGTACTCACACGAGACAGTGACCGAGGCTACGGATGGCGGCACCAAATTCCTTGAGTTGGTTTCAAGCCCTGCGGAATGAGCGTTGGTGATCAAGCTCGATCCGCGGCACATAAAATTCGGATCGGCTGACCAAAGCCATATTGACCGTCCATGCCAGTCCGCATCAATGGCCGCGTCCCCTGGCTCTCTCGCGCAGCTTGAGCAGCCGTTCGCCGGCGGCTTGCAACGTCGGGGTCTGTTTGGCGAAATGGAACCGGATCAGGTGTTTCACCGGCTCGCGAAAGAAGCTTGATCCGGGCACCGCCGCCACCCCAGCCTCGCGCGCCAGCCATTCGCAGAACGCCGTGTCGTCGTTCCAGCCGAACTCCGTGATGTCCACCATCACGTAATAAGCGCCCTGCGGCTTGGTGTAGGTCAGGCCGGCTTGGTCGAGATATTTCAGAAACACGTCGCGCTTTTCGGCATAGACGGCTTGCAGTTCGTGGTAGTAGCTTTCGGGCAACTCCAATCCTGCCACGGCCGCTTCCTGCAACGGAGCCGCCGCGCCCACGGTGAGAAAGTCATGAACCTTTCGGGCGGAGTGGATCACCTCCGGCGGCGCAATGACATAGCCAAGCCGCCAGCCTGTGATGGAGTAGGTCTTGGACAGCGAGCTGCACGAAATCGTCCGCTCGAACATTCCGGGCAGCGCCGCAAAATAGACGTGCTCGTGCGGCGCGTAAATAATGTGCTCATAGACTTCGTCCGTGATGACAAAGGTGTCGTGTTCGGCCGCCAGCTTTGCGATGAAGAGCAACTCCTCCCGCGTGAAAACCTTGCCCGACGGGTTTGACGGGTTGCATAGGATCAGCGCCTTTGGCTTCTGTTCGAAGGCCCGGCGCAATTCGTCCGTATCGAACGCAAAATCAGGCGGGCGGAGTGCGACATAGACCGGTTCAGCGCCGGACAGAATCATATCCGCGACGTAATTCTCATAGAACGGCGAGAACACGATGGCTTTGTCGCCCGGATTGCAGGCGGTCATCATCGCCGCCATCATGGCCTCAGTGCTGCCGCAGGTGACGACGAAATGCGCGTCGGGATCGAGCGGCAACCCCATGAATCGCGATTGCTTTCGCGCCAGGGCCTGCCGGAAGTTCGGCGCGCCCCATGTGACGGCGTATTGGTGCGGGCCGTGGCGGGCGGCCCGTTCGGCAGCCTTCAACAAAGCCTCCGGCGGATCAAAATCGGGAAACCCCTGGGACAGATTGATCGCGCCGTGCGCATTGGCAACGCGGGTCATCCGCCGGATGACGGACTCACCGAAGACGCTTGTTCTCTTGCTGGCTTGGGGCAATGGAATTACTCCTTCAATGCGTTGACCAGATCGGCTTCCAAATCCGAGGCGTTTTCCAGGCCGACAGAAAGCCGGACCAAATTGTCATGAATACCACGCCGCGCGCGCTCCTCAGGCGACAGCGCGGCATGGGTCATGCGCGGCGGATAGCAGAGCAGCGATTCCACGCCGCCGAGGCTCTCCGCGAGCACAAATAATTTCAGGCGCGACACCAGCCGTTCGACGGCTGGAAATCCGCCCTTGAGTTCAAAACTGATCATGCCGCCGAAACCGCGCATCTGGCGTTTTGCCAACTCGTGTTGCGGATGGCTTGGCAGGCCGGGATAATAAACGCGATTCACCGACGGATGTTTTTCCAGAACCTGTGCCAGATGCATGGCGCTGGCGGTTTGTTCGCACATTCGCACCTTCAACGTTTTCAGCCCGCGCAACACCAGCCATGAATCCCATGGTCCGGGCACGGCGCCAGCGGCGTTCTGATAATACTTTACGGTTTCATAGACCGCCTGGTCGGAGGTGATGAACGCGCCGCCCACGACATCGCTGTGGCCGCCGAGATACTTCGTTGTGCTGTGAACCACGGCGTGCGCGCCGAGGTTGAGCGGCTGCTGGAGGTACGGACTGGCGAATGTGTTGTCCACGACGAGCAGAAGATGGTGCTGATTGGCCAGCTTGGCCAGCGCGGCGATGTCCGCCAGCTTGAGCAGCGGATTGGTCGGCGTTTCGATCCAAATCAGCCGCGTCGCCGGCGTGATGCCTTCGGCAAACCGGCCGGTGTCGGAGGCGTCCCCATAGCGGGTGTCCACGCCCCACGGACGGAGAATGCGCTCAAAGACGCGATACGTGCCGCCGTAGGAGTCATTGCCGGCGAGAATCTGGTCGCCCGGTTTCAGCACTTGGAGCGCCCCCACCGTCGCCGCGACGCCGGAAGCAAAGGCGAGGCCGTGTTTCCCGTTTTCCACCAGCGCCAGCGCCGATTCCAACGCCTGGCGCGTGGGATTGATGCTGCGCGAGTAATCATATCCGAGCCGCGGGCGGCCGATGCCGTCCTGTTCGTAGGTTGAAGTCTGGTAAATGGGCACACTGACCGCGCCGGTACGGGGTTCGGGCGCCTGGCCGTCGTGAATAGCGAGAGTTTCAAATTCCATAAGTGTCCTGATTTATGAGTGCGTTGATAAAGTCAAACCGGCTGATCAGGCCGAAGGGCGTTTCGCCGCGCAAAACAACGATAGCCGGTGAGCCGCCCAGCAGCAAGCGGTAGGCTTCCGCGATGTCGGTGTTCTCATCGAGCACCGGCAGCGGCTTGCCCATGACCGCGCGGATTTCCTGGTTGTTCAAATCCACGCCATCATGGAGGGTTTTCATGATGGAAGCCTCATTCAGGCTGCCGACGACCCGGTTGTTCTCAATGACCGGCAGTTGCGAAATGTTGTGCTGCTGGAAGAGTTGGATGGCGGCCTTCAACTTGTCCTGTGGCTGCACGGAAATCAGCGGCGGCAGGACTTTTTTCTGGCCGAGCACCTGGGCGATTTTGACCGGGCGCGCGACGCGGTCCTGCCAGAAACCGTTTTCCCGCATCCATTCGTCCGAGAAGATTTTGCTGATGTAATTGCGGCCCGTGTCGGGAAGCAGGACCACGATCTCGCGCGGTTGGGTCAGGCGTTGGGCATATTTGAGCGCCGCCGCCAATGCGGTGCCTGACGAACCGCCGGCCAGAATGCCCTCCTCGCGCGCCAGACGCCGCGCGGTGTTGAACGAATCCTTGTCGCTCACGCGCACCATTTCGTCCACGACCTGGCGGTTGAAAGTTTTCGGGATGAAATCCTCTCCAATCCCCTCAACTTTGTAGGAGTGCGGCGCGTCGCCGGAAAGAATGGAACCTTCGGGATCAGCACCGACAATGGTGATGGCCGGGTTGCGTTCCTTCAAGTATCGCGCCGTGCCGGAAATAGTCCCGCCCGTGCCCATGCTGGCGACAAATACCTCAACATGCCCCTCGCTGTCCGTCCAGATTTCCTGCCCGGTGGTCAGATAATGCGCCAGCGGGTTGTTTGGGTTGCTGAACTGATCCGGCCTGTACGCGCCTGGAATTTCCCGCGCGAGCCGCTCGGCGACGCCGTTGTAGCTTTCCGGGGAATCCGGCGGCACATTGGTTGCCGTAATGACCACTTCCGCGCCATAAGCGCGCAAGAGGGCGATTTTCTCGGCGCTCATTTTGTCAGGCAGCACGACGATCAAGCGGTAGCCCTTTACCGCCGCCACGAGGGCCAGACCCATCCCGGTGTTGCCGGCGGTGGCCTCAACGAGGGTGCCGCCGGGTTTGAGCAGTCCAGCCTTCTCGGCCGCCTCAACCATCGCGAAACCGACACGGTCTTTCACGCTGCCGCCGGGATTGAGCGATTCGATCTTGGCGTAGATTGGCGAAGCGATGTCCGCTCCGATCCGCCGCAGCCGGACAAGTGGTGTGCGTCCGATTGCCTGTAAAATGTTTTCGTATCTGGCCATAAGGATGATGAATTAGATTCCGTTGTCCGTCACAGTTTTTGCCCTGGTTGGAAAAGCCGCTGGTAGTAGAAATTGCTCGTGTAAAGCGCCGCGGCGGGATTGTGGGCGAGGACGCGATCCTTGGTGATGAGGGTGGTCACCGGCGCGTCGGAATACTTGATAAACAGTGAATCGTGTCCGACACACAAACCGACCATCACGTTGAGATCGGTCTTTTGCTGGTTGAGCAGCCGCGCTTGAAGGATCGGGTTACAAATCGCCTCATAAGAACCTTTCTTGACTTTAAGTTCATCGGGAATCCCGATCTCCATTTTGTCCACCGAACCGACCTTGCAGAGCACGGTGTAAGGGAGGAGGCCATGCGCCTTGAGGACTTTGACAAAAACCCGTGTTTCCTGGATCAGGCCGATGCACGTCGCGATGCCGATGCGTTTCGCGCTGATGCGATTGGCAAAGGCAATGATTTCCTCAACGCGCGTCAGTTTGCCGTAATAGACGCCTTCGACCTCGGCTGCCGCGCGGGCGATGACGGCGTCCGGGTTCCGTCCGCGATAGCGCCTCGAGATTTTGCGAACGGCTTCGTGATCCGCCCCCTTGGTCAGGCAAAAATCCGGGAATCGCTTGTCGTGGCGATAGCAGTTGAGCAGGCCGCAATCCGAGCAGGAGATGGAGGGTCTTGTTGGCATAATCAAAAGGAGAGCGCTTGAACAAAGGTTTTCTCGAACGCCGGATCATTGGCCAGTTCGAGCACGCGCACCCGCTGCACCAGTTGCTTCAATTCGTCCCGCAAGCGGCGGTTGAGCAGAAAGGCCCGCGCCCCGGACTTGGAGGTGTTGCCGACAAAATCCACGCGATCCTTGAACTCGCGAGGCAGGAGGCCGAGATGGATCAAGCTGGCCGTGCGCAAATGAAAGCCAAACGAACCGGCGATCAGAACACGGTCCACCCGCGCGGCGGCAAGACCATTGGCGCGGAGCATCAGTTCAATCCCGGCGCGAACGGCGGCCTTGGCCAGTTGCACCTGGCGCACATCTTTTTGCGACAGATAAACCGGATCGGCGATGCGGAAGAAGAGCTTCCCATCGAGCGAGCCAAACTGGTGTTTCCACGGGCGGTTCGGCAAAGTGCCGTTGGTTTGAAAGCGCCCATTCTTGTCCACGCCGCCGTGCGCCGCCAATTCGCCGACGACATCCAGCAGCCCGCTGCCGCACAATCCCGCCGGCGGGGCGTTGGCGATGGTTTTGATCTCGATGCTGTTTCCTGAAAGCGAGACCATTTCAATCGCGCCCCGGCTCGCTCTCATGCCGCAGGCGATGTTCATGCCCTCGAACGCCGGACCGGCGGCGGTGGACGTCGCGGTCAGTTGTCCGTTCACGGCCAGCACCATTTCGCCGTTCGTGCCAATGTCCACGAACAATGTCACGCCGCGCAACTCCGCCAGCTTTGCCGCGAGAATGCCGGAAGTGATGTCCGCTCCAACGTAGGCGGACATGATTGGCGGCAAATAAACTTGTCCACCTGACGCGATGGCCAGCCCAATTTCCGCCGCCCGCATATTCCCGCCGCATTGAAGCGCTGGCGTATAGGGGTACTTGCCGAGCGACGCCGGGTTTGTCCCGGTGGCCAGATGGAGCATGGTGGTGTTGCCGCTGAAAACCGCTTCGTAGATGTGGCGGACTGGCACGTTGGACTCTGCCGCCGCCTCGCTGATGAGCCGGTTCAACTCCACGATCAGTTCGCCTTGCAGCAGTTGCAGCCCGCCCGGCTGCGAGCCGAGTTTGATGCGGGACAGCACGTCCTGAGCGTGCCGCGCCTGCGGATTCAGGCTCGACGCCACGGAAAGCTCGCGTCCGTCGCGCAAGTCTATCAGCGCCACGACCAGCGTGGTCGTGCCGATGTCCACGGCCACGCCGAACAGGGACCGCGTGGTGTCCCCGGGCTCGTTGCCCAGCAAAACCCCGCCCGCGTTCACCGAGGTTTGTCCTTTGGTAGCGTCAAAGGTCTTGGTGATCCACGAATCCAATTCCACGGCGACGGATTGGCCTTCGCTGAGGATCTTCAAATCGTCGTCGGCGCATTGGTCCGGCTCGACTTGGAGATCTCCATAGACGGTGCTCTGACAGGCCAGCGCCCAGCCGTCGGCGCGCTCCGCCTGTGTCAGCCATTCGTGCGGCGCTTCCTGGAAGTTCTGCCGATGCGCCACTGGAATTTTCACCCTGCATTTTCCGCAGGTGCCGGAACCATCGCACGGCGCGGCAATGAACACTCCCGCTTTTCGCACGGCTTCCAGCAGGTTTGTCCCGTCGGCAACGGTGACGACCTTGTCTTCGGGAATAAAACGAATCGCCGCCATTTTACACCCCTCCGTTCTTCACCTCGCCGGTCATGACTTGGATGGTTTCCAGTTTTGTGGACGTGCTGAGGCCGCAGGCGGGCGAAATGATGTTGACGCCGTTGTTCACCAAATTGCGGGTCATGCGCCGGATTTTTTCCTGATCGTTCCACTGAAGAGCGAACGTGCTGACGTTGCCCATCGTGGTGATTGATGGAAACTCCTCCTTCAAAACCGTCAGGCTGACCAGGGCATCAGTGCTCAGAGCGTCGCAGCGCAATTGCGGCAGCAGACGCCAGACGCATTTAAGATCGCCGCAGATGTGGATGATTAACGGGAAGCCGAGCGCGTGAACGCGATCCGCCAGTTGGTTCAGATAACGCACGGCGAATTTCTCAAACATGGCCGGACCCAGAATCTCGCCCGTGGCGGACGGATCGCCAACGGCAATGGCTGTCGCGCCGTGATCGGCAACCAACCGCTCGGCGAAGGCGCCGAGCAGACTGGTCACGTAATCCAGCAGCCGGTCCGCGCCAGCCGGATTCTTCCGCAACTCTTTGTAAAAGGTCAGTGGATCAACGATGGAGGCCGCGGTGCTGATGGGACCTGTAAGGCTGGCGATCACCGGCACGTCCGGATTGGCGCGGGCAATGAGATGCGCCGCCTCGACAACGACCTCAATCCTGCCGGAGCGAACCAGTTGGGACACATCCCGGAATTCCACCGCGCCGACAGACGGAAAAACTTCCCGGAAAATCTTCGGTTCACACCCCAGTGTGCCGTGGTTGAT
>Ga0181518_10003380_pt1 | contig 14792 bp, 12 predicted proteins | sample PEATcosm2014_Bin_28_FD_119751 | JGI IMG/M metagenome (GOLD analysis project Ga0181518, IMG submission 119751) | Peatland microbial communities from MTU Mesocosm Facility, Houghton, MI, USA - PEATcosm2014_Bin01_60_metaG | ecosystem: Environmental > Terrestrial > Soil > Wetlands > Peat | place... | reverse complement strand
CACGTGTTGGTGACTGCGCTCGCGCGCGGCCACCGCGATGCCATCGGCGGTGTGGTGGAACGACAGCGCCTGGTCCGCGAACGCCGGCGAAGCGGCGCCGAAGCGTGTACAGATTCTGCCGACCTCGTCGGAGTATCCGAGTCTGCCGGCTGCTCGCTCGACCGCTTCGAAGTCGTCCGCGGCCAGTGCGGTCACGATCTCCTGAACCGCGCCGAGGTGGTCGCGCATCATTTGCTTCTGATGATCCGCCATCATCTGCAGCAGCGGCAAAGGGCGGCGGTTCTCGATCGGCTCGCTTGCATGGGTATTGTCCGCAAACGCGGATGACGTCATCGCGAGCTCGGTCGCGACCATCAGCAAAATCAGCTTCGTTTTCGATGGGATCTGCATGAAGTCTCGACAAACGATGAAGCATGAACCATGCCATGCGACACACCCGCGTTGTGGAGCGCCGCCAGACGGCGCGTGGAGCCGCACGAGCCCGGAATCCTCGGTCGTTTGGACGAAAGCCGACAACTTGCCCTTTGCCACGTCGCGACCGCGACAATTGTCGCGGCAGCGGGAAATCCGGTCCGCTGTGAGGCCGCCAATTCACTGGCTCGCCCAGGCACGAGTATTGCATCGTCATAGGCCACGGACTGTGCACAGAGCGCTTTGCCGCCGCCGCACCAGTGTCGGCGCATCATCAATTCGAGGACCCGATGGCCAACGTAACTTTTTCATCGCCCGTCATGCCGAAGGACATCACGGTCTATGCGGTCGCAGGACACCGAGGAACGCTGCTGGCAATCGCCAAGGCGTACAAAATCCCCATTCCCTTCGATTGCCAAGATGGTGAGTGCGGATCCTGCCAGGTCAGGGTCACGCCGATGTCGCATTCCAAGCGAATGGCTATAGCGTTGACGGAGAAGGAGAAAGAGCTGCTGCGTCAGATCGGGAAAATCACCAAGCAGGAAATCATGGAGGCCGAGGTTAGCGACATGCCCCCCCGCGTTCGTCTCGCCTGCCAGTACTTCGTGCGCGACGAAGACATTCTGGTGAGCTTCGATGGGGATGAGACCTTGCCGATCAAGGGGCCCGGCCTGTCGATGGCGGCGGCGATCTACAAGGGAGGGCTCGAGATTCGCTCGCTCGACGAGTTCCTCAATTTTGCGCTGCAGGTGGAGGAGGATGCCGCGCAACACTACGAACAACTCGCCGAGGCCATGAAAGCGCAGGGCAACGCAGAGGTGTCCGAGTTGTTCGCGAAGCTCGCGGGCTATTCGCGCCTGCACTTCGAGGAAGCCAAACGACGGATGGACGCTCACTTCGTGCCGCTCAAGGTTCCTGCGCTCACGCTCTGGCCCGACAACGTAACCCCGGAACGCACGGCAATTTGGGCCGGAGATGCGCGGCTGTCGCGCCTCGATGCGCTCAAAGTGGCACTGCAGGGTGAACGGCGCGGTTATGAATTCTACTATGCGGTGGCTCACACCAATTCCGACGCGACCATCTGCGCGATCGCGAAGGAATTCGTCAAGGAGGAATCCGAGCACGTCGAGGCGCTCAAGGCTTGGATTGCGCGCGAGGAAAATGCGGATTCGCAGCCGCAGGCCCGAAAGCCGCTTCCGACTCTTTGAGACAAGGCGAATCCTCATGGAATCAGTCGAAGAGTTTCTGGCCTACGCGATCAAATTGGAACAAGAGGCGGCGCTACGCTTCGGCCAGCTCGCGGATGCGATGGCAACGGCCGGTAACCGAGAGGTCATGGAGCTGTTCCGCCGCTTGTCCGAGTATTCTCGTCTGCATCTGAACGACGCCCGAGCGAGAGCGGGGTTTCGCGAGCTGCCGGAACTGAAGTCCGGCGAATTCATTTGGCCCGACATCGAAAGCCCGGAAACCGCTGCCATTTGGGCCGCCGACCCGATGATCGGACGCGAACAGGCGCTGCAAGTCGCCTTGGCGGCCGAGAAAGCGGGCCTTGCGTATTATCAGGGCATATTGGATACGACGCGGGATCCGGAGATTCGAACACTCGCGCAAGAATTCGTCGACGAAGAAACCATGCACGTCCGCGAGCTGCAACGCTGGAGCGCGTCGGTCACAACGTGCAAGCTTGGCATACCCGGCGGGGGCGTCGCGGCGGACAAGGAGTGATTGCCTAAACTCGGGCAACATGCCGAGGCCGAGGGTTCGAGTCCCTCTCTCACCACCACACTTTCACGGTCCGTTCCGGGCACATCGGTAACGATTTATACCGTCGGATTAAAGTGTTGCCTCTAATCAGGAAGGACATTGCGCGAGATGTTTTTACCAGCTGTGCTATTGAGTTAGCGTTGTGCTGTTCGAATGCCGTATGTTGTCGATTAGTACGTGGGTGCCACGCAAGAGAAGTCGCAATGTGGCTTATTTTCGACTATACCGCGCCAAGGATGTCTTTCACTACCACGCGAAGCCAGTGCGACCGGATTTCTCTCACAAGACTGCCGGCGTGACTCACACACGGGAGTCTCCCGAGAAGCCGGGGCGGTTCAACAGGCCATCGTGAGTATCAAGAGGGATTCGTCGAGGTTTGAGCGATCGACCACGCCACGCGCTCTGCGAGGAACGACGCAAACGGTGCGATGTTGAGATCGATGCTCGCGCTATCCAATGCCTGAAGATAGCGCGCACGATCTTCCACCCGCACGACCGTCCATGGGTATCCGCCCGACGCCAACATGGCGTTCATCAGAAAGCGAGCCATTCGTCCATTCCCGTCCATGTAAGGATGAATGTAGCCGAAGAGCCAATGACCGAGTATCGCTCGAACAGCCGGTTGCTCTTCTGATTCAAGTAGGTCAAAGAGCGCCGGCATCGCGTCACGCACTGCTTCCCAACGTGGGGGTACATAGCGTGACGTGCGCAGAAATACGAAATCGTTCCGATATCCGGCAAGCGTGGTCGCAGGGATGAGTCCCGCGGCAACAGACGGTTGGAACAATTCGCGGTACCAGTCTCGATGAGCAGATCGAACCAGGGCGCCTGGGTTTGCTCCACCTATGATCTCTTCGACACTGTGCTTAACCTGCTGGAATGTTTGCCAGTAACCTCGCGCCGCCAGAGCATCACGACTCTGACGATCCGCCTCATTCGATTCCGGGCTCCAGTCCCCCGAGCGAACGCGCTCAATTAGAGTGAGTGTGACTCGGTAGCCCTCGATCGACAGCGAATGGTAGGCATCGCTCTGATAGATCTCATCGACGAAATGAAGGTAAGCCTGACGATCCGCAGGCAGTCCCGGCGCAGGCGGAAACGCGCGCAGGGCGGCGCCACGCATCGAATCCCACATGCTATGGATGCGGCCTACAATCGGTGCGACCGCCGGGGCCAGCTTCCCGAATTCGTGACCTGGAACAAAGGGATCTGCTTCGCGGACGGCGTAACCAGCACCGGTCATGGCTGCGCGGATTTCTTCGGCGACATCGGTGCGACTGACACGTCGAAACGCCCCGATCAGTCGGCCGGCAACGACGGAGTTTCCGCCGTCGAGAAGCCGGCGAAGCAAGCTAGACGGTTCACGTACCGACGCCAGTGAGACTTGTGCTTCGATGGGTTTGGCAACATAGAAGGCTTCGGGCACTTTGACGAGCGCCGCTTCGAGCGCGAACAGGCGTAGCCCTTCTCTCACGACCAGATCCCCCGAGCTTGGGGGCCGGGTCTCCTTCAAGTCATATAACGAGGTGCCAAATAAAAGACTCGTCGAATTGTTGGAGCCCTTTGGGCTGTAGATGATGACCTGGGCAGGGATGACGGTGTTTTCTGCCTGAAGCAGCAGCGATTGTTCGGCAGACAGATGCCACTCTGCGCCGAATCGCTCCTCGCAATAACGACCGCAGAACTCCCAAAAGGACGCAAACCAGGGAGTACTTTCCCCGGGGGCGGTGCCAGGGCTTGAGGCGATCAACCAGCCCCTCACGACCTGCTGCAGGAAGCCGGCTCGGAGTAGCCGCTCGCGATGAACCCGCGAAAGCTCGTTTGCTCTAAATACTCGCTTGCCGCCAGTCTGGAGCTTCTCGAGTTCCGCCAGGGATTCAGCTAGCTTTTCGTGCGGCGTGGTCATTGTACGATCTCAAGTCTTTAGTGGCGTATTATACCAAGTCTAAGATGCCGCACTAAAACAAGTCTCAGATGCTGATGCACGACAAGTTTCAGGCGCTGCCACCTGATATAATTCATTGATTCTAATGGAATAGGAGTATTTTGTAGTCGACCTCACCTCGGGTCGCTGAGCTGTCTGTCCGGCAGCAGCAGGATCTTGCATCCATCAACTTGCGCAGATTCACGCTGCGCTCAATGCGCACGGGACGATGAATGGCGCAAATGCCCCCGGCATTTCGGCGCAGGCCCGTGCACTCGAACTCACTCTGGTGACCAACTACAGGGAGTCGGTGGCGCCAAAGATTTCAAGATCGGTTACTGAACTGAATAGGTCGCTCGAGCTCTGATCGCATGCGGCAATTCTCGGCATTGAATGCTGCGCCACGACCCTTTAGCGAGGTTCAAAACCGGATTTGCCATCTTTTTGAACTCGTGAGCCGATTGCTTCGGTTTTTGCGCGTTAACTCCACAGCGGTGGAAATAACGGCAGGAGTGATCCCGATGACCGATGCTACCCTGAAATCCTTGATGTTGACCGCGGCCCAGGGCGCTTTGTCGGTGCCGGCGCACGCAAAGGAGTTTTCAAGTCATGCAGCCATCTAAGCAGTTTGTCGTTCACGGCACTTCGGGCACCACCTACACTCGAGGCAAATATTCCGTGACCGTCGGGCCCGACAGTTCGATCCGCGTGAAGCACCGGGACTGGCTCAGCAAGTATTCCTGGGCGATTTACGGCAATTATTGGACCGTCGACGTATTCGCGCGCAAGGACTCGATGGGAAGCTATGTGCCGATCCGGAGTCCGAACTGGATCTACACGGGCGAAATTCTCTATTACATCCCGACCGGGCCGAGTCCCAAGAAGGACGGACCCATAGGCGGCGTACCCTCCCCGATAACCGACAGGGAGCGGAAACAGCGCGTCATCGAACACTTCAAACTGCAGCATCCGGAGGCGAGAGAAATCGTGGAAAAGGTCGCCGACGTGGTGCATTCGGCCACCGATCTGGCGGAAGTCTGTGAAACGATCGGGGTGTTCTCCGATTCGGTTATCGATGTGACTTCGCCCATCGGCTTGGTCGCGTTTCCGATTGCCGCCGGGCTCGACATACTGAATTCGTATAAGGCTGACGAGCGGGGATACCTACTCCGAGGGCGCGCTTATGGCATGACGTCCTGGGCATTCGGCGATCCGTTGCCGCCACCACCTGCGTCTCTGCGCGGCAATTCGCAGGCGTCCGTCCAACAGGCGCTAAATGCCAACGCCGGCGACAGGGAAATGCAAAATCGGATCAGAGAGGGCGCAAGGATTGCTCAAGCCAACGCTAGCATTTTTCAACATGCCTGGACGGAAGGCGCGGAAAGCGCCATCCGGGATCTTGACAAGATGGTGCAGGAGAAGCACGTCCCTAAGTCGGATTGCCAGGTGATTTTGCAGGCTCTTGGCGATAACGACCGCAATACGCTTGCTATCAAAATCATGACGCAAATGGCAAAAGAAGTGGATGACATCGAGAGGGGAGGATTCTGGGCGCCGCCCCCCCGCTATCCAAGCCAGTGAGCCCTCTGAATCGTCCGGAGGGGGCCGGGTTCGAGCGGGAAATGCCGGCCGATGTAGGAAATTGGAACATCGGTGTCGTAGAGCGTCGCACTTGTGTTCGAGTGCTGGCGAGTTTCGCCGTTGACGCGGCATTCGATGTTCAGGTTGTGCGGATCTTCGATGAGATCCGCGCGGGACTGCGCTCGACTAGATTTCTGTCGCAGTCGATGCGCCGGGGCGCGCGGCGAGTGCTGCCGCCTGATTCGCGATGTGTCCGAAACCCTTATTTCGGGCCGCTTCCGACAAGCTCATGAGTTCCGAGCGGGCGTGCGCCGGATCGGGACCCATCGCATGGATCTGCCCGAGGATCAGGGATGCCTCGAATTGCGCGCCGACGAGCCCGTGGCTCTTGGCTTCGTCGAACGATTGTTGGGCAACGATCTCGGCGCGCGCCACATTTCCCTCGGCCAGCCTCACGCGCGCGTCCGCGAACTTCCATTCGATCCGGTCCATGAGGCTGCCGCGATCGAATAGCGCCACAGCCGCATCGACTGCCGCGCGGGCCGCGGCGGTCCGTCCCAGCCTCAGCAGTGCGCGCGCCAGGATCGCGTGCACGCGAAGCTCGTCGGTGCCTCTCTTCTCGAACTGAAACTCCGGCAGTGCGGCGCGCAGGAGCTTTTCCGCTTCGGCTGCATCAGTGTCGCATACCAATTCCGCGATGGCGACTTGGGTGGCCGCCAGATCGCCCTTGACGTCGAGCGGGGCTTGGATCGCGAGCGCCTGCTCGTAGAGTGCGCGCGCCGAGACGGCATCTCCCCGCGCCGCCCGGACACGTCCGATTTCCGCGAGCGTCATCGCTTGGTTGCCGTTTTCGCCAATGTTGCGGAAGATCTTCAGCGACAGGTCGAACAGTCGTGCAGCTTCAGCGAGATTGCCCTGGTCCGCGAGGATGTCGCCGATGTCAATTTGGTCGAGCGCCACGAGTTCCGTGTTGCCGATCGCGCGCGCCATCGAAATCGACTCTTGCGCGCGTCCCAATGCCTCGGCTGGACGCCCCTGCGCACGAGAAATCTGCCCCAAGGTTTCCAGTGCGTCCGCGACGTAAATCTGTCGGCCGATTTCACGTGAAACGTCGAGCATATCCTGCTCGTACTGAACCGCCTTCGACCAATACCCTTCGGACCGAAATATTTGCCCGAGATTGCCGAGTTCGCGCGCAATTCCCCGCTGATCGCCGATGCGGCGCACGATGGCCAGGGCTTGCTCGTAAAGAACTTGCGCCCGGTCATTGTCGCCGCGATCCATCGGCACCTCTGCGATCGAGTGCAGCGCTCGGGCGGTTCCGGCCCAATCGCCGGCAGCCTCGGAGATCGCGCGGGCCTCTTCGCAGGCCGCGGCCGACTTGTCGAAGTCGCCGAGATTGACGAGCGCCCGGCATTGTTGGGCGCGTGCCTCCGCAACCAGGAGTTTCGCGCCGATGAGTCGGCCCTTGCGTACCGCCGAGTCTGCCGCGCTCGCCTGCAAGCCGTTGTCCGATAGCAGCGATGCCGCATTGGCCGTGGCAAGATCCACTCTGGGATCAAACTCCGCCTCGCGCGGCAGGCGCCGCAGCCTCTCGATCGTTCCCATGACCTCTTTGCCTTGTCCGGCCTGAGTCTGCGCACGCACGAGCGCGAGCCCGTATTCGGGATTGTCGGGGAAAAAATTGAACAGCGTCCGGTACGCCTCGATCGCCTTTGGCCAGTCGCGGGAGGCTTCGTTGGCTCGCGCCTCGACGAGCAAGTGATTTTCGCGGACTAGCTGGCCGGCGGTTTCCAATGCGATTCTTGCTTCGTCGCGGCCCTTCGTGTCAAACCCAAGTGCGAGCCATGCCTGGGAAAGGGCCGAATGGGCGAGCGGATAATCCGGGTCGGTCGCCACTGCCTTCGCGAGCAGATCGCGGGCCGCCAACGCGTCGAATGCGCGCAGCCTCGCGAGTCCCTCTGAATAGAGCCTCGCGGCTTCCGTATTGGACGGCAGCGCATCCTGCACACGCGTGGAATCGGCGGGCAAGATGCTCGGAAGGCCGAGCCGATCGCGCAGCTGCACGCCGGAGCGCGACACCAGGTCGAGCAACTGCTGCTCCTCGCCCTCGACCGACACGCTGCTCAGAACCTCGCCGCGTGCGGCATCCTGCAAGCGCAGATCGAGGCGTATATGGCCATCCTGTGCTCCCATATCCAGATAAGATCCCGAGACGATAAAGTCGCTGCCGAGGCGCTGCCGCACCGCTTTCAGCGTGTCGGCGGAGAGAGTGGCCACATCGGGGAGCGCGAGTTCGATGCGCGCGCGCGCAATCGTCTCGCCGGGCAGTAGGCGCGCCTTCCCGCCGGCCGCAAGCTCGGTCGTCAGCATTTCCGACAGGGCCGTACCCAGCCACGCGGTATTGTCGCGGCCCGACAGATTTTTGAATCCCAATACTGCGACCGAAGGACGCGATACCGCGTACGTTGGACCCGATACCCGATCGGAGCGGACCGCGCGCACCCGCTGCACTTCCCAACTAGCAACCGCGGCCGCCGCCGCCACCGCGATCGCCGCGACCGCGAGGGATTCGCGGTGCCGGCCGGCGAATTTCATCATACGGTACGGCACCGTGGTACGCCTTGCGCTCACCGCACGCCCGTTCAGATGCCGATCGATGTCGTCCGAGAGTTCCTGCGCCGATGCGTAGCGACGCTCCGGCTCTTTGTTGAGAGCTTTCATTGCGATCGCGTCCAGGTCGCCGCGCAATTCGCGACTGCGTCGCAGGGCACCAAAATCACGCGCATTTGATGTTCGCTGCGGCTCGAGCGGATCCGGCGCCTCGTTTGGATCGACCGGGTCGCGCTCGGCCGCGCCGGCGCCGCCGCAGGCAGCGGCAACACTCGGTCGCACGGGCTCGATCTCGCAGACCGCCCTGTGCCAGTCGAGGATCGAGTGGCCGGTCGCGCGATACGGATGATGGCCCGACAGCAATACGTAGAGCAGCACGCCGAGCGAGTAAATGTCGGTCGCGGCGGTCACCGGCTGCCCGCGAAGCTGTTCGGGGCTCGCGTATTCCGGTGTCATCGCCTGCATGCCGCTGAGCGTGACGAGCGTGCTGAGCGCGAATCGCTGCGGATCGCGTAGTTTGGCGATTCCAAAATCCAGCAGTCGAGGTGCGCCTTCGTTCGTGACCAGGATGTTGCTGGGCTTGAGGTCGCGATGGATCACGCCATTATGGTGGGCGTATTGCACCGTATCGCAGACCGCGCGAAAGATCCTGAGACGCTGGCTGACGGACAGCGCATGCTCTTGGCAGTACTGATCGATCGGGACGCCCTCCACGAAGTCCATGACCAGGTAAGGCATACCGTCGACGGAACCGCCGTCAAGCAGGGTCACGATGTTCGGGTGGTCCAGCTTCGCGAGCGTTTGGCGCTCAATTCGAAACCGCTGCAGGATCTCGGTGCCTCCGTCGATCGAGCGCAGCATCTTGATCGCAACGTGCTTCTCGTAATGCTGGTCAGCCCGCTCTGCCAAGTAGACGATCGAGGTGCCGCCGCACCCCGCTTCGCGGACGATCCGGTAATCCCCGACGAGCCGGCCGCTCATGTCGACGAGCGCCGTGGGACGCAAAATCGCGGCGCCGGCGCCTTCGAAGAAGCTGTCGGCTCGCTCGTGGCTTGCCAGCAGCGATTCGACCTCGGCGCGCAGCGTCGGGTCGTCGCCGCAGGTCTCGATCAGAAACGCCGAGCGGGAGGAGGGCTCGAGTTCCAATGCCTCGCTGAACAGTTGCTTGGTGCGAGTCCAACTGACGGTCATTCATGAACCACTGTCATGGATCTCTCGAGCCAACCACGCCTTGGCGATGTTCCACTCGCGCTTGACCGTCGAGGCCGAGACTCCCAATACGTCCGCCGTCTGCTCGATGCTCAGGCCTGAGAAGAAACGCAATTCCACGATTCGCACCTGCTGAGAGTCGCAGCCGGCGAGCGCGTTGAGCGCCTCGTCCAATGCGACGACATCGGCGGGACGCTGGATTACCGGTAGAACGGCCTGCTCGAACGGAATGGCCTCGACCGCGTCGCCGCGTTTGGCGGCGTGGCGGCGGCGACTGTGGTCGACCAATATGCGCCGCATCATCGGCGCGGCTACTCCCAAGAATTGGCTCTTGTTGTGCCACTGGACGTTGCGCTGCTGAGCAAGACGCAAGAACGCCTCATTGACGAGCGCGGTGGGCTGCAAGGTATGTCCGCTGCGCTCGCGTTTCATATAGAGGACCGCGAGGCGCCGCAACTCGGTGTATACCGCGGCGATTGCGGCGTCCGGAATCATCGGTAAGGGCGTTTCCGTCATGTTGTAACGCAACAATCGAACCTTACACACGGCGGGCGGGCGCCGTTCCCCGGAGACGGATTCATTCCGAGAGTAGCGCATGCAGCATGAGGTGTCTAACGGAGGCAATTCCGGCCGGAGTCCTTTGCCTCGGTCGACGTCGAGTCGCGGCATTTGCATGTTCCCTGACGCATTTACGTCGCCGACCGCCCAGCGCCGAGTCGGCCCGCGGGACCCGGGAACGCGACTAATGAACGGGTTGAAGGCGATGACCCAAATTCTCCGCTGTTTGCGCGTTATACCGCTGACCAATTCGTGGGCCAGATTGTCGGCGTCAAACAGCGTGTTCTGACGAAGAAGCGGCGAAAGGGGGTTCCAGTGAAGAAGCTATTGAAGACAATGATCGGCATCGCGGTGTTCGGTGCAGCGATCGGCGGCATCGTGATGTATTTCACGGCAGGGATGGCCGACACCGCCGAGGCGTTCTTTCAAGCGGTCAAACGACAAGACATGTCCGCCGCACGCAATTACCTGTCGACAGAGTTCAAAGCCAACACAAATGAGGCCACATTGAAGGCGTACCTGTCGAACAACTCGCTGCTGCATTTCAAGAAGGCCAGCTGGTCGAATCGAGAAATCAGCGGCGGGCATGGAGAGCTGAGCGGAGAGGTCACCTCGGATTCCGGCGGCGTCGTGCCTCTCAAGCTCTCGTTCCTCAAAGAGAACGATGCTTGGAGGATCTACTACATCGAAAACACCAAGCCCGGCTTGCAGACAGACAGCGTTCAGACACAAGAAACCCGGCCGGTCGTCCCCGACACCGCCGACCAAATCTTGCTCGTCAAACGCTCGATGCACGACTTCGCGCTCTCCGTCAATGCCAAAAGCATGGAGCATTTCTACGGCACGCTGTCGCAAGTGTGGCAACAGCAAGTGACGGTCACGAAGCTCGATGAGGCCTTCGGCCAGGTCTACGAAGCGGGCATGGACTTGACGAACCTCGATCAAATGGAGCCCGTCATCGAACCGGTATCAGCGCTCGGTGAGCATGGTGAACTACTGCTGAAAGGATACTTCCCAACGACGCCGGATCCATTTCATTTCGAGCATCAATACGTCGTCGACGATAAAGGCTGGAAGTTGTTTGGTTTCAATTTTCGCGTGGGAACCTAAGCCGATGGCATGACGTGATCGCGATCGAATCGAAACCGGGCAGCGACACTGCTTCGGTTTCGGATCAAGTCAAGGGCCATTAACTGCAGGGAGATAGTTAATGAGTGGAACATAACAGCCGAGTCCCGAAAACAACGAACTCGCGATCAAGACCTTCAAAGCCTATGTCGATATTCTCGAGAAATTGAAAGACACCGGCGGCGCTGCCGTTGAGGGAGCCGAGGAACAGCTGAAATACTTCGGTCCGAATGCCAAATTGATGGAGGCAGCGGAAATGGGGAAGGAACTGGCCGAGGCTGCCGACGAGGCCAGCAAGGACGTGGCTGGCGACATGAAAGTCGATGCAGCCAAATCCATCTACCAATATCCAGACGACGACGGCGCCGCGATGGGCGGACGCGGTCACCCGGCACGCCCTGCCGGATGCGATCCACAAGACCATTTCAATCGACAAGGGGTCGATCATGGCGAAATGGGTCTAGGGAGGCAAAGCGCCGTATTCCGTGAGCCCGAGGAATGACCCCCGGCAGCGGCGCTCCTGTGTCGACGTCAGTAATTCCTGGCCAGAAATTTCAACTTATGGACAAAGCGTAAATTCGGTGTAATTGCGCGTAAGCGACTGATCGCATTCTGCAAATTCAACGATTTAGTACTCACTCGAAATCGAGTCCCTCTCTCACCACCATAAAATCAAGTACTTGCCCTTTCGCGCGAGCCCGGACGAAGGTCAGCGCGTGACCTTTGCGTGACCCCAGCGCACACACCTTGCTCCGATGCCTTGATCAGCGAGCCGATCTCAAAGTCTGGTGGTTCGGAGGCGAATGTCGCATACGCCATTGACGTATGATACGTCAATGGCGTATGATTCCGCATGGTCTTCATCGAGACCCCGATTTTTACGGCTGACGTTTGCGCGTTACTCAGCGATGAAGAGTATGCGGCTCTTCAACAGCATCTCGTAGCTCAGCCGAATGCGGGGCCGGTTATTGCCGGAACGGGCGGCTTGCGTAAGATCCGGTGGGCCGTCGCGGGAAAGGGCAAACGTGGCGGTACTCGTGTGATCTATTACCACGTTGTCGCACAAGCGCAGATTCGGATGATTCTGATTTACCGAAAAGGAATCAAAGACGACCTGACGCCCAAAGAGAAGACGGCATTGCGGAAAATCAACGCGGAGTGGTGACAGTGGATAAGAAACTCTTCAAGCGACTACTGGAAAGCATGGGACAAATGGACGAGATCGTGCGCGGAGTGCGAGCACCATCGCGCGAATTCTACGTGGATGCCGCGAAGGTAAAGGCGATTCGCGCCATCACGGGTTTGAGCCAACCGAAATTCGCGAAGCTTCTTCACGTTGATGTTGGCACCCTGCGCAACTGGGAGCAGGGTCGGCGAGAGCCCACAGGACCTGCGCAGGCGCTCTTGAGGGCAATCAAGAATAACCCCCAAGCCGTATTGAAGGCGTTGGCGGCTTGAATACACGCAAATCTGCTGTGCCCGTTTTGTGCCCTGGTTAGGTGGATTCTGGTAGGATTAGATGGCATTTAGGGCTTAAAAACCCGGGTATTTCTGCGGAGCCTGGCATTCATAATGCCGAGGTCGATGGTTCGAGTTCCTCTCTCACCACCATATTTCTAGGCTTTTTCGCGTTTTTTTGAATTGGCGTTTCTTAGTGTGCCGGTTTTTGTACCATTAACTCGTCGAGACCTCACCGTGTTCACTGCCAATTGCCACCCGCGCAAGATAGCGCATCCGTGCGCTAGGCGAGGGGAGGGTTTCACTGAATATTCCGCGAAACCCTAACCTGGCGATAGTCCGCGCTGACGCGCTTAATCGCACGGAATTTGCGCGGCGATGTCGTCCTGGTCACTCGATCGGTAGACATTCGGTTGAGGTTGACGTTGATCCGCGGTAGAGCCGCCTGAAATCCGCATGCCATCGTACAACGTCAGCCTCGATTGCTAGCGTGATGGGACGATCATCAATCGACAGAATCCGAATCGGACTGTGATGGCTGCTCATCACCGGATCTGCGTGCGCTACCGGAGAACTTCTCAATGAACCAGGAACGCCAGGGCGCAGAAGATGCGGCATAGGCTTGAAGTGCTGGAACGCTGAGCTCGATCTCGGTGCCGGAACCCGGCACCGTCCAGACAGCGAGGTTTACCCCCGATCAGCTTAGCGCGCTCGCGCATGCCATGGAGCCCGAAATGTTGCGCACTGTTATCCGCAATTTCTCAGTGACGCAGCCCCCGGCGCCAAAAAATACTCGTGGTGTAGTCCACCCAGCACGGATTTCGCCCGCACGGCAAGCTCTTCGCGCAAGTGATGTCGTGATCCTGAGCAGGGCTTGACCTGCATTGTCGCTGGCGGCGGATCGGGAACACCGGGACCCAAGGCCATATGAGGGCGCGCCGTATTGTAATGCGGAATCCACGATTTCAGAATCGAACGTAAATGCGATTCCGAAAGCGGAATCAGCCAGTCCAGGCACTCGACTCATCGAGATGGCTTGCGAAGATATTATCGCGATCGTGCAATAGATATTTGTAGCGGTCTTGCGGCCCAACGATTTCACGCAACTGCTGCAGCGTCCAGGACGCAGTCGGATGCGCGGTGACGTTGCAATGAATTAAACGTCGACTGCGATGCTCCATGACCACGAACACGTACAACTGTCGAAACGCCGCCGTGACGGCGACGAAGAAATCACAGGCAATGATCCCTCGGGCGTGCAGGCGCAGGAAGGTCGACCAGCGCAGGTCACCTCGCGGTCGGCGCGGCGGACGCCGAGGCAGATACTTGCTCATGGTTCGTGGAGACACCCGAATGTCGAGCTTCAGGAGCAGTTCATTGGCGATGCGCTCCTCGCCCCACGAAGGATTCTCGTTCGCCATCCGGCGAATCAGGGCCTGAATCTCAATCGGAATCGTCGGTCGGCCAGGTCGCGACTTTAGCCGCCAGAATAACTTCCATCCTGCTCGGTGCCAGCGGATCATCGTCTCGGGCCTCACCACAACGAGCGCGTCGCGCCAATTGAAGAATCGCGAGAGTAACGCCAGCGAGATTCGAGTGACGGGATCAATTCGCCGCGGCTTCATTCGGTGCTCTGTGTAGAGGGCCAATTGACGCCGCAGAACCAAGATCTCGGCGGCCGACGCCCGCCGCTGCCGGAACCCGAGAGCGGTTAGCGCGAGCAGACCGATCAACAGCCGCAGAACAATTTGGAATAGCGCGATCACGGATTTATGATGCCACATCGGCTTTGCGTTGCACGACTACCGCGATCGAATAAATGCGGACCAGAGCAGGAAAATCCGATGTTTTGGAAAATTGTGTCATCCGATTTAGGACAACATTAATTGACAATTTTGCCGATATGCGACACTTTTCGGACAACGACGCATTTGGGCATGTGCATTGCCTTCCGGTGCTTCAAAGTCTACGATTTTAAGTGTTTCGGCGTCGCCGTTACGGGACATTAATTCGAGACATTTGTGACATTATCTAATGACATCCACACTGGCGGTTTTTGCCGCGACATTGATTTGACTCGAATAACCTCAAAGTGGAACACTTCGTTCAAACTGATTATGAGTGCCTGCTCCATGCAATTGATGAT
>Ga0181518_10003374_pt1 | contig 14806 bp, 8 predicted proteins | sample PEATcosm2014_Bin_28_FD_119751 | JGI IMG/M metagenome (GOLD analysis project Ga0181518, IMG submission 119751) | Peatland microbial communities from MTU Mesocosm Facility, Houghton, MI, USA - PEATcosm2014_Bin01_60_metaG | ecosystem: Environmental > Terrestrial > Soil > Wetlands > Peat | place... | reverse complement strand
GTTTTCGAGGGAGCACGGGCTGGACGGACAATTCGTGCTGATGTACGGAGGTAACGTGGGGTTATCCCAGCGTCTGGACGTGCTTCTGGATGCGGCCGAGATTCTGCAAAACAGCGGTACGGAAGGGATCCGGGTTCTCATTATCGGCGGCGGAGCGGCCAAGCAACGCCTGATGCGAGTCGCCAGGGATAAGTTGCTCCGCAATGTGACGTTCCTGCCCTGTCAACCGGCCGAACTCCTGAATGAAGTTTACGCCGCCTGCGATGCGGGCTTCGTTTCGCTTATGCCCGGCTTGTCGCCGGAGTGGTGCCCCGCCAAGGTGTATACCGTGATGGCGAGCGGAAGGCCGGTACTGGCCGCCGTCGACATCCCTCGGAGCGAGGTGCACAATGTTGTGACGAATTCGGGCGCCGGAATTTGTGTGCAGGCGGGAGACGCACACGCGGTCGCGAGAGCTGTCCTGGTACTGATGGCGGACAGAGCCGCGACCGCGGAGTTCGGGCGTAGAGGCCGGTTGGCGGCTGAGAGGCTCTATGCCCGGCAATCCTGCACGCGGGCCCTTCACAAGACGATCCAGCTCGCCTGTCGGCAAGTATGAAGATCTGCTACATCACTCTCGGCTTCATGCCGGCCGTCAAGCTTGGCGGTCCCGTCTTGAACGCCTACCATCTTACAAGAACCTTGGCCCGGCGAGGACACGAGGTCAGCGTCTGGTGCGGCAATTTGGCTGATAAGTCAACTAAGCTTTTTGAAGGCACCCGGCGATCCCGGTATGAGGCGGTGGAAGTCGTGTACTTCGACACTCATAAGTTGTTTCCCGTGGGTGCCGGGTCGTTTGGTGTTTATGTGTGGCCCGATCTGGCTTCCTTCTGCCACCGGGAATTACGCGGGTTCGACGTGGTCCACCTGGATGGCTACCGGGATTACCCTACTTTGACCGCCAGTTACTTCTGCCGCAAATGGTTCGTGCCATATGTGTTGCAGGCGCGCGGAACAATGAGGGCGGCCTTCAATAGCTTCGTGGCGAAGAGAATCTATGACAAGCTGCTGGGGAAGGCAATCTTGGCGGGCTGCAATCGGTTTGTCGCTTCGTCCGGCCGGGAAGCCGAGGATTACGCCGCCTTTGTCCAGGACAGATCGCGAATTATCAAGATCTACAACGGTGTTTCCAGAGATGAATTCGCAGATATACCGCCTAGAGGCGAATTCAGGAAGCGTCTTGGCTTGTCCGATCAACTGATCATCGCCTATCTAGGGCGACTGCATCCCGCGAAGGGTATCGACGTACTGATGCGGGCCTTTGCGGGCGCCGGCCGGCCGCAGGGTGCGCGCCTGGTAATTATTGGTCCCGACGAAGGTTTTCGCGCTTCACTCACGGCGCTCAGCGTCGAGTTGGGGATCCAAGAGGCTGTTATATTCGTGGACGCGCTGCGGGGAAGAGACAAGCTGAGTGCCTACGCGGATTCCGACCTGGTGGTCTACGCCGGCCAGTCGGAGTCATTCGGCATGGTGCCGATCGAAAGCCTCATGTGCGGAACTCCGGTCGTCATATCGGAAGCCTGTGGCTGCCGGGAGGTAATCGAGGGGTTTAAGGCCGCGCACGTTGTCCCGTATGGAGACGTGGGCGCGCTGATAGCGGAAATCGAGCGGACCGCGCTTCGTGGGCAGGTGGCGAGGGCCGGCGCTGAAGAGGCCCGGGAAGCGCTCAGCCGGCTGCTTTCCTGGGAGAGTATTTGCGAGCAGTACGAGAATGCTTACCTGAGGGCGGGTGGGGACGCGCCCACGATAACGTTTCACACTGAACCGAGCGCGCCAGCGTTCTTCTGAATTTCTCCAGGGCGCAGCAAGCAGGTGCTTTCAATGAACTTTCACCGACGACAGCGCGCGATTGTCGGTTCCCCGTGCCGCCCGGGCGAAGGAAGTCGGTCTCTCACGAAATGACTCAGATCTTAGGGCGACTCCTGGCCTTCACGCTCTGCGTAGCTGGACTACCCGTTCACCTGGTTATCTGCCTGGCCATTGTTCTACTGGGCAGAGGCCCGGCGATCTATCGTAGCAAGCGAATTGGGCGTCACGGCAGGATCTACACCATGTTCAAATACCGATCGATGAAGGCGGGTTGCCCGGCAGTCATCAACGAAGAACTCAAATTGGTGGTCGACAAATCCGATCCCCGAGTGACCTTGCCTGGGCGTCTGCTTCGATGCGGGCTCGATGAACTGCCCCAACTGTGGAACGTGGTCCGCGGCGAGATGCGCTGGATCGGCCCACGACCAGACGAGTCCTGGATGTTACCGCGCCACGGACCGGTCGGCATAACGCGCCTGGACATGACGCCAGGGATCACCGGCCTGGCGCAGGTTCTCGATTCGCGGAACTGCCCGACGGGAATGGGGTATGCAATCGATATTTGGTACCGTCGCACCCGCAACTGGCTAACAGATCTGTGGGTCATCGGCGCGACGCCCTTGTTCGTCCTCGGTTGGCGGTCGATCGGCTGGAGGCGCCTTCACAAACTTCTGAAGAACCCGGAGTTCCTGGACCTGCGCGAGAGGTGCTGCGAAGAGATCGACAAGGCTCAGCGTAATATGCCGCCTGAAGGCATCGGTGGAACTCAGAGACCAGTGGTTTACCTTTTCACTAATCACACATTTGGGTGGCAATTCACGAAACGTCTTATGCGCCATGCAAGGAGAGGGGAGATCGACTTAACCCTCGTGTACCGCCGGATGCGGATTGGACATAAGTGGAATGCGCCTCTGCGCCGCAGAATAGTGTGTTCTTTGAGAAGGGCGCTTCTAAGCGCAGCATCATTTACCCGACAAGTGCGAATTGTCGAATGTGACGACGTCAACGGCGGATCGTTTTTGGACAAAGTTCCGGCTGGCGTTCACGGCGTCGTTGCAGGGTTCGATGGCATCTTCACCAGCCACACGATACAGCGGTTCGAGACTCTTGTGAACTTCCACGCCTCCATTCTGCCGTATTACCGTGGGCCAGTCCCTTCGTATTGGGTGATCCGAAACGGCGAATCCAGAAGCGGCTATACTCTACACGCGATCGTCGAGAAGATTGACGCGGGGCCGATTCTATACCAGGGAGTCGTGTCGTGTGCTGGAGCACGGAGGGCGGACCAACTGAACAGGAGAATTGCGGACTCCGCGCTCTCCACTCTCGACCGTTACCTGGCCCATCTTTCGACCGGATTCCCCTGGAAGGTGACGGCGGTGGATGCGGATTCAGTTTACAGAGTACCCGTCAACTACGGCCGGCGACCCGATTCGGTGAGCCCGATTCTCCGGCCTGCTCACGGTGAAGCGTGAATTTCGCGCCAGCCAATCGCGAGGATGGTTGCACCGCCCCACGCGCCGGTGCCAGTTTTGGCGACGACCGGATACCGGCGCTTCTGGTGATTGCCGCAGGTCCGCTGCAATTGCCGGCGATTGAATGTGCCGCGGCCCTCGGCGTGCGAACCGTGGCGGTGGACGGCGACTTCCGTGCGCCCGGTATGGCACTGGCCGATGCGGGCCACGTGGTGGACATCCTCGACTCGGTTGCGGTGGAACAGGTCGCCCGCTCGGAGCGCGTGTCGGCGGTCATGACTCTGTGTACGGACGCTCCCGTGAGAACCGTGGCCGCCGTCGCCGCAGCGCTCGGATTGCCCGCCCTCAGTTGCGCCGCCGCTGCCAACGCGACCGATAAGCGTCTCATGCGCCGGGCTCTCGAGTCGGCCAGTGTTCCGATCCCGGCGTTCCGCCAGGTGGAGGGCGTCGCTTCCGCGCTAAGCGCAGCAGACGTTCTGGGCTACCCCGTGGCGCTGAAGGTGGCCTGCTCCTCGGGCAGCCGGGGCGTGTTCAAAGTCGCCAGTTCCGAGGAACTCGGCGTGCGGTTTCATCAGGCACGGGAACACCAACCCGACGGCGCACTGCTCCTCGAGGAATGGCTGGATGGTCCCGAGGTGAGCGTCGAGGGGATCTGTTATGCCGGCCACGTACATGTCATTCAAGTGACCGATAAGCTGCTCTTCCCCGGACCTTATCCGATCGAAGCCGGACACACCCAGCCATCGCGACTACCGCAGGAGACGATAGCGCGGATTCGGAGTGTCGCCGAAGCGGGCGTCCGGGCTCTGGATCTGTCGTCGTGCGCCTTCCACGCGGAGCTCAAAGTGACGCCAGATGGGCCGAAGATCATCGAGATCGGTGCCAGGCTGGGCGGCGACCGCATCGCCACTCACCTGACGCCGCTCTCCACCGGGGTCGACCTGGTCCAGGCCGCGATCCTGGTGGCGCTTGGGCAGGAGCCGGACCTCCGCCCCCGCTGGGGTCGAGGAGCGGCGGTGCGCTACTTTCGTGCCAACGGCTGCGGCAGCGTGGAGTCGATCGAGGGGATCGATGACCTTCCGTCTTCGCCCGGACTTGAGTTTCTGTACGCAGCCTCCGAGCGGAATGGGCCGCTGGCGCCCGGGTTCGCGATTCGAGAAGTCCGCTCCAGTCTGGACCGCTACGGCCATGTCATCTTCTCCGGCACGGACGCCGCTCAAGCGGCGGAGAGGGCCGAGCGCGCCGCCGCGTCCGTGAGGTTCCGTTTCCATTCTCCCGTCTTGAGGTCCGTTGGCCCATGAACAATCGCGCGCCCCTGCCGTTTGCCCTTCCCGAAATCGGCGATGAGGAGGTCACCGAACTTCTCGCCACGCTGCGGTCCGGGTGGCTCACCACCGGGAAAACCACGGCGCGGTTCGAGGAAGAGTTCCGGCGGTACACCGGAGCGCCCCACGCCCTGGCGGTGAACTCCTGCACCGCCGGCCTTCACCTGGCGCTGGCTGCGCTGCGGATTGGGCCGGGCGACGAGGTGATCACCACACCGTTGACGTTCTGTGCCACGGTGAACGTAATTCTCCAGGTGGGAGCGCAGCCGGTCCTGGCGGACATCGGTTCGGACCTCAATCTCGACCCGGTGGCCGTGAACCGCGCGGTTACTTCCCGGACTCGGGCCATCCTCCCGGTGCACTATGCGGGGCTCCCCTGCGATATGGATGCGATCTGGCAAACCGCGCGAACCCACGGGCTGAAAGTGGTGGAAGACGCGGCACACGCCGCCGGCGCCGTGTACAGGGGAACGCCGGTTGGATCCGGCTTGAGCGATGCCGTGGCCTTCAGCTTTTATGCCACCAAGAACCTGACTACCGGCGAAGGTGGAATGGTGACAACCGCCTCGGCCGAACTCGCGGACACGATGCGCATCCTCTGCCTGCACGGCATCAGCCGGGATGCCTGGAACCGGTACAGCGAGAAGGGCAGTTGGTATTACGAGGTTGTCGACTGTGGGTTCAAATACAATATGAGCGATCTGATGGCCTCCATCGGGGTGCATCAACTGCGCAAACTCGAGCGGATGAACGCGCGGCGCGCGAAGATCGCGGCAGCCTACAATCAGGCCTTCGGCGGCATGCCGGAGCTGGAGTTGCCTCCGGACCGGGCGGACTCCCGGCACGCCTGGCAACTCTACCCGCTGCGCTTGCACCTGGACAAGCTGACCATCGACCGAGGGCGGTTCTTTGAGGAGATGCGCTCGTGCGGAGTCGGCTGCAGCGTGCACTTCATTCCGATTCCGCTGCATCCCTATTATTGGCGCACGCTGGATCTCCGCGATCCGTGCGCGCATGCCCTGGCGGAATTCGCTCGCCTGCTTTCGCTCCCTCTCTATTCGCGCATGACCGACAGCGACGTCGAGCGGGTGATCGACGCCGTCAAGGACGTGATCCATCGCCGCCGCAAACCCGCCCATGCCGGTTTTTCCGAGAAACTCCTGGTCGCTTGAATACCGATACGACGTCAGAACGCCGCGGCAACCGGCCGCCGAATAATCTACCTCCCATGCACCCGGTCCAAATCGCGCCAGGCGGCCAGCGCCTGGTGCGCTACTTCTCTCGTTATCGCCGTTGGGTCCTGCGTGGCGTGCAACTGGCCGTATTCGTGTTCGCCGGCGTATCGGCATTCCTCCTGCGCTTCGATTTTGTCCTCCCCCGGAACGTGCGGCCGTACCTCTTCTCGGCGCTGGCCTCGTGGGTCTTGGCCAGGATATTGGTATTCCATCTCATGCAACTCGACCGCGGCTGGTGGCGGTACAGTTCCACCCCCGATCTCCTCCGCGTGGCCGTCGGGAATTTCGCCGGGTCCGCTCTCGCAGGCGCAACCATTCTCCTCTTCGCTCCCCGCGGATTCGCGCGGTCCCTCATCGCGTTGGACTTCCTGTCCTGCCTCCTTCTCACCGCTGCCATTCGTATCGTCTCGCGGGTGGTTTTCGAATTCTCCCGACTGAAGGACACCGGCGACAGGAAGCGCACCCTCATCTACGGCGCGGGTGACGCAGGCATCGCGCTGCTCCGCGGGATCTTGCAGAATCCCAAGCTGGCCTACCAGGTGATTGGCTTCATCGATGACAACCCAAACAAGCTCGGTACCCGGATTCAGCGCATGAGTGTGCTCGGCTCTGGCGATATGCTGCCGCGAATTGCGAGAGAAAAGAAGATTGAGATGGTCCTGGTTGCCATACCTTCCGCTTCCGGCGCCGAAATGACGGCTATCTTCCAGCGCTGTCACGCGGTTGGCGTCTCGTACAAAACCGTTCCCGGTCTCAACGAAATCATCGGGTCGGGCGGACTCGTTACTCAGATCCGCGATGTCGCCGTCGAAGACCTGCTCGGCCGCAACCCCGTACGCCTGGACGAGAGCGAAATCCGCGCCACACTCGAAGACAAAGTCGTGCTCGTGACCGGAGCGGCCGGCTCCATTGGTTCCGAACTCTGTCGTCAGATCGCGCGCTTCCATCCCGCCGGCATTGTCGGATTCGAGACTGCCGAATCCCCGCTGTTCGAAATCGACCGCGAAATGCGCCGGTCATTCCCAGGGGCGCCTTTCTACCCCGAAATCGGGAGCATCCGGGATCGCGCCCGCCTGGACGAAGTCCTGCGCCGCTATTCGCCGTCGGTCGTCTACCACGCCGCTGCCTACAAGCACGTCCCCATGATGGAGGCGCACGTCTTCGAGGCCATCGAAAACAACGTCTTTGGCACTTATAACGTGGCCGTGGCCGCGGCGGAGCACGGAGTCGAAGACTTTGTCATGATCTCCTCCGATAAAGCCGTTCGCCCCACCAACGTCATGGGCGCCACCAAGCGCATCGCCGAACTGCTGCTGCTCGCCCTGCAGAACGGGCGCACCAAGTACGTCGCCGTCCGCTTCGGCAATGTGCTCGGCTCGAACGGCAGCGTTGTCCCCATCTTCAAAAAGCAGATCGCCGCCGGCGGACCGGTCACGGTCACTCATCCGGAAATGCGGCGCTTCCTTATGACCATTCCCGAGGCTTGCCAGCTCGTTCTGCAAGCCGCGGTCATCGGACAGGGAGGCCAGATCTGCGTCCTCGATATGGGCGAGCCGGTCAAGATCGTCGACCTGGCCAGAAACCTGATTCTGTTGTCGGGGTTGAGGCCTGGCGAAGACGTCAAGATCGAATTCACCGGCATGCGCCCCGGTGAGAAGCTTTACGAAGAGCTGAGCGGCATGCTCGAAGACACGGCCCCGACCACCCATGAGAACGTCCGCATATGCGTGGGCAACGGGATGCCGGAGAGCGATATGCCGACTTGGCTCGGTTTATTGCGTGACATCTGTGAGATGCGCGACGCCGGCCGGCTGGTCGTGGCCCTCAAAGAGATCGTGCTCGACTACAGTCCGAGCGCGGACCTCTTGAAGCGGGTCAGAGAAACGCATGACTGCCACGCCGTCGCGACAATGGGCTGAAAAGTGAAGGTCAGCAAGCGGTTTCGCGCGGATGGCGTAGTCCATCCACTGGCTTCGTTACTGGCAGTCTGAACCCCGCCCCGCCCGGCCCCCCAGTGGCACCCTTACTTTGTGTCGAGTACGACACGGGTGTCCCCGCTGACACTGCCGCGCTCCAGCCAATCTCAAAGAACAGGCCGCACTCGTTCGATTTCGGTGTGGCTCGTCACTTGCTGTATCGCCTTTGGAACGGTTGGCGGCATGACCGACTCGCCGGCATACTCCGTTTTGAGGATAATGGGGAGTCTTCGGATTATGTGGCCCGGAAGGAAGAAAGCTCTTCTGATTGGCGGCGCGGTTGGCGTCCTGGCGATCGGGGCATACTCGGCCGGCGTGCTGTGGTGGGCGTCGCGCGCCACCACCGAATCTGCCCGCGAACTGCAGGCGGCCTCGGAAATCCGCTTCACCTCCGCACGGCTCGATCATCCAGCGGGCGCCGGTTTCGAGTGGTTCTCGACTCCCGCCGTGTTCGCCGGCGCGGTTTCATTTCACGACCGGCTGTACGTCTGCGGTCCCTCGGGGCTCTTCGAATACGATTCGCAGGGCGCCCTCATGCGCCGCTTCCGCCCCGGCCTGGAGTTGCCTCCCGCGCCACTGGGGACTCTCGCGGTGGGTACCGGTAGCGGGCAGCCGGAGCTGTATATCACAACCGCGGGAGAAGGCCTGGTCATCCTTGGGCCCGGCGGGTTCCGTCAGATCCGCCCGGTCGAGCCCGGATACCGGAAGCTCACCTCCGTTTTACCGCTCTCCACCGGCCAGGTGCTGCTCGGCACCGAGAAGGACGGCGTAATCGTCTACGACGGCAAGCGGATCAAAGCATTCCACCCGTCACTCGAGAAGCTGAACGTCACCGCCATGGCCGGCGATCCAGCGGACCTTTGGGTGGGCACCATCGAACGGGGGCTGGTGCACTGGCATGCCGGCCAGGTGGACAGTTTCGGGACGAACGAGGGCCTGCCCGATCCCCAGGTGCTCTCGATCACGGTGGATGCCGGCCGCGCGTTCGCCGGCACGCCTGTCGGCGTGGCTGAGTTCGACGGCGGAAAGTTCGCGCGAACATTGGCGCCCGGCACTTTCGCCCGCGCTCTGCTGGTTCACGGCGACACTCTCCTCGTCGGCACTCTGGAACAGGGCGTGGTGCCGGTTCCCTTGCGGACCCAGGCCGCGCACCCGCTGGTTCGCCAGCCGGAGATGCCATTGGCGCGGATCGAACACATCTTCCGGATGGACGCGAATCTATACGCCGTTGCCCGCGACGGCGTTTACTCGCTCGGCTCGGATGGGAACGCCTGGCAATCCATCCTGCAACCCGAGACCACTCTGTTGGCCGACGGTCACATTTCAGCGCTGGCGGCAGATGCCGCCGGAAGGTTGTGGGTCGGCTACTTCGACCGCGGTCTCGACGTGATCGATTCCGGCCTCGCGCGCGCCACCCATATCGAGAACGACGCGGTGTTCTGCGTCAACCGGATCGCGCTCGATCCCCACGGGCGGCGCACCGCGGTGGCCACCGCCAACGGTCTGGTCATGTTCGATTCCGCGGCCAGGCAGCGACAGACGCTGACGCGCCAGGATGGCTTGATTGCCAACCATGTCACCGACGTGGCACTTGAGGAAGACCGCATCCTGATAGCGACCCCGGCCGGACTCACCATTATCGATCCGGCCGGAACCCGAAGCCTGAACGCGTTTCACGGACTGGTCAACAACCACGTGTACGCCATCGCATCCGAAGGGCAGACCATTCTCGCCGGCACGCTCGGCGGTCTCTCCGTTTTCGAAAACGGCGTGATCAAGGCGTCCTACACAACATCCAATTCGCGATTGAAGCATCACTGGATCACCGCGCTCAGCCGGGTTGGCGACGATTGGTTCGCCGGCACGTACGGCGCCGGCGTGCTGCGGCTGGACGGGACGGGGCAATGGCGCAGCTTTCCGGAAGCGAGCGATGCGTTCGCGGTCAACCCCAACGCTATGCTGGTCACCGAAAACCACGTTTATGCCGGAACGCTCGACCGCGGCCTCTACGCCTATGACCGCCGCATCGGCCGCTGGACGATCGTCACCACCGGCTTGCCCTCCCGCAACGTAACTGCGCTCGCCGCGCGAGACGGCTACATATATATAGGTACCGATAACGGCCTGGTGCGCATCCTGGAACGGAATCTGGAGAACCGATGAGAGCCTTTTTGAAGGTATGTATACCGCTCATGACGGCTTGCGCGCTGGCGCGAGGCGATGCCGGCGTGTTGATTGCGAGCGGGCACGACCGGCCCGACAGCGCCATTCTCTCGCTGGCGGAGATGGAGATCGACGTTCGCATCGATAACGGCGACGCCCGCGTCGGCATCCGCCAGATCTTCGCCAACCATACGGCCGCGATTTCCGAGGGGACTTATGTCTTCGCGCTGCCCGTGCGCGCCATTGTCTCCGACTTCGCCGTTTGGGATGACGTCACGCGCATTCCCGGCGTGATCCTGGAGCGGCGCCGCTCCGGCGAAGTCTATAACGACCTCAAATGGCAGGCGATCGATCCCGGCTTGCTGCAGGTCGGGGACGGAGGCGCCGACGAGGCGCGCCGCTCCACCGAATTCCGCGCGCGAATCGTGCCGCTTGCTCCGCATGGGACCAAGCGCCTGGAAATCGAATACCACGAGCGCATCCCGGTCGAAAACCTGATGTCTCATTTCGCCATCCCGCTTCGCCCGGATGCGTATGAGGCCCAGCAGGTGGGCAAGCTCAAGATCACGTTCGAATTGCGCTCGCAACACGCGCTGAAAGATTTTCAAATCGACGGCAAGCTGTATCCGCTCCAGATCGCAGAGCGCACGGCGCACCTGGTCCGCGGCAGCTTCACCGCCGCCAATTTCAAAATGGACCAGGACTTCGCGGTCGAGTTTCGGCTGGATAGCAGCCACACCAATACGCTCGAAGTCATCGCCTACCGGAATCCTACGCCGCCTTCACCGTCCATCGATTCGACCGCAGCCCCCACCGGCGCGCAACCCGGTTTCTTCCAGGCGTCGGCGCTGCTGGCGCCCGCGGCCGCCGCTTCCGCCGCTCCGAGCGCACCCAAGACCGTGATCGCACTGTTCGACGCCTCGCTTTCCATGCAGTGGGAGAAGCTGGATCGTGAATTTCAGGCGCTCGAAAGCTCGCTGCACGCGCTCAAACCGGCGGACGCGTTCAACGTGCTGCTGTTCAATACCCAGACCGCCGCATTCAGTCCAACGCCCGTGGCTGCCAGCCCCGACGCGGTTGAAAAGGCCCTCGCCTTTGTTCGCCGAAGCTCGCTACGCGGCGCCACCAACCTCGAGGAAGCGCTGAAGGCGGGCCTGGCACAGGCCGCACCGGCGCAGCGAGAGTCATACCTGGTTCTGCTGTCGGATGGCGGCGCCACCGAAGGCGCCCTGCAGAACGGAAAGCTGGCGGCCATTTACGCGGTCGCCTGGAAAAAGATTCCGGAGCGCCAGCGGCCCCGCACATTCGTGCTTGCGATTGGCGACGACGCCAACATGCCGCTCCTCAAAATGCTGGCCGGCAACGACGGCGTTTGGGAGGAGGTGCGCTCCACCGAGCCGATCGAGTTCAAACTCGGCGCATTCCTCTCCAAGCTGGGAAGGCGTCCGGTGGAGGGCCTGCGCCTGACCGCCGAGCCGAAGGCGAACTTCGACTTCGTCTACCCGCTCGAAGAGAGCTGGTTCGGCGGCGCCCTGGCTTCGTGGGTTGGAGAGTACCGGAAGCCCGTGCGGCGCGCCACGTTCTCCACCGCGGGGTTCGATCAGGGCAAACCTCTTCGCATGGGCGCCACGGCCGACCTGCCGGAACAGAGCCTGGAACATGCGGACCTGCCGCGCACCTGGGCCAAGGCGCGCGTGGACGCGCTGTTGGCCAAGATCGAGCGCGACGGCGAGGACCGCGCCAGCGTCGACGAAATCATCCGCCTGGCGCGCCAATACAAGTTCGTCACGCCCTATACCTCATTCCTGGCCGCGCCGCGATCCCTGTTGAGGCCACGCGTGATCCGCCCCGGCGATCCGGTCCTGCGCGTGAAGACCGATCCCGATATCGTCTCCGTGGTCGCGCTGTTTCCGTTCGGCCTGGTCAAGCAACTGCGGTTTTTGAAAGACGAAGATATCTGGCAGACGCGCTTTCTCGCGCCGGCCGACATGGCCGACGGTTCGTATCAGGTGAGACTGGTTCTGCGGGATCGCGACGGCCACATCTACCGCGAGGCGAAGACGTTCGTGATCGCGAGCAAACCGCCGGTAGTGCGCGTGAATCTCGCGAAGGCTCGCTACCGGCCAGGGGAGACCGTCGAAATGCGTGTGAGTGCGTCGCGCACCACGCGCACCGTGATGGCGCGCTTGTATGGCGCAGCGCCGGTTCACCTTTACTGGAATCCCGGCGCCGAGACCAATACGGGTAAGATTGTCGTCCCCTTGTTTCTGCCGGCCGGTAAGTACAACCTCACTGTGACGGCGGAGGATTTCGCGCACAACATCGGAACCGAGGAGGTGCCCCTTGAAGTGGTGCCGTAGTTACTTGACCGCGAGATTCGGTTTCACCACGGCGCGGTTGGCAGGCGAAAGCGCCTGCCCCACCTGCCTGCAAAACCTCCGACCGCAAAGTGGGACAGACGCTTTCGTCTGTCAACCCAACCGGCGTCGTAGGTCGCGCTTGCCGGTCTCGACTGCGCTGTTCGGCGGAGCCGTTCTGCTGGTCGCCGCCAACGCGCAGATGCGCGCGGAGATGAGCGATTGGCTGAAGTATCTCGAAGCCAATTCCATCCAGGACGCTTTCTTCCGTAGTGTCGCGTGGCCAAACGGCGCGGTCCGCGTGCGCAGGCCGCCGCGCGAGACCGTGCCTGCCTTGACCGGCCTGATTGCCGCCTCGCCCGCCAACGCCGAGTTGTACCGTCTGCGCGCCGGTGAGGCGGAATTGCAATTGGATTTCGCGGCCGCCGAAGCCGACTGGCAAAAATACGCCCAGACCGTGCCGCAGTCCGCCGAAGGCCAACTCGCCTTAGCGCAGTTCTATCACCGGCGCTTGCAGCCCACCGATGAGATGAAAGCCCTGCGGACCGCCGCGCAAGCTCCGTCTTCGAAGGCGGAGCGGGTCACTCCCGCTGCCGGCCAACCTAGCTGGCGCACCTTCGCGCAGATGCTGGAGTTAATTCGGGCCCAGCAATTGCCAGCCGACCTCATCGACCAGACTTATCGCGACTGGATGATGCGCTACCCGCAGGAAACGGAGCCGTACACGAAGTACTTCGATTACCTGCGCGACCACCGCCAGTTCGACGCCGCCGAGCGGCAGATCGCCGCTTACCAGAAAGCCTTTCCGGATGACCGGACCTACCCATTTACCGCCCGCGCCGATTTGGAATTGCATCGCGGAAACGAGGCCCAGGCGCTCGCCCTCTATGAGCGCGAGTTCCAGCCTCTGTGGCCAGCCAGCCTGATCGATTCCTATCTTCAAATGCTCGACAAAGCGGGGCGGCTTCGCCTGTATCTCGCCGAAACGCGGGCCGCGGTCCGGAAGAATCCCGAGGATCTGCGATCGGTAGCCAAGCTGTTTTCTGCCTGCGCAAGTTGGGCAACCAGCCCGCCGGGCGGCGCGCCCTGGTCGAATTCCGGCTGGGTAAGGAAGCGCGCCACCAGACGTGGACCGCCGACGAGCTCGCCACCCTGGCTCTCCTGTTCGACCAGGCGCAGGACCCGAACGAATCCATCCGCCATTACTATGCGCTATACAGTCTGCCGGGTGCACCCGCGGCAGCCCGCGAGCAGGCGCTGGCCGGGATCGCGAATGCGCTGTTGACCTCGCCGGAAGGGCCCATTCGTTTCGGATCGGGCGACCTTTCGTTGTATCGCGACATTGCCACCATGGACCCGTATCCCGGGTACCTCAACGGGATTTTCTCGCTGCTGCTCAATTCCGAATCGCCGCACGACAGCCTGGCCAGTCAGGAACAGGTTGCGGCGCCTTACTTCCATCGCGCGCGCGCTGCAGAGTTGGTTGGACTGTTCGACCGCCAGTTTCCGCAGTCGGCGGAGCGGCCCTCGTTGCATGCGCGCTTGATCGAGGCCTACGCCATTTACGGTGAGAGCGATGGCGTGATTCGCCATGGCCGCGACTTTCTGAATGCATTTCCATCCGCGCCGCAACGCGCAGCGGTGGCATTGGCCATGGCGGATGCGTATGCGCGCAAATCGCGGCCCCGCGAAGAGTTCGCCCTTTACGACTCGTTGTTGAAGGAGCTGGCGGCGCAGGCGGACGGCGTGCCGCTGGGCGCGGCCGCAGTGCCGCCGGCGCCTCCGGAAACTGAGCCAGCCGGCGCCGGACCTGCGCGTCAACCGGACGCCGCGAACGCCGCGCGCTCGCCCGAGTATGCGCGCGTGCTCGACCGCTACATCTCGCGCCTGGTTTCGCTGGATCGGGTGATGGATGCGCTGGCGGTCTGCCGCCACGAGATCGATCGCAACCCCGACGATCCCGGGCTCTACGAACGCCTGGCCGCATTTCTCGATCAGAACAAGCTGGGTGGGCAAGTCGAAGCCGTCTACCGCAAAGCCATGGATCGTTTCCCCGACGGGTCGTGGACGGACAAACTGGCGCGCTGGTACCTGCGCCGCCAGCGCCGCGCCGAGTTTGAGAAGCTTACGCTCGAGGTGGTCAAGATATTTTCCGGCACCGATCTGGAAAAGTATTTCCAGGAGTTGGTCAATTCCTCCGCCGTCGGCCCAGCCGCGTACCGGCAGGTCAACCTATATGCGCATCAGCGCTTCCCGAACAACCCGCAGTTCGTCCGCAACCTGCTGGACGCGTATTCACGCAAGGAGACCTTGGATCGTCGCGCGTCCCGCGAGCTTCTCCGGCAGTACTGGTTCTATGACGACCAGCTCCGGCAGACGTTCCTTTCCAACTACGAAGACGAAGAGCAGCGGGAAGCCGACGCGCTT
>Ga0181518_10003373_pt1 | contig 14813 bp, 7 predicted proteins | sample PEATcosm2014_Bin_28_FD_119751 | JGI IMG/M metagenome (GOLD analysis project Ga0181518, IMG submission 119751) | Peatland microbial communities from MTU Mesocosm Facility, Houghton, MI, USA - PEATcosm2014_Bin01_60_metaG | ecosystem: Environmental > Terrestrial > Soil > Wetlands > Peat | place... | reverse complement strand
GCAACTGGCAATCTTCCTGGACAACCGGCCCGGCACGCTGGCGCGCGTAGCGGACGCCTTCGCTGAGGCCAAGATCAACATCTACGCCATCACTACCAGCGATACGGTGGATCATAGTGTCATCCGCATGGTGGTGAGCGATTACCGGCGAGCGTTGCACCTCTTCGAGGAGCACAGCACGCTGATGGTCGAGGATGATGTGTTAATGGTCGAAGGCAGCAATAAGCCGGGTGAACTGGCGCGTATCGCTCACAGGCTGGCCGCTGCGAAGATCAATATCGAGTACTGTTACAGCGCCACGCCGCCGGATGCAAAAAAAGGGCTGATGATCATGCGCGTCTCCAACCCGACGAAAGCGCTTAAAGTGCTGAACGGTTGAAAGGCTTTTGAGCTGCATCACGTTTCACGATTCACGATTCACGCCTCTCTCGCCCATGCCCCATCCGCTGCTCTACGAAGTCAACACGCGGTGCTGGCTGCGCGCTCTCTCTGAGAACCGCGGCAGCGCCATCACACTCGCCAATGTGCCCGATTCGATGCCCGCGGGATGGCGAAAGCTCGGCTTCACGCACATCTGGCTGATGGGCGTTTGGACGACTGGACCGCGCGCGCGCGCGGAGGCGTTGAAGCCTTCCGAACTGCGCGGCGCATACGACCAGGTTTTGCCGGGTTGGCAGGAGGCGGATGTCGCCGGCTCGCCCTACGCGATTGGCGATTACCAGGTCCCGCCCGCGCTGGGAGGCGAGGCTGGGCTGGCGCAGTTCCGCCGGACGCTCAACGAGCATGGGTTAAAGCTGGTGCTGGATTTTGTGCCCAACCATGTGGGATTGGATCATCCGTGGGTGGAAGAGCGAGCTGAGCTGTTCGTGCAGAGCCCCAGTGAAGCGGCTGGAACCTTCGCGCGGCAAACCCGCGCCGGAATGCGCTGGCTGGCCCACGGGAAAGACCCATACTTTGCGCCCTGGACGGACACAGTCCAAGTGGATTACCGCCGTGGCGCCACGCGAACTGCGATGACGCAGTTGCTTCAGTCAATCGCCAAGCGCTGCGACGGTGTCCGCTGCGACATGGCGATGCTTTCGCTCAACGATGTCTTCGCCAAGACCTGGGCGTCTTTTCCCATCGCTAATAACGAAGCGCCGGCCACTGAGTTCTGGGAGTCGGCGATTCCCGCGGTCAGGGAAACGAACCCCGGGTTTCTGTTTCTCGCCGAGGTGTATTGGGGTCTGGAGGCGAGATTGCAGGCGCTGGGGTTCGATTACACTTACGACAAATCATTGTATGATGGTCTGGTGGCCCGCGACGCGGCAGGGGTCCAGCATCATCTGCTGGGGATGACGGCAGAAGCCGTCGCCGGGCGCGCACATTTTCTTGAGAATCACGACGAGGCGCGTATCGCTCCCATACTATCGCTCGCCGAGCACCGGGCCGCGGCGCTGCTCATTTTGGGGTTGCCCGGGATGCGCTTTTTGTATGAGGGCCAGCTTTGCGGGGCACGCCTCAAGGTTCCGGTCCAACTGGGGCGCCGCGCCGCGGAACCCAAGCAGGCGGATGTAGAGAAGCTTTACGAGCAACTATTGACCAGGCTGCCCGCCACGTCGGTGGGGCAGGGGAAGGGCGAGCTTTCCAAACCGCGCGACGCCTGGGCGGGCAACCCCACGGCGCAGAATTTTGTCATCGTGCAATGGCAAAGACGGGCGCCGGAGTTCGACCTGGTGGTCGTGAATCTCGCGCCTGTCCGCAGCCAGTGTTACGCGCCGCTGAGCGTCGAGCACCTGGCGGCACATAATTGGGAGATGAGAGATGTGCTTGGCCAGGAAAGTTACAAGCGCTCAGGGGATGACCTGCAGAACCAGGGCCTTTACCTGGATCTGCCGCCACACGGCGCCCAGTTATTCCACTTCGGCCCGATTATCTGATGAAGGTCGTGCATAGCCGGCGTCCGCGCGGGGTTAGAGCATCCGAACATCGATACCGCGCGGCTTCTCCACGGAATGCAGGAGGCTGAAGCTGGAGAGGATTCCGACGCTCTCACGGGGCATAAGAGCCGTCGCTGACTTTGGTCCCCGCAACTATTTCAAAGCAATCATTGCATCCCACAGCATTCTGAGTAAATACTATGCAACTTTAGTTACGGTTTGTCTGGAGATTTGGTTCTCCTGAGAATGACGAATAACACAGACATCAATAGCAGTCGCAGTGGCATGACCAGGACGGGACCGCCGGCCAAACAGGGTCTTTACGATCCGCGGTTCGAGCATGAAGCCTGCGGAGTGGGTTTTGTGGTCAACATCAAGGGCCGGAAGTCCCATGCCATCATTCAGCAGGCGCTGCAAGTACTGCTGAACCTGAACCACCGGGGCGCGTGCGGCTGTGAGGCCAACACCGGCGACGGTGCGGGCATTCTGATCCAGCCGCCGCACGAGTTCCTCAAGCTAGTCGCCCGCGAGGCTCGGTTCACGTTGCCCTCGGCCGGCGAATACGGCGTAGGCATGGTGTTCCTGCCCCAAGACGCAGCCCAGCGCGCGGAATGTGAGAAGATTTTCGAGGGCATTGCGGCTGAGGAAGGCCAGGCTGTTCTCGGCTGGCGCACCATCCCGGCCAGCAACGTCACCCTCGGAGCGACGGCCCTGGCCTCCGAGCCGCTCATGCGGCAGGTCTTCCTCGCGCGCAACGCGAAGCTCACGGACGACATGGCGTTCGAGCGCAAGCTCTACGTCATCCGCAAGCGCGCCGAGAATGCCATCCGCTACTCCGGCAAGGTCGCGGGGGGCGACTTCTTCTACGTGTCCAGCCTCTCCTATAAGACCGTGGTCTATAAAGGCATGTTGCTCACGGAGCAGCTCAGCCAGTATTACCCGGACCTGTCGCACCCGGCGATGGAATCCGCCCTGGCGCTGGTGCATTCGCGGTTCAGTACCAATACTTTTCCAAGCTGGAACCGCGCCCACCCCTATCGTTATATCGCTCACAATGGCGAGATCAATACCCTGCGTGGCAACATCAACTGGATGCATGCCCGCGAGGAACTGTTCCAGTCGGACCTGTTTGGGGACGACCTCAAGAAGGTCCTGCCAGTGATCTGCAGTGACGGGAGCGACTCGGCCATGTTCGATAATTGCCTGGAGCTGCTGGTCCTGGCGGGCCGGCCGCTGGCCCACGCGATGATGATGATGATCCCGGAGCCGTGGACCCGGCACGAGAGCATGAGCGCCGAGAAGAAGGCGTTTTACGAGTACCACTCGTGCCTGATGGAGCCCTGGGACGGCCCGGCTTCCATTGCGTTCACAGATGGCCGGCAGATTGGCGCAGTGCTGGACCGTAATGGCCTGCGTCCCTCGCGCTATTATGTCACCAAGGACGACCTGGTCATCATGGCCAGCGAGGTTGGCGTGCTCGATGTGCCTGCTGACCGTGTGCTGCAGAAGGGCCGCCTTCAACCTGGCCGCCTGTTCCTCGTCGATACCGAGCAAGGCCGGATCGTCGCGGATGAGGAGGTCAAGCACCAGATCGCCACCGCCCTGCCTTACCGCCAGTGGCTGGACCAGAATCTGATTCGGCTGGCGGATGTGCCCGACCCGGGCATCCTGCCGGAGCCGGACCACGAGACCGTCCTCCAGCGCCAGCTTGCTTTCGGCTACACCTTCGAGGACTTGCGCATCCTGATGCTGCCTATGGCTCGGGACGGCGCCGAGGCCGTGGGCTCGATGGGCACTGACACGCCGTTGGCAGTGCTGTCAAACAGGCCGACCCCGCTCTCCAGCTACTTTAAACAGCTCTTCGCCCAGGTAACCAATCCGCCGATTGACTGTATCCGCGAGGAACTCATTACCTCTACCGAAACTGCGATTGGCTCCGAGCGCAACCTGCTGGTGCCGTCGCCGGAGCACGCCCGGCTGGTGGAACTCAAGTCCCCCATCCTCACCAACGAGGAGTTCGCCAAGCTCAAGCACATTGACTTGCCAGGCTTTAAGTCCGTCACCTGCCCAATTCTCTTCCGGGTCTCGGATGGTCCATCAGGCCTGGAGAAGGCCATGGACGAATTATGCCGCACAGTCAGCCAGGCCATCCAGGACGGCATCAATGTGGTCGTGCTCTCTGATCGAGGGGTGTCCAAAGACTGGGCGCCGATCCCGGCCATTCTTGCCGTGGCGGGGGTGCATCACCATCTTATCCGCGAAGGCACGCGCACCCGCGTCGGGCTCGTGCTCGAATCCGGGGCGCCGCGCGAGGTTCACCAGTATAGTCTTCTCATCGGCTATGGCTGCGGGGCTATCAATCCATACCTCGCCTTCGAGACGATCGACGACATGCTGCGACAGGGACTCTTGACGGGCATTGATTACAAGAGCGCCTGCAAGAATTATCTGAAAGCCGCCATGAAGGGCGTCGTGAAGGTGCTTTCGAAGATGGGCATCTCCACCGTCCAAAGCTATTGGGGCGCGCAAATCTTTGAGGCCGTTGGCCTCAAGCAGTCGTTCATAAACAAGTACTTTACAGGCACGCCCTCGCGCGTGGAGGGCGTGGGGATCGAGGTCATTGCCCAAGAGGTTCTCCTGCGGCACCAGCGCGCGTTCCCGGACCGGTCGGTCAACGGTCACGTGCTCGACGCCGGCGGCCAATACCAATGGCGCGACGACGGGGAATACCATCTGTTTAATCCGCAGACCATTCACAAGCTGCAGACGGCCGTGCGCACCGGCAGTGAGAAGATTTTCAAAGAGTATTCCACGCTGGTCAACGAGCAGCATCGGCATTGGTGCACGTTACGCGGCTTGCTCGACTTCAAGAAGGTCAAGCCCGTTCCTATCGAAGAGGTCGAGTCGGTCGAGAGCATCATGAGGCGCTTCAAGTCGGGCGCCATGAGCTACGGCTCGATCAGTCAGGAAGCGCACGAAACGCTCGCCATCGCCATGAATCGCATCGGCGGCAAGAGCAATACCGGTGAAGGCGGCGAAGATCCTGCGCGCTATGTCCCGCTCTGGAACGGGGACTCGAAAAACAGCGCCATCAAGCAGGTCGCCTCGGGCCGGTTCGGAGTTACCAGCCTTTATCTGGTTAACGCAAGGGAGCTCCAGATCAAGATGGCTCAGGGCGCCAAGCCCGGCGAAGGGGGCCAGTTGCCTGGACAGAAGGTCTATCCCTGGATCGCCAAGGTCCGCTACGCCACGCCGGGCGTCGGCCTGATCTCACCGCCTCCGCACCATGACATCTATTCGATTGAAGACCTGGCTGAGTTAATCCACGACCTGAAGAACGCCAACCATCACGCGCGCATCAGCGTCAAGCTGGTCTCCGAGATTGGCGTTGGCACGGTCGCCGCGGGCGTTGCGAAGGCGCACGCCGACGTCGTGCTCATCAGCGGGTTTGACGGCGGGACGGGCGCCTCGCCGCAAACCGGCATCAAGCACGCCGGCATCCCATGGGAACTTGGGTTGGCGGAAGCGCACCAGACCCTCGTGCTGAACAATCTCCGCTCGCGCATTATCGTCGAGGCGGATGGCCAACTAAAGACCGGCCGTGATGTGGTCATCGCCGCCCTGCTCGGGGCGGAGGAATTCGGCTTTGCCACCGCGCCGCTGGTGGCGATGGGCTGCATCATGATGCGGGTCTGTCACCTCAACACCTGCCCGGTCGGCGTGGCCACTCAGGACCCGGTGCTGCGCAAGCGCTTCGCGGGCGAGCCGGAGCACGTCGTCAACTTCATGCGCATGATCGCCGGGGAAGTGCGCGAGCTGATGGCCCAGCTCGGGTTCAAGCAGATGAACAAGATGATTGGCCGCGCCGACCGCCTGGAAGTCAGGAAGGCCGTGGACCACTGGAAAGCCCGGGGCCTGGATTTTGGCCGGATTCTTTATCAGCCCGAGATGCCGGCGGGCGTGGGCCGTTTCTGCCAGATTCCGCAGGAGCACGGCCTCGAACGGGCGCTGGACAATACCGTCCTGCGAAAGCTCTGCGCCCCCGCCATCGAGCGCAAGGAGAAGGTAATGGCCGTCCTGCCCATCCGCAACGTTCACCGGGTGGTCGGCACCATTGTCGGCAGCGAGATCACCCGTCGCTGGGGCGCCGCGGGGCTGCCCGAGGACACGATCGAGCTGCACTTCACCGGCACCGCTGGGCAGAGCTTCGGTGCGTTCATGCCCAAAGGAATGACTTTCTTCCTGGAAGGCGACTCCAACGATTACCTGGGCAAAGGCCTGTCGGGTGGCAAACTCATCGTCTTTCCGCCAGCGCGCTCCACCTTTGTGCCCGAGGAGAACATCATTATCGGCAACGTGGCGCTTTACGGTGCGACGGCTGGCGAGGCGTACATCAGAGGCATGGCCGGCGAGCGCTTCGCCGTGCGCAACAGCGGCGCTGAGGCCGTGGTTGAATCCGTCGGCGATCATGGCTGTGAATACATGACCGGCGGCCGCGTGGTCGTGCTCGGGCCAACCGGGCGCAACTTCGCGGCCGGCATGTCGGGCGGCGTCGCCTACGTGCTGGACGAGGCGGGTGATTTTGCGCGCCGCTGCAATCTCCAAATGGTCGGCCTGGAGAAGCTGGAAGACGCGGACGAGACCGAGCTGGTGTGGAAGATGATCCAGCGTCACCAGGCTTACACGCAAAGCGCCCTTGCAGCCAGCTTGCTGGCGAGCTGGCAACAAGTCGTGCCCAAGTTCGTCAAGGTCATGCCGAAGGATTACAAGCGCGTGCTGCAATCTTTGAAACGCGTGGAGCAAACCGGCTTGACCGGCGAGCAAGCCATAATGGCCGCCTTCGAGGAGAACGCCCGCGACGCCGCCAGGATTGGGGGAGGGTAATTTAGAAGTATGGGCAAACCTACTGGCTTCATTGAATACCTCCGCGAGTTGCCGCTGGACCGCTCGGCGGTCGAGCGCATCCGGGATTGGAACGAGTTCCACCAGCACCTGGAGCAGGGCAAGCTCCGCGAGCAGGCGGCCCGTTGCATGGATTGCGGCATCCCCTTCTGCCACACTGGCACGCTGCTGAGCGGCATGGCCTCCGGCTGCCCCATCCACAATCTTATTCCGGAGTGGAATGACCTTGTCTATCGCGGACTCTGGAAGGAAGCCCTCGAACGCCTGCACAAGACCAATAACTTCCCTGACTTCACCGGCCGCGTTTGCCCGGCGCCTTGCGAAGGCTCCTGCGTTCTCGGCATCAATACGCCGCCGGTCACCATCAAGAACCTGGAATGCGCCATCATTGACCGCGCTTGGCAGGAAGGCTGGGTCGTTCCCGAGCCGCCCAGGACGCGCACCGGCAAGAAGGTCGCGGTCGTCGGCTCAGGTCCCGCGGGCCTCTGTGCCGCCGCGCAGCTCAACCGCGCCGGCCACTTGGTTACCGTGTTTGAGCGCGCCGACCGCGTCGGCGGCTTGCTCATGTACGGCATCCCGAACATGAAACTCGACAAGCAAAAGGTCGTGCTGCCGCGCGTGGCCCAGATGGAAGCCGAGGGCGTCAAGTTCCTCACCAATACCAATGTTGGCGCCAGCTATCCGGCGAAGAAGCTGCTGAAGGAGTTCGATGCCGTCGTCCTGTGCACGGGGGCTACCAAGCCGCGCGATCTGCCCATCGAAGGCCGCGGCCTCAAAGGCATCCATTTCGCCATGGACTTCCTGACCCACAACACCCGACGCCTGTTGGACGGCAGCCACAACGGCAGCTTCATTTCCGCCGATGGCAAGGACGTGATGGTCATCGGCGGCGGCGACACGGGCACCGACTGCGTGGGCACCGCGTTGCGCCACGGCTGCAAGAGCCTCGTGCAGGCGGAAATCCTCCCGCGCCCGCCCCAGGACCGCGCCGCCGACAACCCGTGGCCGGAGTGGCCCAAGATCTATCGCCTGGACTATGGGCAGGAAGAGGCCGCCGCGAAATTCGGCGCCGATCCGCGCATCTATCTCACCACCGCCCGGAAGTTCACCGGCGATGACAAAGGCTGGGTGAAGGAGGTCCTGACCGTGCAAGTGCAGTGGGAGCGCAACGAGAAAGGCCAATTCGTGCCTAAGGAAGTGCCTGGCGCCGAGCAGACGCGCCCGGCTCAGCTTGTCTTGCTGGCGATGGGCTTTCTCGGGCCCGAACCGCCTCTGCTCGCAGAGCTGGGAGTCCATTGCGACCCGCGCACCAACATCAAGGCCGAGTACGAGAAGTATGCCACCAATCTCAAGGGCGTGTTCGCGGCCGGGGACTGCCGGCGCGGGCAAAGCCTGGTCGTCTGGGCCTTCAACGAAGGCCGCGGCGCCGCCCGCGAGTGCGACCGCTACCTCATGGGCCATACCGACCTGCCCTGACGACGCAAGCCAACCTCCGGCTTGCCGTTAACGAGCAGCTTCGACTTCCGCGCCGCCCTGGAACAAGGGTGGCGGCGGACTTGGCCAGCTCCGGCCAACTTACTCATTGATGCCCCAGTGGCGGTAAGAGTGGCGCTGGCCGTCGGGTTTGGGGGTGTCCTCTGGCCGTCGGCTCACGACCGGGCGGCGCTCCGTGGCATCTCCAGGCGCCAGCGTGATTGTTTGGACTGGCAGGCTCGGCTGCTCCATTTCCGGCGGAACTGCGGGTCTTGGAAGGTACGGTTGCTTCATAGCTCTCAACTCCTCTGGGGGTTAACTAACATCATCAATCGCATTCCGTACTAATACCGAATTGAGAACGACTGCGCTGTGGGGTGAACACCCCATCTCAAAAGCAGGAGACGCCGTAAGTTGTCACCGCCTTTGAAAACCGGGCCGCGGCCTAACCCGTACGTTTTCACACCCAAAAGCGCCGTGTGGGGGCACGCGGCCGACAACAAGGTCGGATGCGTGTAGGCTGCGTGCCCTCACGCGGCACCCTGTGGAGGTCTCAATCGGTGTGTGAAATATCCCGGCAAATGCTCGCGCTTGCCCCCTGCCACTGCCGGTTTATGCCTCCGTTGCCCCCTCGGAGCCTCGCCGGATACTCCCGGTAGCACCTCTTATCGGCGATAAGAGGTGCTACCGGGAGTATCCGGCGAGTATCCGGCGAGGCTCCCGGGAAGGGTGCCAGGGGGCGCTGGACACCAGCACCACTGCAGCCGAGCAGACGAACCGGAACGCCGGATTCATTCGGCAGGGCTTCTCGGCGCGAGGCCCCTACCGGATGAATCCGGCGTTCCGGTGGTGGCGTCCAGACGCGCCCGGTGCCAGGGACTGCGGAAGGCCAGGATTGACCTGGCGCCCTGGAAACGTCAGAATCCGGCGGGAATCGTGGAGAACGCGTCGGCTTTCGTTCCCCGATGACCCGAATCGTCTATGAGCACCCCATACACACCCGACCTCGTGGCCGAGAATGCCGAGCTCCGCGCCCAGCTTGCTGAAGCGGAAAAGACCCTCGCAGTCGTCGGTGCCGGGGCTTGCCCTGACCTCGCCGGCCGACAGCAGGCGGAGGAGGCGATGGCCAAGCGCCGGGAACGGCTGAATCTGTCCTTGCCGGGCCTCGGGTTTCAGATACAGGACATCGCTTCATGCCTGGCACACTGACGCTGCGCAACTCCCGGCTCATGCGCTACACCGCCGCAGTGGTGGCAGTGGGCGTTGGGCTGCTGGTACGGCTGGCGGTGGAGGCGTGGCTGGAACCCGGGTTGCCGACCTACATTACGTATTATCCCGCGGTGATGATTGTGGCGCTCGTGGGCGGGCTCGGCCCCGGTCTGCTGGCGACCGCGGTGGCAGCCGCCGCGGCGGACTACTGGGTTATCCCTCCAGTGGGCGGCTTCGGGATCGAGCGGCCGGTGGATGCGGTGGGCCTGGTGATTTTCGTGGCTATGGGGGTGTTTATGAGCCTGGTGGCGGAGTACTTGCGGCGCGCGCAGCGGAAGGCGGCCGCGTTCGACCGCGAGCAAGCGCTCCACGAGACCCGGCGGCAGAACGAATTCCTGGCCAACGTCCTGGAGCGGTCTTCCCAGCCGTTCGCCATCGGTTATCCCGATGGGCGGCTCGGCCTCTTCAACCGCGCCTTTGAGGAATTGACTGGCTACACCGCGGAGGAGTTGCGTTCGAAGGATTGGTCCACTAAGCTGACGCCGCCAGAATGGCGCGAACTCGAACGTCAGAAACTCGAGGAACTCCACCTCACGGGCCAGCCGGTCCGCTATGAGAAGGAATACCTGCGGAAGGATGGCGGCAGGGTGCCCATCGAGCTGCTCGTCCACCTGGTACGCGAGGCGGCGGGAAATCCGGAATACTATTACTCGTTCCTGACCGACCTTTCGGCCCGCAAGGAGGCCACCGCTGAGTTGCGCAGCACAGCCGAACAGCGACGGCTGGCCCTGGAAGCGGCCGACCTCGGTGCCTGGGACTATCATTTCCAGACCGGGGATGTGAGCTGGGATGAGCGCTGCCGCGAGATGTGGGGGATCCCCAAAGCCGATCACATTGATTACTCGGCCGCCATCGGGCGGATTCATCCCGAGGACCGCTCGGGTGTGGATGTCGCGGTCCAGGAAGCCCTCGCCGGCCGCAACGACGGCGGCTACCACCGCGAGTTCCGCGTCGTTTGGCCGGACGGTTCGGTGCATTGGATCGCCTCCCACGGGCGCGTCTATTTCGAGGGCGAGGGCGACCAGCGCCACCCTATTCGTTTCATTGGCACGAACCGCGAGATTACGGCGGATAAAGCGGCGCGGGAGGCGCTGCGGGAAAGCCGGGAGCGGCTGGCGGCCTTCGCCGCGGCGAGTTTCGAGGGCATCATCCTGAGTGATCACGGGCGTATCATGGACTGCAATGAACAGTTCGCGCAGATGGTCGGCGGCACGCGGCAGGAGGTGATCGGCGGCACCATCGCGCAGTTCGTCCCGCCGGAAGACCATCAGCGCGTGATGGAGAACATCCGCGCCCGGCGCGAGAGCATCGTCGAGCACCAGATGTTGCGCCGCGACGGCTCGCGCATCATGGTCGAGGCCCATGGCCGTCCCGGCGACCCCTCCAGCGGGAGTCTGCGCCATACTGCCGTCCGCGACATTACGGGGCGCAAACGGCGCGAGGAGCAGCTCCAGAGACTCAACCGCACGCTCAAGGCCCTCATGGAAAGCAGCCAGGCCATGCTGCGCGCCGCCTCCGAAACCGAGTATCTCAGCGACGTCTGCAAGATCATTACGGGGGATTGCGGCTATGCGATGGTCTGGATCGGTTTCGCCGAGCACGATCAGGAGAAGAGCGTGCGGCCGGTCGCCTACGCCGGCTTTGAGGAGGGCTACCTGGAAACCTTGAACCTCACCTGGGCCGATACCGAGCGAGGCCGCGGACCCACCGGCACCGCCATCCGCACCGGCAAGACGTGCGCTTGCGCCAACTTCCTCACAGACCCCAGCTTCGCACCGTGGCGCCAGGAGGCTGTCCGGCGGGGGTATGCCGCTTCGCTGGTTGTGCCGCTGCTCGCCGAGGGCAAGGCCTTCGGCGCCATCACCCTCTATTCCAAACAGCCCGATCCCTTTACCGAGGACGAGGTCAAGCTATTGACCCAATTGGGCGACGATGTTTCCTACTGCATCGGCACGCTGCGCATGCGGGCCGCCAAGGCCCAGGCGGACCTCGAGCGCGAGCGCGCCCAGGCCGCCCTGCAACAGACCGCCGAGGACCTCAGACGCTCGAACCGTGACCTGGAGCAGTTTGCCTACATTGCCTCCCACGACCTGCAGGAGCCGCTGCGGGCCGTCGGCGGCTATGTCAAGCTCCTCGAACACCGCTTTCCGGACAAGCTGGATGCTAAGGCGCGGGGATATATTGCCGGCGCCTTCGACGGCGCCACCCGCATGGAGCGGCTCATCGGCGATCTGCTCGCCTTCTCTCGCGTCGCCACGCGCGGGGACGCCTTCCAGCCCGCCAATCTCGAGGACGCGCTCGCGCAGGCCTTGCGCAACTTGGAGGCGGGGATCAACTCGGCCCAGGCCACCGTTATCCACGATCCTCTGCCCACCCTGTCCGTGGACGCCGGCCAGATCAGGCAGCTTTTCCAGAACCTGGTAGGCAACGCCCTTAAGTTCCGCGGCGAGCAACCCCCGAACATTTATATCGGCGCCAAGAGACAGGAGGGCCGCTGGGTGTTCTCAGTGCGCGACAACGGTATCGGTATTGACCCGCAGTACTACGAGAAGCTATTCCAAGTCTTCCAGCGGCTGCACACGCGCAAGGATTACCCGGGCACCGGCATTGGGCTGGCCATCTGCAAGAAGATCGTCGAGCGGCATGGCGGGACCATTTGGGTCGAGTCACAGTCCGGCCAGGGAGCGACGTTCTACTTCTCAATCCCTGACCCTGCGACCCACGGCCAGCCCTTCGCCTGACAAGGATCGGCAAGGCCCCGAGGATTCAACGCAGAGACGCATAGGGCGCGGAGGAACCCAGAGAAAGGAGAAAGAAAAGGCTCTTCTCCTCTGCGTCTCTGCGTTAAGCCGGCTTCGTGTTCTCCGCTCAGCCCTATTCAATACGCCGATAGAGTGCCAACGTAGCTCAGCGGCAGGAACAGGCCGTTGCCGATGTATAGCAATTCAATGGCGGTGTTTTGGCCGCCGGCGAGATAGCCTGCGGTGCCCGGCGTGGTAGCCGTTTGAATTGTGGTTTGTGCCGTGTAAATCCCGCCCCCATAGATACCCGCCGCGAGTTTCGTTCCATCCGCCGAGGAGGCGATGCAATCCCAGGTATTAGTCGGGGCGCTGGTCGGCGTCCATGTGGCGCCCGAATCGGTCGAGGTGTATATCCCGCCCCCGTCAACTACCGCCCCCAGTTTCGTTCCATCCGCTGACGAGGCGGCGGAAAACCAGCCCCCAACGGGAGCACTAGTCGTCGTCCATGTGGCGCCCGAATTGGTCGAGGTGTATAGCCCGCCTCCGTAGGCCCCCGCCGCCAGTTTCGTTCCATCCGTAGAGGACGCGACCGTGCGCCAATTCACGCCCGGCGCGGTCGTCGGCGTCCAGGTGGTGCCCGAATCGACCGAGGTGAATATCCCGACTCCCGAGGCCGCCGCCGCCAGTTTCGTCCCATCCACCGAGGAAGCAATGGAGATCCAATTATACATGGGCGAAGCGGTCAGCGTCCAATTGGTGCCTGAATTGGTTGACGTGTAAATGCTGCCGCCATAAACAACCGCAGCCAGCTTCGTTCCATCCGCCGAAGAAGCGACCGAAGCCCAGTTAATCGCGGCGCTGGTCAGCGTCCACGTGACGCCCGAATTGCTGGACGTGGAAATGCCTCCCCCGGCAGCCACCGCTACCAGTTTGGTTCCATCTGCGGAGGAGGCGATGGAGACCCAGTTCGCAACGGGCGCGCTGGTCGGCGTCCAGTTGGTGCCCGAATTCGTCGAGGTATAAATACCGCCCCCATAGACCACCGCCGCCAGTTTGGTCTCATCCGCTGAGGCCGCAATCGAATACCAATACTGACTGGACGCGCTGGTCTGTGCCCAATTGGTCAGATTATTCCAGTTTGTGAAGTTGGCGGTAACCACGCTCGTCTGAATGGACTGCCCCGCGTTCTGCGCGATTAGCCAGCCGCCCGCGCCGGCTCCCGACACGCGCACAATGCTGCCCAGGCTCGGCGAGGCTGGCAGGGTGATGGTCACCTGGGCCGCGTTGTTGGCGAGGTAGCCGGCGTTAGGCTGCGCCTGCTGGTTGGTGCCGGTCACATTCTGCCATGCCAGAATCCCGGCCACATTCGTCAATCCCGCGCCGTCGCCGCCAAAGGAACCGGAGAATGAACCATTGAAGCTGTTGCCGCCGTTGGTCAACGCGACGGTGCCCGAATATCCCGCCAGCACGCTCGCGGGCAAGGTGCCGCTCAGTTGCGCGGCGGGCAGCGTCCCCAGCAGGTTGCTGGCGGCGCTGGCCATGACGGAGTAAGGCGCCGGCAATAGTTGCTGCCGCGGTACTAGCGTCGTGAACGCGCCGTTGCCATTCGACCGCACGCCGAGCTGCAGCCAGCGCGCCGCCCCGGTGAAAACACCGCTGCCGAAATCCAGCGTGACGGTGAAAAGGCCATTGGTGACGCCGGTGGCGCTGTTGGTCACCGGCCCCCCGACCACGTTGCCGGTGGTCAGCGCATCGCAGACCGTGAACTCCAAGTCATAGCTTCCGTTGGCGGGACTTCCGCCGGCGGCGAGCCTGCCTTGGTAGCTGAAGGCCGTCCCTTGTGCGAAGACAGTCAGGGGTTGGAGGTTGAGGGTTGCGAGCGCCAGCAGCGTCAACCACTCGCCGATTGTGTGCGTTGTTTTCATTAGGCTTCTTTGACTTGGTGCCATAAGGGGCGTATTCATGAACCACATTCTAACACTCCAGCCTGCGCGAAGCACACACTAAGGGAAAAGGCGTAACACGCCAAAGTTTGATGTAGCACGGCGCCGTAGTGCTGGCATCTCGACGGTCGTCTGGACTATGCACATTCTGGAAGAGCCGGTTGGGGCAACCGGCTTAGCTTTGGGCAATCCGTGCAATCCCGAAGGGATTGCATCACTCGGCGCAGGGTTGCGAGCTACCCTGGGTGATTGCGCCCGAAGGAACCGACAACCCTGAAAGGTTGTATCCCCGTCTGGCGCAGGCCACGCTCGCCCCGATGCGGCAACCACTGGCGTGGGTTACGCCCTTGATGCTGTCCGGCGCGCGAATTGCCTTGCAACGGCGTGGTTTCTGGCGTAATCAGAAGTATTCCAATAGGAAGTCACTGGCGTGGCTTATTCCTATGGCGACGAAGAAAAGAGCATCCAAGGGCTACCGGGCCGACCGCCTCAAAACAGCCGAGACGAAGCGGGTCACGGAAGCACCGCATACATCTTGCTCCCCGAACGATCTGCGAGCGCTGGCG
>Ga0181518_10003372_pt1 | contig 14816 bp, 13 predicted proteins | sample PEATcosm2014_Bin_28_FD_119751 | JGI IMG/M metagenome (GOLD analysis project Ga0181518, IMG submission 119751) | Peatland microbial communities from MTU Mesocosm Facility, Houghton, MI, USA - PEATcosm2014_Bin01_60_metaG | ecosystem: Environmental > Terrestrial > Soil > Wetlands > Peat | place... | reverse complement strand
CCTGAACGAAGGCCGCAAAGAGTACACCGTCCAGCGCTACAAAGGCCTCGGAGAAATGACCGCCGAGCAGCTCTGGGAAACCACCATGGATCCCGAGCGCCGCACCCTCCTGCAAGTCCGGCTCGAAGACATAGCCGAGTGCGAGACGATCTTCACCACCCTGATGGGCGAAGACGTAGAAGCCCGCAGAAAATTCATCGAAGACAATGCGCTCGACGTAAAGAACCTGGATATCTAAAGGCAGCGCCGGCGTCTCGCCGGCAACAGCGCGATCAGTATGAGCAAGGCATAAGGATCCGCTCGTGTAGGGCGGCAAGGTTTGCGCCAACTCTCCGAAATCAAGCGGGTCGATGACCGGTCACAGATTGTCGATTTGCAGACGAAGATGCTGCAAGCAGATGCCGAAAGGATGCGAATACTTTTTCCTTCGTCGCCCTGCCCCCAAACAGCGGCTGCGACACGAGCAACCACAAAATGACCGGTCTTCAAAGACCCCCAGAGTAAGAAACGCCAGTTGACATCAGAGTTATAATAGGAAATTCGCTACAGCCCAAAGTGGCTGTAGCCGCATTATTTCCATAAGTTCTTTGAAATCAAGACTTTGATCGAAATGGCAGTTCGTAACCCGCTGATTCTAAAAGAATGTTGTTTCAGGAAGTGACCATAATTCTTTTGTTATCAATACTTTGACTTTAACTCCTTTAAACCCAAAGACCTGGCTGGGCAAATATCCCCGCACGTCAAGTATAATGGTGTTGCCGTGACAGGGCGGTTAACCGTTGCACCAGATAATCGCACAGCGGATATTAAGGCTGTACAAGACAGGATTAAAGCTCTGAAGGCATGGCTCCGCGACAACGGCGGGGGCTGTTTTGCCGAGCAGAGGCATTTGAATAAGGGTAGCCAAGCGCGCATCTATTGGCATTACGGCTATATGGTCGCGCTCAGGGATTTCTTGCATCTGCTGACGGACCAGTCGTCTCAATCAAAAACATCGCATCCGGGGCACGACCAGTCTGAATTATCTGGGCGGGCGGGATGAATTTTGTTATCGAGCTTTTTAGTTTCGCCAAAATCGTGGAACAAAGTGCATTCCTTTTCAAAAGCTGCTTTCGCAGATGTGTAATAGCCGAATTTAAACCGTGCATATTCATCAACGTGATCTTTGAGGCGATCATTTACGTCTTTGTCGTCACGGCCTACATAGTAAACGTAGAACGTGCCGTCCGAATTTTTGTCCAGAGCGTAGGCTCCAGCAGAAGTCTTCGTGACGTTTTTATCGATCTCGTCTGTTGTGAGCGAATATGGGCCATGTAAGCCACTATCAGCCATAGGATGTAACCTCCGATGAAACCTAACGCCGCGAATTATACGCCTATGAACTCTTGCTTAGTACAGGAACCGCGACAGGTTTCCTACGACATCTTGGACGCATCGAAGAGACTCTTTGAGAACAGTAAGTATGACTTCTCCTTCAGCAATCCCCGGCTCATTGAACGCTATCTCCAAGAGAAATTGTGGATTATCGTTCATCTCCGGTTTCGTGAGATCAACGGAGAATGTGTCGCCTGCTTTCAGCGGGAATCTATCTCGCAGTTGCGTCGCTGCCTCGGGGACAATGCCTTCGGTACTTCCTCTTATCACGTAGTCACGCAATTCTCTATGGAAGCCGGGATTGACAAGCGCGACCGAGGTGCCAGCGGCCATCAAAAGGCGATGCTTGTCGATACGGTTGAGGCGATGGAGCCGCCACAAGGTATCATTCCCTCTTTGGTATGGCTTGATAGCCTTGATCGCATCTATAGTACCTTGCCTCATGCCCTTTACCTGTCGCGCAAAAGCGGCCTTCTCCTCCTTGGTGAGCGGTTCACTATCGCTGATTGGGAAGCCGACATATTTGGAAGGTTCGGCCTTCGTAGCAACCCGGACGAGTCCGCACGCCAAGTAGTCCAGAGCGCTTCTCATATTCTGAATCGCATCTCCAGCGATCAGACGGAGATGGGCTGGAATCGGAGTAATTTTTGTGATTGTGTAGATTCTCTGTTGACTCTGCGGATCAGTCTTTACAGTGGTACCGTAAGGGTCGGTTTTGGCGAACTCGACAGCGGCAGCCATGAAATCGTTGATGTGCTTATTGGCCCACTTGATCTTTGAAGCAACATCTTCAATCGGGAGCGGCATGAGAGTATGATTAGACCCATGAAGTCTACCTCAGATAGCGGCGGTAAGCACCGTACTGGGTATTTCAAACCACTCTCTAAAACGGCTCCTCTAATGAAACCGATTTCTCGTCAGGACTTTGAGCGGATCGTGGAACGGGCCGCACCTCCGCTCTCTCAGAAACCTTCTCCAAAATCGAATGGAAAATAAGGTTTCCAGAGTGGCGACGGTTGTAACGGAAGCTGTACTCGTCAAGATAACTCTGTAGATATTTCTCACTCACGCTGTGATATACGCCTCCGATTCCACGCTTAATCAGCGACCAGAATCCTTCAATGGTATTCGTGTGAACGTCTCCCATGACGTACACCCCAGTGCTGTGATTGACGCGTCGATGATCGTACTCATTACGATGGCGGGTGAGGTCATCGTAAGAGGGATATTCGTCAGTAAAGATGATGCTTGCAGGGAGAACGTATTGCTTGATGATCGGGAGCAAGGTGTCTTTCTTGCGGTCCTTAGCAACAATAGCTTTGACTCGCCCTTTGCGCTCAACCATTCCGAAAATAGTTTGCTTGGGCTTCGGAGATCGCCCCATGCGCTTAGTGGTCGGGCCGAATCCAGTTTCGTCAATCTCGACGCCGTCTCCCTCCAATTGCACGTCCTCCGAGAGCAACGTGCGAATCTGTTTAAACATGCGCCATGCCGTTTTGTAAGTGACGCCAGTCTCGCGCTGAATCTGCTTTGCCGAGATACCGCAGCGCGTCGATCCCATGAGGTACATGGCGTAGAACCAGAGGCGCAGCGGCGTAGAGGACTTCTCAAAGATCGTCCCGGCCATCGGAGAAATCATGCTCCCGCAGTAATCGCAGGCGTAGGCGGGGCGTCCAGTAACGCGGTGATGCTTCCGCTCCTGCTGGCACTTCAGGCAGTGCGTAACGCCTCCCGGCATCCGTTTTTCTTTCAGATGCTCAAGGCAGGTGTCATCGTCGGGGAAGGTGTCATTGAATTGCTGGACGGTAAACCGCAACTCTTTTGGAATACTTTGTTTAACGCTAGATTGGCGGCTCATGCAAACATCTTCGCATAATTCGTACTTGATGTCAAGGGATATTTACCCCTGGCTGCAATTTCTCGGTAACATGATGATTCTAATAGACAGGGGGGAGGGGGGAGGGGGGGGTGCCCGAGCCATACTTCACCTCCGGATAAGCCCGATCAAACAAGACCCAAAGCGCTCCGATGACGACGAAGACGAGGTAGCTTCCCTCCGGCCCAACCGAGCCGCCCGTAAGCCAATCGGGACCATGCAAGCTGGAGTTAAGCAAATGCCCAGGCAAAAGCGCTCCGCTGTCGGGAACGGAATACAGATAGCTTTCGCCCCAATCCCAAGCCATGTGAAAGCCGACGGCCCACCACAAATCCCCTGTCCGCCGCAGTGTCAGACATAGAAAAAATCCGATCAAACCCGCCGCCACCAGCCCAGTCGTCGTTTCACCCGGATTGTGGCCGTGGATGTAACCGAACGCAACCGAGAGAAACGCTGCCGTTGGCCAGAAATTGATCCCCTGCGAGAGCACCCACTGTGAGTAGCCGCGCATCAGGAAATCTTCAAAGAATGCTACGAACAGAAAAAACACGGCGTAGTAAGCGGCCAACTTCCCGACGCGCGCACCGTGCAGAGACAGCGACCCAAACTCAAACGCACCCGTCACTCGCAACGCCAACATCAGGACACTCAGCGCCGCGATTCCCCACAGCGTTCCCACCCAGAAACTTGGTCCGAAGGCGCGCCGCGCGGGCAGCCCGAAGTCGCCAAATGGACGGCTCTCGATGCGAGCCATCACAAAGGCGGGTAAGATCGCGGCCAGCATCATGCTGCCTTCGGTCATCATGCGCCACCAAAGCGCGTTCAGATGCAGTTGCAGAGACGCGATCAGCCAGCCTTCGCCTTCGAAAACGACCCACGCCATCGCCAGGTAAAGCAGCCAGCGCGGGAACGCGTGAATGCCATCTGGACCGACAAACACATTGCGCAACGAAGATTCATGGCTGCCGCTGTGCGTTGGCGAAGATGAGGGTAACGATGCAGGCGGAAACGACGCTCCCGGCTTTGCGTCGTCCATCGGCACTGTCGGTTCTGCCTCCGCGGAAGAAGGGGACAACGGTTTGTTATCCATCATCGTCCCGGACATGGTAAAACACTCGGTCTCCCTCTGTTACGTTGAATGTTACGGGAATGTTGCGCCGATGTATTCATTCCGATGCGTTCCGCGCCCCGCAATTTATCGCGGGCGCGCTGCTGCTGGTCTATCTGCTGCAGTGCGTTTGGCTGGTGCACGTGCAAACATTGCAGGCTTCGGTTCCGGACTCCGACCAGTCTTTGCGCATCTACCAAGGCCTCGAGCAGTGGAAAGGAGGCCCAATCGCGGGAACCCCAGAGTCGTTGCGTTCGGAAGCCATCACCGGTGTGCCTTCCGCGGGCCGCGCCGGCCATCTTCGCGTGTGCGACGGCTACGATCAGGATCGCTCGCCCCTCTATTACCTGGTCGCCGCCGCACCGCTTCTGGTGCGCCCCGGTTCGTGGTTGCCAGAATCGTTTATGCCATTCGTGGCCGCGTCACCGTATCTGTTCTTTGGGGTCATGCTCGGAGCTTCGCTCTGGTACGTCGCGCGCCGTCTCTACGGCAATGCGGGAGGATACATCGCGCTCGCGCTCTACTGCTTTTCCCCCGCCATGATCGTAAACGCAGCCAGCGTGCAGAATCTGGGCGAAATGGGCGGAGTGTGGGGAGCGTTCGGAACCGTCTTCACGGCCATCGCCGTAGCGCACACACTCTATGCCCCGCGTGAAGTTGTGTTCTGGAACTGGCGACGCATTCTGCTGCTCGGGCTGTCACTGGCACTGGCGGCGGGCAACCAGTTTTCGCTGGGCGTGCTGGCGCTGTTGATCTTGCCACTGATGTTCTGGGTCGCGCCAGTTCGACCGCGTTCCGTGCTTGTTATCTGGATCACCGCGATCGCAGTCGCCGTGGTCCTGTTGTTTGCTGCCTATTTTTTTGAACCTGAGTTGTTCTGGCGAGGAATGCTGCACGCGCACTGGATCGACTTTGAACCCGCGGCGTTTGGCATTTCGGTCTCATATCGCAGCGCTGCACAAACGATTTTCGTCGGCAGCCCGCCGCTGATACTCGCCCTGCCCGTGGCACTGATCCTTTATTTCGGGTGGAAGCGCACACGCTATTTCGGCAACACAGCGCCGATCCTGATCGCGGCACTGCTGGTCATTCTCGCCCTGGGCGCTCCCAGTTTTCCGGGACAAGGATTCCATCTGACCCTGCTCATATTCCTTTTTGTCTTTGTCAGCGGAGCGTTCGCCGATCTGCTGGAGACCCGGTTAGGCTTCCTCGTCACGGCTGGCCTATGTGGATTGTTGGGCGTCTCCGCCATATGGAACCTCTATCAGTTGGCTCGTCTGAGGTAGCGCCCCTATAAATCTCGCAGGTTAAAATAAGTTCTTACCAAGTTCGCCAGGATCAGCTTAACAAGGATCGACTATGAGCTCCTCGACCCAGACTCCCACATCGAAGACCATCTACGTAAGCCGCACCGGTCTTCCGCTCAGTTTCAAGCTGGAATGGCCCTTCCGACACGCCACGTCCGGCGCGGACTTTGACGTTCTGCACACGGTGGTCACTTTGGAAAACTCCGGAGGCCTGCGGGCGCTTGTGGCCGTGAATCTTTCAGCTACGCTGCGGGAAGTGCTGCCTTCGCTCGAACCGAAAGACGCGGAAGGTCCCGTGATCAACGCTCTGCGCAAGGAGGTCGACCACAAGCAGGCGGAATTCGTGAAATCTGGCAAGCTGGTGCCGCTGCCTTTCTCCAGCCGCCACTACAACTTCAAACTCAAGCAGTGGGTTTTCGGCAAGGCCACGGACGAGGAGATCGCACGCTTGATCGAGCGCAAAGTGTATTGGCAGACGCGTCTGGTGGGCGGAGATGTGTGGCTGGGCGACCCGACCGAGGCGCTCTACCTCGATACCACCACCGATCACTTCGCGGAAATCGCCGCCGGACTTGCGCGGCAGGGGCTCTTCACCATGGCCCGGCGCTACGCCACTGCACTTCCCGCGCTTATCGATCAGAGAGAACAGTTTGAATCTGAGATGGCTGCAGCCCGTCAGCAGCTAGAAGAAAAACACGCGTTTGAGCGCGGCTAAAGTCAGGGTTCACGGCCGCCTCCTGGCCTACCACACGCGGCAGGCGTTCTGCCGGACCATTGGCTGCCCCGGCTTGCAGTGGAACGCCTCACGAAATTCTTTCATGTTTGAGACCACGCCATTCGCCCGATACTTCTCTGGCGAATGAGGATCGACCGTTGCCCGCAAGCGTTTATTCTCGTCGCGCTCGTTCGTGCACCAGCTCTGCCCGTAGGCGACGAAGAAGCGCTGCTCGGGTGTCAGCCCATCCAGCGGATCGAGCTGTTGATTCTTCGTGTCTTCCTTCCACGCCAGATACGCCAGCAGCGTGCCGCCGAGATCCGCCAGATCCTCGCCGTTTGTGAGTTTGCCGTTGATCTTGATGTCGTCGATGATGGTGTATCCGGAATATTGGTCGACCACGCATTGGGCGCGCTGTTCAAATTCCTTGCGGTCGGCCTCCGTCCACCAGTTGCGCAAATTTCCCTGCGCGTCGAACTGGCTGCCCTCGTCGTCAAATGCATGGGTCAGTTCGTGGCCCATGGTGGCGCCGGTGTCGCCATAGTTGGGCGCGGCGTCCGACAGTGCGCTGAACAAAGGCGGCTGCAGCACACCGGCGGGAAAGTTGATGTCATTTCTCTGCGGATCGTAATCCGCGTTGACGGTGGGCGGCGTCATGTCCCACTCCTTGCGGTCCACCGGCTTGCCTATTTTTGTGAGCCAGCGGTGAAACTCAAACCAGGACGCCCGTTCCGAGTTCCCGATTTCGTCTCCGCGCACAATCTCCAGCGAGCTGTAATCGCGCCATGCGTCGGGATAGCCGATCTTGTTAGTGATCGTATGCAGCTTGGCGAGCGCCTGCTCCTTCGTCACGGCTCCCATCCACGGCAGTGCCTGAATTTCGCTCTGCATGGCCACTTCGATTTCCTGCACCATCTTGAGCGCAGCCTGCTTCGCTTCTGGACTGAAGTACTTCGCCACGTACGCTCGGCCTAGCGCTTCTCCCAGATCGTTATCAACGTCGTTGGTGCAGCGCTTCCAGCGGGGCGGAAGTTCCTCCCGTCCCCGCAGCGTCTTGCCGTAGAAACTAAAATTCTCTTTCACAAACGACGAGGATAAGTCGGTGGCCGCCTCGTGCGCCGCATGCCAACGCAGATAAATTTTCCAGTCCGCCAGGTTTTCTTTTTCGATCTCTTCACTCATAAGGTGGAAATAGTCTGGAGTCACCACATTCAGCGCCGCCAGCGATCCCACACCGGTTTTCGTAAAATATGTGTCCCAGCCGAACGCCGGCGACAGCTTTTGTAGTTTCTCCACGCTCATCTTGTGATAGAGCTTGGGCGGGTCGCGCCGTTCGACGCGGGTCATCTGGCCTTTGGCAAGCGCCGTCTCAATGCGCATCACAGTAACTGCTTCCGCCGCCGCATCGGCCGGCCTGTCTCCCACAAGTTCGAACATCTTTGCGACATGCGCCACGTAAGCCTTGCGCAGCTCTTCGGATTTGGGGTCGTCCTTCAAATAGTAATCACGATCCGGTAAGCCGAGTCCGCCCTGATCGGCCTCGGCGATCACTTGCGTCGAGTCCTTGAAGTCCTGATTGGAGCGAAACGTGAACAGCGTGCCGCCGCCGTAGAGCGAGGGCGGAAACTGCGCGGTCGCAACATACTCCGCCAGATCTTGCTTTGACTTCAGACTTGCGATGCGGTTCAGTTCCGGCAATAGCGGCTTGGCTCCGAGCTTCTCAATGGCTGCCTCATCTATGCACGACGCGTAGTAGTCGCCAATCTTTTGTGTCACAGCATCCCGCATATCGTTCGCTTTCGCCGCTTCTTCCAGAATCATCCTCAACTGCGCGCGATTCTCGTCTTCGAGTTTCCCGTACGTACCCCAGTTCGACTGGTCCGGCGGAATCGGGTTCGTTTTGATCCACCCGCCGCAGGAGTAGGTGTAGAAGTCCACGCACGGGTCCACAGTTCTATCCATAGCGGAAACGTCAAGCACCGGCTCGGCTGAGGAGTGTTGGGCACAAGCAGGCACAGCGACAGCAAGCGCCGCGGGAAGAAGAGCGAAGATTTTCCAGTTCATAGGGTTCAGAGTGCGAAATGGCTCTCTGAGATTATCGCGTCGTTCAAAACTTATCCAGCGTCACCGACCCGTCGCTGGTGTGTACGGTCAATCGGTTTCCGCCGCCAGATCTCCGGGGATTCTCAGCGTCACACTGCCATCTGAGCTACGAATGTCCCAAGCCTCGCGCAATTGCGATCCGGGACGCGCTTCGACGTCAACCCGGCCATCGCTGGTGCGTAGTTCGAGCACATCGAACCGCCCCGACACGCGCACCGAACCGTCGCTGGTGTGGGCGTGCAGACTGCCATCGACATCCTCGATTTCAAGCCGCCCGTCGCCGGTCGCGAAATCCAACTCGCCTTCTAGACCTTTTGCCGAGATCGCGCCGTCGCCGCTGTGGACACTGACCTTCGCGCGGCGTGGCATGTGGATCTCCAGCTCAATGCGACGCGCGTCGATTCCAATTGAGAAATGGGTGTGGTGCGGCTCCCGCAGCTCAATGTCGACCCCGTTTCCCTGCTGATGTTCCACAATTTCCAACCCGCCGCTTCCGATGTGCCAGCCGTGGGTGGTTACGCGGGCCTCAATCTTGTCTTGATCCCAAGTCTCGATGCGAACGTTAGCATCGTGCGTTTCGACTCGCAACTCAGGCTTTCCGGTCAGGTCGTAGGTCTTCGACCAATCGTCGGCGTGAGCGAAAGCAGCGAATATTATGAAGGCGAGTAGGGCAACGAACAAAGGCAGGCAAATTTTGCGCATCGCGGCAGTTCTCCGAACCTGGACACACGTCGATCCAGATAGTCAGACGTAAGTACGGGTTTTTGGTTAGGAAAGTTCCAGAAAAAGCCAGCAGGTGGGGCCTACGGGTTATTCACCCCACTGAGAAATCCTTCCAAATGCCCCGTCATCGCCACTACCCCGACAGTCCGTTTTCGTCCGGCACTCAGTCCCGGTGCAGCCGCCAAACCGTCGTTGTCAGCGCCAGTGAGGCGCGCTCGGACAGCAGATGCATCAGGAGGATTCCCTTTAGTTTTCGTTCCTCCAGCTCCCGCTGGCCAGGCCATCAACCCGGTCAGCAGCCGCCCGCACGGCGCCTGAGAAGTTGCAGTATGCAACCAACGGGAGATCTTTCGGGGCGAGCCCTTGTCGCGATGAAATCAAACGCCGCACCGGCGATAAAAAAGTTATCGGAAAGTGAATGATCGCTACGCACTGTGCGTGACTTGCGACGGAAAGGAGGGATGCGCAGTCCTTCCATCTTGAGCTGGCAGCACAATAACCTGCAATATTTCGCGATTGGCGACGTGGAGGCCGACGACCTCGGTGTGCTTAGGGAACTTATAGAACAACAAATCCAGGTTCGCGAAGGGCGCAGTCATTTTGCCGCCGCACTATCGCGTCCGGCCGCTAAAGTGGTATCTACCTTTGTATGTGTCGAATGCATAACCATTCGCTTGACTTATTACTTACTGAGCTATATTATAACTCGATTATTATGTCTCATAATGAACTTATACTGCAAGAAAGGTTATTTGCCATGATAGAAGTAGATTTGCACGACAACGAAGAAAGAAGCTTCGGAGAGTTCCGCCGGAAAGTACGCTCGGCGGAAGTGCTCTCGGCGGCCATGCAGCGATTGTTGCAGGCGATTCACTTCAACGGGCGTTTGAGCGTCATTGTGCAGAACGGACAAGTGCTCAAGTCCGGCTATGAGGAGGGTTACTTCCGAAAATCGGAGGCTACGGGAGCCGCGAGGCTGCAGTAACCCGCTCATTCCTAACTAAATAGCACTACAGGTCATCGTAAGATAAACGAGCCCTGGGCCGAGAAATCGGCACCAGGGCTTTTTGTTTTGAGTGTTTTTCATTCAATCGAAAAGAGGCAATCATGAACTTCGTAGGCAGGATGGAAAGTCAAGAAATCCAAGTCGAATTGAAGTATTGCGAGCGGTGCGGTGGATTGTGGCTGCGTCCGCGAGGAACGGACGGAGTGTATTGCTCCAGTTGCCGTGTGCGTTTAAAAGCAATGCCAAACCCTGGGGAGGCGCCGCCCCGCGAAGCGCGTTCCCGGCGCAAAGCGCGCACGCGAGGAAGAGAAGTTCAAAGAGAAGATCTTCAGAACCCGGCCCGAATTGAACATCTGGAGGGTGTGGCGGGGATGGCGGTGTGGGCATGACTAGCGCACAAGGATGGAGTCTGATGGGGCAGGCGGCACCGCCGCCGTCAGTGCTGTTTGGCGAGACGGAGATGGAACTCTGGCCCTACCGCAGGCGCACGGTGGCGCTGCTGCGGCGGTATGCCCGTGCGTCGGTCGAAGTGGGGAGGCTGCCTTCGTTGCTGGGACGGGAGTTCTTCCGGTCACGGGTCACATCGTACACAATGAGAAACTTCGAGGACGTCGTGATCTTTGTCGCCGACATGGAGCAAGCGATCGAGAAGTTGAACACACTCGAAAAGAAGCTACTGGCGATGAATGTTTTGGAGGAATACACCATACCAGAAGTCGCGCGACTGCTCGGCTGTACCCAGAGAACAGTCGAGCGGTTTCTGCAAGATGCGCTCGACCAACTCTCGCAGATACTGCTCGCTGGTGGCTTGATGGAGAAATTGCCGTCGGCGACGAGAGGTCGGAAAACCTGTCAAGAGGGTAAGAATTACAATTTGCGTGCAAGTTACTCAAACGAAGGCGAAAATAAATATCGAAAAGTTGGCGGTACACCCCCCTCTGATTTGATATCCTAAACTTAAGAGTCGAGAAAAAAATACAAAACTCTGAAGGGCGCGCCGTGAATCGCGCCCTTTTTCTATTGTATGAAGATTTCCCCGGTCAGGGGCGAGACCGGAAGGTGACGTAGAATCATAAGAATCCTAGGACGCAGACCGCGGATAGCGACGGGAAGGCGAACGGAACGCTGCATGGATATGACCTGGATCACGGAACGAGTTGCGCTGGGCGGCGGGATCTGGAACGCGCGGAACATGGCGGAACTGGCGCAGGCCGGTGTGACCCACGTGCTCAACATGCAAATCGAGTTCGATGACCAACCGCTGGCCGAGGCGCACGGTATGCGGGTATTGTGGAATCCTACCGACGACGATTTTTTGCCGAAGCCCCCGGAACTGTTGAAACGCGGCGTTGATTTTGCGCTGGGAGCGCTGGACGACCCGGAGGCGCGGCTTTACGTTCATTGCGCCGCGGGGGTGCATCGCGCTCCGATGATGACGCTGGCGGTATTATGTGCGATGGAGTGGGAAATGGAAGCGGCCATGGTGCTGATCGAGACGCGAAGGCCGGTGGTCGACTTTGCGGACGTGTATGTGGAGAGCGTGCGGCGATTTCTGGAGTCGCGAGTTGAGAGCGAACCACGGAATTCGGACTGACAATCGGAATTGTGTTGGGAGGAAATATGAGAAAGGCACGCCGCTCGGCAGAGCGGCTTTCTTATTGGCCCGCATTGGGGTCGCGTGCGCTGACGAGGAGAGGACCAGAGATGCCCAGATGGTTCGCTTTGAATGACCAGTCTTTTCCGATGGTAGCGATTTCCCTGGCGCTGGCGCTGCTGATCGCGTTGACGCTATCGACCAATTTGCACGCACAAGGGCCAGCTCTTACCACGATTAGCGACACCGTCTATCGGGCTGACGGAACCGCCGCGTCGGGCACGGTGCTGATCTCATGGCCGTCATTCCAGACCGCAGAGGGAGATGCGGTAGCAGCGGGCAATCTGAGTGTGACGATAGGACCACTGGGCGCATTTGTCGCGCAACTAGTTCCTAATGTGGGCGCGTCTCCGGCGGGAACCTATTATGTCGTGGTTTTCCAACTAGACGACGGAACGGTCCGGAAGGAATATTGGGCGGTTCCAGCGACGTCGCCGACGACGATTGCCGGGGTGCTGACGACCCCGGGCACGGGGCTGGGAAACCTGGCCGTGACGCAAGGGTACGTGAATGCGGCAGTGGCGGCGGAGGACGCCACGGTAGTGCACTTGGCGGGAACGGAAACGATCACTGGCACGAAGCAGTTTACCGCGCCCCCATCGCTTCCGGCGCCGGTGGGCGCCAACGACGCCGCTAACAAGGGGTATGTGGATGCTGCGGTAGGGAACGTAGGCTCGGGAGCGTACGTTCCCCTCGCTGGCGGCACTATGACTGGTCCCCTGACCCTGCCGGCAGATCCGGCGGCACCTAACCAGGCTGCGGACCGCCATTATGTGGACAGCGGGCTTTCGGCTAAAGCGGACGTGGTGAATGGGAGCGTTCCGCCGGGTGAATTGGGAGCGGGAGTCGCCAGTTCAGCAACTTGTTTAGCCGGTAACTCCACTTGGGGATCTTGTGGCGGTGGCGCGCCGGCCGGGATTACATACGCCACAACGGCGCTGAATTGGATCCAGACCATCTCCAGTTCATTAACAAGCGGATCGCAGGCAACAGTTAGGCTAACTCCGTGTCCGGTTGGCATTGATACGACGAGTGGGACCGGCTATCAGGTCCTTTTGTCCGGAGGGGGAAACACTGAAAGTGTCAGCGTCATAGCTACCTCTGGTGGATGTACGTCGGGAGGGGCGTCGGGAACGATCACGTTCACACCTTTCTATTCCTATCCGGCTGGATACACAATTGGTTCGGCCTCGTCTGGCATTCAAGAGACGATTAACGCGGCCTGCGGAACCAGCTACAGCCCAAATCTGAACGATCAATGCAGTGTAACGATCCCGGCAAACGGTCCCTATATCGGCGGACCAGGCCAGTCGGTCAACAATTACAACGTCTACGGAACGATCTTCTTTCACTCCAGCCAGTCCGTTCTAAATGGCTACGGCGCGTCGCTGAACTGTATAGGCCGCGGGCCCTGTCTGCAAATTGGCGACTTGACGAACGCAAATGACTATTCCAGCAATGCAGTAACGGGGCTGTCGTTCAAATCGCCTACTAATTTCTCGTCCAACTCGGCGTATGCCGGCGTGAACGTCACTACCACCTCAGTGGCAAGCGGCTACGCCACGATCACAACCTCCGTTGCCCATAACTTCCGCCCCGGCGACTTGGTGACGATCCTGTTCACGGACAACAATTCCTATTGGGGCGATGCCGTAGTTACAGACTGCGGCTCGGGTACGACGCCAGCGACCTGCACGGGAGCATCGACCACATTCCGTTACGCCCGCTCCGGCACGATTCCTTCCCAAGCAACACCCGGTGTGGTCGCCCTAGCCTACGAAGCTATCTTGGACAATGCGAACGACACACACTTCATCGGTATCCAATATGACCGCGGAGGCGAAGCCGGGACATTCAACACGTTTTTCGATATGTGGGACGATGAGAACGCAAGTATCGACCACTTCAACAACAACGCGAGCAATCTGAACGCGAGCGCGACGTGGACAGGATCGTTTGTTTTCTCGGGAGGCGCGGAAAATATTGGGCACCAACTCGCGCCCGTCATCACGCTACGCGACTCAAACATCACCGCCAATGCGTCGAATGGTATTACCGACTACAACTCGAATGGACTTTATATCGAGAACACAGTTATTCAAGCTTCCGGCCCGTGGCAAGTGTATTCATCGAACTCCACCGGCAACTATCAGGGGGCCTACCTTAAGAACATCTATTCCGAAAGCACGACGGCGCTAAACCCGCTTTCTCCAGCCCGGTCTCCTTTTCCTGGCCTGGGAATTGCGGGCTTGATTGCCGGTGCGTCAACTGGGGCCGCGACGTTTCAGATTGCGGGAAGTGGCGGTCCTTTAGGAGCATTTGCAGCGGGTGGAACCGGTTCTACGCCCTACTCATACTTCATCGTCGCCAACGACACGACAGCGGGTTCGCAAACCTCTCCGATGCAGGTGCTCAATTGGCTTTCTACCGGGAGCGATACCATTCCGGTTCGTTGGCCCAGAGTGGCAAATGGGACCGATGCCATTACCTACGATGTGATCCGCATAACAACTCCGGCTGGAGTCGGTGCGGTGTATCCCTACAATGGCGGATGCCTAGGTGGATCGGGTGGAACATGCGGATACGTGGCAAAAGGACTTAGCCAGTCGACAGCTTGCGCTGGTAACTTGGTGTGCACTTACACCGATAGCGGATCGTCCTCCACTTCGGCATATACGATCAAGCAAGCCAACTACAGCGGAAGCCTGAGCTTCTGGCCCGGTTCGCTGGTATCGGTCAACAAGAGCATCACGGTGGACGAGGAGCGGCCGGGCATTGTGGGAGTCGGGCTGAGCGGCAATCCGCTTCAGTTGTCCAATCAGTGCTCGAGCTACGGAGCAGCATCGCCAGGAGGCTATACCACGTGTCTAGCGAGCATAACGCCCACCAATAATAGCGTTCCAAATCAGACGGCCACGATAGTGACTGACGGGGCAGCGGTGGCCAACGG
>Ga0181518_10003367_pt1 | contig 14823 bp, 14 predicted proteins | sample PEATcosm2014_Bin_28_FD_119751 | JGI IMG/M metagenome (GOLD analysis project Ga0181518, IMG submission 119751) | Peatland microbial communities from MTU Mesocosm Facility, Houghton, MI, USA - PEATcosm2014_Bin01_60_metaG | ecosystem: Environmental > Terrestrial > Soil > Wetlands > Peat | place... | reverse complement strand
CACCGAGGACAAGCTCGAGCTCGTGCTGCAGGAAATCGAAACGTTGCGAGACGATCTTCGCGCGACGAGCGCGACGGACGTAACGACCGTGACGAGCTCGACGGACAAAAACGAACCTTGACGGGGAGGGACCATGGGTACGACGAGCGGTGAGAAGCCCGCGACAGACGAGGGCGGGCAGGGAGCACGGCCAGCCGAGTTCTGGGAGGAGCTGCCGGGCGGCCATCAGCGGCCCCGGATGGGCGGTCACGTCGTGTTCGTGACCGGCGGCACGCGCGGTATCGGCGCCGCCATCTCGCGCAGCTTCGCCGAGCAGGGCGCGACCGTCGCGGCCGGCTACTCCCACGACGTGGAGAACGCCGAGAACCTCGTCGGCGAGCTGCGCGCCCACGGCGCGGAGGCCAGCATCCATCAGGGCAACATCGGCTCATCCGAGGATTGCCGGCGCACGATCGCCGAGGTGATCGGGCAGCACGGCCGGCTCGACGTGCTCGTCAACAACGCCGGGATCACGATCGACAAGACCGTCCTGAAGATGTCCGACGAGGACTGGTACAAGGTGCTCGCGGTCAACCTGTCGGGTGCGTTCTTCATGTCCCAGGCGGTGATGCCGCACATGATCGAACGGGGCTCTGGCCGGATCATCAACATCTCCTCGTTGATCGGGGAGATCGGAGGCATCGGGCAGGCCAATTACGCGGCCTCCAAGTCCGGGATGTTCGGCCTCACCAAGACGCTGGCCCGCGAGGCGTGCTTTCACCTCGCCAGAGCCGGCAAGCTGAGCGACGACTCGATCGGGATCACCGTCAACACTGTCTGCCCCGGTTACATCGCCACCGAGATGGTCGAGACGATCCCGGAGAAGGTGATCGACCGGATCAAGACCCAGATCCCGGTCGGGCGGATGGGCCGTCCAGACGAGGTGGCGCGGGTCGTCCACTTCCTCGCCTCCGATCAGGCCTCGTTTATCACCGGGGTGGTCTGGGACGTCAACGGCGGCCAGGAGTAGGCGCCCCGCGGAGTCGCGATTGCTCAATCCGCTCCAGCCCCTGTTCACCGATGACTGGTCGATCGACCGCGACTCGGGTGTTCCCGCCTACGAGCAGATCGCCGAGCGGCTCGTCGATCTGATCGAGTCACGGCGCCTGGTGATCGGCGACCGGCTGCCCGCCGAGCGCGACCTCGCGACATGGGTCGGCGTCAGCCGCATGACGGCCCGCGCGGCGCTCGGCACGCTGGCCCAGCGCGGCATGCTGGAGCGCGACGTGGGGCGGGGCACGTTCGTGTCGCGCGCCAAGATCGAGCACGACCTCGCGCGGTTTGCCGGGTTCACCGAGATGGCGCGCCGCGAGGGGCTGTCGCCGAAGGCGCGAATCCGAGCGATCAACGAGGTCCCGGCCCCGGACCTCGTCGCGCGGTCGCTGCAGATCGCGGCGGGCGATCCCGCCTACCGGATCGAGCGGCTGCGACTGGCCGACGACGAGCCGCTCACGCTCGAGGACTCGTGGGTCCCCGTCGCGCTGTTCCCCGGCCTGCTCGACCACGACCTGCGCGGCTCCCTCTACGCGCTCATGCGCGACGTCTATCTCCGGCCGCCCGTGCGGGCGGTGGAGCGGTTGGAGCCGACGCTCGCCGATCCTCATCAGGCGCAGGCGCTCGGCGTCGCACCGGGGGCGCCGCTGATGCTCATCACCCGGGTGGCGTTCGGCGCCGACGAAACACCCGTCGAGTTCGCCCGCGACCGCCACCGCGGAGATCGCTCCCGGTTCGTCGTCGAGGCCTCGACCCCGATTCCGTAGCCCGACCGGCGCACGTTGGCGCCTGCATCCGGCTCAGCGGTGCGCGCCGGCCGACCAGATCGCGAACGCGGCCATCGAGGTCGCGTCCGAGAGCGCGCGCGGGAGCTCGGTGATCCCGCGCCGCGCGACGACGATGAACTCGTCGTCGTCGGGCACGCCCGGCGCCGGCTCCAGATCACGCGCCTCGTACACGTGGACGCGCTCGGTCGAGTAGGAGGGGGCGGCCCAGAACGATCCCAGTGCCCGCCAGCGCCGGGCGGCTAGCGAGCACTCTTCGCGCAGCTCCCGCGCCGCGGCCGCCGGCGGGTCCTCGCCATCCTCCAGGCATCCGGCCGGCAGCTCCACCGTGTCGCCGTTCGCACCGGGGCGTGGCTGGATGACGACGACGACCGCGTCGTCCTCGATCGCCACGATCGTCACCGACTCGGGGTGTTGAATCAGGATCATCACGCGCGGCGGCACGCCCGGGCGGTCACTAATCCGCCCGGCGCACCTCGTGCAACAGTCGCTCGAACTCCGGGCTGTCGAACTCGGCCATCGCGCGATCGTACTTCTCCAATCCCCACGTCCAGAAGTCGAAGTCGATCTCGGAGACGCCGTCCTGGATCGACGCCCACAGGGTCCAGCCGTACTTGGACATCAGACCCCACAGGCGGGCGCGAGCGACCTTGTTGCGCAGCGGCTGCCCGTAGTAGGCAGCGACGAGCTCGTCCAGCTGGGCGAGCGACAGGTTGGATTCGCTCCACACATTGCCGAGCTCGAAGCACGCGTCGTTGTTGCCCGAGTATTCATAATCGATCAGGCGGAAGCGATCGCCGGCGAGGATGAAGTTCTCCGCCAGCAGGTCGTTGTTGCACGGCACGGTGCCCTCGTCGCGCACGGCGAACGCCTCGCGCAGCGCCGCGACCTGCGGCGCGAACTCCAGATAGCGCTCCGGCAGGCGGAAGCCGCGCTCCTGCACGATCTCCAGGTAGCGCGCCTGGGTCTCGAACATGTCGAAGTCGTCGCGGAAGCGCTCGGCGCTGTGCAGCCGCCGGCAGGCGTCGGCGATCCGGGCCACATGAGCTCCGCTGCGCAGGTCCTCGGCGCTCATCGTCTCGCCTTCGATGAACTCGACGACCATCGTGTTGTGCTCCGGGATGTAGGCGACCACGCCGGCGCCCACCCCCACCGCCGCGGCCCGCACCGAGTTCTCGTACTCGTTGTCGCGGTCGATGGCCAGCAGGCCGGTGTCCTCTGTCCACTGCCGTACGACGTACGCGCCGGCGTTGGTGACGACCTTGTAATTGGCGTTGGTCAGCCCGCCGGGAAGCTCGGTGACCGTTCGCTCACGCCGCGCCAGCGCGGGGATCTCGTCAAGCACGTCCTCGAGTGACATGGTCTCGGTCACCGGCTCGGGTGGCAGCTACGGGACCGCAACTGCGCTGCAGAAGGATTGATATAGGCTACTACCGACCCTGACGACGTCGTCACGGCGCGGCTGCGCCCGGGCGGATCCGCTCGCCCCTGGGGTCCAGCAGCGGCTCGGCGCTGACGGTGCCGCCGACCCAGCGCCCGAAGATGTCGACCTGGACGGCGGTGCCGATCTCCACGCTGGGGGGCAGGTAGGCGTACGCGATCGAGCGCTCGACCGTGTAGCCATAGCCGCCCGTCGTCACGCGCCCGACGAGCTCCTCGTCGATGCGCACCGGCTCGTTGCCGAGCGCCACCGAGCGGGGGTCCTCGAGCACCAGGCAGCGCAGCCGCTTGGTGGGCTCCTGCTCACGCGCGCGCACGAGCGCGGTGCGGCCGTGGAAGCCGCCCTCCTTGTCGAGCTTGACGCAGAACCCGAGCCCGGCCTCGAACGGGGTCTCGTCGGGCGTGATGTCGGCGGCCCACACGCGGTAGCCCTTCTCCAGCCGCAGGCTATCGATCGCCTTGTAGCCGGCCGCGGCCAGTCCATGCTCGCGCCCGCCCTCCCACAACGTGCGCCACAGGCCGGCGCCGTACTCGCTCGGACAGTAGAGCTCCCAGCCGAGCTCGCCGACGAACGTCACCCGTAGCGCTCGCACCGGCACGTCGCCGATCGTGATGTCGCGCATCGTCATGTACGGGAACGTGTCGTCGCCGACGTCATCGGGGGTCAGGGGGGAGATGATGTCTCGCGCGCGCGGTCCCCACAGGGCGAAGCAGGCCCAGCGCGCGGTGACGTCGGCGACGCGCACCGAGCCGTCTCCGGGCAGGTGCGAGCGCAGCCACGAGAGGTCGTGGTTGCCGAACGCCGTGCCGGTGACGATCAGGAACACCTCCTCCTCCTGGCGCGTGACGGTGAAGTCGCACTCGATCCCGCCGCGCGAGTTGAGCATCTGCGTATAGGTGAGCCGCCCGACGCCGCGCGCGACGTGGTTGTCGCACAGCGACTCCAGGAAGGTGGCCGCACCGGTCCCCGAGATCTCGAGCTTGGCGAACGACGATTCGTCGAACAGTCCTGCCCGTTCGCGGGTGGCGGTGTGCTCGGCCCCGATCGCCGGCGACCAATGCATGCCGGCCCAGCCGCGCGGGCGCAGGCTCTCGTCGCCTGCGCCCGCGTTGCTCTCATACCAGTTCACGCGCTCCCAGCCTGACTTCTCGCCGAACACGGCGCCGTGCCCGGCGTGCCAGCCGTACGCGCTCGATACGCGCAGTGGCCGCCCGGCCTGACGCTCGTGGCCGGGATAGCGGATGTCGTAGTAGGTCTCGTAGACCTCCTTGGCGCGCTTGAGCGTGTATGAGGGCGACCGGTAGTGGGCGCCGAAGCGCCTGATGTCCATCTCCCAGACGTCCATCGACGGCTCACCGGAGACGATCCACTCGGCCATCACCTTGCCGATCCCGCCTGCCCCGGCGAGACCGTGCGCGCAGAAGCCGGCGGCGACGAACAACCCGCGCACCGGGGACTCGCCGAGGCAGAACTCGTTGTCGGGCGTGAACGCCTCCGGGCCGTTGATCAGCTTGGTGATCGTGACCTCGTCCATCACGGGCACGCGCTGCTTGGAGTTCTCGGTGATCTCCTCGAAGCGCTCCCAATCCTCCTCCAGCAGCCGGCCGTTGAAGTCCGGCGGGATCCGGTCGACGAGGTGCTCGTCGAGCGCCCACGGCGCGCTGCGACGCTCATAGCCGCCCATGACCAGACCGCCGCCCTCCTCCCGGAAGTAGATGAGGTGGTCGGGGTCGCGCATCGTCGGCAGATGGGTGCCGCCACGGTCGCGGAACGGCTGGGTCACGAGGTACTCGTGCGCAAACGGCACGATCGGCACGCGCACTCCCGCCAGCCGCCCGATCTCGGCCGCGAACATCCCTCCCGCGTTGACGACCACCTCGGCCTCGATGTCGCCCCATTCGGTCGAGATCCCGCGCACCCGCCCGTGACGCACGTCGATGCCGGTGACGCGGGTGTGCGTGAAGATCTGCGCGCCGCCCTTGCGCGCGCCGTCGGCGAGCGCGTACGTGAGCTGCGAGGGGTCGAGGTAGCCGTCGGTCGGGAGATAGGAGGCCGCCCGCACGCCGTCGGTGACCATCAGCGGGAACAGGTCCCTCGCCTCCCGCGGGGAGATCCGCTCGAGCGGCAGCCCGAAGGTGCGCGCCCACGCAACCTGGCGGTCGAGCTCCTCCTCGCGCTCGGGGGTGCAGGCGAGGCGGATCCCGCCGCACTCCACCCAGCCCGGGTCGGTGTCGGTCTCCGCCGCCAGGCGCCGGTAGAGCTCGACGCTGTACATCATCATCGTGGTCAGCGACACCGATCCGCGGAGCTGCCCGACTAGACCGTCCGAGTGAAACGTCGAGCCGCTCGTCAACTCGTTGCGGTCGACGAGGATCACGTCGCGCTCACCCAGCTGCGTCAGGTGGTAAGCGATCGCCGTGCCGCCGACGCCGCCGCCGATGATGATGACCCGCGCGCGGGCGGGCAGGTTACGAGGTCGTGGCATCCGGCCGATTGGTATATGCCATTGCCGGTGGACTCTAGATGCGGCCAGATCCACCGTCAAGCCCTCGACAGCGAACTGCCCGGCGCTGGCGTGGTCGCACCCGTGGCGCAGCCGGTCCGCTCGGCGGGAGCTCGCGCTCGCCCGAGCGGGTAACGTCACCGGGCGGAGATGACCGTCGGTCTGTCAGCGAGGTCCGCGTGCAGGCTCTGATCGTTGAGGACGATGTCAAGCTCGCCAGCCTGGTCCGCCGCGGACTGCGCGAGGAGGGGTAGTCGTCGGCGCCGCCGTTGAGACCCTGCTCGATGAAATCGCTCGGGAAGCCCGGTCCGTCATCCTCGACGTGCAACTCGACGCCCCCGCCGTGGGCGGCACGCGCTCCGAGCGTCACCAAACCGGCGCTGTAGCGCAGTGCGTTGCCCAGCAGGTTTCCGACGGCCTGTTGCAATCCCTGGGGGTCGGCCACGACGTGCATGCCCGCCGGCACGTCGAGCGCGACGCGGTCGTGTGTGGGGTCCAGCCGGTCGCGAACCTCCCCGAGCAGCTGACCGAGGTCGAGGTCGGCCCTGCGGATCGGCAACTGTCCCTCGTCGGCCCTGCCCAGCACGAGCAGGTCGTCAGCGAGGTCGGTGAGCCGGTCGACCTCGTCCTGGGCGGAGCGCAGCGCGTCGCGCAGCTCCTCGGGCGGGCGCTGGCGGCGCAGGGCGAGGTCGAGCTCGGTCTTGAGGGTCGCCAGCGGCGTGCGCAGCTCGTGGCTGGCGTTGGCGACGAACGATCGCTCGTGGGCGAAGGACTGCTCCAGACGCTCAAGCATTTCGTTGAGCGTGATCCCGAGCCGGCGGATCTCGTCGTCGGCGAGCGGCAGCGGCAACCGGAGCCCCGGCTCCGACGCCGACACGGCCGCGGCCCGCCGGCGCATCAGCTCCACCGGCGCCAGCGCCGCCGACGCCACGCGGTAGGCGGCGAACGAGGCGACGATCAGCGCGAGCGGGCCGACGATCGCCAGCACGAGGACGAGGTTAGACAGCGAGCTCGAGCGCTGGTCGAGCGAGGTTCCGACGATCAGCACGATGGAGCCGTGGTGCTGGGTGCGGACCGGCGTCGCCAGCAGTCGCGATCCATCGGGCAACGGGTCGCTCTTGCCCCGCGTCACCAGGCCAGAGCGCCGGAGCGCATCCGTGAGGCGCTTGCCCTTGAGCGGCGCGACCGTGCGCAGGCCCGGAGTCGCGGCGAGGATCCTCCCCTGGGAGTCGAGCACCTGGACGAAGTTCTCGTGCCCCTGTGCGGTGGCCGCGAAGCCGGCGGCGAGCAGCGCACAGGGCGCCGCCGCCGTCATCGCCAGGATGCCGTCGCCGCCGGCCACCGTCACCAGCGCGAAGTACACGAGCGCCGCCAGCGCGACCGACACCGTGCCGGGAAGCAGGATCCGGATCAGCTCCGTGGCCGCGCGTGCCACGACGAGTCGCCGCGGCGGGTCCGTCGTCCGCGTGGGGTCGCCGCCGTCGGGGATCCGGGGCAGCTCGAGGGCCGGTGAGCCGAACCACGAGGTTCTGTCGGCGGTACGGGTGGGCGGGGTCGTCAAGACGCCGACCAGGCCGCCCTCGCCAAGCGTCGTGCCGCCGCGCAGGATCGAGCTGTTGCCCACCTGCGACGACGAGACCTTACGCGGACTTTATGAGGCGACGATGAGAGCGGCGCCTGGGCATGAGGCGACGATAAGAGCAGCGCCTGGGCATGAGGCGACGATGAGAGCGGCGCGCGTACATCGCCACGCTCCGGTAGCGGCGGCTGTGGCGCAGGCTCGAGAAGGTCTCACCGACAGGAGGTCGAACAAGGCCGGGGGACCCCCACAGGCCATGACCTCCGACGGCGAACACGAATCAGAGCAGGCTGGGTCTGAGCCCGGACTGCCGGTTGCCGGGTCGCGGGACACGGCGGCGCCCGGCTCCCCTGAGCCCGGGGTCGTCGATCAGCCGCGCGCCGATCCGACGGCGCCCGGCTCCCCTGAGCCCGGGGTCGTCGATCAGCCGAGCGCCGATCCACCGGCGGCCGAGCCCTCTCCGTGGCCTGCCCGGCTGACGGCGATCGCGTCGCCCTCGTATGAGTGGCTGACGCGGCCGCGGGTCAGGCTGTCGCTCACCGGCGGGCTCCTGCTGCTGACCGGCGTGCTGCTGATGAGCAACTCGGTGTGGACGCTGCCGCTCGTGGTCGTCGGCGCGCTCATGATCGTGATCGCGTGGATCGGGCACCGGCTCGAGGGCCGATTTGCCATCGAATGGGGCCAGGGCGGGACCGAGCTCGCCTTCCGGGCGACGATCAAGCCCGCCCAGCCGGCGCACGAGATCCTCACCACGACCATGACGGGAGCGGCGTCAGCCCCCCACGAGCCCGTGCGCGCGCCGCAGCCCGTGCGCGCGCCGCAGCCCGTGCGCGCCCCGCAGCGCGGGCGCGAGCAGGAGCCCGGGCGCGAGCTGATCATCGACGGCGAGGCCCATACCGTCGAGATCGACGTCGGGGAGCTCAAGACGCTGATCGCCGCCGTTGAGACCGCGCAAGCCGACGGTCGAGCGCCCGGCGCATCGGCGCCGGATATCCGCATCCGCCGAGTCGCCGGGGGCGGTCGCCCGCCCGAGTCCGTCATCTGAGGCGATCGGGTTGCCCGCGTGGCCGGCGGTTCCGCCCCCCCGCGCAGCCGGCCGTTCAAGCCTTCGGGCTCGTCTGCTCGGGCGCGATTCCCGTGCGCGCCCACAGCTCGTCGTGTGCACGCGCTCGTCTGACCCGTGGCCGTGGTGGAGAATGAGCAGGCCGGCGGGGTCGCCGCCGCCGGCGCGTTCTCGGAAGATCAGTTCGGTCAAGCTCCGCCGGGCGCGCGACTGGCCGCACGCGGATTGTCGAGCGGAACGAGAAGCTGCTCGAGGCGGGTGCGGAGATGCTCGTGCTGCTTGGGTAGGCGCAGCTCCTCGCCCAGATGCGCGGAGTCCTCGTCGACGGCGAAGCCCGGCGACACCGTCGCGATCTCGAACAGGATCTGGCGCGGCTCACGGAAGTAGATCGATTTGAAGTAGTCACGGTCGAGCACGTCGGTGACGTGGCGGCCGGCGGCCCGGACCGCCTGCTGCCAGGCGAGCTGGTCCTCGTCCTTGCACGCCCACGCGATGTGGTGCACGGTCCCCGCCCCCTGCACGCCTACGGGCTCGGGGGCGGGATCGTAGGTGTAGGCGAAATGGCGCCGGTCGCCGTCGAGGCGGTGGCGGCCGTCGCCCAGGTCGGTGAATCCCAGGGTGTCGGCCAGGAGGCCGCCCTCCGAGGCGGCGACGCTCGCGGGCGCGAACGCTCGGGCGCCATGCACGCCGACGATCGCGTGCTCTGGTGGGATATCGGGATGCAAAGCGCGCAGCGGCGGATCGCCGCCGGCGAGCACGAGCGCGAAGCCGAGCCCGTCGTAGTCCGCGAACCGCAGCGAGTCCTCGTCACGCGCGGATTCGTAGCCGCGGGCCGCAAGTCGCTCGCCCCAGAAGTCGAGCGCGTCCCTCGAAGCGACCCCCAACTCGATCAGGTGGATCATCCCGGCGCCCGCGCGACCGCGGTGCACGCCGGGAAACTCGAACCAGGTCAGGATCGAGCCGGGCGAGCCGTGCTCGTCTGCGAAGTAGAGGTGGTACGCGTCGGGCCGGTCGAAGTTGACGGTCTTCTTCACGAGGCGAAGTCCGAGCACATCGGCATAGAACTCGACGTTCCGGCGAGCCTCGGCGGTGATCATCGTGATGTGGTGGAGCCCCTCGAGCCGCATGTGCATGTCGTGACGATAGTTCTCGCGCCGTGACAAGGAGCCGTCTGTCGCGCTCTCAAGACCATTTTGGTGGCGAAAGGTTTTCTCTGCTAATCTTTTGCTATCAAATGAATTTTTCGACAGCAGAACACGATCTCTCCTCCCGCGAGTCGACGCGGATCGAGCCGCACGTCATGCGGATCGCGATCGTGGTGGTGATGGGCGCGATCATGTCGGTGCTCGATACGACGATCGTCAACGTCGCGCTGCACGATCTCTCGATCGATCTGCACTCCTCGCTGAACGGCATTCAGTGGGTCATCACCGGCTACCTGCTGTCGCTGGCCGCGGTGATCCCGGTCACCGGCTGGGCGGTGAGACGCTTCAGCGCCCGGCGCCTGTATCTGATCGCGCTGGTGGTGTTCACGGCCGGTTCGGCGCTGTGTGCGCTGGCCACCAGCAGCGGTGAGCTGATCGCGTTTCGCGTGCTGCAGGGTGTAGGCGGTGGGATGCTTACGCCGATCGGGCAGATGATCTTGGTCAAGGCCGCCGGCCCGCGCAACCTCCCGAAGGTGATGAGCTTCATCGGCGTTCCGATCGTGCTCGCGCCGGTCTTCGGTCCGACCCTCGGCGGACTGCTGCTGCAGGGAGTCGGCTGGCAGTGGATCTTCATGATCAACGTGCCGGTTGGGGCGGTGGCCCTGATGCTGGCGGTGAAGTTGCTTCCTCACGACGAGGCCGGAACCGCGCACGCCGGTCGGCTCGACATCACCGGGCTCGTGCTCGCGGCCGCCGGTGTGGTGGGCATCACCTACGGCCTGTCAGAAAGCGCGACCGCCGGCAGTCTCACGGCCGCCTCGGTCGTGGGACCGGTGATCGCCGGGATCGTGCTGCTGGCTCTGTTTGTCCTCCACGTACGGCGCGCGGAGCATCCGTTGCTTGACCTCAGCCTGTTCTCGAACTCCGCCTTCCGGGCCGCCTCGATCGTCACCTTTTGCCTCGGTGCGGCGCTGTTCGGCGCGATGATCCTGATGCCCCTGTACTTCCAGACGGTGCGCGGCCAGGACGCGATCCACACCGGTCTGCTGCTGATCCCCCAGGGCCTCGGCGGCGGCCTGGGGATGTTCCTGTCCGGGCGCGCCACCGAGCGACTCGGAGCCGGACGCACCTCGCTGATCGGCGGCTTGATCCTCACCACCGCCACGATCCCGTTTGTCCTGATCAGCGCAACGACTCCGTTCACGGTCATCGGCGCCGCGATGCTGGTGCGCGGCATCGGCATCGGGCTGTCGATCATGCCCGCGATGACCGCCGCATTCTCAGTCCTCAAGCGCGAGCAGGTCAACGACGCCAGCCCCCAGCTCACCGTCTTGCAGCGAGTCGGCGGATCGCTGGGCACGGCGATCATCGCGGTCGTGCTCCAGGGGCACGTCCAAGCCGCACACACACAAGCGGCGCTGGGAACCGCGTTCGCCCACACCTACTGGTGGGTGATGGCGGTGACAGTGATCGCACTGGTCCCGACGCTCGCCCTGATGCGCATCGAACGCCGGGCGCGCCAGGACGCAAGGGCGATCCCGATCCCGGGCGACACTGCTCTGCTCGAGGCCGCGTGAGCGCCCGGGGCGAGCTCGTCGGCGGCGACGGCGAACGGCCGGCCGACGCCCGGCGGGATGCGCAGCCGCAGGCCGGCCGGCGGTCTGAGATCGAGCAGCTCCGGCTGGCGCTCGCGCACCTGTCCGGCGCCGAGCGGCGGCTGCGGGGCCGTGATCACAATCGGCCCGGCGAGCTCACCCTGGCCCAGCTGCGGTCGCTGGCGGCCCTCGGGCGCGAGCGCGAGATGACCGCCGGACAGCTGGCGCGCGGCGCCGAGCTCAACCCGGCCACGGTCACCGCAATGCTCGACCAGCTCGAGGCCGCCGGCATCGTTCAGCGCCACCGCAGCACCGAGGACCGGCGGGTGTGCAACGTCGCGCTGACCCCGGAGGGCTGGGAGCTGCTCGAGCGAAAGCTCGCCAACTGGCAAGCGATCTGGGAGGAGAAGTTGGGCGGCGTCTCTGACCGCGACCTCGCGATCGCCGCCCGCGTCGTCCGTCAGGTCACCGAGCTCTACGACTCGATCGGGGAGCCGCTGGACGACCCCGAGCCCCACAAGGCGCCATAAGTCGTCCACGGCCACGCGGCGTGCCGGGCACCGGTCGAATCCACCCGTCGGCTTTGTCGACGCGGCGGTCTTCGCGGTGGTCGAGCGTCTCGACGAGCCCAAGCTCCCCACTCTCTAGGGTCGCCCGTCTCGGCCTTCCCCGGGATCGTCCGTGATGCGGTGAGCGGCGGCGAGCCGCTCCATGGCGTGTTGATAGAGCGTCGCCGCTTCCTCTTCGCAGTTCAGCGCGGCGATGTACTTGCCGAAGGCCAGCTGCTGCTCCTGGCGGCCCGCGTACTGCCAGTTGGCATATGTCTCGGAGACCTCACCGCACGCTTCGCGCCAGCTCACGTAGACGTCCACCAGATGGTCCAGGTACTGCCTGTGAGTTGCCTCCGTGAGGTCGACCGCTTGCTCGCGCTTGCTTTGAGTGCCACCTGGGGGCGTCATGCGCGTCCGCTCCAAGCGGTCGGCCGCGCGGCGACTGCGTAGTTGATCATGGAGTGCATCATTGATCGATTCCTCTTCGTTGAAACGGTTCGCGACTGGAAAACTCGGACTGGAGGAGTAAGACGCCCTCGACGGCGAGACCTTCCCGGCGCTTCCCGGCCCCCACCTGCGGCGCGGCTCGCATGACATGGTGCCTGGCCTCCGCGAAGCCCGCCCCGGAGAGCGACGCGTCGGAACCCCGCCTCCGACAGTTCGAAGCGTTGGGCAGCCGCCTCGGGGCTGAAGACCAGCTTCGATCGCTTGTGATGCATATTCAAATCTGTCCGGCGGGATCGGGTCGGCTCGCGGCGGGGCACCCGGCCTTCCGGTTTCTGTCAGGCCGAGTCGGCACCCGGCGCCGGCCCGCCGAACATTGGGCCGAGCTTGGCGGCGAGCATGAAGTCGCCCTCGAGCTGAATCCGGCCAGACATGACAAGGTCGACTGGCTTTAGTTCGCCGGCGCTAATCCGAATGAAGTCCGCCAGGCCGACCTTTAGGGTGAGCGCCGAGTCGCCGAGCCTGCCCGCGATGGGGATCGCCTCGGTTGGCGTTATCTGAACCGTCCAGACGCGCTCGATGGAGTCCTCTCCTCGGAGTTCGTAGGTTACGTAACCGACGAAGCCCTCGGCCGCGGCCGGGACGAACTTCTTAGCCATGGCCTTGAAAATCGCCCGCAGACCCCGGGGGCGGCCGATCGTTCGTTCCAAAAGGCGGTCGCTGGCTCGTGCTGTGGTTGCCGCGACCGCGCGAGCGGTGAGCCGCTTGAGGTCAACTTTGGTCGTGGTCTCAGGCATCAGTTCCTCTGTGGTAGTGAGCACTAGACCGAAGTTGCGGCTGCGCAACTTCGGACTAGACTAGACAGGCTTGCGGTCACGACAGCGCGACGGAGTGTGCGGCCCGCGCGAGCGGATCTCGACTCTGACCTCGCTCTTTGGCTCGTTGGAGTAGTTGGGTGAGAAGACGTCCGTGTCGGTCTTGGTCACGGTCGGATTGGAGAGAAGCGATTCCGTCCTCCACCGTGGTGGTGGGTCGCCGGAACCCTGCTGTGGCCAACAAACGGTTGCTGCCCATCACGGGTGCTGTGGTGGCTTCGGCGTCGAGCAGCCCGCCGGTGGTCACGTGATGCGTCTCGTCCATCCCTCGCCCTCTCTCACTGTAACAGTTCAGCGGCATGATCTCGTCGCGCCGTCGGAGCCGAGCGGCAGATCGCCCTGTTTGCGAATAAGGCTCGGCGGCACTGAGGACCGCAGTCGAGAGGCCATCGGCGACCTCCAGCGCGCCGACTTCAGCGGGCGCCACAACCGTGGGATCATTCACCCCGACCGTTATTTTGGCTGACGTCGGGAGCGCTCCGGGCGCGATTCGTGTCGCCCGGCACGATCAGCTCGGGCGCGACCAGCGGAACGCCACCGCGCTCGAGGGTCAGGTAGGCGGGGTGGTTACCGAAGCTCGGGTCAAGCTCACCTGACGCGAAGGTCCTCTGCCTGCCTGCCGGCCCCGCCCGCGACGGTGATGATCGCGGTCAACAGCGCGTTCTTGGCGTCCGGCAGATTCGGGCTGGACACGTCGACGAGCGTCTCGATCGACACGCCCTGATCGACCTCCGTGTAGATCGACACGTTCGGCGTCGTCCTGGTGACCGAGAAGGTCGTCTCGGGCTCCGCCTCGAGTGCGCTGAGGGAGCTCGCGGCAGCAGGCAGCAGCGCTGTGCGGAGCGAAGCGGCACACCGGTGTGGCGCGCCGCCGCGACAGCGGCACGGCATCCTCGGCGTGTGGGCGGCTCTGGCCGGCTTAGGCCAGGATCTCGACGTACCCGTCCGTTCCATGCACGCGGATCCGCTGCCCATCGCGGATCAGCCGGGTGGCGTGCTCCACCCCCACGACGGTCGGCAAGCCGTACTCACGTGCGATCACCGCGCCATGGGTCATCAGGCCGCCTACCTCCGTCACCAGGCCCTTGATCGCGACGAACAGGGGCGCCCAGCTGGGGTCGGTGTAGGCGGTGACCAGGATGTCGCCCGCTTGGAGATCGGCCTGCGCGATGTCCACGATGACGCGGGCGCGCCCCTCGATCGTCCCGGCGGAAACCGGCAAGCCGACCAGCACGCCGGCCGGCAAATTGTCGCGTCGGTACGCCCCCGCGATGACCTCGCCATCCGACGTGAGCACCCGGGGCGGCGTGAGCGCTTGGTATGACCTAAACGCGTCCTTGCGCTGACGGATGAGCTGGTCGTCCACCTGGTTCGTGCGCACGACGTCGTGGAGCTCCCGAAGAGTGAGGTAGAAGATGTCCTCCTTCTCACGCAGCACGTGGGCCTGCACGAGGCGCTCGGCTTCTTGCAGCAACGCTTGCTTGTAAACGAAGTAGCGGCTGACCATTCCGTACTTCGGATACTCCCGGTACCCGATGAAGGTCCGGACCCGGTCGATCATCCGCTTGGCCTCTGCGGCGTGCCGCTCCCCGTCCGGCAACGCACGCAAGCGGGCCAGCAGCTCCTGCTCCTTCTTCCAGGCCTCCTGTCGGCCTTGCTCGAAGCGCCGCTTGGCGGCTCCGGGCTCGAAGTTCTTGATGTTGCCGAGGATTATGGGTACCAGCGTGGTAGGGCGTTCGCTCCAACGTGGCTTCGTGATGTCGATCTCGCCGACGCAGCGCATGCCGTACTTGTCGAGGTAGGCCCGGAT
>Ga0181518_10003366_pt1 | contig 14824 bp, 15 predicted proteins | sample PEATcosm2014_Bin_28_FD_119751 | JGI IMG/M metagenome (GOLD analysis project Ga0181518, IMG submission 119751) | Peatland microbial communities from MTU Mesocosm Facility, Houghton, MI, USA - PEATcosm2014_Bin01_60_metaG | ecosystem: Environmental > Terrestrial > Soil > Wetlands > Peat | place... | reverse complement strand
GCTCCAGTTTCTGGTCGAAGCCATGATGGTCAGTCTTTCCGGCGGCCTGGTCGGCATCCTGGCCGGGGTGGCGATTCCGTTGAGCGTCGGCCTCTTCGCCGATATCCGCATCCCGGTCTCGCCCGTCGCCATCGTGGTGGCGTTCGGCGTTTCCTGCGCGGTCGGCCTGGTCTTCGGCATCCTTCCCGCCAACCGCGCCGCCCATCTGAACCCCACCGAAGCGCTGCGCTACGAATAGGTCGGAATACCGTCATTCACGATAAGTGGCAAAGAGCGGCAGCCGGCGGCGTGAATTGTCCCCAGGTTCGCAACCCCTGTTAAGTCATTGAGCCCGAACTGGCTTAGCGCCACTTCGGAGTAGCTGAAAGGGCTGTCGCGAATTCTCTCACGCTATTTGTCAATTTCGCGAAAAGCTGCGTTTTCCACAGAGGCCCCGACGAGGAATCAATAGGTTACGGCGGTCCAGCGCAGCCGTGTGAAATGGCGGCGCTGGACGCGGCGCGGGAGAGTGCCCAAACCGGAAGGTGGAGTAGTTTAATCTTTCAAGACCCTATACTCCGATACGGACAGCCACTAGATATGGCAGCGCGCGCCACTACAACAGGCAGAGCCACTACAATAGACAGTCACTGGAAGTGGCGGCGCACCACTACAACAGGCAAGCCACTACATATGGCAGCCGGCGGTGTGCCCTGTGGGATGATCCCATCCCCCGAAGCCGGTCAGGTACGCTTCCTCTTCTTTGGTGCGGGGCGCACCTGTCGGCCCTTCTCTTCAGCCGCGTCCGCCTGGCGGAGAAGCGCGATAGCCAACCGGCGCGCTCCCTTGGCGGCGCCACGCACGATCTCGACATTCTCAGGCTCTCCGTCGCCAACGCCGATGAAAAAAGCGAGTCGAATGCGAAGGTACTCGGCTGTATCCCGGAAAACCTTGGCAGATTCGCTGTCGCCACGCAGAAACCAGTTGTCCAGGATGTCGGTTATCGACTCATCCAGCATGGGCTTCTGAGCGATCCTTGGAACCAGGGCTGCGAAGCGTGCGAGTTGCTCGGCCCGGCGCTCATTCTTAGTTGCAGGAAACTGGGCGAGCACGCTTTCACTGGTCGCGATGTCCGCCACAACAGCCTCTGCCAACTCTGGGTGCTCTGGGTAGGCCCCCCTGAAATCGGAAACGAGGCGTCCATGGACGGCATCTTTCCACTGACCAGGCGGCGCTATATTGTACAGGCGCGCCAACACCACAGTGCTCGGTTTCGCGCTGCCGGTCTCATACTGGCTGATGGTGTTCCTCTTTACTTTCAGCTCATCCGCGAGGTCCGCCTGGCGCATTCCCAGGGCTTGCCGGACTTCGCGGATCATGACTGAAAGCTCATCCACTCCATCTCTCCGTAAAAAAGTCTACTCGTAGACCTTGACTTCCAGAGTCTATAGACAGACAATAATTGGGAGGTCTATAGGCAGACCTCGAAAAACGCGAGCTTACCACAAGTCCATGGCATTCGATACGAAAAGGACAACGAGGAAAGCGGGAGGCGACCTCGGCCGAGCCATACGGAGCATACGATTGCGCGAGAACCGCGGGCAGGCCGAGTTTGCTCGATTGCAGGGCTGGCCGCAAGCCACCCTCTCGCAATATGAATCAGGAGATGCACGCCCTCGCGCTGAAAGGCTGATCGGACTGCTTCGAGTCGCCGCGACCGAGGACGAGCGAGGCCCGATATTACAGGCGCTGGAAGCGTGCGGGATTCTCGTTTCCGACCTTGCCCAGACGCTAGTAACCGCCGCGCCGGACGCGCTTGTTAATGGGGGGACGCGCTGATGGGCCACCGGCGCATGCGCCTCTCGGCCGCTGCCGAACGCGAGCTAGCGAACTGCTGCGACGAAGGGTTGAGCGCTGGGGAAACTTGGATGCGGCTCAGGCGGTGCGGGGTAGCCCTCGGGGAACGTACTGTCGCCCGATACATCCTGGCGTGGCGCACGAAGCAGGCGCAGCTCCGCGAGGCCGAAGCGGCGGAGCAGCGGCGCCTGCGCGAGATGGAAGCGGTCGGCCGCGGCCTCGCATCAGTTCGCCTCGGCACCGCCGGCGTGGCTGAGATTTTGGAGTCGAGCGCCCCTGGGTTTCGGCAAAAGCAGGCTGATGCTCTTCGCGACCTGGTGGGGCAGTTTCTGGAGCGACCTACGGCCGGGCTTCTTTGCGGGCTGTCGGTTGGGTTGCATTCTTTCCTACTTGGCGCCGCGATGGCGGAGTCTTTGGAGAGGCGGCGGGATGGCTAGATCGGGCCGTTTAACAACCTCCCGACGCCAAGCGAGGCCGCTCTCAGGAGACAGGGGCAGGTTGTCAGACAACCTCCTGAAGCTCCGCGCGGTCCTAGTTTTGGTTTCTGCACCCTGGGGCGCGAAGAAAAAGACGGTAGAGGACCTGAGCCGCGAATTCGAACGTCGGCGGGTGAGATTCTCGGTTCGCGCGGTCTACGACTGGCGGAAACGATACCTGTGTTTCGGGCTCGCCGGCCTCGACCGTCAGCGGCGGAGCGATTTCGGGATTCCGCGGCTGCGTTTCAGCCTTCGCAGGGAGGCCATCAGTTGAGTAGCAACATTCAGCGGATCGGGGCGACGCGGCGAGCGGACGATGGCGGCAGTATCGGCATGCTCCCGATCCCCGATGCGCGTTTCTGGCCTGCCGAGATTCGGGAGTGGTACCGGAACGCGACCGGCGACTGCGGGCCTCTCGACGTTTTCATTTTCAGCTCGGGCCAGGTGGGCTCCATGTATCTTCAGGACGCCATAACAGCGGCCGCTGTTCTGCCGGTGGTGGGCGCCCTGGAATGGCACACCGAGCGCGGATTTCCAGTGTTTATTTTCGAGGCGGGCAGGATCGATGAGATTCGGCATCGGTTGGATAGGTGCGGCTACAGAGTGTGCGTCCTCGATCCAACCGCAAAGCAGAAGCGGCCGAGCAAGCGCAGGAGGGCGCCTGTGGTGAGTATTGCTCTCGCGAGGGGAACACAGAAAGGCAGGAGAACGAAATGAAGCTGAAGAGGCAGAAGGTTTCCCAGGCGGCGACGCTGTCAACCGGCGCCGGCCTTCAAGAAGCAACGCGGACCAGTTCCCTGGAGCCCGACGGCGGCGCGTTCTTAATCGACGTTGCCGCTGCGGATGCGGAGGAGTACTTCGACAAGGGCCACGTCGGCGTGTATGCGCGACTCGAGGAGCGCTGGCCGGCTGATCCGGGAGAACTCAGCGCAGCCAAGCTCCTCCTCGGTGAGGACTTCAATTGTCTGTCGGTTGAGATCGGAGATACCTTACAGCCGGACGGGAAACGCAGTGGACATCTTCTCGGCTTCATCGAGAGGGACGGCCTTCATGCCCTGGCCACGGCGAACCTTTTCCGTAGCCCCATCCGCTCGTTCAGTGTGTTTCTCACCCCTGCGGACAAAGGCAAAGAAACTTCCAGCGATCTCAGGCTGGAGCTTTTCACCGCAGGTGTGGTCGACTGTTTGCCAGAGCTGCGACTCCATATGGCGGAGCACTGTTTTGGAGTCTTGCGAGGATCTCTGCTCTGTAAGTTTCTCCAATGCGTTCGCACTCGCTGCAGTGATCTCAGTGAGGCCGCGCCGGCGCCGGGGGGCGATGGCGGCGCTCGCAAGCACCGCAAGGCGAAAGCGGGCGAACTTGCCGACCACACGGGGAACGCACGCAAGCTCTTTGAAAAGGGGCGCCGTCTCGCGGAAGCAATGTCACATTAAGAGACTTTTTGCCCATGCTCGCATCAGCCAAAGCCCGCGCCTCCGATCCCGTGAAAGTGGAGCTGAGTTATTCGCGCCCGCGGCGGAAACCCGACTCCGCCGTGCAGTCCGTTCAGGACTGGGCGCTCTCGCCGGAAGGGAAGCTGGCGGGAGATTCCGCAGGCTCGCTGGCGCTGGGCATGGCGCCGGCCGGTGCACTGAACGGGAGAGAGGAGGCGCAGGCCGAGGCTGCCGAGTTGTTCCGGACGATCATTGAGCCGATCATCAACCCGGAGCGTTTCGGCGATTTGCACCGTCAGTACCCGCGGCGGCGGGCGCTGATTGAGCACCTGGCCGACGAGCACCAGAAGAGCATGCGAACGATTTACCGGCTGCTCGACTGCTACCAGAAATTCGGAATTACAGGCCTCATTCGCAAGATCCGCGCGGACAGGGGGCACGCGAAGGCGCTGAACACCGCCAGCGTGAATTTCATCATTGCGATGGCCCTTCCGAAGGCAGGCAGCCACGGGGAACTGAGCAGCGCGGACATTTGGCGGCAGCATGAGGAGGAGCGCCGCTGGCGGGAGGCCCACGCATTAAAGCCACTCAGCCAGGCAGACAGAGTCCGGTACGCCGGCTACGTGGATGCGGAGGGGCGTCTGCTGCCATCGGCGCAGCTATCGAGGACAGCAGCCTATTCGACATTCTGGCGGCAGTACAAAAAGATCCCCGAGCTGGTGAAGCTGATGGCGCGCAGCCAGGAGGCTTACCGAAACGCAGAGCTGATCTCATTCCGGGACTACGAGAGCATCCAACCACTCGACTACGTAGTCATGGATCACCGTGTGCTCGACATCTTCTGTCTGGTGCGCGAGGGGCGCGGCTGGAAACTGGCGCGGCCGTGGTTGACTGCTGCCATTGATATGCGCACGCGCAAGTGGCTGGGCTGGTGCATTGTCGAAACGCCATCGAGCGATTCCATCGCCACGGTGCTGAAGCAGGTTTTTATCAAGCACGGGATGCCCAAGTCACTCCAGTGGGACAACGGCAAGGACTTCAGGTGTCGCTGGCTGGAAGGCGGCCGGGAGCACACGCGGAGCGCAGCCGCAATCGACGGGCTGCCGAAGCAATGGACGGGAGTGCTAGAGACCCTCGATATTCGCGTGCACCACGCCATCGTCAGGCGTGCCAGAAGCAAGTTGATTGAACCCGCGTTTGGCAAGGTCGCGGATTTTGATCGGACACTGCCAGAAGCGTGCGGGCACAAGCCTGGCGCGCGTCCCGAGCGGCTTGCCGTGCTGATGAAAGAGCACGAGGCGTGGCTCGCGGGCAAGCGCGATACGACGCCCTTCCGAACAATCGAACAGGTCGCGGCGCTCTACAACCTGGTGCTTGAGGAGTTGAACGAACGCGAATTGCACGGCGAAGGCATGCGCAAGATCACTCCCACGGGCATGGGCTGGTGGTGTCCTAACGAGGCCTGGGAGATGCTCATCCCGCGTGTCGAGCGGCGCAGCATTCCCGAAGACGTTTTGCAACTGTGCTTCGCGAAGCGCCGCGAACTGACCGTAAGCAACGGAGAGGTGTGCGTCACCTTCGCCGGGCGCCAGTATCACTACAGGCTGTCGGGAAATCGCATGGCGCTGCTGGGATTCAACGGCCGGAAAGTGGAACTGGCGTACGATCCGTTGGACCTGGAGAACGCTGCCGTCTATCACGAGGATCGATTCATCGGCCTGGCCGATTGCGTGGCTTTGCGCCACATGGGCGAAGAGGATTTTGTCCAAGATGAACGCGGCAGGCGCGCGGCTCGCAGGGAAACGAAGCGACTTATCGAGACCATTCGCGGGATGATTCCCGTGACCGATCCCGAGACACGCTTACGCCGGCGCGCGGCCGTGACCCCGGCGCGGATCGAGCCGGGGCGCGTGGAAGTGCCGGCGCAGTTGCCGGCGCCGATCGCCGAGGCTGCCGCGGCGCGAGCGGCCGACGCGGAGTTTTCCTTTGCGGCGGCTGAGCCGACGATTCAGGCTGTTGAGCGGCCGCCCAGCGTGGACGCGGACGAGGAGTTCAATTTCTTTTCGGATCAGGTTCACTGACGATGACAAGACAATTGAGCAACGAGGAAGTGAGCGCGGCCCGCAAAGAAGTGCGGGCGTGGATGAAGGATCGGCCGGACATTACGGCCGCGCACATAGGCCAACTAACCACGCTCTCGGATAGCACGGTCCGCGCGTGGATCGCGGGTGGCTTTCCAGGCGGCAAAGAGGTAGTCGGGCAGATTCTCTCCGTGGTGAGGAAGGCGAAGGCCGGCGAGGTTTTAATGCCGGGAGGCCGCGAATCGGCGACGCTGCTGGTGGATGAAGGAAAGCGCGCTCGGAAGGTTCCTCGCGTTGGAAAGTTCTATGAGACACAACTCGCCCGGCGCGTCGGCGAGGTGCTGGACTACTGCGCGGAGCACTCCGCCATTGGCGTGGTCACCGCCGATTTTGGATACGGGAAAACTGAAGCCTTGCGGGAGTGGAGGCGGCGCCGCGGTGCGGCGGTCGAATGCGCGGTGCTGGAATTCTCCGAGTTCAGCGCGTGCGACAAGGTGGAGTTCGTGCGGGAGCTGTGCCGGATGTTTGACCTTCCGGTGGTCCAGGGCAGCCAGAGCGGCGGCCGGATGTTTAACGCTCTGTGCGAGCACCTCAAAGAGCATCCTGCCTTGCTCGTTTTCGACCAGTGCGAAACCTTCCGGCCGAGGGTGGCGCAAGTCATCCGGCAGATTTGGGATCGAACTCAAGAGGCGGGCGTCGGCGTGACCATGCTCGCCGCGCCAATTTTGCTCGCGCGGCTCATGAATGCAAAGATGCTGGATCTGGGCGCTCTGAGTTCGCGCGTCGGAATCTGGGCTCCCTTGAGCGGGCTGACGCGGTCCGAGATGGCCGGTATCGTCAAGGCGGAAGGCTTCGCAGACGTGGACGAAGGCGCCTTCGATCTGTGGTTCAAGGCCACGGCGGGATCGATGAGAAGACTTATGCGGAGCATCGATCTGCTGAAGGCGAAACACCAAGGCAAGCGGATCGGCGAGAAGACGATTGCAGGCGTCGGCGGAATGCTGTGGGGGATGAATTTGGGGAGGGCGGCATAGTGCGGATTATCCACGCCGCTGCGGGGCAAGAGTTTAACGACATGACAGCACAAAGTGCAGCGCTCGATCCAAAGGGGTATACCTTCCCCCGCTCCCGTCGAGCGCTGCACGCGCCGGGAGAGCGGCTGCGATCAGAGAGGCAAGTGCGAAACGGAGAGGCGGTGAGGCGGTGACGATCGAACAGGTAAGAGCGGACCTCCGAAGCGTTGTGGCGGAGTTTTTCGCGGAGGTTGAGAAGCGGATGGATCAAGGCGAAAGCTTCCAACTGGCGGTGATGAATGTTGCAAAAGGGCGCCCGGACCTACTGGATAAAGAGAACTCGCTGCGCGACCACCTGAAAGCTCTGGGCCGCGCGGAGCAGAGCATTTCGGCGCAGGACCTTCAAGCATGGTGTGGGGGGCGATCCGGCGCGTTTTCATGTGCGGCAGTGACCAGGCTGGCAAGCGCGGCAAAGCGTCTGCCAATTGCGCAGCTCGGAGTTCGGTACAAGGGAAAACAGAAAATCGAGATCACACGGGCGATGCTGGCCGAAGTGGTGGCGAATTTTCGGAAGCGCGACACGGGCGAAGTGCCAATCGACTACGATCACTCGATTGAGACGGCCGCGGGATCGGGCGATGCAGTGCCGGCCGCGGGATGGATCAAGGCGATGGACGACGCGCCGGATGGGGAAGGGATTTTGTGGGGCACGGTGGAGTGGACACCAAAGGCTGCGGCGATGATTCGGACGGGCGAGTACAAGTACATCTCGCCTGTGATCGATCCCACTGTGCGCGATAACAGAACGGGCAAGCCACAGGGCTGGACGCTTACGAGCGCCGCGCTGACAAACACGCCGGTCTTGCAGGGGATGCCGGCGCTGGTGTTGAGCGATGCCGGCCGGGTGCGCGGAACTGGACAGGAGGAGGGGCGAGTGAGCAGCAACGAATGGGACGCAGTGAGCGTGGAAGTCAACGAGCGCGTGAAACAGACGATGGCAGCCAAGGGGCTGGGCTACGGTCCCGCGATGCAAGCGCTGATGTTGGCTGATCGCGACCTTTGGCGCCGTTACAACGAGGCCAGGATCCGCCATCTTAGTAATCCCGATTGCGCGCGGCTTCAGCAGCAGTCAGCCGAGGTGTCTTTGGAGATGCACCCATTGGTGCAAGCGAAGCTGGCGGCCAGCGAGGGCAGAATGGATTACGCCACGGCGTTGAAAGCGGTGCTCAGTGAGCGCCCGGACCTCGAGCGGCGCTATAAAGCCACGCTTCGATAGGCGCGGGCGTGTCATGGGCTTCATGGACAAACTACGGAACATGGCGGCGCACCACACTGGTGTCGTTGATAGCGCGCCGTCGCGGGGAGAAAGGGAGCGTATGGAAGAAAACTTGGCCGAAGTTCAGGCGGTGCGGGACTGCATCGCGGGTGTGGTCAAAGCTCGCGAAGCTCACGCCTTAGTGGCGGAGCGGATGGATGTATCGGTTCGCGAACTGAACGAACTGACCGGGGAGCGGGCGTCCGTGCAGGCTCGGCTCACGGCTCGCGAGAAAGAAATCGCGCTGGCCGGCGGGGAGCTGCCGGATGAACCGTTTCCAGAAGACGCTGAAATAGCCCGTTTGAATCGGCACGTTCGAATCAGGCAAGAGCAGGTTCGCATTTGCGAAGGCAAAGTGCGAGAGAGCCAAGAGGGCCTCGATGCTCAAATCCTCCAACTGGAGGCATCGTGGAGCGCGTTGGGCGCCGCGACCAGCGAGCGATTGCTCAAACGCTTCCGGGGTGCGGCCGCAGAACTGCAGGACGCTTGGATCGAGTACGTGGCGTTGTCGCACCACTTCAGCACGAAGTGGAACCCCGCGGCTTGGAAGTTCCCTAGCCCAAAACTCGCCATTGCTGATCCCATGAGCGCAGAGTTAATTGTGAATCCGATCCACGCCCAGGTCGCGACCCGATGGCCGGCCAGCGCACACTCAATTTTGGAGGATGTGAACGGACTTCGGGCGGAGATCGACGCGGTTAAGTGATGATGGCGCGAGCATCCACATCTCGGTGGGTATCCTCCGGGCGCTGTGAGAATGCGTTTTCCGGCGTTGAAGGTCGGAGGTTATAAGAGAATCGATGTCTATCATTGTTGCGATCAAAGATGGCGACACAGTATGTCTCGGTACTGACTCGCGGTTCATGAGCCCGGACCTCACCGAGATCCATTCTGACTCTGTGCCGAAAATCTACCCCATCGGATCAGATGGGTTTATAGGGACGGCCGGCTTCAAGATGGCCGCCGAGTTTCAACAAAGAAGAGCGCCTGAGCTCGCGCGAGAATTGGGCACAGCGGACATTGAGGCTATCGGCGAAGCGCTGGCGCGTGAATCGCTGTTTTTTATGCGGGAACTGATTTCCACACTTAGTTCCGCTCTCTCGTTTTCCGCCCCTGGTTCGTGTGAGAATATACGCCGAGCGGTTTCCGGCGAGTCAGTGCTGCATGCCTGCGCGCTAGCGGGTCGTAACTCCCAGAAGGATGCCGGTTATGTGATCTTGGTTTTCCAGGTCGCAGTGGGTCGAATAGTCTGTAAAAAAACCGCGCACTTCGGTCGGGAGAGGCGGATTAACAGTTTCTTCGGAGGACCATCTCTGGAGTACATACAGACACTGGGCCAGAAGGTCAGGGACTTGCCGCCGATTTCAGCAGTCCGCCTTATTTTGCGAGACATCGAGTCTGAGTCCGCGATGAGTGGAGGCCCCGACCAGATTGCGATTGTAAACAGCGAGGGCGCGAGGTGGGTGGACCGCCCGCCCGCGCAAAACGAAGCTCCGCCATCGAGCGGGGCGACGACTTGGCACGCCGAAACCAACATACCTTCCAGCTACTCGGCACTGCCGTCTAGCATTCCTGTTAGCGCGTCCAACCTGCGCTTCTTGCAAGCGGGGACGATCACGGCAAGCATAGAGATCTCAGCAGCGACCTCGATCTCTTGTGAAGGCGCCGTCTCCTGCATTAGCTTTACGTGTTCAGGGCTTGATATCGACGAGAGCGGCAATTTGTCGGCGACATCAGTTGTTGCGAGCGGATCCCTGGGTGGCCACGATGTAACATGCGGCAACTCGCTGACCGTAGACACCAGTTCGGTGACCGTCAACGGGCACGCCGGTGTGACGACAACGTTTCAAGATAAAGCCGGAAACACCCACGACGTGGTCGGCGGAATCATCACCTCATAGGAGAAGAAGTCATGAAACACGCCAGCGTTCTTTTCGCCGCCCTTGCCCTCGCTGCGCTGCCAGCGTTGGGGCAGGTGCAGCCAATCCAGGTAACCTACAGAGTTCTCGACGCTTCAGTTTCGCCCAACATAACCGACAATGTCGGAGTCCTCGTTCTGACTTTACCGGCGTCAACTGACAACGCCACAGCCAAGCTGGAAGTAACCATGTTATACCGGGCCTCCTGCCATTCCCTTGGGTGTGTTTCATCTCAAACACTCTCGGTGACTAGAACGGTAAACAGGACTGGCTCCGCAGAACATTGGTCTTCTGATCCAACGCCAGTTCTCTTCGCGATCCCCGTTACATCCGTGGTTTCCGTGTTTGTCAATGGCTACGGTCGAACCGGGGCGCAGGGGATCTCCACACCATGCGACGGAACCGGCTTGGGCGTATCCTGCCAGGATTCATCTATGGTCCGCCGACCACGTTGCGTGGGTGTCTGCCAGCAGCTCACCCCAGAAGAGGCGGCATACCTTGGCGAATTTGAGGCCGCGATCCGAGACATTGAGGAGCGCCCCGAAGGGGAACTGGGGCGCCCGGCGCGGAACGCGTTTTCCAGCGTTTCAAATGGCGCGGGACTAGCGTCTCGCATGGCGACATTGCTTTCTTCCCAGGGGGGCCGGGAAGGGTTGAGGGTTGCTGTCGAATAGGGGAGCGGGACCAAACAGGAACACACCCCAACCACATCGGGAGGGGGCCGCAAGCACACGCGGCCCCGACTCAGGCGCCCGATCTGCGCCGGCGCTGCAATATCTGACGGGGCGCCTCCACCCTCGCGCGGCTGTGAGCGGTCCGGCGCGCCCCGCACCAGTGGAGCAAGGCGCCGCGGCTGCGCAGTGTAAATCCTGTCATTCAAAAGAAGCAGGCCCGGATGGGCTGTGCCCGTTTTGCAGACCCCCGCGCGTCAACGTGAAGCGCCGGAAGTATGCGCCACTCACACCGGAAGCGGCCGAGGAACTGCGCCAGGCGTACGCAGTCGGCACTTCTCGGGATGTCTCGGCGGCTCTGAATCGAATCTCAGCGCGCACTGGGGTTCCCAAAACTTGGTTAAAGGACGAAGCCGGTAAGAGGGGCTGGCGGAGCCATCGCGACCGACACCCATGGACTTCGAAGGAGCTGGAATATATCCGGGAAATGCTAGGAGTCATCCCGGTCACACAAATTGCGCGAACACTGAAGCGCACCGTCTGCTCGATCCGTTGCCAAGCTGCAAAGCTCAAACTCTCATACCGGCTGCGGGCTGGCTATAACATCTCGGACCTGTGCCAGGTCTTTGGACTGAGCCACACGCGCGTAGAGAACTGGGCTGCGCGCGGCCTCCTGGGAGAAGCTCAAGGACATGGCGGCCACGGTGGGAACCTCCGATTCAGCGAAGCGGATGTTGAGAGATTTGTTCGCGAATACCCGGAGGAGTACGCCCTCGGAAGAGTGGATCCGACGTGGTTTAGGTACGTGGTGTTCGGACACCTGGCCGAGCGCGAAGAACTGAGGGACGTAAAGGAGAAGGTATGTCGATAGATTCCAGTGCGGACCTGCTTTGGCGGATCGGGATGGACACCGACGACGCGGAGGCCAACATGCAGCGCTTCCGCGCGCTGCTGGGCAAGAACCTGGACGATCTGGGCGCCGAGTTTTCGGGCTGGGCGAACAAAGTATTCGGGGATCTCTCGACGGTGGAAGGCGCGATGACGGCGCTGGCGGCGGGGACCGCCGCGGCGGTGGTGGGGATCGCGGGCGCGCTGGTCGAATGCGCGCACGAGTACACGCACTACGTGGAGGAAGTGGAGCGGGGATCGCGCGCGACAGGGATCTCGACGGAGGCGATGAGCGGGCTGCACCTGATGGCGGAGGAAACGGGCGTCAGCTACGACTCGCTGGTACACGGGCTGACGCGGTTCGCATCCACGATCGCGAAAGCGAACGAGGGCGGCGATGCGCAGTTGAAGTTCTTCGCGCACCTAGGAATCACGCAGAAACAGGTGGCCGCCGGCGAGAAAGACATGATCCCGCTGCTGGAACTGGTGATGGACCGGTACAAGCAGATGGGACCCTCGGTGATGGCATCGGCGGAAGCGCGCGCGGCGTTCGGGCGCGGGGGCGCGGAGCTGAACCGCATCCTCATGATGGGCGGCGAGGAGCTGCGGAAGTTCATCGAACAGACCAAGGAGATGGGCACGCAGGTCCACGCGACGGACGTGGAGGCGGTGGAAGGCTTCAACGCGACGCTGCGAGTCACCAAATCGGAATTCACGGCGCTGGCGCTGGAAGTGGGCTCGCACGTTCTGCCGGTGCTGAGCGACTTCGTGACCGGCGCGATCGCGGCGGGCGTGGCGGCGAAGAACATCGGGCATTACCTGCATGGCGGGATCGGCGAGTGGGCTTTCAACTTCAGCCACGACATGGACGCGATTCTGTCGAAGGTGAAGGCGCTGGCGGAGAGCGCGGCCGCGGCGGGGAAAGGGGGAGTGGGATTCGACGAGCCGAAGCTGAAGAAGGCGAAGGAAGATTTCCGCGAAATATCCGAGGCGCTCAGCGAGATCCGGACAAAGATGGCGGATTTGCAGGGGCCGGAAGCGAAGGCGGCGGACGAAGCGCGGCGCCTCGAAGAACGGCTCGTGGCTGCCGAGGAAGCCATGAAGAAGGCCCACGCCGAGGGGACGCTCACGGGCCAGGCGTGGATGACGGCCGTGCAGGAGATGGCGACGGCCGCGAAGCTGCTGCCGGAAGCGATTGCGCAGATGCAACAGAAGGCGCGGGACGCGGTGCTGACGTCGCTGCGGGAGACCGGCGAACAACTGCGCGAGGAGCTGCTGAGGCAGGGGCCGCAGACGCTGGCCATCAAACAAGCCGAGTGGGACGCGGAGCGCGCGGCGGCGCGGGAGAAGCTGGTCGAGAAGGGGAAGGAACTGGGGGCCGACGAGACGGCGAACCTGGAGATGTTCGACCAGATCACGGTAGCGGGGCACCGGAAGATCGCGGACGACGCGCTGCGCGAGCAGATGAAAAGCGACGCGGACTTGCGGGCCATGGCGGCCGAAGCGGCTGGGCGCACGCACGAAGCGGCGGTGCTACGGGTCGAGGCGGAAATCGCCGACATGCGTGCCGCTTACATCAAAAAGGGGGACGTCAACGACCAGGGGCTCGCCGACATCGAATCGATCCGGCGTAACAAGCTAGACAAGATCGACCGCGACGAAAAGGACGCGTACGACGCGGAACTGGCGCGACTGAAGGAGCAGCTCGCGCGGATCAATCACGAACACGAGACGGCGGCACAGCGGATCGAGGAGCAGTACCAGGCCGACGTAGCGAAGTTCTCGGCGGCCGAGGAAAAGAAGACGCTGGCGCTGACGACGAACGTGTGGGAGCGGGTCGTGATTCTGGGGATGTATTCGAGTATCCAGGCGGCGCTGCTACTGAAAGCGCAGCAAGACACTCAGACTCTGCTCAACTCCCAGGGGTGGAAGGGAGTGTTCGGGGGCGCCTTCAAGGACATGATCGAGGGGAACCAGGACCTCTCGAAAAAATGGGCTGAATCCACTAAGCAGTCGCTGATGCTCCTCAAGGTGGCCCTGGAGGCGATGAACGAGGATCTGCAGCGCACATTCAAGCAATTCGCCTCCGGGATGGGCTCGGCTATCGCGAACGCGATGGTATACGAGAAATCGATCGGGAAGGCGATGGAGGCGGCACTAAAGAGCACGCTGGCGTCGTTGGCCGGCCAGGCGTTCGCACAGGCAATTTATTCGCTCGGCCTCGGGTTTCTGGATCTGGCGGAGGGGAATGTGCCCGGAGCGGCGATGGCGTTTGAGGCTGCGGCGATGTTCGGCTCGCTGGGCGCGGCCGCGGGAATGGCGGGGCGTGCCATACCCGGCGGCGGCAGCGGGGGCGCTAGCGGGACTGCTGGCGCCGGGAGTGGGGCGTCTACGGGCGGAGCTGGCGGATCTGGAGGGAATGGGGACACCCCGTTAGGGCAGTACGGGACGGCGGTCGGATCAAGTGGCGGCGGCCGGCATGTGACATTGAACGTGTATGGGCATGTCTTCGGGATGAACGGCGCCCAGGAACTCGCCAATATGATGAATGACGCGGTGCTGAACCAGGGAGTGACGCTGACGGCCACGAATACGACAACAGGGAAGCAGATTCAGAGATGAAGACCCGCCAGGAAGCGGCGGTTTACTTCGTGTTTGTCCTTCGGGCTTGTGGCGACGCCGACAGTGAGCTGCTCAAAATCTGCCCCGAGACTCCGGAAGCGAAGAAGGGAATGCACGCCAGTCTTGCGAAATTGAAGGCCAACTGGGGGACGGATAATCCTCCTCGCACCTGGTCTACAGGAGGGGACACCTTAGAGGACTGACGGGGGATTTTTGGCAAAACAAGCGTGCTGCGCAAGCGGCACGCTTGTTTTGTTTTTGCATGGCCGTTGCCACCAGATGTGACCGCTCCGCTCGGTTGTGCCAAATAGCGTGCAAACCTGTGCCAATTACCGTGCGCGGCTTTACGGAAGGTGGAAGACAGGAGTCAGGGGACAGGAGTCAGAAGTCAGGAGTCAGGAGTCAGAAGAAGACGGGGAATCACGGCGGCGACGGCGCAGGTTCACATTCTGTCTTCTGTCTTCTGACGATTTGCTAGACTCAGACAAGTGAAAAAGACAATCTGGAGATCGATCGTCGAAGTCGGTTTCATAGTCTTCCTGTTCTATTCCAACCTGCTCATGGGCGAAT
>Ga0181518_10003355_pt1 | contig 14853 bp, 10 predicted proteins | sample PEATcosm2014_Bin_28_FD_119751 | JGI IMG/M metagenome (GOLD analysis project Ga0181518, IMG submission 119751) | Peatland microbial communities from MTU Mesocosm Facility, Houghton, MI, USA - PEATcosm2014_Bin01_60_metaG | ecosystem: Environmental > Terrestrial > Soil > Wetlands > Peat | place... | reverse complement strand
TTCTTGGCATTTTAATTGAAGAGGGATTCCTCGCTTCGCTCGGAATGACAGGGAAACGCATTTTTCGGCAACCTGTTAGGTTTTAAGTTATAAGTCGGGAGTTGAACGCTTACGTTCTCAGACCAAAAGCTTTCTTCTGTCTTACTGAAAACTTAAAACTTATTACTGAGAACTCAGGAATTCCCCCGCCTTATTCCCCCGCTCACGGATTAAACCAGAACTTCACCGTGGCAGTAACGTGCGCTTCCACCGCTTTTCCGCCTTGCGTGGCCGGTGCGTACTCATACTGCTTCAAAGCGTCCATGGCGGCCTGCCGCAGCGGCGCGGGTCCCGTCAAAATCTTCATTGCCCCAATCTTCCCGTCCGGCTCCACAATCGCATCCACCCGCACATCCCCGGTAATGTAATTTTCCATGGCCTCCGGCGGATAAATCGGCGCAACGGACTTCAGCAATTTAGGCGGAATAAGTGTTGTGTCCATTGCTGCCGGCTCAGGCGGCGCGGGCTGCGCAGTCGCAGCGGCCGGGGCACTAGCACTCGGTGCGGATTTGCGTCGCGAAGCTGCAACTGTCCCGTTTTCCTTCCCATTGGCACGCGTCGCTTTCAGCGTCGAGGCAGTTGATTTTGCCACCTTGGGCATTACAGGAGCCGCAGCCTTCTCCGGTGCATTGGCCACCTCAGCTTCACCGCCAGGGGAATGCGGAGAATCCGCGCTCACGCTCGTCTTTGCAGTTGAATTCACATTATTCGTTGCAGGAACTGCGCTCGAGGCCACCGAAGGAGCCGCTGGCAGCGCCGCAGCGTGCGCAACTCCGCTCTGTGGCTTGCTCGAGTTTGCGGCGTGCGCATCCTGCGAAACCCCTTTGTGCGACGAATAGCTTCCCAGCCACGGCAGGCGCACCCAATTCAAACGCCACGCCCCACCAAGGAAAATCAACAGCACCAGCGTGCTGATTGCCGCCAGTGGAAATTTTCCGATTCCAACGCGCACCGGCTTGTAAATATCGTAAAGCGACTGCGGCACTCCTACCTTCCCAACATGGCGCGCACCAGAGAAATCCAAATCCGGCTTCGGCAGCAGGCTGTCCAGTGGATCAATCTCCGTCCCATCTTTGGCGCCGCCCTGGTTCGCAGCCGTTGCGTTCGGCAGCGTCATGCGAATCATCGGAGGAGCAGGCGCGCTCGCAGCAGGCTGTGCGGCCACGCCAGGCCCAGCTTCTGGAACTTTCCCGTCCGCTGGCGTTGAAGGCGTTGGTGTGGAAGGCGTCGCAGCAGCATTTCCTGCTTGCGCTGCCGGCCCGGCGCCAGGCACCGAAATGCGCGATACCTCCGCAGCCGCTGCCTCGGCTCTTTTCGCGGCTTCTTCCCGCGCGGCTGCCACTTTTGCCGCTTCGGCCTTGGCTTGCAGCAATGCCTGGATCTGCTCCCTCAGCGCGTCCACTTCGTGCTTCAAATTCTCGACTTCCTTGCCGGGGACCTCAGACTCCGCCGGCGCAACATCCTCTTCCGCCGTCTCCGAGGACTCCACCATCTCCGTGGCTTCTTTGTGTTGCGGCGCGTCGCCCTTGGCAGGCAAATCCACGCCCCAGAAGTTCGGCACCGGCTCCGTGAACTCCAGCTCGACGTAGCACTCCGTCGGCCGGAAACTGCGCTTCCTCACAACTTGGCACACCACTTCGCTGTTGGTTTTCTTTTCCGTGATGAAAAGCAATTGCCCTGTCACCACCGCTGCTGCCAGCCGGATAACCGCGCCATTTTCAAACACCAGGACCGTCGAAGTGTCCTCGGAAAACAGATCGCGCTGCCCCGATGACTGCCCAGGCCTCGCCCCTGTCACATTCACTGCTACTTCCAGCGCCACGGGGGTCGCCCCGCTGGCCAGCGGTTGCAGTTTCGCGACAGTCTCTTCCGACGTAGGGATCGTGTTGACTTCGGAGTCCACTCGAATTGTTCCTTGTGCCAGGGTTACCGTCGGGCGCTCGTCCACAGCTTCACCGGACGCGGCAACACCCATTCGCCGTTGGCCCACGCTCTTTCATTTTTTCAGGGAGTGCAGTCCATGCGCCATAGTACCCGGCGTACTTCGCTGCGAAAGTTGTTCAATCAGTAGCGGCCCGATTTTTTGGCGGACACTGGCCGCAAGGACAGCACAAATTCGTTCGTCTGCTCCCGGCCGGCCGCGCGTCAGTCCGCGCTCTCCACCGGCCACGCCGAATTCTCTTCTCCCAAATTCACTTCCAGGAATCCCTCCGCGGGCAAAACATCAATTGGCAATCCTCCGTGCCACAGCGCCACGCCAATCGGAAACTTGGTCTTGCCTTTCAAATCCATTTGTTCCCTCAGAACCGCAAGTTCCAGTGTGCGCCCAAACGCCACCGTGGCAATTTGCGTTGGACTAAGCAGGCATACCCGCTGCTTTTCCACCGCGAATTCCTTCATTCGCCCCCGCTCCAGGTTCACCACAATCACCACTTCCTCCCCCGCTCCAATCGTGATCCGGAATTCCGGGTCCTCCAATTCCGCCAGCGTGTCCGGGAAGCAGTCCACGCGCACAACAAATCGTTCTTCCTCGAACCCCCAGCGCAATTCCCTCAGATAGAAGGTCCGCCCGTGCATCGCCCCGCCGCGCCGTTCCGGGGAAAACACCCCCGCGCCCAGCCATTCAAAATAGCTCGTATCGCGCCCATCCACTTTGACGTTCAGGAACGTTGACGGCGCAAGCTGGTAAGCCCGTTCCGGCTGGCGCTTGATCGGCTTTGCCAGTTCTTCCGGGGCCACCTGCCCCAGCGCCAGGTAAACGCCCGTCAGATGCTTGCGAAACAGCGCGTCAAACTCGGCATCATTCGCCGTGCTGTGCTCCGGCCCGTACCACCAGCACCAGTCGCTGCCCTCGGCCGCTAACAAAGACTCCTGGGCCTCCGCCAGCGCCGTGTCGCTCACGCTTTCGGCGCGCCCCTTGGAATGCCCCTCCAAGGCCCCGGCATAAGCTTCCCGTGCGTCCCAAAGCAAATCCCAAGCCGTCACGTCTTCCTGGTGCCCAATCCACACGTCAAAGTTGGCATTAATCCACGATGCGGGAAAAATCCCAGTGGTCGTAGGAATTTCGCCGGCCGCGGCAATCGTCTCGGTTGCCGTCAGGGCCCGGAAATCCTTGTCATCGCTGATGAGCCGGTAAAACTCCCGTAGAAATTCCCTGCCATTTCCCGGGTAGTACTCCCAGGCATTCTCCCCATCCAGGAACAAGCTCACCGTCAGCGGATTGGGAATCTTCACCGTCTCCCCGATGTGGCGCAGCCTTCCATGCAGATCCGCAGCCGCGGCTTTGCTGTCCATCCGGCTATAGACAAAGCCCACCAGGTCCGACAAATGGTGGTCGCGAAAAAGCCCGGTTACACCTGCTCCGGCCATCTGCAGTCGCCATGGCTGATAAAGTTTTTCCGCATTCGCCGGTATTCCCGATGAATCCCTGAAAAATCCCACATTTAGTGTGCGCCCAAGTACGCCTTCATCCGTCCCGAACCACTGGAACCCTTCCTCCGCCGCAATCGCCAGCGCCTGGTCCGATACCGAACCCTCCGAGGGCCACAGCCCCACCGGCTTCTTCCCAAACACCCGCTCGTGGTACTCCTTGGCTCGCCGCAACTGTTCCCGCGCATCTTCCGGCCGGCGAAATGCCCGCCGCGGTATGGGCGTGCTGGGATTGGCCACCCGCGCGATGTCCGAATCGCACAACAGCGGCAGGATCGGATGGTAGAAAGGTGTCGTGCTGATCTCAATCTGCCCCCTGGCCGCCACCTCCCGGTAAGCTGGCAGCACCAGCGCCATCAACTCCAACTGTTTGGCTTTCAGCGCCTCTTTGTCTTTTTCGGTGAAGTCCTTACCGCGGTCCGCCAGCCGGCTCACCACCGGGTCCTTCTTGAACCACTCCTCTTCCATCCACGCCAGTTGCGACAGCACCTGCAAATCCCGCCAGTCGCGCGCCGTGAACGTAATCAGCGCCTGCGCTCCTCCCGCCGGGCGCGACCATTCAAACAACTCCACGAACCGCGGCCAGCGAGACATCAGCCGCTCGTGATTCACCTGAAACGCGCGTCCCAACATTTCGCTTTTGTCGTCCCGCGTCAGGTTTTCCGTCTTCTTGAACGCCAGCGCGAACCACGGTTCATTAAACGTTCCGCTGGCATACTCCTCCAGTTGCATGCATAGCGACGGCACCATGTTGAACGTCGCATGGAACCCAGGAAACTCCTCAAACAGCTTGACCATCCCGTAGTAATCCTTCGTCGCATGCAAGCGCGTCCACGGCAGCACATACATTCCCGTCTCCGGATCCCGATATTGCGGCTGGTGCATGTGCCATAGCACCGCCAAGTTCACTCGATTCATCCCTGGTTTCTCTCCCTAATCCCGCGCCTGCCTCGCCTCCATGTTACACTCAGCCTTCGCGTCATGCGCATCCTTGACCGCTACATTGTTCGCGAAGTCATACGTCACGCGCTTCTCGGGCTATTGATATTCACCTTTGTTCTATTCGTCCCGAAGCTCGTCCGCCTCATGGAGTTGTTCGTTCGCCACTCCGGTTCCGGCTCTCAGATCGCCTTACTCTTCCTCTGCATCGTTCCCAACATCCTCGTCTTCACCATCCCCATGGCCGTGCTCATCGGCGTGCTCCTGGGACTCGGCCGCATGTCCATGGACAGTGAAATCATCGCCCTCACCGCTCTGGGCATCAGCCGTAAACGCATCCTTTGGCCGGTCGGCGTTCTGGCAGTGCTCGGTGCGGTGCTCACCTTGCTGATGACATTGTGGTTGGCTCCCTTGGCCCTGCGCACTTTCCGCACCATCGAGGCCGATCTCATCACCTCGCAGATTTCGTTTCAGGTGCAGCCACGCGTCTTCGACGAGCGCTTCCCCCAGATGGTCCTCTACGTCAACGATGTCTCCCCCAGCGGCACTCGGTGGAACGGCGTTTTCCTGGCTGAAACAGGCGGGGAGAGTGGTTCGCGCATCACCCTCGCGGAAAGTGCGATTGTAATTGCGGAGCCCAAGCAGGGCAAGCTGGAGTTGCACCTCAACGACGGCTCCACTCACGAATTCTCTCGCCAGGAAGCCGACCACTACGGTGTCACCGCCTTCGGCCGCAGCGATTGGCCCATCGAGGTCAGCGGCATCGCTCCAGCAAAAGAGCAGGAGCCTGGCAACCCCGAGCGGTCTGTACGCGAGCTTTGGCACGACCATGGCAAGGGCTGGCGTGATGCCCGCGTGGAATTGCACCAACGCTTCGCCTTTCCCGTCGCTTGCTTTGTGTTTGCCCTGGTCGCAGTCCCTCTCGGCGCGCAACCGCGTCGCGGTGGGCGCGCGGCAGGCACCCTGCTCGCTGTTATGGTCATCGCTTCTTATTACCTGCTCTTCATTGTGGGCGCGGGCCTGGCCCGGCAGGGCGCCGTTCCTCCCTCCGCGGGCATGTGGGTCGCCAACGTCGTCCTCGCGCTCGTCGGCCTGGCCCTGCTGCCGCGCATGGAGCGCTACCACAGCAGCGAATCCTCGCGCCTGATTCCCGGCGCGCGCTTCAAAAAGTTTTTGCGTCTGCTGCGCCGTCGAAAGACCAAGGTGAAGGCCGCGGTCGCTCGCGCGGAAAATGGCGCCGCCCGGACCGATTCCGCCCTGCCCTCTTCTTCCAGCATTCCTCGTATCGTTGATATCTACGTGCTCCGCCGGTTTTTCTACTACTTCGCCCTCATCATGGGCGCCTTCATCCTGCTCTTCGAGACCTTCACCTTCTTCGAGTTGCTCGACGATATCGCCCGCCACCACGTTCCTTTTGTAATTGTTGTCGATTACTTCCGCTATTTGATCCCTTATCTGCTCTACCAGCTCTCGCCTCTCGGCGCGCTCGTGGCCGTTCTAGTCACTCTGGGTGTCCTCAGCAAAAACAACGAAATTGTCGCCTTCAAAGCCAGCGGCATCAGCATCTACCGGATCGCTTTGCCTCTTCTCCTCTCCGGCGTGTTGTTGGCCGCCGCCCTGCTCATCCTCGACGACACCTATCTTCCCTACGCCAACCAGCGTCAGGACGCCCTGCGCAACCAGATCAAAGGCAAGCCCGCGCAAACCTACACCCGCCCGCAGCGCTGGATCTTTGGCGAAAACAGCAAAGTCTACAACTACGATCTCTTCGACCCCACGCAAAAGCTCTTTGGCGGCCTCAGCGTCATCGAACTCGACCCCGCCACCTTCCAGATGCAACGTCGCGTCTTCGCAACTCGCGCTCGCTGGCTGGACACGGAGAAAACTTGGATCCTGGAATCAGGCTGGGTGCGCGATTTCGCTGGCGGCGCCGTCGTCAAGTACGAACCCTTCAAAGTCACCACGCTCGCCGAACTCGTCGAGCCGCCCTCGTACTTCAATCGCGAAGTCATCCAGGCCTTTCAGATGAGCTGGCGCGATCTACGTCACTATATAGATAGCCTGCACCGCGCCGGGTTCGACGTCTCCAACCTCACCGTGCAATGGCACAAAAAGCTCGCCTATCCCCTGATCGCTCCCATCAGCATGATGCTGGCGATTCCCTTCGCCCTGTTAGTTGGCAGCCGCGGCGCCATCGGTGGCATCGCCCTCGGTATCGGGATTGGCATCGCCTATTGGGCCGTCTCCGCGCTCATGGAAGCCATGGGCGGCATCGGCCAGCTCCCGCCGCTGCTTTCCGCCTGGTCGCCCGACCTGATCTTCTTTTTCTTCGCCTTATATTTCTTCTTCAAAATGCCCACGTGATGGAGTTTTCCGTAAAGCCCGGATTCAAAGCGAAAAGAGAATCGCCTCACCCGGTGCCCAGTATCTTGTGCTGGCATTTCGCTTTCGTGCCAGTGGCTCTGGCCCAATCCCGCCGCAACCTGCTAAAGTAATTCTCTGCTCCAAGGAGACCTCCCATGACCACCGAAGCGAACAATCGCATGCAGCGCCCACTCGACATTGTCGACAACCAAATCTCCGAACTGCTTCGTGAAGAAGCCGTCCGCCAGACCACCGGTCTCGAACTCATCCCCTCCGAAAATCTTGTTTCCGAAGCCGTCCTCGACGCCATGGGCTCCATCTTCACCAACAAATACGCCGAAGGCTATCCGGGCCGGCGCTACTACGGCGGTTGCGAATTCGCCGATAAAGTCGAACAACTCGCCATCGATCGCGCCAAGGAACTCTTCCATGCCGATCACGCCAACGTCCAGGCGCACTCCGGCACTTCCGCAAACGTTGCCGTCTACATGTCTACGCTGCACCCCGGCGATACCGTCCTGGGCATGGCCTTGGCGCACGGCGGGCACCTGACGCATGGCCACCCGCTGAATTTTTCTGGCCGTATGTACAAATTCGTCGAGTACCACGTCCGCCGCGACACGGAACAAATCGATTACGACGAAATCGAAAAGCTGGCGCACGAACACAAGCCCAAAATGATCGTGGCGGGGGCCAGCGCGTACTCCCGCATCATTGATTTCGAGCGCATGGCAAAAGTCGCCAAAGCCGTGGACGCGCTCTTCTTTGTGGATATGGCGCACATCGCGGGCCTGGTTGCCGCGGGCGTGCATCCCAGCCCGGTGCCTTACGCCGACATCGTCTCCACCACCACGCACAAAACGCTGCGCGGCCCACGCGGCGGCCTCGTGTTGTGCAAGTCTGGCTTCGCCAAGGAACTCGACAAGCTCACCTTCCCTGGCACGCAAGGCGGTCCGCTGGTTCACACGATTGCCGCCAAGGCCGTCTGCTTAAAAGAAGCCATGGAGCCCGGCTTCCAGCAATATCAGCGACAAGTCGCCGCCAACGCCAAAGCCATGGCCAACTCCGTCGCCAAGCAAGGCTTCCGTATCGTCACAGGCGGCACCGACAATCACCTCTTCCTCATTGAAGTCCATCCGCGCGGCATTACCGGAAGCGACGCGGAAAAAGCCCTCGACCGCGCAGGCATCACCGTCAACAAAAACTCCATTCCGTTCGATCCCCTCCCCCCGATGAAGGCAGGCGGTATTCGCCTCGGCAGCCCTTCCGTCACCTCGCGTGGCATGAAGGAACCCGAAATGGAGTTGATCGGCACATGGGTCGCGGAAATCCTCAGCCACATCGGCGACGCGACGGTAGAACAAAAAGTCCGCAAACAAGTAGCCGACCTGGCCGCGAAGTTTCCGATTTACGAGTCCCGCGTAATAGGCGCCACTGCCCAAGCCCGCGCGTAATCCGTTATGGAGTGCGGCGGCTAGCCGCCGCTTTGACAATTTCAACCCTACCCACCGACCGTCGGGTGCCCCAGGTTCGATTTTCTACCTGGGTCTTGGGTTTCTCTTGGATCTCTCTTAGGTCTCTCGCGCGTTTCTCTTGGGTCTCTCTTGTATTTTCCCCGTCACGCCACCAACCAATGAACTTGAGGGTGCCCCACCCTTCGCCCGCCTATGGCGGGAAGGGTGGGCTCTGACGCCCCAACGCCCCACTCTTCCTCCTCTTCACTCCTGGGTTCCCCCTTTGTAGCGCAGGGCGACTCCGAGAGCCCTGCGGCTTTTCTCCCGGGTTTCTCTTGCCTTTGTAGCGGCCGCTCGCCGCGGCGAGCGGCCGCCTTTCACCGTCCCCACGTTCACGTTTCTTGTGAGAATCCCCCACCCGCAGTAAACTTCTCTCCACAAAGGAAACGCCAGCCCATCGCCACTGCGCATCTTCATGAACCCAAACAAACCCGCTCTTCCCGACATCGTCTACGCCACCTCCAACTTTGAGAAATGGGCCGCGCGTCACGTCCGCCTCATCCGCTCTGACGTCGCTCTCAAGCACCGCAACATGGCTCTCGCCGCTTTTCCTTTCCTCCGCGCCACTTTCTACCGTTGGGCGGAGTTGTGGCCCGTCGTCTGCCCCGAACTCGCCCGCGCTCCCCAGGTTCTCGCCGTCGGCGATCTGCACGTCGAAAATTTCGGCACCTGGCGCGACCTTGAGGGCCGCCTCATCTGGGGCGTCAACGATTTCGATGAAGCCTGGCCTGCAGCCTATACCGTGGACCTCGTTCGCCTGCTCGCCAGCGCCTATCTGGCCATCAATGAGGAGCACCTCTCCCTCACCCGCAAGGAAGCTACACGCGCCATCGAGCAGGGCTATCGCGATTCCATTGCCAAGGGCGGCAGGCCTTTCATTCTCGCCGAACACCATCGTTGGCTGCGTTTGTTGGCGCTCAACAAGCTTCGCGATCCCGTCCGGTTCTGGGAAAAAATGTGCGCTTGTCCTCGCTACAAGGGCACCCTCCCCACGGGTGTCATAAAACTCCTGAAGTCCACGCTCCCTTATCGCGAAGAACCCTACGAACTAAAGAGCCGCATCGCCGGTCTGGGCAGCCTCGGCCATCCCCGCGTCCTTGCTCTGGCCTGCTGGCAGGGTGCCTACATTGCCCGTGAAGCCAAGCAACTCACTCCTTCCGCGTGGATCTGGTCGCTCCATTTGGACACCGCGGAAATCCTTTCCCGTAAACTTGTGGATTGTGCCGTGCGCATCCGCGATCCCCACGTCCATTTCACGGAGCACTGGATCGTGCGCCGCTTGGCCCCCGATTGCTGCCACATCGAAATCAATACCTTGCCCGCCGAACGCGATGAAAAAAGACTCCTCTATTGCATGGGCTGGGAAACCGCCAACATTCACCTCGGCTCGCCAAAGGCCATTCCAGCGGTCAAGCATGATCTGGCCCGCCGCAAGGACCGCTGGCTCCACAAAGCTGCGAAATCCATGCTCAAGGCCACGCTTTCCGACTGGAAAGTTTGGCGCCGCAATTGGGAAAGTCACCCCGCGGAAACCTGACCCTCTCCGCGCCCGTTCGACGGGGATTTCTTTTTTCTTGGAACTTTCAGCCCCTGCACCACGACTGTCCCACGGGTCAGTAGATTCCGCCTCCATTCCACCGTAGCGTAGCGAAGGACCGGTGGATGCCAACTCCAGAGGCAAACTCGCGAATTTCCTCCAGCCCGGCGGCTCGGGCCGCTCTCTTGCTCTGCCTCGAAGCTGGCTGCGATGTTTGCGCGCGCGCTGAGCACGATTTCCTGCGGCGCATGCTTCGCGGCCTTTCCGGAGTGGCAGCTTCCCGGGGGATCCTTGAATCCTGACGAGGTGGTACGATGATGGACACCGAAGCTTTCCGCGAATTCAAGACCGGCCTCACGCTTCTTCGCGATAACTACTCCGCAAAGGCCCTGGAACATATCCAGCGCGCCGCAGAACTCGAAAAAAACAATCCTTACTACATGTCCTATCTGGGCGTGGCACTGGCCCGCACCGAACGCCGCTGGGCCGATGCCGAGCGCATGTGCGACACCGCCGTGCGCTTGAAACGCAACCAGGCGCAGTTGTACCTCAATCTCGCCGAAGTCTACATGGCTGCTGGCCGCAGGGAAGATGCGCGCGAAGCGCTCGAAGCCGGCATGAAATTTGCCCGCCGCGACATTCGTCTCAACATCGCCATGGCTAAGCTCACCCCGCGCCGCTCGCCGGTTTTTACGTTCCTCGAACGCAAGCATCCCTTGAACCGGCACTTTGGAATGCTGCGCCACAAGACCCTCGAAGCCATGGGCCGGGACTGACTGTCCCGTTACACGATCTTCCCTAACCCCCAAACGCAGGAAGGGCGGGTGGTCCAAAGCCATCCGCCTTTCCTGTTTTTTGCGGCCATTTGTGCAGTCATTTCCAACTGTTTGAAGCCCGCTCTAAACACCGATAGTGAACTCACCCCATCCCCCACGTGCGCTTCGCCGCGCAGGAAAAGCAGCCGATGGGAGTACTAAAAGCAAGATGTCCGGTTAGCCAACTTCTTAGGACTTAATCCCCGCGTCCGATCCGTCATGATCGAAGGGGTCGCCACCCGCGTCCGCGCCCCCGACTTGCTTAAGCTTCTCCGCTCTTATCCGACTCCTGCCATTTCTGCCGACGACATACCCTCCAATGCACAGCGCCAGCGCATCATTTTTCCATCGTTGGCGGACTTCGGCCGCGCCATCTGGAATTCCTTTACCAAGCTTTAATATCCTGACTGAATTCGTATCTAATTCTGCTAGGGCGTGGGCCGCACGGGCTGGAGTTGATTCCAGTTTCCCGAAAGTTGTCCGTTCGGGTTGAAGTTCGGATCATCACTCATGATGTATTCGTTTGATCCGTTCAACCAGGCGTGATCATAAAGGTTGCTCAATTCCATCGTATTTCCAGTCGTGGGATCCCGGAAGGTCTGCACACCACGTATGTTTTGGTCAAATCCGAAGGCACTGTTTTGCGCACCCCGCTCTGCGTTGGCGGTGACGCCCATGATGGTGTCGGCGACATGCTTTTGAAAAGCGGCCACCATTGCGTCCATCGTGGCTTCCTTTTGAGCCTCAGCCTGGTAGAGTTTGGCAATAACTCCGTTCGAGTAAGCCTGCCATTTCGGCTCCGGTCGAACGGAACTGATCATCACTTTGAAGAGCTTTTCGTTGGCTTCGAGCTGCCCTTTCGGCGCCCGCAATGCCATCACATCGATCGCGTGGCAATCGTAAAATGCACCCCGGCCCTCGCGAAAAATACGCGTCACGACGACCAGCGACACCCAATCCTGCAATGTCTTGCCATCTTTTTGAAATTCGACGCGCGCCCGAATGGCATCGGTTCGAGTGCTGCCGCTGTTGCCCGCATCATCCGGCGGCAATCCCAATTGCTTGCGTGCCATCTGGTTCAGCTCGGGAAACGGCTCAACCGAAACAACCGTACTGCCGCCAGGGAACGCGCTGAACACGTTTTGGCGAAAATAGTCTTCCGCTTTCATGGGTTTCTTCACCGGGCAGGGCTTGCCTTGAAGGCCGAGTGCGCGTCGATTGGGATCTGTCAACTTGCGCAACTCTGCTGGATCGTCCGTATATTGCCAGCTGTCGTTTGGGGCACCTTGAAAAGCGACAGACCCGTCCCCACTCGTGGCCTCCCACGACACCGCATAAAGATCTGAAAAACATCCCTCGGTAGTATTGCCGGCTACGCTACCCTTGAAGTCCCACGCGGAAGGAATCAACATATCCATCGCCGGAAGGTCGACTTTGCCCCCCAAAGTTGGATCTACAACATGGGCGATGACTTGGGCTTGCTTCATGCGCAGGTAGGCGCCGGGGGCAGTACCGCGCGCAACCACTTTCGGCGCGGCATCGGCACCGTTGGACGACTTTCCGGCGGGAGTGACAGCGGTGGGGGCTTCGGAACCGGGCGATGCACTCGAACTGCTGGGCGCTGAACCATTGCTCGGGTTCGCAGTCAGCCCTGCGGCTTGTTTGCACCGATCAGACAGCGAGTCCTTGTGTTCCTTGAGGCAGGCCACGATTCGGCCCCCACCGGGTTGCACTCCCGCGCACAGCTTCTGTGCATCCTCGGCGCAGGCGGCGCGAATCGCCGCAAGTGACTGCTGATCACCCGCCTGGGCAGATTGCGCCGCTCTTGCAAGGGAAACGGAGAAAACAGTTAGCGACAGTAGCAGGCAAGACGCATTGGCGATTCGTCTCACTTTCATTTCGACCTCTCTTGATTGAAGTGCTTGTGAAAATTGGGGGACGCAGGGTTGAAAGCATAGCATGACCAATTCAGTTGTTCAGAGTGAATTGTCGGCCAACCGGAAGTAGTCCTGAAGGTGACAAATTAAGAGGTCAGTCCTGGTAAACGCTGCCCTTACTAGACATGTCACTTGTAAATCTCAGACAAGGTGACCCAGTATCAGTTTTCCTCTATTTCTAATTCGTGATAACTTCTGCCAAATATCAATCTAGCCCGGTGAATGGAGGCAATCATGCCCTACGCGAGTGGCGAAACTCCTGAAGTGGGCGATCATGTCAAAAACAAGTGGGAACAACCCGGCACTGTGATTGCAGTTTACGCCGCGCAGGAAGGTGACGAACAGGTCAGCATCAGGTGGGATGATGGCGGGGATGACCTGCCTTTGGCTTCCCCTGCCGAATTTGCGCTGCTCTCTCGGAGTAGCGTTGTTAACGAAGTGCCTGATCCCGCAACCATTTTGAACCGGAGTACCGAATCTGAGGAACCGCCGCTGCCGGAGGCAGAATTCATAGCTCCTGCTGACCGCGCAATTCAGTACGGGGTAGTCCCGCCGGCGACGGCAAAGACCATGCCTGGCCTGAAACTCCTCGCGGCAATTTTGGACGGCACGCTTCCTGCACCCCCCATTCAACAGGCACTCAGCTTTCGTCTCGTGCAAGTTGAGCCAGGCTACGCCGCATTCGTGGCTACGCCGAAATTCGATTACTACACTTCGCTCGGATCTGTTCACGGTGGATTCGCGGCAACACTTCTCGATTTGTGCATGTCGTCTGCCGTGCACTCCACGCTTCAGGCGGGATACAGCTACGCAACATTAGAAATTAAGATCAACTATGTGCGGGCAATTACTGCCGACACAGGCGAAGTCCGCGCGGAGGGAAGAGTCGTTCATTCAGGAGAGCAGATCGCCACCGCGGGAGGCCGTCTTCTCGATTCAGCAGGAGTACTATACGCCCACGGAACAACAACGTGCCTCATCCTGAGCCCCTAGCGCCGGTTAACGCCCATCCCCGGCTTCATAATCACCACCTTTTGAAAACAGCTTTATATCAGATGGTCTTGCGTCGACCGTCTGAGCTGCCACGACTTACCGGTACTTAGCTCGATTCGCTCTCAATGTCCTCGATAAAGGCAAATTTCCGCTCTACGTGTGGTTCTGAGCGGAGACCACCTGAATGCAGTACACAGCCCTCCCCGACAGCGGCACCACAGGTAGGACACGGTACGGAGGATACCTCTTGGGGCGTGAGCTCGGACCTCTTCATTGTGACAGAATAAAATCACACCCGTTCGCGAATCTGTTCAATTTGGTACACTTCTGGCCTTTACCGCGAGCCGCTCGGAAAGTCAGCATTTTCCCCGTACCTGGTGAACGTTAACTTAGTCGTGCAGGACAACACTCAGGAGGGAATCGTTGATGTGGATCTCGCCGTTGTACTGGATAAAGCCCAATTTCCTGAATTTGTTCATGAAGAAATTGACTCGGGACCGCGTTGTGCCAATCATCTCCGCCAACGTCTCTTGCGATACTTTGGGAATCACCTTTTGAGGCAGGCCCGGCTTGCCATAGCGCGCCAGTAGCAGCAGAGTGCGCGCCAGGCGTTTCTCGCTTGAGTTGAAGAGCTGGTCTATCAGATCCTCCTCGACTCGGGCGTTTCGAGCCAGCGTGTGCGCGATGAAGCGGTCGGAGAAGTCGTGTTCCTCGTGGAGCACCCGAATCACCTCATTTTTCTCAATGACAAGCATGGTCGTGGGTGAAAGCGTGGTTGCCGTAGCCATGCAAATGGGCTGGCCCGCAAGGCACCCTTCCCCGAAAAAATCACCAGGTCCGAGAATCGCTACAACGGCTTCCTTGCCGGTCTTGCTGACCACTGTAAGCTTCACGCCGCCTTCCTGAATGTACAGGACATTCTTCGCAGGATCGCCCTGCGCAAAGGCGATATCTTTTGCTCGAAACTTTACAACCCTTCTCCCCACACCAGCCGAGTCGAGAAATAGTTTCACATCGAAAGCAGGGCTTTTTGAATTTGCTTTTCTTGGGGGAGGGCGGACCTTGGTGGGTGCATGTCGAGTTGAGGAAGACATGGTTAAACCCGAATTCGGCCCGGCACGGTAGACATTTAATGTCGTTTTCATCGCTCTGTTCTCCTGTCGCGGTTGACCGGATTGCGGCCCGGGTCCAACGGGAAGCTACACTTTCAGCTTTCACGGTAGTGTGCTGCAAATGGAATAAGCGGGGTATCGGGGATGCTGCTAATAATGAAGGGCTTTGTCCGG
>Ga0181518_10003354_pt1 | contig 14854 bp, 11 predicted proteins | sample PEATcosm2014_Bin_28_FD_119751 | JGI IMG/M metagenome (GOLD analysis project Ga0181518, IMG submission 119751) | Peatland microbial communities from MTU Mesocosm Facility, Houghton, MI, USA - PEATcosm2014_Bin01_60_metaG | ecosystem: Environmental > Terrestrial > Soil > Wetlands > Peat | place... | reverse complement strand
GCCATCGATAGCTGGTGCTTCGGCGAACGGCAGCACGAAGCCGACGGAAAGAAGGGCGAGGAAGATGCATTCAAGCTGATGTTGTGGAACGGACAGGTGCTCTTCGGAATGATGATGTTCGACGAGTTCCGCGCCCTTGACTATCTCACCAGCCGTCCGGAAGTCGATCCCCAGCGCCTGGGTGCATTCGGAATGTCAATGGGCGCAACCAAATCGTGGTGGCTTGCTGCGCTCGATCCGCGCGTTCATTTGTGCCAGGACGTTTGCTGTCTTACCGATTTCGAAGAACTGATAAGGGCCCACGGCCTCAGCGGACACGGAATTTTTTATTATGTGCCTTCCCTGCTCAAGCACTTCCAGACGGCCGACATCAACGAATTGATCGTGCCTCGCCCTCACCTGAGCCTGAATGGGCGGCGCGATCCTTTGACCCCTCCTCTAGGCGTTGAGAAGATTCGCGATCGCCTCCTTCCCCTCTACCGCCAGTATGGCCGGGAGGCGGATTGCCGCGTTGAATTGTTCGACTGCGCCCACGTGGAACTGCCGGAGATGAGGAAACTCATCCTCGAATGGATGGACCGCTATCTTGTCGCAGCTGCAAAGTAGATAAGACGGCACAGCTAATCAAAACATATGCGGACTAACCAGCCGGGTATCCCGGGCTGTTGATCTCGCTGGCATCACTAATATAGTTGGCATCACTAACATAGTGCGTGCCTCATCCTTCGCGCACTTTGCGAAGGGCGTGCGTGGAAATGTTTGCACCAGCGAACGAGCGCTTATCGTGTCGGCAGCATCGCGTCCCGCCCTCAAAGAACGCAAGGAAGGGGCACCCGCAGTTGCGCCATAAAGTAAGGAAATCAAAACCGAAAGCTGGGCACCCACCAGAGGAGGTTCCTTATCCATGAATAAAACTACCTATGCCACTCCATCACTACAAAAACTCGGGGACGCGTTTTTGTTTTTCTTCCAGGTACTGATCGGAACTCCCGTACTGGCGTTCTTTCCTCTGGCCCTCACGGTGGCCGCTTGGAGGGTTTTCGGCAATGCCGCGCAGGTGACGGATGACCAGCTCTACCGAATCCTCCTGACGGTTTACGTGACCTCACTGATACCCACCTTTGTCGTTATTGTCTGGGCCTGCTACCGGCCCGTGCACTGGCAGGTCGAGCTTCATGATGACGATGACGCACTTCTTCTTGGCGGGATCGCTCATGCCACACGGGTTTCCTATGATGACGTGACGTTTTTTCGACGCGGCACATTAAGCGACAGGCTGAAACAGGGAGAAGGCAGCACACGGACTATGCCCGTGCGGATAGAATTTTTTTTCCATAAGAAATACACCATCTGGCTCGCGACCAATGATGCAGAAGGTCTGTTCAAGAACCTCCGGGACCGCTGCACCCATGCCGCTGCGGTTGACGTGGACGGAGCGCAGTATGCGCCCCTCGTGGATCGGGAAGGCTGCGGAACCAGACGCCTCTCGCGCGAGCGGCTGATTTGGGGTGGAGGATCACTCGCACTCGGACTCTTGCTCCTGGCCATGGCGCTCTTCGCCGGGAATCCGGCAGCGGGAAGGGGCAATACCGACGCTGCTATTCGTGCGGAGTTGATGCGCATATTGTCCATCGTTTGGAGTGTGGGGTTCATGGGCTTCGGTCTCCTCACCATGGGCCGACGGGTAAGTGTCAGCGGAAAAAGAGGAAACACACGTTCGACAGACTGAATCCGCAGCCAGCGTGACTTCGTCACTTCACCACGAAATTCTTAGGCGCCCGAACCGCGCCCGGGCTCTCTCCCGTTCGCCGCCTTCTGCTCCCGAGTTGCCGCACGATCCGTCCGCGGGTCCGCTTCCTGCAGGAAGCTGGCTAGTGAGTGCAGGTCGAACGGGTTCGGCAATTTCATCCCCTGGGGAAGCAGGTCTCCCAATTCGCGGCGGTTGCTGCTGACGTACTCGCCGCCCGCAAATCCGAAGGCATGCGCAAAGCGTTGCGACGCCCAGCGGTGTTCCAGGTCGAAAGCCATGGCGTAAGGCAGCATCTTGCCAATCATCTCCGGCGCAGTGACGCCATCGGAGACGCGATTCAATTGATCGGCCTCGACCGTCGCCAGGAACTGCCGGAATCCCTCCGCCTCATCGGTCAATTGCTGTCCGCGCTTCGTCGGGACCTGGCGCCGGTGAAACGCCGCCACGTTCAGCAACACCGCCGCCAGCAGAAACGCCGCAAATAGCAGTGACGTAAGATGCGCCATCAGCACAATGATCAGCCCGCAGGCGCACGCGAGGACGAGCACCGGAACCATCGCCACGCTTCCCGTAAGCGCCATGACCATCCCCAGCGCCGACTTCCGTTGCAGCGACCGCCGAACATCGCGCACCACCAAGGTCCCGGCGAACGCCATGATGCCGCCGAAAAAAGCCAGCCCGGCGCAGGCGAACAGCAAAGGTCCCGGAAACGGCGTGGTACCGATCAACCCCAGCAGCGCAGCCAGGGTCAAGGCCACGCCGCCGGCCACATAGCGCTTGTTGGAGTGGAAGTAAGTTCCGGCCACCCTCTCCACCGACCGCGCCATGGTCTTCTTAATGTGCTCGATCGCCGCCCTGTGCCGCAGGTCGATGCGCAGCGCCGAGCCGTCTTGAAACAGGAATCGCGCCAGCGCCTTTTCGTCGTCCGGCAATTGGGATTCATCGGCCCCGGTCCGCACCAGACTATAAGGCTCGCCTTGGCCGCCGCGGATCTCGATATAACCGCGCGCCGCCAGATCGAGCACGTCGGCGGCAAACGCCTTCTCGTCGAAAGTCCTGTGCTCGAAGAAGCGCAGCGTTGCCGGCGAAAGGTTGTCCGGAGCCTGATAGCGCGGCACGATCGCTCCCGCGGAAGGCGCTGCCAGAAGCACGCGGTACACCACGAAGTAGTACGCCAACACCACCGCAATCGCGGCCAGCGGCCACAACCCCATGTGCGAATCCATGAGCGCCCACTCGTTCGACCAGGGTACAAAGGCTAAAACCATCGCCAGACTGCTGAAATTGTGGATTGCCATCATCGCTCCCGTCGGTGTTCCGTGAATCAGCGTCCATCGCGTGCCCTCCCGAGCCCCGCCTCATTCGGAAGGAAAGGCGGCGTGTCGCGCGGTTATTTGCGGGCGCCGTGCTTGCGCAACAGGCGGACCATGTCTTTTTGTTCCTTTTTTGCCGCTACATCCAACGGGGTGTCGCCAAAAAGTTTCCTGGCGTTGACGTCCGCGCCGTGGGCCAGGAGGAACTCAGCCACTTCCTCTCTGCCGTTTTCTGCCGCATAGTGCAAGGGCGTTTGGTCAATATTATCCTTGGCGTTGACGTTCGCGCCGTGGGCCAGCAGGAGCTCCGCCATATCCTCTCGGCCGATTTCCGCCGCACAATGCAGCGGCGTTTTCCTGTTAATATCCAGGGCGTTGACGTCGGCGCCGTGGGCGAGAAGCCATTCCGCCGCGTCTTTTTCACCGCCGCGTACCGCATGGTGCAAACACGTCGACCAGTCTTCCCCATCCCTAATAACCCAGTCGTTGAGGTCGGCGCCGTGGGCGACGAGCAATTCCTCTTGGTCTCGTTGCCCGTTAGACAGCCTGTCGTGCAGCAACCTGCAACCCTCTTCCCATGCCTTGAATTTGCGGTTTGCTTCTTCTCGCGCTGTTTCCTCTTTCCGGGCGGCTTCTTCTACTGCCTCCGTTGCGTGGCCGCCGTGCTGGCGCAGCAGGTCGACAAGGTCTTGATGTTTCTTGGAAAACGCCACCGACAACGCCGTATCGCCGTCGTTATCCTTGGCATTGACGTTCGCGCCGTGGGCCAGAAGCGATTCCGCCACGTCCTCTTTGCCCTCGGCCGCCGCCTCGAGCAAAGGCGTATGGCCCCTGTTATCCTTGGCGTTGACGTCGGCACCGTGGGCGAGGAGCAATTCGACCGTGGCCGCCTTGCCAATCGCCGCCGCACGTGCCAACGCACTCTCGCCACCGTCGTCCTTGGCATTGACGTCGGCACCGTGGGCCAGGAGCAGTCCGACCGTACCTGTATCCATCGAAGCCGCGAATAGCAACGGCGTGCCACCGTTTTTGCTTCTGGCATTGACGTCGGCGCCGTGGGCCAGAAGCAGCTCGGCCATGCCTTGACTGCCAATCATCGCAGCTTCGTGCAACGCCGTGTTCCCGGCGCTATCCCTGGCATCCACCTGGACGCCAGCCTCCAGCAGTGATTCCGCAACCCCCATCTTTCCGTTTCTCGCTGCGTCGTGCAGTGGGTGTGTCGCGACGTCGGCGGCCAGCTTAGAATCGTAGCGCCACACCGTGCCCACGCTGACCAGGCTTTTTTCCCGCTTTGTGATCGGGACCGATTGTCCGCCACTCCACTTCACGCACTTTTGGGCTGTGCCGAACCCTGGCGTGTTGGTTGTCATGCAATGCTGGAAACCATGGACGTCGGTGTAGCAACTCGTCGAGGAGGATGTAGTGGATGTGGCTACCGATTGGTATTGGTCGCAGGTGGCCCCCTTGGTCTTAAACTTCCCAGTCGGTACTTCGAGGGTTTCCGGCACGCCTTCTTTTTCGAAGCGCACGACATCGCCACCGGCCTCGGCGGCCTTCTTGAGGATGGCTGCTCGCAGTTGTCCGGTTATATCCGCGTCCTCCTTCTCTCCGGGCCTCCCGGCATTAATGCTTCCGATATTGACGTAGCCCTTGGTGGTCAGGGCGCTCTCTTCTTCCGAAGTCACTTTAGCGGGAACCGAACGCGCATCCACTTTCTGCTCGATAGAAGGCGTGAACGTAGCGGGGACGCCGCCCTGGTTTTGCGCCTGCGCGACATACACCCCAAGCAGGATAGCCACTGCCATCAAAGACATTCCCCGAAGGTTTTTTTGCCGCATGACGTGTTCTCCTCTCAATTCCCAGTTACATTCTCCGTGCAACGACGGGCACAACCGCCGGTCTATCTTTCAATGGCCCCGCGGTCATTCGTGGCCGCCGTGCTGTCGCAGTAATTGCGCCACGTCCATATGTCCCTTGTGATTGGCAAAAAACAAAGGGGTGTGACCATGTATGTCCTTGGTATTGACGTCGGCCCCTTTGGCTAGCAGCAATTCCGCCACGTCCTTGTGGCCGTCTTCTGCCGCGGAGTGCAAAGCTGTCCGGCCCGTGATGTTCTTGGCGTTGACCTCGGCTCCTTTGGCCAGCAGCAATTCCGCCACGTCGGCGTGACCCTGAGATGCCGCGGCGTGCAAAGGGGTGAAACCGTCGTGATCCTTGGCATTGACGTCGGCCCCTTTGGCCAGCAGCAATTCCGCCACATCCTTGTGGCCGTCTTCTGCCGCGGCGTGCAAAGCTGTCCGGCCCTTGGTGCTCTTGATGTTGACCTCGCCTCCTTTGGCCAGCAGCAATTCCGCCACGTCCACGTGGCCCTCCACGTAGGACACAGGAGTGAAACCCAGATTGTCCCTGGCATTGGCGTCGGCTTTGTTCGCCAGCAGCAGTTCCACCACGTCCGTGTGACCCTGCGATGCCGCGGAGTGCAAAGGGGTGAAACCGTTGTGATCCGCCTTGGCATTGACGTCGGCCCCTTTGGCCAGCAGGAATTCCGCCATGTCCTTGTGGCCCTTATCTGCCGCCGCGTGCAAAGGTGTCCAGCCCCAGTTGCTCTGGGCGTTGACGTCGGCTCCATTGGCTAGAAGCAATTCCGCCACGTCCTTGTAGCCTTTACGTGCCGCCGTGTGCAAAGGCGTAAAGCCGTCCTTGCCCTTGGCGTTGACCTCTGCTCCCTTGGCTAGAAGCAATCCCGCCACGTCCGCGCTTGCCGCCATGTGCAAAGGGGTGAAACCGTCGTGGTCCTTGGCATTAGGCTCGGCATTTTTGGCCAGAAGCAATTCCACCACTTCCTTGCAGCCCGCCGCCGCCTCCTCGTGCAAAGGCGTTTGGCCGGTCTCCGCGTCCGCGAATAAAACTTGCTGGCCGTGGCTCAGTAAGGACTTGAGCGCCTTCATGTCTACATCACAACCGACCGCGGCACCAGTCTGTCCAGAACTTTGCGACGTGCCGCCCGCGGATTCGCTGGGCAACTCAGCCGCCTCCTTAGTCTCGACCTCTCCCTCGCTTTGCACCTGGCCGACCCCGGATGGGCTGGGCATCGCGGAGGCTTCCGCTACCTCGTTAGCTTTTGTGTCCGGAACCATTCCGCCGCCGGCTTGGCGGAGTATTTCTGCGACTTCCTTAGATTGCGTAGTCCTGAGCCGGGTGACGAACTTTACAAAGGCCAAGGGTGTGTAGCCATGTAGGTTCCCGGCGTTGACGTCGGCCTTATGCGCCAGGAGGACCCGCACCGTCTCGGGATGTCCCCCTATAGCCGCGCAGTGCAGGGGGGTGTTGCCTCCGGTGTCCCTGATAGTTACGTCCGCTTTGTTGGCCAGGAGGAACTCTGCCATTTGGGTGTTTCCTTTACAAGCCGTCAGCAGCAGGATTGTCTCCCCGGTATTTGTCCTGGCGTTGATGTCGGCCTTGTGGTCCAACAGCTGTTGCACCAGGGGCTGATCGCCCCAATTGGCTGCAAGGTGCAGGGGAGTCGCGCCGTTGGCGTCCCTGGCGTTGACGTCGGCGTTGCTGGCCAGGAGGAACTCGACGAGGTTCTTGCCCGCCTTGGCCGCTATGGCTGCGTGCAACGGCGTTTCACCTGACGCGTCTTTGCTGGAGATCAAATCGGGATGTTCTTTGAGCATTGCCTGGACTCGATTCAAGTCTCCTGACCCGGCGGCATTGTTAATCTCGCCGCGCGCACGCATAAGTACCGAGGCCTGCTCGAGATCGTACCGCCAGACCGCGCCAGAACTAAAGAGGCCCTCTTCCTTTCTGGTGATCGGAACTATTCTTGGTTCACCCCACTCCACGCACTTCTCAACCGTGTTGGTTTTCGGCGAGCACGCCGAATTAAAGCAACGGCGATTCCCTGCCGAATCAGTGAAGCAGCTTTGCACACAGTCTTGGCCCGCGGACACGGTGACGGTCTGGGATCGCTCGCATGTCCTCTCGGTCTTCGTCTTTCCGGTCGGCACCGATACCGTTGCTAATGCGCCTTCTGTGAGGAGGCGGACGACATCACCGCCGGCCTCGGCTGCCTTCTGGAGGATGGCCGATTCCAACTGTTTCGTTACCTCTGCGTCGGTCTTCCTCCCCGCCTGCGAAGCCTTAACCCACCCGATCAGAACGTAGCCCTTGCTGGTTAGGGCGTAGTCTTCATCCGACGTTACTTTGGCGGGAGCCGAACGCGCATTGAATTTCTGCGGGGGTTTCGGCGGGATGACGAGGGGCGAGAAATCCGCCGAGACCCCGCCCTGGTTTTGCCCATGTGCGAGATACGCCCCAAGCAGGACAACCACTGCCATAAAAGACATTCCCCGCAGGATTGTTTGCCGCATGACGTTTCCTCCTCTGAATTAGCCGTTACATTCCTCGTGCAACGACTGGCACAACCGGCGGCCAGTCTTCAATGCCCTGCGGTTACTCACGGGGCACGAAGGTAGTAGATTGCCATCATCGCTTGCGCCCGCGTTCCGTAATTCCCGATTCAATTTTGTGAGGTCCCGAGCCGCGTTTGACTCGGAAAGCGCTGCCGAGTCGGCGCGGTCATTTGTGCCCGCCGTGCTCTCGCAGCAGTTTGGCGATGGCTCCAATTTTGGCGTAAAACAACGGGGTCCGGCCGTTGTTGTCCCCGGCGTTGACATCGGCGCCGTGAGCGAGGAGCACTTCGATTAGATCGAGATCGAGCTTGGTTATCTCCTTGACCACCCCTTTGTAGTCGCTTGGATCGTCAGACACCGCAAGGTGTAAGGCCGTCTGACCCTTGTTATCCTTGGCATTGACGTCGGCGCCATGGGCCAGAAGCAATTCCAACTCGTCTTTGTCGTGCGCGAGGTGCAACGGCGTGAAGCCGCTGATATTCCTCGCATTCACGTCGGCGCCGTGGGCCAGAAGCAGCGCGGTCAGCTCCTTGTTGTGATCGGAAGCCGCCTTGTGTAACGGCGTGTATCCCAAAGAATCCCTGGCATTGACGTCGGCGCCGTGGGCAAGAAGCAATTCCGCCTCCTTCACCGGGGACCCATCCTTTGCCTCGAAGTTCAAGGACTTCCAGGGCCGAAAAGCGATTTCGTCTGCCGCCGCTTTCCGGGGGGCTTCTTCTCGCGCTGCCTCGTCTTTCCGGTAGGCTTCTTTTGCGGCCTCACGTGCTGCGTCCTCGCCGCCGTGCGCGATCAGCAGGACGTGCTCTTGCAGCAGTTTGGCGATGTCTTGATTTTCTGTGGACTTAGCCCAATCCAACGGGGTCCAGCCACCCTTACTCCCGGCGTTGACGTCGGCGCCGTTGGCGAGAAGCAGTTCGATCATTTCCTTATTTTGATAAACCACCGCGTTGTACAACGGCGTGCCGCCCTTGTTATCCTGGGCGTTGACATCGGCGCCGTGAGCCAGAAGCAGCTCGGCCAAATCCTTGTAGTTAGCGCGAGCCGCAATGTGCAACGGAGTTTGGTCGGCAGTATCCCTGACGTTGGCGTCGGCGCCGTGGGCCAGAAGAAATTTCACCCCGTCGTTCCCTAATTTTAAGAAGTGCTGCAAGTGGGTTTCGCCAAACCTTTTCTCGTTGACGTCCGCGCCGTGGGCCAGGAGCGATTCCACTTCGGCATATTGCCCCTTGGTTAAGCTCTCTTCCAGCGCGTGATAAGAGTTTTCGGCTTCTCGCGCTGCCTCCGCTGCGCGTGCGATGTCGGCTGCCAGCTTGGGATCGTACCGCCAGACCGTGCCCTCGCTAACGAGACGCTCTTCCTTCTTCGTGATTGCGACTTCTCTCGTTTCCCACCGCACGCATTGGGTCCTCGTCGTCGAACTCGGAGCGCAACCGACGTCATTGCAATGTTGAAAGCCATGAATGTCGGTATAGCATGAGTGTGTACATTGTTGACCCGTGCTCACGGCAACTGACTGCGAATCGACGCAATCCCTCTTGGTCTTCGTCTTTCCGGTCGGTACGTCTGAAACTTCTAATGCACCTTCTCTGCTGAAACGGACAACATCGCCGCCGGCCCCCGCTGCCTTGCTCAGGGCCGCCGCGCGCAGGCCTTCCGTTACTTCGCCACTGGTCTTCTTTCCAGGCTGCGTGGCCTTAATCGTTCCGATCTTGGAGTAGCCCTTGCTCGTCAGGGCACTCTCGTCTTCGGTTGTTACTTTGGCTGGCTCTGAACGCGCATCGATTTTCTGGAAGATAAGCCACGTAATATCCGCTTGGACTCCGCTTTGCGCCCAACCGCCCGCGGGCCATACAACGATCGCCGCTGCCGCCGCGAGCTGTATAGCCCTGAGAACACCCATTCGCAATAGAGAACTGTTGGCCATGTTCGGTCTCCTCGCCGGGGGCGGGATTGCCCTCGCCTGGGCTCAAGTTCCGGCACGATTGATCTAACACGGCCTGGCGGCCGTTGTCAGTGCATTGAATCACGTGCGGATGTGACTACCGGGCGGTCGTCATCCGTTTGCGCGTGCGAGCCCGCAGTTGGGAGATTCTGTCGGTCGTCGGCCAAGGCCTCTCGCGATGCATTCGCCAGTTTCCGTCAATTCGAGCGGTCCGCGGACCCAAAGCGGACGGCACACCTGTCCGTCAAACCAGCATACCGGGGCGTGCTTAGTGTGCGCCGGAAAGGAATCGTGGGCGTCCCGTTACTGGTTCTGTTGCAAGATCGCGTCTCCCTCTATCACGCCCCGATCTTCCACCCCTTCTTCTCTCGCGTTAGCGCCAGCCCGGATTTGGTCGCGTCTCCGTGGTAGAAGTCGGCTCCATACTTGTCGATCAGGGTTTTACGCTCATACGTACTGAAGCTCTTTACCAGCGGTCCGCCCACGTCAAACACGTCAGCCAATGGATTGGGCACCCATTTCCAGGTGTATTCGACGGTAGCGGTGTTGACTCCGGTCATGGTTACTCCGGTGATACCCACCAATTGCCGTTCCGCCAGAGGCACTTGATACGAGACCGTGCCTTCTTTTTCCGATTTTTTGACCCCCGCGATGTCGGCCAGCATTTTTTCTCCCTGGGGTGTGAGCGAGACCTGCATGCTGCCGTCTTTTCCCGGCTTGCCCAACTTGACGATCCCAGCTTTTGCCAGCAATCGGTAATCCGGATCGCCTGCTTTTCCGAACTCGTAGCTCGGCGGAATCAACCCGGTCGTGATGTGCGTGACCGCCGAACCCGGCCCCTGGAGCGCCGCAGCCACATACGGGCCCGCCTGCTCCACCGTGAGGGCCGCTCTCGCCCTGAACTCGAGCACTACCCAAGCCACTCCGGCGGCAACCACCGCCACCAGGCACAGCATCAGTAATAACGGAAAGATCGACGAACGTTTTTCCATCGCAACTTCGTCTTCAAACATGGCAGCCCCTTTTCCACAACAGCGGCAAATTTGTCCACCAGAATAACCCTCTTACTTAGTCCACCGCTTTTTTTATTGCTGTGATTGGACGCACCTCCGGGTGTGTTTCGCATCACCATCCCAAAACACCTCGTTCCTCCCCGAAAGACCCGGAACCATGCGACCTGGTCGACTCTCTGGGTCATTCTGGCCTGCCTTTCCTGCGCGCCGCGTCCCGGCATATGCGTCACGTACACCTGTGATCCCTGTCACACCAAGGCTGCCCCCCTGCCCGGCATAATCACTTCAGAATCCATCGTTTCTTCTACTACCTTGAGCGTGGAGTTCCCGTGGCAAAAGGCCGTGTTTCCATCGTCGTCGAGCGCTGCAAAGCTTGCGGATTCTGTGTCGAGTTCTGTCCCACTCATGTGCTCGCGCTTTCCTCTGCTTTCAACTCCAAGGGCTACCATCCCCCGCACGTCGTGCATCCGGAAAAGTGCAGCGGCTGCGATTTGTGCGGCATGTACTGCCCCGATTTCGCCATTTGCGCCGCCAAGGTCGATCCCGCCAAGGGAGGTGACAAATGAAGCCTGACCTCGTCAAGCACGATCTTCAGAAGAACGATCTTCACAAGAGCGATCGTCACACCGCCGATCCGCGCGGCGTCCTAACCGGCATTCACTTCATGGACGGCGACCACGCTTGCTGCGAAGGCGCTCTGGCCGCCGGCAGCCGCTTTGCCGCCGGATACCCCATCACTCCCTCCACCGAAGTCGTCGAACGTTTCGCCTCGCGTGTGCCCACCGTGGGCGGAGCCTTTATCCAAATGGAAGACGAACTCGCTGCTTCCATCACCCTGCAAGGCGCGGTCTGGGGCGGAGCCAAGGCCTTTACGGTGACCTCCGGCCCCGGCTTTTCTCTGATGATGGAGCACATCGGCTACGCCGCCATGACCGAAACACCGTGCGTCTTCGTCGATGTGCAGCGCGGAGGCCCGTCCACTGGCCTGCCCACGCTTCCCGCTCAAGCCGACATGATGCAGGCGCGATGGGGCTCGCACGGCGATTACGAGATCATCGCCCTCTGCCCCAATTCTCCCCAGGAATGTTTCGACCTCACCATCAAAGCTTTCAACCTGGCCGAGGAATTCCGCGTGCCCGTGATGTTCATGATGGACGAATGCGTCGGCCACATGACCGAGAAGGTTGTGATTCCTCCCGCCGACCAGATCGAAGTTGTGCCGCGGCGCCATACTCACAAGCCGGTCGACGACTACCTCCCCTACGGAACCAACGGCGACCTCGTCCCGGAGATGGCGCACGCCGGCGACGGCTACAACTTTCATGTCACCGGCTTGACCCACGACGAACGCGGCTATCCCAACATGACTCCTCAGACACAGGACAAGCTGGTTCGCCGCCTGCAAAACAAGATTCGCAATGCCGCCGACCGCCTCACCATCACCGAAGATGAACAACTCGACGGCGCCGATGTGGTGGTCGTTTCCTACGGGATCACTTCGCGAGTGGCACAACGCGCCATCGAAGCCGCCCGCCGCCAGGGCCTGCGCGTCGGCAAGTTGCGCTTGATCGCGGCCTGGCCCTTCCCCGACAAAAAGATCCGCGATCTCGCGGCGAAAGTAGAAGCCTTCGTCGTTCCCGAACTCAACCTCGGCCAGATGGTGCGCGAAGTGGAGCGCGCCGCCGCCGGACAGGCCAGGGCGTTCGCCGTATCGCACGCCGGCGGCGGGGTCCACAATCCCGCTGACATCCTCAAGGTAATCGTGGAGGCCAGCCGATGACGGAAAAGATGACCGACAAGACGATCGATAAGATGACCGATAAAACGACCGACCGCTTGAACACCGATCTCATCGACAGCAACCTCGATATCGTCAATCCCGTCGAGCCCTTCTTGCGCAGCGACCGCATGCCCTCGATCTGGTGCCCGGGATGCGGCATCGGCACCACGGTGAACTCTTTCGCCCGCGCCCTCATCGAATCGAAAATCGATTTGGGATCGCTCGCCCTGGTCTCGGGCATCGGCTGCACCGGGCGCGTCGCCGGCTACGTCAAACTCGATTCCTTCCATACTACCCACGGCCGCGCCATCCCCTTCGCCACCGGATTGAAGCTGGCCAACCCCAAGCTGAACGTCGTCGTCTATTCCGGCGACGGAGACCTTTCCGCCATCGGCGGCAATCACCTGATCCACGCCGCGCGCCGCAACCTCGATTTGAAAGTCATCTGCGTCAACAATCTGATCTACGCCATGACCGGCGGCCAGACTGCGCCCACCACACCCGATCACTCGACCACGTCCACCAACCCCTACGGCGTCTTCGAGCCTTCGTTCAATTTGCCCCATCTGGTCGAGGCAGCGGGCGCGGTTTACGTCGCGCGCTGGACCACCTTCCATGTTCGCCAGCTTACCCGCGCCATCAGCGAGGCGTTTCAGAAAAAAGGTTTCTCCTTTATTGAAGTCATCTCGCCCTGTCCCACACTCTATCAGCGCCGCAACAAAATGGGCGACGGCCTCGATGCCATGAAGTTCTATAAAGAGAAGAGCAAAGTCCGCAACGGCGCTCCGACCAGTGAAGTCGGCATGACCATGACGGGAGAGATCGTCGTCGGCAAATTCGTCGACCGCGAACGCCCCGACTACCAAACCATGATGCGCGCGCAATACGCCGATTCGCTGGGCGACCGTTACGTGGAACAACCACCCATGGAACCCTCCGAACCACAGGAGACGGTATGCAGCTAACCGAAATTCGTATCGCCGGATTTGGCGGCCAGGGAGTGATCCTTTCGGCCATCGTCCTGGGCAAGGCCGCCTCGATCTATCAAGGCGCTTATGCCACCATGACCCAGAACTTCGGCCCCGAAGCCCGGGGCGGTGCTTGCAGCGCCCAGCTCGTCGTTTCCGATTCGCCCGTGCTTTACCCCTACGTCACCCGGCCCGACATCATGGTCGTCATGTCGCAAGAGGCCTATGTGCGCTTCGCCGCCGAGTTAAAAGACGGCGGCACCATGATCGTCGAGCAGGACTTGGTCCGCGTCGCAGGTCTTAAGCAGGGAGTAAAGGTCTACAGCGTTCCAGCGACCCGCATTGCCGAAACCCTCGGAAAGCGCATGGTGCTGAATTCCGTGATGGTGGGCTTCTTCACCGCCATCACCCACCTGCTCGATCCCGACGCCGTGCGCAAAGCCGTCGCCGATTCCGTCCCGTCCGCCTTCCGCGAGCTGAACCTCAAGGCCTTTGAAAAGGGGTTCGAGCACGGAACCACTCTATTGACCGAGACTACGAATCCGGCTGACCCCGAGTTGGAGGCCCAGTACTCGCGCGAGTAAGTTTATGATGTTGTAATTAGCAATAGCAGTGTTGTGATTTAAAACTTCGCGATATCAACTCGTAAGCCATTGATTGCAAAATACTAATTCCAGTAGTCGCTTCCAATTACGCCCAATCAAGCGTTGATCTGTTGCGATTTCCATCACCACGGCGCGAAGAAGCTCAACGCCATGTCACGAGCCAAGACGAACTTCTCCTTCTATTCAACTGATTCCACATGAGATAGTCGCCCACAGCGGTCTTATCACAACTCGCCTCAGCTTGGCATAGCGATTGCCTTAAGAAAAGTGCGGAATGGTTCGCAAGACGAACCCTCCGGTGAGATGACTTATGACAGTCCTACTGGTTCTCTTCACATTCGCGGCATTTCTGCTGATTGATCACCTCCGCACTCGCAGCGCCCTGCAACCGGCGTTGCAGGTGGCCCCGGCAAAACACGACGCGGTGCCGCGGTTGCAGCCCGCGTTGGTCGGCGGCTTCGAGGTGCCGGAAAACCTGCGCTACCATCCCGGTCACACCTGGGCGATCAGCGAGAGCCCCAACCTGGTGCGAGTTGGCATGGACGATTTTGCCTCCAAGCTGACCGGCACGGTGGAGCGGATCACGCTGCCGCAGCGCGGGCAGTGGATTCGCCAGGGCCAGAAGTTGTGCACGCTGCATCGCGACGGCAGCACAGTGGATATGGTTTCGCCCATCGAGGGCACCGTCACCGACATCAATCAGGCACTCATCGAAGATCCCAAGCTGGCGCTCCGCGATCCTTACGGCGAAGGCTGGCTGTTGGCCGTCAATGCGCCCGACCCGAAGACCAGCTTCCGCAACCTGCTCGGTGGCGCGCTCGCCCGCTGGTGGACCGAAGAGTCGGCCAGCCGCCTACAGCGCCGCATGCCGATGGCGTTCGCCGGAGCTTTGGCTCAGGACGGCGGCGTAGCCATCAACGATCTCTCCACCCAGATCCCCGACCAGGAGTGGCTGCCACTGGCCAAAGAGTTTTTCCTGTCATAAGCTGCGGGAGGCGAACCACTTCGCCGCGGACTTTACGAGACACCGGCCGCCCGGAATCCAAGGCTGAAACACCTGGGATGCCG
>Ga0181518_10003347_pt1 | contig 14880 bp, 10 predicted proteins | sample PEATcosm2014_Bin_28_FD_119751 | JGI IMG/M metagenome (GOLD analysis project Ga0181518, IMG submission 119751) | Peatland microbial communities from MTU Mesocosm Facility, Houghton, MI, USA - PEATcosm2014_Bin01_60_metaG | ecosystem: Environmental > Terrestrial > Soil > Wetlands > Peat | place... | reverse complement strand
CACCAAGACCAGAATCTCACCGCACGACATGCGGGCGGGCAGATGCCTGTTCCCGGCTCTAACAACCGACACCACCCCGATGGTCCTAGAATCAACATAGTTCCCATGCCCCACGACCCCACGCTTATCGTTAAGCACGGCGACGACATTGAGTGCCACTTGGCCGAAAGAATCCTGAACACAATCCCGTCTTACCCCACGTTTTGGGCAACCTACATCGGGAATGATGGCAGGATGAACTCCTTGCCGATGCCACAGGCCAACCCCACAGCCTACGCCAATCGTGAGACTCTTTGGCAATCCCTCTACACGCTTCTTGAGAGTCTCGCGCTCTGTTGGCAACTCGAAATCGACCTCGCCCAGCGGGAGCGCATCAGAGACTTTGCCGACTACGCCTGGAATCTCAACGCCTGGACAGCGTTCTACGCCCACCTCGGCCGCATCCACGACATGGCTGAGAAGGCGACCGCCCAACTCAACGAGAGACGGCTCTTCGCTCCCTTCGACCCATTCTACGAAAAGCGCCACATAGCCCTTCACGGCATCAAAGTCCCGATGCGATGGGTCGAGAATGTCCTCTCTGCTCCGCCCCTTGGTGAAGCACACCGCCAATGGCACACCCGCATGTCCTGGACCGAGCTCACCAAAGCTGACTTTGACCTCCTCTCTGCCACGATCGCTTCCACCCTGCGCGAATTGGAACCCATCATTGACTTCTTTTTTTCCCAGCTGGCCCAACTCGCACCCTCGCGCCTCGGCTTGGTGCCCGTCCAATGGTCCGAGCAGCCCGCCCAGAGGCCAGACGAGCTAGTCCTTGAAATCCCATTCGCCGGCACTCAGTCCTACGATCCCTACCTCACGTCTGGAACCATGCCAAGCCATCCGGAACCGGGCGGGCCTGATTGAAAAGGGCAGACAATCGTCGCGGACAAACCATGCAGATCAGCGCTGCCATAGAGATTCGACTGATCGCACCCACCGGCGGCGACTGGGGCTGCGGCCCCGGGTGAATCGAAATCGCAAATCAACTCCATGGGTGGTGGTTGGGTGACGGCGGACGGTGACGTTATCGTGGTGCGCCCGACGCCGGGCGCAGAAAGCCCCAAGTATGTTGAGGCGTTTGATTTCATTGAAGCTCCGTCGTGTGCCGACGTTCCTGCGCCCAGGGACGAGCGCGCCCCGTCGGCGCCATCGCCTGCCGGCACGAACCCATTGCCCCGCAGGATCAAAGACGGACGGCGCGCCACCCGAGCAGGATGGGGGAGGCAAGAAGGAAGAGAGGCAAACGGCAAATATGAATCTCGGTCCTGACTTGGGACCTGAAGGAGTTGTAATCCGAGAAGAAGCGAGCCCCGCTACGCCAGCAGCCCGTCAATCGGCACGCCCTTGCCATCCTTGGTCACGTAGAAAGGCCGGCCTTCTGTGACGTAGTTGGTGTCGGCCGGAATTCCCAGGGCTTTATAGACCGTCGCGTGGACATCTTCCAGGCGGACGGGATTCTCCACCGGCAGCATGGGGTGCAGGTCCGCCGTCTTGCCATAGACGAAGCCCTTCTTGAAACCGCCGCCGAAGAAGGCCAGGCAGTTGCCGCTGCTGAAATGGCCGTGGAAGCCATACATCTTCTCGTTCTCGATCACCAGCTTGTCGCCGGTGTGCCTTTCCGCAAACCCATCCGGCTCCTTGCCGGCGGCCGGCTCGGAGGCGATGGTGCGCCCGAACTCCGTGGATATCATTACCAGCGTGCGGTCCAGCAGGCCGCGCTGGTCGAGGTCCCTGATTAGTTGCGCGATGGGCCGGTCCACTTGCCGCTTCATCTCGATCATGCGCGTGCGGCCGCTTTCGTGCATGTCAAAGCCTTTGAAGGGGCCGTACTGATACTCGACCTGGATATAGCGCGCCCCGGCCTCGACGAGCCGCCGCGCCAACAACAGGCCCTGGCCGAAGCGATTGCCGTAGTAATATGTCTTGTCGAGCAGGTCGTCGGCGCCGACCTCGGGTTCATAGGCTTTGACCGTTTCCGGCTTCTCCTCTTTCCTGTAGTCGAAGGCTCGCTTCACCGGCGAGTCCATCATCGCCCGGGCATCCTCCATAACTTTCAGGTAGTCCTTGACCCGGTTCGCCTTTTGCAGCTCGGCCTCGGCCAGGCCGGTCATCGCGCGCAGATACGACTGACGGCGATCCAGCCTGTCCATCTTCATTCCGCTCACCGCATTCAAAGTGGCCAGGCCCTTCGCCGGATCGGGTATCATGAACGGCGCGTACTTCACGCCGTAAAAGCCAGGGCCGAGGTATTCGCTGATGAAAAGCTTCTCCTCGTCGCTGGTGTCGATGTCGCGCCCGATATAGATGTAAGCCGGCACCTGCGGATTGCGGCGCCCGAGCGTGCGCGCGACCGCCGCTCCCAGGCTGGGCGTCTTGACGCCGGTGGGGAACAAGTAGCCGGTCTGCATGTAATACTGCGCCTTGAGATGAATCGCGCCGAATTTGGTCTCGTTGGTCAGGCTGCGGAGGATGGTGCCGCGGTGCATCACGGAAGCAATGTTGTCCAGGCCTTTGCCCAGAAAGATACCGTCGGCCGAGGTCGGAATCGGTTCGCAGGTGCCCAGCAACTCGCTGCCCTTCATGCCGGCCTGGAAAGGCGTGTATTTCTTCGGGTCCCAGGTGTCGGTCTGTGCAATCCCGCCCGGCAGCCAGATATGGATCATGGCGTCGGCCTTCGCGACGAGTTGGGCCGCAGCTTTGGCCGGCGCTGCGGCGGGTGTGTCGCCGAACGCGCAGCGCGAGAAGCCCGCGCCAGCGGCAGCCGCCAGGCCAGTGCGGATAAAGTCGCGACGTGTAATGCTGTTCTTCATGCCTCGCTCATCTGATGTATTGAAACTCGGGGCTCGCCACCAACGCCCACAGGAGGTCACCCAGCGGCTGGCGGGCCGGATTCGTCGGATTCTTCACGACCCCCGATTTGTCCCAATAGACCGCTCCGCCGCCTGATTGATCGAACGACCAGCCTGCGATGTCCATCGGCGCAGCGATGCCGACTTCGCACGCCGGCACTTCCAGCCGCACCCACTGCCCCGCCGCGGGCAAAGGCCCAAGTCGTCTTCGGCTGGGCGTGTTCGCTTCGCCAAACGGGATCAAATCCTCGCCCCAGTACGCGCGCTGGTCCCAATTGCCGTTGTTCCACTGCAACATGATCTCGCGCGGCGGCGCCTTGGGATCCAGGTAAACGTAGGTGAACAACACATCGTCCGGCCCAACGTGCAGCGGCTTGGCGGCGCCGACGAAATAGTGCTGTCTTTGTTCGCCCTTGCCACCCTGCGTGTGCGCTCGCTCGCCGCTGAACACCGGGGCGTCGGGTTTCGCGACCCATATCCAGGCCCCCGCGTCTCCGGTTCCGCCAGGGTTCGCGCCCTGCGGCAAATCATCTTCCAGCCAAACCTGCTCGACCGGCGGTTCCTCCGCCCGCTTGGGTTCGGGTAGCGACGCCTTCAGAAAACTGGAGCCCAGCTCTTGCTCACTGGCTGAAGCCGGCCGGCTCAGCGCCACCCAGTACAGCCGATCTATGACTTTGGCTAAATCCTTCTCGTCCTCCGCTTGGTCCACCACGCGTCCCGAATAAACCCGCTCATAAAACTCTTCCCCATTGAGCAATTCCAGCGCCTGCACGACGGCGACATCGCCCGCCCGGGCGGTGCTGATCTCGTTGCGCGAGGCCGGGCGACCGAGTGCGCGGGTCAGCGCGGTGGAAGCCGTGCTGAGATAAGTTCGGCGCTGCGCATCCAGGCTTTGCGCGGTGGCCACCTGGATGCTGTCGAGAAGTTCCTCGGCCGTCAATCGCCGCAGGGACGGCGATCGGTAATAGCGGGCCTGCTGGGGCTGGTTCACGTCGAAGTGGTCTTCGAGCTCCGGGTCGAAGCGCAATTGGTAGGTCCGGCTGGTGAGAATCTGGCGGATCGAGTGCTTGAGGTCGTAACCGTGCCGCATGAAATCGTCCGCCAGCCAGGCCAGCAGTTCAGGGTTGGTCGGCGGCTGGTCGGGACGAAAGTCATCCTGCGGCTCGAACAGCCCGAGGCCGAGGTAGCGTTTCCAAAGCCGGTTCACGATGGTCTTCGCGAAGCGCGGGTTGGTCGGGTCGATCAGCAACTGCGCCGCCCGGTGAAGCCGCTCTTCAAACGGTTTCGGCACGGCCTCCGGCACGCCGGGCAGGTCGAATGGAAACCTGGCCGCGACGAACTGGCCGCTCTTCTGCTCACACCGAATCACCTCGAGATCATTCGTGGAAAACATGCCCGCGAAAGCCAGGAACCGCGTCTGCGGCCACTCCTTGTTCAGAAAATGGTTGTGGCAACTGGCGCACTTCATCTCGGTGCCCATGAATACCTGCGCGACATTGGCCGCGCTCTGGATCGTTTCGAGGTGCGTCTCATTCCGAATGTAAGCCGAGACGACGGGCTTGCCATTGGCCTCGCCGATGTCCGGTTGGCGGTAGCCCGGCAGCGTCGGGTCAATCAGCTCCGCCACCATCAGATCAAACGGCTTGTTGTGGACGAAGCTCTCGAAGATCCAGTCACGATGATTGCCCCGCGAGCCGATGCCGCCCGTGATGCCCACGTTCGAGCTGCCGATTGCCTCTTCCCAAAAGGGTGTCCAGTGCGCCGCGTAATCCTCATTCCGCGCCAGCAGTTCATCCACCAGGCGGACGCGTTTATCCGGAGTCGTGTCCTCCAGAAACCGCCTGGCCTGGGCCGCCGTCGGGATCACCCCAATCACATCGAGATACACCCGGCGGAGAAAAGCGGCATCGCTGCACACAGCCGGTGCGGCGTCGGCCTCCTTCAAGCCGGCCTGCTCCCACTTGGCCGCGATGAACTGATCGATCGGGTTGAACGCAGGCGCCTTGACCTTCGGCGGCTCGGGCGGTTTCGGCAGCAACGCCAGCCGGAGCTTCCGCTGCGCGATCAGCCGGTCCTTGCCGTTGCCGCTGAACACCAAATCGTTCAGCGCCTTTTGTGTGCTGGAATCATAGGCCACCAGGCTGGCTTGGGTGCCCGATTCGGTCAGACCGCCTGCTTTCTCTTCAACGGCAATGCTCGCCGAATCGTCCCGGGCCCCGGCGAGGATCCACTCGCGGATCAAATGCAGCTCCTCCTCACTTAGCGCCGGATTCCCCTTCGGCATCTGCGGCTCGCGCAAACCTCGCAGGAACTGCACGAGGGGACTCTCATCCGGTTTGCCGGGCACAATGGCGGGACCCGCCTTCTTTCCTCCCTTCAGCAGGCCGGGCACCGAACTGGTATCGAGCCCGCTCTTGTGGTCCTCCGTCGAGTGGCAATCCGCGCAGTTGTTCGCGAAGATAGGCGCGACCTGCCGGGCATAGCTCACCTGCCCCGCCGCCGCCGGGTCAATCTCGCGAACCGGGATCTCGACCTTCGGATGCGCTGCCGGCTCAGCGCTCCGCGCCAAAGCTGTCGCTAGCGGAATAATCACCCCAAAGGCCCCGAAGATTCGGGCGCGCGCGCGCCGGCTTTCCAACCGGTTGTCCCCACAGGTGCTCACATCAATAATCCCACGTCCCACGCTTCACTCAGACTAATGTTAGAAATGTAAAGACATGATAGCCCAGTTCCCTAGCCCGCTCAACCGGAAACCGCCCGCGAACTCTAGCGGCGGCGCGTTCGGGCACCGCCACCACGTAGCGGCGGGCATCTTGCCTGCCGTAGAGGGCAGCATCCTGCCGCCCGGCCCGGCGCTCGAATTCTCAAGCACCGTAGCCTGGCGAACGGTTAATCTGCCGGGCGAGACCCCCGGCTCTACGGCAGGCAAAACGCCTGCCGCAGGCCTCCGACCACGCGCAACTTCGGCCAGGTTGCGGTGTTCGACGATGTGAATTAGTCTTATTCCCGTATGCCTAAAGACACGTCAGTCTATCAAATCACCGCGGCGGCCTTGCTCGCGGTCGTGCTAACCACCGGGGCAGTGGCCCAGGAACGGCGCGTGCTCACCGGACACGTCCCAGCCCAGGCGGCCAAGGCGGTTGCGGTTGGCCGGCTCCCCTCCACGAACTCCTTGGACCTGGCCATCGGCCTGCCCTTGCGCGACCAGGCCGCAGTCACCCGTCTCGTGCAGGACATTTACGACCCCGCCAGCCCGAACTACCGGCACTATCTCACATCGGAGCAGTTCGACGAAAGATTCGGCCCGACTGAAGCGGATTACGAGGCGGTCATTGCCTTTGCCAAAGCGCACAACCTCGCGGTGACGGGCACCCATCCCGATCGCATGCTGCTGGATGTGGCCGGGTCAGTCGCTGATGTTGAAAGCGCTTTCCAAATTACGCTGCGCACTTACCAGCATCCGACGGAAGCCCGCACCTTTTATGCGCCGGATATCGAGCCGTCGGTCGAGGCGAAGGTGCCGGTTCTTGACATCAGCGGCCTCAGCAACTTACGGGTGCCGCATCCAAAGCATCGCAAACCCGTCCCACTCCCGCGAGCGACAAACCCCAAGCCGAAGGCCACCGGATCATGGCCAGGCGGCCAATTCATCGGCAATGATTTCCGGGCTGCCTACGTCCCAGGCGTTACGCTCACCGGCACTGGTCAAGTGGTTGGGCTGGTTGAGTTTGACGGTTACTACGCCAATGATATTGCCGAGTACAGAAGCCTGGCCAGTTTGCCGAACGTGCCGTTGCAGAATGTGTTGTTGGACGGGTTTAACGGGGTCCCGATCACCGGCGCAAATGCGGGCAATTCGGAAGTCGCCTTGGACATTGAAATGGTGATTTCCGTGGCTCCCGGGCTGTCCAGCGTGGTGGTTTATGAGGCCGGACCTAACGGGAACGCCAACGACGTCTTGAGCGCCATGGCCGCCAATACCGCGATCAAACAGTTCGGCTGTTCCTGGGATTTTGGCACCACTCCACGGGGGACGATGGATAGCCTCTTCCAGAAAATGGCGATAGACGGACAGTCTTTCTTCAACGCGTCCGGCGACAATGGGGCTTTCACCGGGGACTGGCCGGAGCCGGACGACGACCCGTACATTACCCTGGTGGGCGGGACAACTCTGGCGACCTGCGCGCCGGGCGGTGCCTGGCTCTCCGAAACGGCCTGGAATGTTCCGGATTACGCCGAGGCCACCAGCGGAGGCTATACCGCAAATTACACAATTGCTCTCTCCGCGCCCTGGCAGCAGGGCATCAACATGACCGTTAACCAGGGTTCGACCACACTGCGGAACATTCCGGATGTCGCCATGGTGGCCGAGGATATTGTGATCGTGGCCGACAACGGCCAGCAGGAAGTAACCGGTGGCACCAGTGCTGCCGTCCAGTTGTGGGCCGCCTTTAACGCGTTGGCCAACCAGCAGGCCGCTGCCAGCAGCCAGCCACCGGTGGGCTTTATTAACCCCGCCATTTACGCTCTCGCCAATTCCGCCAGTTACTCCGCTTTCTTCGACGACGTCGTGGCAGGCAACAACAGCACCAATACTGCGGCGCCCTCTGAGTTTCCCGCCGTTCCCGGCTACGACCTTTGCACCGGCTGGGGTTCCCCGGCGGGAGGCAGCTTGATCCTCGCCCTGGCCACGCCTGATCGCCTGGTGATCACTCCTGGCCGGGGCTTCGCGGCGAACGGCCCGGCTGGAGGTCCGTTCAGCGTCACCGGGCAAAGCCTCACCCTAACCAATGCAGGCACGAAGTCGCTAAGCTGGTCGCTCAGCAACACCCCCCTTTGGCTCAATGTCTCGCCCGCCGGTGGCACCCTGGCGCCGGGTGGCCCTGCCACCACTGTCTCGGTAAGCCTCACGCCGGCGGCGAATAATCTGGCGGCGGGTGTCTATACCGTGAACGCGCAGTTTACCAATACAACCAGCGGGCTGGTGCAAACTCGCCAGTTCACGCTGCAAGTAGGTCAGGAACTGGTTCAGGACGGTGGATTCGAGGATGGAGATCTTGCTTACTGGAATCTGGCTGGAAACGACGCCGCAGGTTACAATTACGTGGACGACGGCACCTACACCGGTCTCACGCCACATTCCGGCACCTATTTTGCCGCCATGGGCGAGTACGGTTCCCTCGCTTCCCTTTCCCAGACCCTGCCGACGCGGGCGGGACAGCCTTATTTGCTCTCCTTTTGGCTACAGAGCGCGGACTTGGGTTCCGGCACGACTCCCAACCAATTCATCGCGCAGTGGAACGGGTCCACCCTGACCAACATCGTCAACGCGGGTGTGTTCGACTGGACGCAAATGCGTTATGTCGTGGTGGCCGCAGGAGCGGGTACGGTTCTCGAGTTTACGGCCCGCAATGATCCCGGCACTTTCGCATTGGATGACGTTAGCGCTACGCCAATCCCCCTGCCTTCTCTTCAAACCATCCGCGAGAGCGGCGGGACGGTCAATTTAACCTGGACGACAATGGCCGGGCTGGCTTATCAAGTCCAATACCAGACCAACCTGACTTCCGCCAACTGGCTCAATCTCGGCGGACTCACCAACGCGACCAGCAGCACCCTGTCCGTTTCCGACGCCATCGGCCTCGGCTCAGCGCGGTTCTACCGTGTCGCTCTGGTGCCTTAGCCCCAGGCTCTGGTGACGCCCGATCAGGCTGCTCTTCTGGCACCCGCCAGGTCTTGATTGTCAAGGGCCGCCATCGAGTGCTTGGGGCGTGGCAAGTTCTGGAGGAACATAATGCTCGCACGCGATCTGCCTTGCACCTCAGAAGGCCGACGGCAACCGCAGGCAATGTTCCAGCCGGTCGTCGCTGCCCTGGTCGCCGGGCCAGAAGGTGGTTTGTTGTCTGGCCAGCGCCTTTGCCTGCGCCAGAAATGGTTGCACTGCCATCGCCTGGAACTGCAACAAATCATACGCGCTTGTGGCGAGCAGTTTCTTGGCCTGTGCCGGCATGCAGCGGCAGATTAGAGTGCTGACCGTGCGCGTGCCGGCGGACAAATAAACGAACGGCCCCATTGCAACCGGGCCGTCGTCAATCACCCGGGCGACAATCACGTTGGGAGCTTCCGCCACGCTCCGCTCGATGGCGTAGCGCCGTGCAGGCAGTGCTCTGCCGAATTCCGCCAAAGCGGCAGCTTCCAGGCTCTGCGACACGAAAACCAATTCCGCCCCAGAGCTGTCGGCCAGCACTTCCCAGATCACGGGTTGGCCGGCACCGCTGAGCGTGATCCGAATGCCCTGCAAGGCCAAAGCGGATTCGCCTTGTCCAGACGCAGCAAGGGAATAGCACCACACATAGGCGTAGCGTACGTGCTCTTTTCCTTTGAGCCGGACGGTGTCGGCCTGCCAGTAAATGGCGGGCCGTGAAGAGTCGAGTGCCAGGAAGCCATCGGAAAGATTCAATGTGCCGAAGCGGTCCGGCTGGGAGAGCGGCTCAGTCCCGCGGGTGACCTCCTGCAGGATCAAAGGTGCCAGCGTGAAGGCCAGATCGTTGGTCTTCGCCTCCGCCGGTTTGAAGAAGCACGCCTCAGCGAATTGATTGGTTGTGCGCGGATAGATGCCCGCGTATGACAGGGCTGCGTGCGCCCGGTCGGCATGCATGTGAACGCACGCCCAGGCGCAAAGGCTAAGAACCGACTCAAGGAGCGGTCGCGTTTTCATTCCACGGCCCAGCGGGCCTCTTCGGAGAAGCGTGATGCGCTGATGGAGGAACCCCGGCCAGAGAGCAGGTTCGGCCTTCGCACTTCGCGCTTCATTTCACATACCCGTTCTGGCGAAACCACTCGACGGCGTCCGCCAGGGCCTTTTTGGGCGGCGTCTGGGGGAGACCCAGTTCGCGGATGGCCTTCGCGGGATTAAAGAACATCTTGTGCCGGGCCATGCGCACGCCGGCAAGAGGCGCCTTCGGTGGCCGCTGCGTCAACACGGAGAGGGCTTCGTCCGCATACGCCGCGCACAACGCCGCCGAATAGGGAATCTGCCATTTCGGTGCGCGAACACCGGTGACTTCTTCCAGGACGGCAAACGCCTGCTTCATTGTCCAGTTCCCCTCCGCATTGCCCAGAATGTAACGTTCGCCGATGCACCCTTCCTTTGCCGCGAGGATGTGGCCGATGGCGACGTCGCGCACATGGACCCAGTTTAAGCCGGTGTCAAGGTAGGCCGGCATCTGGTGGTTCAAGAAATCCACAATTACCTTGCCGGTCGGGGTCGGCTTCACGTCGCGAGGGCCAACAGGCGCCGTCGGGTTGACGATGATGACCGGCAGACCGTCTCGCACCAGTTTGATAGCCACCTGCTCGGCTTGCCATTTCGAGCGCTTGTAATGATTCGCCATCTGCTCCTTGCGAACTGGCGTGGTTTCGTCGGAGGGAATAATCCGGCCGTGGATTGGCTCCGGCAAGCCCATGCAGCCGACCGTGCTCGTATAGACGATCCGCGAGCAGCCGGCGGCGCCGGCGGCCTCGATCACCCTCCGGGTGCCTTCGACATTCGTGGCGTACATCGGACGGTAATCCGGCAGCCAGAGGTGATAGCTGGCGGCAACATGAAAACACCAGTCGCACCCGAACATCACTTCCCTGAGCTTCGCCTTGTCGCTCAAATCGCCTTCGACCCGCTCGAACTCGACCCCGCGCAACCCGCGCAGGTCGCTCCCTGGCCGCAGCAGCACCCGGACCTGGTGCTCGCGCGCAACCAACTCATGCACAAGGTTCGCCCCGATGAAACCCGAAGCGCCGGTAACGAAGCAGTTCATGCGAACAGCTTAGGCGGTCTTGGGCGGGCAATGAAGCAGAATTCCGCTGGAGAGGCCGACCGAACGTTCCCGGCAACTCACCCCAATGGGTGTTTCATCACAGTTCTGCCTGCATTCGTCACAATTGGCGAATCCCGCGGCGCACTTTGCCGTCTGAGCCATATACGAAGAATTATGAACGCACCACCAACTTTCCGGCTATTCGTTCGCTCTTGTGTGGAAACATCGCCAGCACAGATCAAGCCCAGAGGCTTCTCCCCGTTTCATTACCTGCCGCGGGGGGACAGGGTGCACACGCAATTACAGCAGCTCAAACGGAAGCTGCTCCGGGCGGCCCTCGAAGAAACGCCCGATGCCGCCCTCTTCAAGCGGCTCTGCGGAGCTGCTAACGACGCCGCCGACCGTGCGTGGGCCACAGCTCGACCGCTCCTGGTTTTTCCCTGCCTCTTCCAGGAGTTGGTCCAAGACGTCCGCCAGCAGTTCCGGAAGGAAGTGCGTCACGCTCGTTGAATGTGGACAGCGGGCAACGAAGACTTCCGAACGGAGAGGATGCTTCTTGAATGTGGCACGGTCCAGCGTCGGCGCGGTTGGCGCATAGGCCAGCGCTTTCGGTTGCACCCCGGCGCGGTCCCACACCGATGGCCCCAATGCTGATGGCGCCGGATTGCAGTACAGCAAGCAGGGACGGCTTGCGGCCGTCCCTGTCGTAAAAGGTCTTTCAGGAAAGACTACTCGGCCTTCTTGTCGGCGCTTTGGCCCTTCTTGCCACGGCGCTGGCTCATTTCCTGGTACTTCTTGAACTGCTCCTCCGTGAGGATAGCCTTCATCTTGGTTTCCGTTTCTTTGCGCAGGTCCTGCATCTTCGTGCGGCGGGTATCCTGATCCGACTCACTGCGGATTTCCTGCATCTTCTTCTGCTGACCCTCCAGAACCGCTTTGACTTTCGGCTTCTGCTCGTCAGTCAGCGTCAGCGTTGTGGTCATTCTCTCCATCTGTTGCTCGATGGTGAATTGCTTCCTTCCACCTTTCTTTGCATCTGCCTGAGGGGCATCTTGCGCGGTCACCAAAGTACTGCAGGCCATCAGCCCACCAAGGGCCAAGGCTGCCATTAAACTAAGTTTGCTCATTTTGTGTTGTCCTGTGTTCTTTATTGGTTTGTCGCCCGCCCGCCGCACTACACGTCGGCGAACAGTGTATTCATTACATGGGTAAAAGACGCCAAGGCAAGGGAATTGGTTACATTCTTTGCGCACATCCCCCCTCCCCCGGCATAAAGGAGGTCCCACGAGCAGCAGCAGAACCGACAATCGCTTGCATACAGTTAACTTCGACTAACCCACCGCCGGCGACCAGGAGGGTAGCGTTGATGCCAGCATATCGGGTTGTCCCGCAACAGACTGTCCACTATTGGGACACATTGCAGGGGCCTCGGCTGTATGGGCAGGACCGATTATTGGCGCCCGGCAGACCCATGGGCGACTCGCCTGACACTCGCCGTTTGGGCCGCTTCGGAAAGCGGGCTGGCAACGGTTGGCACCCAGCGGCGGACAGAGCACCGCCCGCCTGGCAAGAACGCTTTCCGCGATTTGGAAGCCGCCCTGGCACTCGAAGGGGACAAAATTCCAAGCGTGACATTGGAGGCGTCCGATGGAATACTCTGCGGACTTATGAAGATAGCAGTGTCAATTTGTGCCTTTAGCGTTGTCTTGAGTCTTGTAACGGCCCAAGCCCAGGAGACAAAGAACGAAACCAAACCAGAGCCGAAAACAGAAAAGAAAGCCAACTCCAAAGAGGAAAAAACCCCTGTGAACGCAAACGAAGTTGCTGTGATTAAGACTACGGAAGGCGAAATGGTCATTGAGTTTTGGCCGGACGTCGCCCCCAAGACGGTGGAGAACTTTAAGACGCTGGCCAAGAAGGGATTCTATGATGGCACCTGCTTCCACCGAGTGATCAAGGATTTCATGATCCAGGGCGGTGACCCGCTGACCAAAGACCCGAGCATGGAAGCCCGCTGGGGCACTGGCGATCCCGGCTACAAGGTTAAGGCGGAGTTCAACGAGCGTCACCACGACCGCGGGGTGATCTCAATGGCGCGGTCGCAGGACCCGGATTCCGCCGGGAGCCAGTTCTTCATCTGTAGCGGTAATCCGCGCTTCCTGGACCGGCAATACACGGCGTTTGGCAAATTGATCAAAGGCGACGACGTGCTGGAGAAGATTGCCACGACCCCGACGCACCCTCAGGACCGACCGAACAAGAGGATGGGCATCGAGAGCATCAAGATCGTCCCCGCTGACTCGGTTAAGTAACGGGATGACCCTCGAGGAGTTGGCGGCTGTGCTGGCGGGGCTGGGTTGCCCGCCGGCGAAGTCGGCCGAGATGGCCGCCCAACTCCACAAGCGCGCCGCGCAATTGGCCGAACAGAAGGGTCGGAGCTACGAAGACGCGCTCGCGCACTTGCTGGAGTTGATGCGCCTGGGCTGGGCGGCAAAGGAAAACGGCAGGGACTCCTAAACCCAAAGAGCGGAAGATTGGGATTGTGGACCCCTGATCAACCCCCTGGGCCTTGGCCATCTGGAGGACCAGTTCGCGGTCAATGCCCCGTTGCAGGAGGTACTCGTAGGTCCCGCGGGTGAGGACTTGATCGGCCTGGGCATAAGCGGGAGGTGACTGTTCATCTGCAAAGCGAGAACCTCCAGCCTGCGCTGGAGGTTCTCTGAGTCACTCGACTCGTGAGGGCCGGAGGAACGGCTCACCACTTGTTCTCGAGAAGAACATCTTCCATACCCATCGGGATGCCGGGTGACCTGTTGTACTCCACCCAGACACAGGAGCGGAAGAACCTGTTGTTAATCACCGTCCCCGCCTCGTAGCTCCGTGGTATCGAGGTTGTATTGGAAAGTCCAGCAGCCGGGCACCATGATGCCGCCCGGGCTGCCGACGCACGCGTAGTTCTGCGGCACGTCGCTGACCTACATGCCAGAATCAGCCTGAAGCGCATGTCTGTTTTTCAGGAAGCGTGAGCGACAGCGAGAAGCCGATGTTGCTTTCGTCGAGTCTGAGGACCAAGCGAATCGGCCTGTGCTCTTCCTTTATGGCGCAGTTAATCGCATCACTGGCTCGGCTAAAATTCCATGCTGCTTGTTCGTCGTTAACCCACTGTCCCGGACCTGAGTAATAATACCCGTCAGAGCGCCGTTGCAGCAACCGCCTCATATTGCCTAAAGCCGGACCAATACGAGAATAGACGGCGACCTGCACCGCTTAGCCCACCAACCAGGAGAACTTCGAGCGCATCGTGACCAGGAGCAAGCCGAGAGCGGAAAGCCCGGCGAATGCCGTCGTCGTTACAGGCTCCGGGACCGCCGAGTAGTTGAAATTAACTTCCAGGCTTCCACCGACATTGCCGTAACCACCAACGGCCCAGGTTCCATCACCCCCGGTTGAGGCGAACGAGGGTGATATCCCAGTAAAGGCCAAACTACTGCCTAGAGCGCTATAAGCAGCCGTAGCAAGCTCAGTCGAAGACTGAGTGATTATCCAACTGAAAGGAAGTCCCGGCCCCTGGGTTATTACACCAGGCCCAGCCGCAGCCGTGAAGGTCGGTGAAGGTAACACGCCGGAACTATTGGCATAGGTGGCGCTCAATCCGAGAGCGGAATTATTCAATGATCCGATTCCAGTTGGGTTTTCTGTAGTTCCTGAAATCGTCTGAGCGCTTGAGGATAAATTCAAGGCCGAGTTCCCGCAGGCTCCGAGGACCGGAGTGAGAATCAATTCGACGCTATTCAAAGTCCCAAGTGATGTGTTGAATGTCGGCAGGCTGAACGTGAGGCCCGAAAGGCCTGCACTTGACGGCGTGACGTTGACTATTTGACTATCTACGGCGGCCTGCGCAACGGATGCCCCCACCGCCGCCAATACTGCTAGGGCAATTATTCTTCGTCTTACCATTTTCATCGGTGTCCTTCCTGTATTACGAGTTCAGAGGAGCCGAGCGCCTGTGTCTTATGAGCGCTCCGGCAATCGGCGCACACCCATTGACGCTCCACACCTTCAAACCCGGTCTGTTGCTTCATGTTTGGTTGTTAGCTACAGCAGTCTTTCTGAGGCTGCTGCGCCGACATTAACAGCGCTGTCCTTAATCTAAAATCCAGCCGTCGGACATTCGT
>Ga0181518_10003340_pt1 | contig 14893 bp, 6 predicted proteins | sample PEATcosm2014_Bin_28_FD_119751 | JGI IMG/M metagenome (GOLD analysis project Ga0181518, IMG submission 119751) | Peatland microbial communities from MTU Mesocosm Facility, Houghton, MI, USA - PEATcosm2014_Bin01_60_metaG | ecosystem: Environmental > Terrestrial > Soil > Wetlands > Peat | place... | reverse complement strand
GCGCTCTTCAACACCATGCGCGGCGGAATTCCAGACTGCGGTTACCGAATCTCCCGGCCAGACTTCAAGGCGTTCATCGCGAGCGCCAACCGCGCGGTGTCCGAGAGGCAGGCGGCGTTTCTCGACGCGCTCCCGGAGACGCTGCTTCACGGCCGCCTTTTGGCGATGGCCCGCGAACAACAGGATCCGGATCTCGAGCGTCTGGCGCACGAATACTTGCCCTTGACCTTCAGCCGCCGCCACGGCGACCCGAGCCGCCCCTGGAACATCTTTTCCATCGAAGTGAAGGGCGAGCACGGCGAGAGGATCCTCAACTATCAGGGCAACTGGCGCGACATCTTCCAGAACTGGGAAGCGCTGGCGCTCTCGTTCCCGGGCTACGTCGAGAGCATGATCTTCAAGTTCGCCGACGCGTCCACCGCCGACGGCTACAATCCGTACCGCATCATGCGCGACGGCTTTGATTGGGAGGTGCTCGACCCGCACGACGCCTGGTCTTACATCGGGTACTGGGGCGACCACCAGGTTGTCTACTTCTTGAAGCTGCTGGAGGTCTCGGAACGTTACCACCCGAGCGCTCTGCCGGACCTGCTCGCGCGCCGCGTCTTTACCTACGCCAACGTTCCCTACCGCATCAAGCCGTACGCCGCGCTCCTCGCCGATCCGCGCAACACTATCGATTTCGACGCCGCTCTCGACCGCGAGATTCGTCAGCGCGCGGCCGCGATGGGAGCGGACGGAAAAGTCCTGCCCGGCGCGGACGGCGCGCCCTACCGCGTGAACCTGGCCGAAAAGCTAATCGTTCTGGCGCTGGCTCGGCTCTTCAATTACATCCCGGAGGCCGGCCTGTGGATGAATACGCAGCGGCCGGAGTGGAACGACGCCAACAACGCGCTGGTCGGCTCCGGCGCCTCGATGGTCACACTGTACTGCCTGCGCCGTTTCCTGTCGTTTTCCCGCAGCCTCTTCGCCGCCGCCGGTACGCCCATGATCGAGGTTTCGTCGGAGGTCGCCGACGCTTTTCACCGCGTGGCGGAAACGCTGAAGCAATACTCGAGTTTGCTCGACCGCCCGATCTCGGACCGCGACCGCAAAGCCGTTCTCGATTCCCTGGGCGCCGCCGGCAGCGATTACAGGGCGAAGCTCTACGCCAAGGGGTTTTCAGAAAACCAAACGCCGCTCACCGTCGCCGAGTTGGACGCTTTCTGCGACCTGGCGCTCCGCCACATCGACCACTCCATTCGCGCCAACCGCCGCAGCGACGGCCTCTATCATGCCTACAACCTGATTAAGGTGGCAGGCGACGAAATCGTGATCCGGCGCCTTTACGAAATGCTCGAAGGCCAGATGGCGGTGCTCAGTTCCGGCGCGCTCTCTGGCGGCGAATCGGCCGCCCTGCTCGACGCGCTTCGCAGCAGCCGCCTCTATCGCGCCGATCAGAATAGCTACGTCTTGTATCCCGACCGGAAGTTGCCCGGTTTTTTCGAGAAAAATAATATACCCGCTGCGGCCATCGCCAAGTCGAAAACGCTGGCCCGAATGATCGAGCGCGGCGACAGGCGCATCGTGGTTCAGGATTTGAACGGTGTGGCCCACTTCAACGCCGCTTTCCGCAACGGCGCCCTGCTCAAAGAAGCGCTCGCCCGGCTCGGCGTTCCAGACGAGGAGCGCGCGCAGATCGTCGCCTTATATGAAGAAGTATTCGACCACCAGTCCTTCACCGGCCGCTCCGGCACGTTCTATAAGTACGAGGGGCTGGGATGCATTTACTGGCACATGGTTTCGAAGCTCCTGCTCGCGGTCCAGGAGGTGATGGACCGTGCCGCGCGAGCCGGCGAAGACGCCGCGGTGGTCGAACGCCTCCGCAGCCACTATGTAGAGATCCGCGAGGGCATCGGCGTCCACAAGCCGCCCGATCTCTACGGCGCCATGCCTACCGATCCTTATTCGCACACTCCAGGTTTCGCGGGAGTGCAGCAGCCGGGAATGACCGGTCAGGTGAAAGAGGACCTCATCTCGCGGCTCGGCGAGATGGGCGTCGCCGTCGAAGGTGGACGGCTCAGTTTTCACGCCCACCTGGTGAGCCGCGGCGAGTTTCTGGCGGAGGCGAAGACATTCCGCTTCTACGATCTCGATGGCGAAGACCGCAGTCTCGACCTCGAGCCCGACACGCTTGCGTTTACCACTTGCCAGGTGCCCGTGGTGGCTCATCAGTCGGGACCGGCGCGGATCGAGATTACCTGCGCCGACGGTTCCCGCCGCACCGTGGCAGGCCTCAGTCTTGACGCCGAGACCAGCGCCGCCGTCTTCGAGCGAACCGAAGCCGTGAAGCGACTGGATGTGTTTTTCGGCTTCGACGGTGGTGTTAACGTCGGTCGCTGAAGATCCGCTGAACCCATCCGCGGAGGTGAGAACGTCAGGTATCGGCCTTACTCCGCACAGATGCGGCGCCAACTCTACTGCGCCGGTTCGCGGACTGAAACGATACGGTCGCCTTCCACGTCCCGCAGTTGTTGGACTATGCCTGAGGGCCACCGGATTTCGATCAGGTCCGCCGAGGAATTCGTTCCCAATCCAAAATGGACCGGTCCGGCGCTCGACGAAGCATAGCCTGCCGCCGTTGACATATGGTCATATTGCGTAACGCTCTTGGTCACAACTTTGATTCGCGCTCCGATGCCATCACGATTGCTCTTGGTCCCTTGCAGCTTGAGTTCCAGCCAGTGGTTGTTGCCTGGGCTCTGATTGATCCAAATCTCCGCCGGAGCATTGATTGCACTCACGACCACGTCGATACGCCCGTCCCCGTTCAGGTCGCCGATGGCCGATCCCCGATGCCGTGCAGGGGGGCGTGACGTCAGCCCGGCCTCGGCGGTCAATGCGGTGAATTTCATCGCACCCTGGTTTGCCCCGCTAATGTTGCGGAAAACCGTGTTCGGTTGCTCCACCGCTGCGCGATTCGCGTACAAAAGAGATTGCACGTGTCCGCGCGAAACAAAGATGTCCTTCCATCCGTCGTTGTCGAAATCGGCGATCGTCGGAGAATAGCCGGCCATCGGCAAGCTCTGGCTGGTCATGCCGCTCGATTCCGTCACTTCGACGAAGCTTCCTTTTCCGGTGTTCCGATAGATCGGGAATGTTTCATTGTCCAGTGCGACCACGACAATGTCGGGAAAGCCATCATTATCCAGATCGCGGAAATCGACGCCCATCCCGGAAATGAATATTCCGTCCTCTCGCAACGCGACGTTGGCGTCGAACCCAACTTCGTCAAACGAGCCGTCTTTTTTTCGAAATAGCCAATTGAACGATTTATCGTTGGAGACAAAGATGTCCATCTTGCCGCCAACGTCAAAATCGCCTACCGCCGCTCCCATGCCCTTGCCGGGATGCGCGCGCAATCCATACTCGACCGATGCGTCCCTGAAGGTCCCGTCGCCGTTATTGATGAATAACTGGTTCGGGGTGGGCTTATACATCTTGGGATGACAGTAGTCGCGATGTCCGTCGCTCTCGCAATCGGGCTCGTGCGCTCCGTCCCATTTGAGATAGTTGACGACTAACAGATCCAACAGGCCATCGTTATTCACGTCCACCCAAACGGCGCCGACCGACCAGAGCGGCCCGTATTCGGGATCGGGCTTGTTGAGCCCGGCCTTGGCCGTGACGTCGGTGAATGTGCCGTCTCCGTTGTTGTGATAGAGCGTGTTTTTGTACACGCCCGCGACAAAGATATCTTCGTACCCGTCATTATCGTAATCGCCAATGGCAACGCCCACGTCGAAGCCACTGCCGGCCAGGCCCGCCTTCTCTGTTACGTCGGTGAAATGCCCGTGGCCATCATTTTCGAAAAGACGGTTCGAGTATTTCGGGGAGGACTTTTGGAGCGTATCGATATCGGCGCCGTTGGTGAAAAAAATGTCCAGCTTGCCGTCGTTGTTGTAGTCAAAGACCGCTACGCCCCCAGCCATGGTTTCCGGCGCATGGCGCTGGGGCGTTTCGCAACTGTCCAGCTTGAAGTCGATGGGTTGGTAGACAAACTGGATGGGGCTTTCGCGCGGCTTGTCTGTTGTTTCCGCCGCCCGCGCCGTTTGCCCGAGGGCCGGTAGAAGAAGCGGGCCTGGTAAGAGCAGGCTCGAAGTTGCGAACAGCAACAGGGCAGCACTGACAATTCCCAACTTCCATTTCTCCATCGCCGATTCACGCACTATCGTCGAGTTCATTCTCCAGCGGCCAGATTGGCAGTCCGCTGCCGTAATTCAGTGTACCTCGCCGCTGAGCGGGTTGCCCGCGTTCAACTCACTGCCGGAAAGCTTAAGGTTGCTACAGCAAAATCGAGATCAACTCCGCCCGTAGCCGAAAGCGTAGAGCGGTTGTCCATCGACGTACCGATAGGTTCGGTTGTCGAACGTGGTAGGTTGTTCCTGCACAGCGATTCTCGTGCAATTCATAGCCGGGTGGAGTATAACTTCGTCGAGGCACACGGAAGACGGAACCACGGCGATCCCGATGCTCCGCGGACGCGGCAGAGTCTGCGATTCCGAGCAAAATTAGGCGTTGCCAAAGGGGACGGACGCTGCAGATGAAAAAAGAGAAACACGGAATTCACCGGCTTGCCGAACTGGCAAATGTCTCGATTGGAACCGTGGACCGCGCCTTGCACGGACGCAGTGGGATCAGAGAATCTACCCGCCAACAAATTCTGGAGATCGCGCGCCGAATCGGTTACACGCCAAACCTCGCCGCGCGCGTGTTGTCCGCTGCCAAGTCGGGCGTCCGCATTGGAGTCTGCGTACCCCGCGAAATTCATTTTTTCTATGATCAGCTTTGGAGCGGGGTGCTCGACGAAGCCCGCCGTCTTGAGCCGCTGGGCATCCAGTTTGAATATCGCCCTGTACGAGCCCTCGGAGAAGCGGATACGAAGGCGTTCACCGGCCTCCTCAAAATGGGCGTCGACGGAATCATTGTCGCAGCAGGAAACCCGAAAGGTCTATCACCCCTCATCGACGACGCGGAACAGAAGGGAGTCCGCGTGGTTTGTGTTTCCACCGATGCCCCGGAAAGCCGCCGCTCCAGTATCGTTTGCGTGGAACCGTGGCTGAATGGCTGCCTCGCGGGAGAATTGATGGGCAAATTCCTCCCGCCGCGCTCCGAGGTGGTAGTGGTGGCGGGTATGTTGACGACCTTGGATCATCGCAGGAAAACCGACGGTTTCTCCGATGCGTTTCCCCGGCATTGCCCGGGCGGAAAGATTGTCAGCATCGTTGAGGGCCATGAGGACGAAGACGAAAGCTTCCAAAAAACCTTCGACCTTCTTGGACGCACTCAAAACCTTGCCGGCTTGTACGTCAACACGGTCAACTGCCTTCCCGTGTGCCGGGCCCTCGAAGCGCGACACTTGGCAGGCAAGGTAAAGCTGATCACCACCGACCTGTTCGCCGAAATGGCTCCCTACTTTCAGTCTGGAACTATCTCCGCTTCGATTTACCAGCAACCGTACCGCCAGGGCCAGGTTGCGGCCCGCCTCATGGCTGACCACTTGACCAGCAAGGCACTTTTTCCGCCGGCGGTTCACCTCAGTCCCGGGGTCGTAATGTCGTCCAACTTGCAACTCTTCCGCGAGATTAGAAACACAGCCGCGCCGCTGGACGATTCGGCCTTCCGCACCCACGTCGTGTCGCAGGAGTAGAAGAACCACGAACTGGAAAAGGTGCCCTTGCCGCCCCCTCCCGGCCGGTCGGTCGCCGTTACTCCGAGCTGGTTTTGCCTCAAATTCACGGGCTTGAACTATGGTTTTTGGGATTCGTAACCCTATCAAAAAGATGGTTTTCTGGATTCCAGGCCCCAATCAAGAATTCGATGCACCGGATTCAAATTTGTCTTGACAACCTCCGATCACCAGCGCTAAATAATCCTTTTATGTTAGCGTGAACGTTAACAAACATTGAGAATAACGATTTTCCGTACCCAGTCAACATCAACCGCAGTTTGATTACAAGGAGGCATCAAGATGATGCGTGGATCTTTGAAAGTTCTTGCAAGTGCTAACCAGGCCCGAGTACACCGTGCCGGACTTTATTGCACGGTGCTCTTTCTATTTCTGATGGCCAGCGCGCTCTGCGCGTTCGGTCAAGAAGCCACCATTGTTGGTACGATCACCGACCCCTCCGGAGCTTCAGTTGCGGGCGCGTCGGTCACGCTCACTGATAGCGAAACCGGTCAGGAGCACCACTTTGTCACCGGCGCCCAAGGTGAATATGTGGCGCCCGACATTCATATCGGCCACTACACCGTGCGCGTGGAAGCTACGGGCTTCAAAGCCGAAGAACGCAAGGGTATCACGCTGCAGGTAGGCGATCGCGCCCGCGTCGACTTCCAGATGCAAGTAGGTACGACGAAAGAAACCGTAACCGTCGAAGCCACTGCTGTCGCCGTGCAAGCGGATACCAGCGACATCAGCCAGGTGGTTTCAGGCGACCAGCTCGCTCACCTCGGAGCCAACGGACGCAGCATGTACACCTTCCTCAACCTGACCACCGGTGCTTCCAACCTGCAGGCGGACGGTCAAACTCCTACGTCGGTTGGCGCCGATGCCAACGTCAGTTTTAACGGCAATCGTACCGTCCACAACCTCTTTATGATGGATGGCGGCGAAGACGATGACCGGGGCGGCGGCGGAACGTTCTCTGTCATGCCATCGATCGAAGGCCTCGGCGAGTTCCGCACTCTCACTTCGAACTATGACGCCGAATATGGCCTGTCTTCGGCGGCCACCGTGACCACAGTTATGAAGTCGGGCACGACCAAATACCATGCTTCGGCCTGGGAATTCTTCCGCAACGACGATCTGGATGCCAATAACTACTTCCTTAAGAAAACCGAGCTGAGGTATAACATCTTCGGCGCCAACGCTGGCGGGCCGATCGATTTTTGGAAGAAGCAGCACAAGAGCTTCTTCTTCTACAACATGGAATGGCGCAGGACGGTCAATGGGGGCTCAGTCAACCACGACGTTCCGGACACTACTTGGTACCCGGACGCGGTCACTCCAGGATTCGCGGTGCTTGCGGATGCTATCAATGTCCCCACCCCTGCTCAGGTTGGTTCCACCGGTCCCAATGGTATATTCGCGAACTGTCCCGGCGGAGTCGCCCCTAATGACATTAATGGAAACCCGATCCAACAGGCTACACCGTTCGCCGGCAACGCGATTCCCGACTGCATGATTGCCAAGAACGCTTCGGCACTGCTGGGCGCAGGCATCTTCCCCGCAAACAACTCTGTGGATACGAAAGGGAACCCTTCGTTTACCGGCGGATCCAACGCTCCAATCTACGTAAGAGAGGAGATGGCCCGGGTTGATCATACCTTCAACGACAAGGTCTCGGTTTTCGGACACTTTGTTTATGATTCCGTCATGCAAACTTACGGGACCACGATGTGGAGCGGCGACAACATGCCCACCGTCGGCAACACTTTCGGCAACCCCTCGGACAGCGCCGTTGCCCATGTGCTGCACACCATTCGTCCCAATCTGCTCAACGAGGTTGCTTTTAACTACAGCGGCAACAAAATCAATATCATCCCCGTTGGCACGCCGGCCCTTTTGCTGCCAGCCAGCGGCTACACCCCTGGGAAGGTCTTTCCGGGTACCAACCCCGACATTCCCTCGATCACTCTATCCAACCAAACGGGTGCGAGTTATTCTTCCAACTGGACCCCATGGCTCAATCACTATAACGATTATCAAATCCGCGATGACGTCTCCTGGACCAGGGGCGCTCACCAGCTACGCATGGGCGGCAGCTGGGCGCTCTACGCGAAGGTACAGGACGTGTTCGCCTCCACTCAGGGCAGTTTCACGTTCAACGACTCGTTCACAGGCGATAGCTTTGGCGATTTCCTGCTGGGCGATGCTCAGGACTACCAGGAGGACGCGATTCACGATCACGGCAATTGGAACGCCGTTTCCTGGGCTGCCTACGTCCAGGACAACTGGCGCGCCAGCAAGAAACTCACTTTGAATCTTGGACTGCGGTGGGATGGAGCGCCGCATACCTACGAAGTGAACCATCGCATGTCTAGCTTCTACGCTTCTCTGTATCAGAGGGCAGACGCGGCCACCTTCGACTCACAGGGCAATATCTGCAGCAGCGGCGCCGACCCGGGCTGCGCTGCCGTTAGTCCCGGCCTCGGCACCAGTTCCAATCCGATCCTGGCGGGCGTTCCGCTCTACCTGAACGGCATTGGCATCGGCGGCATAGGCGCCGTCCCCAAAGGGATGGTGAACAACCACTGGGCCACTTTCGGACCACGCATTGGATTTGCCTATGACCTCACCGGCCAGGGCAAGACCGTCATCCGTGGCGGGTTTGGCATCATGTACGAACGCATTCAGGGCAACGACATGTACGACGCCGCTACCAACGTTCCGGCCGACGCACACGTCGAACTTCACAACGTTCTTCTCCAGGATCCAAACACCCTGGCAGCCAGCGGTGCCACCGCGGTAGCACCGATTGTCGCCACCAGCATCACCGGCTTCGACCCCAACCACTACTATCCGCCGACCAGCACACAGTTCAGCATTGGCGTGGAGCAGGCGTTGGGCGCGAAGGCGGTGTTGTCCGCCTCTTACGTGGGCAACCAAAACCGGCACCAGAACTTCTACCAGGAAATCAACGCACCGGCCGAAAGTCTACTGCCATGTTTTGTTAACTCTAGTGGCCCTGGCTGCGCGGGTGCCAAGCCCTACAACCAGGTAGTGCAGTATCCGGGCTTCTCCTCCATCCGGTTGTCTCAGGATGAAGCGAATTCCCATTACAATTCACTCCAGGTTTCCGTTCGCGGACACGTGGCACGTGACCTCGAGGTTCAGGCCGGTTGGACGTTCTCGAAGGCGGTTGACCCCACCACCGGTGGCGGCAACGGCTTCGATCTCGATAACGACTCCAATCCGTACGCCGGCTGGAGATTCGATCAAGGGCCGTCCATCTTCGATCGCAGAAATGTCGTGTTTATCAACTATATCTACGACATCCCATTGTTCCGGAACAGCGCGAGCCACATAGCAAAAACGGCACTCGGGGGATGGCAACTGTCCTCGATCATCAGCATAATGTCGGGGGCGCCTCTCAATATCACACAGGGAGGCACCACCGCTGCCAGTGCCGTTCCCAATTCCAACGTCCGGCCCAATCTTACGGGAACCATCTCTTACCCGAAGAAGATCGGCGAATGGTTCGACCCGTCGGCCTTCTCGGCCCCGGTTTGCGCCACAGGCCCGGATTGCTGGGGTAACCTGGGGCATGATGCTCTGCGCGGTCCCGGCCGCGACAACTGGAACATGTCGCTCTTCAAGAACTTCAACTTTAACGAACGCTCCCGCCTGGAATTCCGGGTTGACGCGTTCAACGTTTTCAACCACACGCAGTGGGTCGGAAACGTCAACCAGGGCGGCATCGACACGAACTTGGGCGACAGCGCCTTCGGCGCGGTCAGTTCGGCTTCCGATCCGCGTATTTTGCAACTCGGATTGAAGCTGGTCTTCTAGTTTGCCTCATTAGGCAAGCTTGCCCCGCTCCCAGAGAAACCGCTGGGAGCGGGGCTAAATTTTTTGCGTTGCAATCATGTGCCGCCCCACCCCCTGGGTCGCGGCCCAGTTCATGACGACTTGCGAAAGAACCGGAGAACGGATAAGTTGTTTCCTTGCGCACGGAATGCTTTTCAGGCCTTCCTTCACCAATCTACCTCCCGTGCACCGCGACCTCGGATGAAGAGCTGGAAGCTACAACTGGCGGTGATCGCGTTACTGTTGTCGCGCTCTGCGACAGGCCAGGCATCAAGTCCGGCACAGGCAATCGCCCTCGAACAACAGGGGAAACTGGCTGAGGCTGCCCAGGCCTGGCGGGCCGTGGTCCACCAGAATCCTAAAGATGCCGCTGCCTTCGCCAGCTTAGGCGTGGTGCTCTCCAGGGAACAGAAGTACGACGAAGCCGCATCCGCCTACAGGAAGGCGCTTGCCTTGAATTCGAGATTGCCCGGAGTGCAGCTGAATCTTGGCTTGGCCGAATTCAAGCAGGCGCACTTCGACGCCGCCATTCCTCCTCTGACCGCCGCGTCGAAAGCGGACCCAAAGAACATGCAAGCGCGGACGCTGCTGGGCTTCAGTTTCTATGGCGCCAAGCGCTACGCCGACGCCGTCGGGCCCCTCCAAGCCGCAGTGCAGTCGGATCCGGGCAACACCGAGCTTCATCAGGTCCTGGCGCAAAGCTGCCTCTGGGCCAGGCAGTATGATTGCGCGCTGGATGAGTTCCGCCAGATTCTGCAGCGGGACCCGGATTCGGCCGCCGCTCATGTACTCATCGGCGAGGCCCTGGATGGACTGGGAAAAACGCCCGACGCCATCGCCGAATTCCAGGCGGCGGCGAAAGTGTCGCCGCGCGAGCCCAACGTGCATTTTGGCTTAGGTTACCTCTATTGGAAGTCACAGCAATACGACGATGCCCAGCGCGAGTTCGAGGCCGAACTGTCCGCCGATCCCAGCCATGCCCAGGCGCTGGCCTATCTTGGCGATATCGAGATGAAGCGGAACCATCCCGAGGCGGCCCTCGCGCTGCTCGCCAAGGCCACCAAGCTGCAAGACGACATTCGTATAGCCTTCCTCGATACCGGGGCCATCCTTGCCCAGCAGAAGCGCTACGGCGACGCCCTGGCCGCGTTCCAGCGCGCGGTGGCATTGGATCCCGCTCAGCCCGACGCTCACTACCGGTTGGCGCGCGTCTATCAGGACATGGGCAAAGCGGAGGAATCCCACAAAGAGTTAGCCAAAGTTCGCGAACTGCATGAGAAGGCCGATGAGGCCGTCGGATCCAAAATGCCGGCTGCTCCGCCTTCGTCGCCTCAATAGGAACCGCGGAATCGCGGGACTCGCCTTGAACCAGGATAAAGGGAAGAGGAATTCCCTCTTTGATGTCCAACGATCCTATTTGCCTTCCGTCGCAGCCTTCGCCAGCGGTACCGAGATTGTCACCGAGTCCGGCTCCGTCCAGACGGCATTGCCGCTTGTCAAGTCAAGACGGTGCATGGTGGCCTTCAGGCTGCCGCGATCGACGTCCACCAGGATGTAGTGGTAATTCACTTCCTTACTCTGGAAAGGATCGTCCTTTGCTCGTTCAATCGGATACGCGTGCGCCCCCGCACCGCCGGTCACGAAATAAGTAATACCGCCGTGCTCGTGGCGTTCGTAGTTATGCACGTGTCCGGAGAAAACGACAATCCGGGCGCGGATGTTCTGCTGCCGCGCCTCCAGCATCTTGGCCAGTTCTTTCTCCTTGGAGCGGGCTGAGTGCCCTCCGCCAAATATCTTCGCATCCGACGAACTGGTGTAGGGAGGATGGTGCAGAACAATAAACACGAAGTCCACATCGCCGGGAAGATGATCCAGCTTCTTGGCGAGCCATTGCCCCTGTGGGCCGGAGATTTCGTTGAGAGAGCTGTCCAGCACCAGCATCAGCGTGTTAGCGGCGCGAACAGAATAGTAGCGGCTGTTCTTTAGCTCCGGGAATCTCTCAAAATAATTGGCGAGCGCAACTTTCTCATCGCCGTGGAATTCGTGGTTGCCGAGCGCCGGGTAAACCGGAATCTTTTTCTCGCGCCACACCGCGGTTTCGCTGTCCCATACCTTCCAGTCGTTCCGATCGTAACCGTTGTAAACGATGTCTCCGCCGAAGGAGATAAACGCCGGGTTGGCCAGGGCAATCGCCTGCACCAGCGCCTGGCGCACCGCCGGATTCGCCGCTTCGGTATCTGTGGGATCGTGGAAGCGCGAATCTCCATAGGCCACGAAGTGGAAGGGCGGGCTCACTTGCAGTTGCAACTCCACCGGCCCGGCCTGCAATGCTGTTTGCGAATGCAAGCGCGAGCCGGCAATCGTAACCGCAAAGAAAAACAGAATGACAATCGACAGTTTTTCGTAAACTTTCATTTAACGACCCACCACCAGCACTTCAAATTGTCCTGCTTCAGCCGTGGATAAGAAAAGCTTGTGCGTCTTGGGATCGAGCGCCATGGTCTTGGCGCGCGGCAAAGTCTTCACAGTTTCAGCAACCGAGTATTTATCCGGGCTGTCCTGGTGAATCACCGTGACGGTGCCTTCCCCATTGGAATTGAAAACCAGTCGCAAGTCGGGATCGAAGGCGGTTGCATCGACGTGGTCGCCGATGGGAAGCGTAGCAATCACTTGTCCGGTGTCCGCGTTCATCACAGCCATAATCTTGCTTCGACAGCCGATAAACAACCGGCGATTTGCCCGGTCCATCGCCATGCTCGAAGGCGACGCGCAAGGTGCTGTCGGCCAGCGTTCCTCGACTTTCAGCGAGAGCGCATTGATTTTCAGGACCAGGCTCTCGTCCTCGAGGTTATCGTAAACATACCCCGAACCGTCGGCGACCGCAAACTCAGGGCCACCGCCGAGATCAACCGTTCCCGCGACTTTCCCGTCCGCCGCCTGGATTGCAGTCGCGCTGTTGCTGTCGCCATTAAATGCAAAGACGCGCGCCGTCGCGGGATCGTAAATGATCGCGTCAGGTTTCTTGCCCGTCGGAACTTTCGCGATCGTCTTCAGCGTCTTCAAATCGAAGATCGTGACCGTCGAAGACTGTCCATTACTGACAAATCCCCGTCCCAGTTCCGGAGCGATGGCGATTCCGTGCACCCCAGGAGTGTTCTCGATCTTGCCGACGATGGCGCCCGAATCCGCGTCGAGCACTTCGACCTGGGTTCCGTGAGAAACGTACAACCGCCGCCCGCCTTCATCGACGGCGAGATAGTCCCAACTGCCTTGGCCAGCAATGGGGATCTTCTTCGTAACACCAAATCCCTGGGCGGATGCTGTGGAAAGGCTCGATAAAGCAAATCCCAGCGCGAATACGGCCGTGAAAAATGCTTGCTTCACAACAGTTGGGTTAGAGTACGGTTTCTTCATTGGAATGGGGCTCCTTTTTTCAACCGGGGTGATCTCTAGATGGGTCTGAAGACTCAATTTAACGGGACTCGTGAGGTCCCCCAGAAATCGGGGGACCTCAGGATATTTATGTCTTGCGTCAAAACTCTCTGCGCGGCTCCCAGCGCAGGCCGAAGGAATACGTCGGTTTGTAGAACTCGCGCTGTACGACATACTGCGGGCTGCCGTTGTAGAAGCCGAAGACCTCGTTGGTGAGGTTCAGACCCTGCACGAGGAAGGTGAGACCCTTGTGCACGCGGTAGCTGGCTTGCGCGTCCACCTGCAGGTGCGCATAGAGATAGTTGTCTCCGGCTGGACCTTTGGTGCCGAGATTGGCAGGGTCTTCACAACTTGAGTCTGCAATGCAAGTTGGTGTTTGGGACTGCCATTGATATTGATAGATACTTGCTCCGTTGTAGGAAAGGCCCGCGCGGGTCGAAAAGCGACCCTTGTCGTAGGTGGGGCTAATATTCCAAGTACTAGGAGCTTGGCGCTGCAACGCTGGTGTGTCGCTACGAAGCGGTATATGACCGGCGTTCGAACCGGTCCAGCTATAGTTTGCCGAAATCCCAAGGCCGTTCAGCGCCCCCGGCAGGAAACCGAGATGTTGGATGTAGCTAGCTTCGAAACCATACAGCTTGGCATTGGCGCCGTTAATAATGTAAGCGTACTGATCGCCCGCATATGGTTGGCCTTGCGGTACATCAAGGTCATTGAGGTAGTAAATGGGACTGCTTAACTGCTTGTAAAAGAAACCCGCTTGGATCTCTCCGTAAGGTTTCAAGTAGTGTTCGTACAGCAAGTCGTAGTTGTTGGCGTGTTCCGGCTTCAGATCGGGATTGCCTGTGGAAATGCTGATCGGGTTCGTGGTGTCGTCTTCGGTTTTATACGGCACAAGATCGTAAGGGTTCGGGCGGGATATTCCGCGCCCGTAAACCGCACGAAGGTCCGAGTCGTTGGTCAAGCGGTAGCGCAGTTGCACGCTCGGCAAAGGGTCCCAGTACCAGGAATTTGCGAGTGACGGGGTAACCGTTGGCGTTGTAATGCCATCCGGGTTCGTCACCAGGAAGCCGAGTATGTTCAACTGCGTGGCCTCGATGCGCAAACCGGTCTGCAGACGGAAGCGCCCGGATTCGATTGTATTCATGGCGTAGCCGGCCGAAATGCGTTCCGTCAAGTCGTAGTTGCTTTGCATCGAACCTGTGATCGTGGCTGGAACGTCGAGCGGAAATAACGCTGGGTTCGCGTTGAAAAAGGAAGTGATCGAGTTGTAGTCGGTGACCGGCCCCAGGTTGTAATCTTTGTCGTAGTAGTCGGAATTCTTGAATCCGCTAAGGAACTGACTCATGAGAGGCGGATTGCCCGAGTTGCCGTAGTTGCCCACGTTGTCATAGACGCCAGACAAGGCGTTCTGCCCCTTGTGCGCATTGCGCACCTTAAAACCAAATTCAAAAGTGGAAAAGTGCGAACCCACATGATAGTTCTTGGCCATTGAAAACGCCCCTTGCAGGTTGACCTGTGAGGTCTCTCCGGAAGTGGTGTCGTATTCGTCCAGGTAATACTGGGTTGGATCGAGGACAGGGGAGCCGGGAGCAAGGCACGCGGGATCAAACTGCGGCAAGTAGGGATTGGTGGTGGCGGCCTGGTCAAAGGTGCACTGGCCTGCGGGGTTTGTCTTCAGGTTCTTGAACGTCGCTCCCGGATTGCCGGCGGCTGCTAACTGGCGTGCACGCGCTGCCGAGATTTCCCAGCTTACCGAGGAATCAGTGTAGACATGTTTGCCGCCAATCGCCAGACTCGCAATTCCGTAGTCGGGCAAACGACTGGAGGTCTTGAACTTCGCGTAGTCCCCATCATTTAGCGTGTAAACCCACTTGTTGCCGTAGTCTT
>Ga0181518_10003339_pt1 | contig 14898 bp, 9 predicted proteins | sample PEATcosm2014_Bin_28_FD_119751 | JGI IMG/M metagenome (GOLD analysis project Ga0181518, IMG submission 119751) | Peatland microbial communities from MTU Mesocosm Facility, Houghton, MI, USA - PEATcosm2014_Bin01_60_metaG | ecosystem: Environmental > Terrestrial > Soil > Wetlands > Peat | place... | reverse complement strand
TCCTGGTGGTCTCCGGACGTCAAGGTCATGATGCTCTCGACGACCGACAACCCGCGCTCCGGCGTAACCACCGTGAAGACTACCAATCTCAACACGCAAGAGCCGGACCCCGAGTTGTTCCTGTTGCCCGTGGGCTACACCATCGTGGATGAGACCAGACCCTTCACCATTACCTGGGGCGCGGAGCCTGGATCACAGCGACGATAGCGTCGAAATGAGTTACCGTTTTCCTTTGGACGGGAGTTCCTTACATGCCGAAGCTCCGTGTGCTCGCCGCTGCCTTTCTGTTCCCGCTCTGGATGGCCGCCCAAACCGCGCCCGACGCGGTCAATGAGTGGATCCGCGCCAATGCGATCCGCCTCACCACGCCCGTTGCCGGCCACGGTTTCGACGACATGCAGCCGCTCAAGAGAGTGGTGGGCGGCGCGCGCATCGTTTCGCTCGGCGAAGCCACTCACGGCACGCGCGAATTCTTTCAGCTCAAGCACCGCATGCTGGAGTTCCTCGCCACCCAAATGGGATTCACCATCTTCTCCATCGAAGCCAACATGCCGGAGGCGTACCGGCTGAACGATTTCGTTCTCACCGGCAAGGGCGACCCGTCGGAGCTCATCCACGGCATGTACTTCTGGACCTGGGACACCGAGGAAGTGCTCGACATGGTGCTGTGGATGCGCGAGTTTAATAAGTCCGGCAAGGGACGCGTGGAGTTCACCGGTTTCGACATGCAAGCCCCTGACGTGGCCAAACAGATAGTTCACGACTTTGTGGCTATGGCCGACCCGCAGTACGCGCCGGCCCTGGCCAACGCTTCCGAACTTGCGCTGGCCCAATCCCCCGGCCACGGGCAGGGTTCCTTCGGTACCGCAAACGGGGTGTTTCCGGTGGAACCGGCCTTGGGCAAGACCATCCGTTTCAGCGGCTACATCAAGACGGAAAACGTCTCCGGCTATGCCGGCTTCTGGTGGCGCGCCGACGCCGGTAAGGAGGTCCTCGCATTCGCCAACTTGAAGGACGCCGCTCCCAAGGGCACCACGGACTGGCAACGCTACGAGCTGGAACTTCCGGTCCCGGCCAACACGACCGCCATCAATTTCGGGGCCCTCATGGCCGGCTCTGGCACGGCCTGGTTCGACGACCTGCAAGTGGAGATCGATGGCAAGCCTTATACCAGCGACGCCTACGATTTCAGCTTTGAAGGCCCCACCTTGACGGGCCTCTACGCAGCCGTTGCCAGCTATCCCACCGAGATCGACAACCATGTGGCGCATGGCGGAAAGCGGAGCCTGCGCATCTCGCACGCCGCCGTCGATCCCAAAGTCGCCTCGGCCGAGTGGGGCAAAGTAGTGGAGCACCTGGAGGCCTCGCGCGAAAAGTACGGGAAACAGGCCAGCGTGCGCGATATCGAATGGGCCATCCAGAACGCGCGCGTGGTGCTGCAGTGCATGCAAATGCGCGCCAACCAGGTCACCCGCGACGCGAGCATGGCCGCCAACGTCAAGTGGATTCTGGATCAGTCGCCGGACGCGAAGATCGTTCTCTGGGCGCACAACGGGCACGTCATGACAGCCGGCGGCCACCCGATGGGCGCGGCTTTGCGCAAGATCTACGGCGACCGGATGGTGGTCTTCGGGTTCGCCTTCAACCAGGGATCGTTCCGGGCGGTTTCGCAGGGAGGTGGCGTCTTGAAGGAGTTCACGGTGCCGCCGGCGCCGGCCGGCAGCCTGGATGCCACCCTGGCTGCGAGCGGCATTCCGCTGTTCGCGCTGGACCTGCGCGCGGCACCCAGGACCGGCCCGGTCGCCGACTGGCTCCATGCCGCGCACTCGACACGCAGCATCGGCGCCTTGTATCCGGAGGACTCGCCGTTCGCGTTCCTGGCGAACCAGGTGGCGCCGGAGGCCTTCGATGCACTGCTCTTCGTGGAGAAGACGACCGCCGCGCGCGGGATTCAAGTCGAGCCGCCGAAGCTCCCATAAGAAAAGCTCGTATGGTCCTGGAAACGGAACGGCTGATCCTCGACACGTGGCAGAGCGCCGACTGGAACGCGTTCCGCCCGATCGCGACCGACGTCGAAGTGATGCGCTATATCACTGGCGGCGTGCCTTGGAGCGATGAACAGATCCGTTCGTTCGTTGACCGGCAGATAGAGTTATATAGCAGCCAGGGCTTCTGCCGATGGAAGCTGCTCGAAAAGCCGGGTCTGAACCCGATCGGTTTCTGTGGCGTGGGCCTCTGGCGCAACATGGTGGAACCCGAGATCGGCTGGTGGCTGGCGCGGCCGTATTGGGGTCGCGGCCTGGCAACTGAAGCCGCCGTGGTGGCGCTGCGCGATGCCTTCGAGCGGGTACGATTGGACCGAATCGTTTCGATCGCGATGGTGGGAAATGCGGCATCGACCCGGATTATGGAAAAACTCGGGCTGAAATTCGATTCCGAATTTGAAAACGAAGGTTTCCGTCTGGTGAAGTATGCGATCGATCGGGCCCAGTACGCTCGCCAGGCAGCACATAACTCTTGAGGTCTCCGCATGGTTGCTTATAGGAAAGTCTCGCTGCTGCGCGCCATCGTGACCGATGTGCATTTCTGGGTCCCCGTCGCCGCACTCGTGTTGGGGACGGCGCTGCTGCTGGTGCTGAGGTGAAGCCATGAGCCAGGAGAGGCAGACTGCGGCGAGCGCTTCGACCAGATCGCTTCACCGCGTGGGCGTGGCTTGCGGCCTGGCCGCGGGCGCGTGGCTCGGCGGAGCGGAAGCCCCCGTCAAGCTGGTCACCATCGGCTTTTCGCCCTTCATCGTCTCGTTGGGCATGGTGGCGGGCGTGTTCGTCGCCCGTTGGACCGTGCCCATGGCGCTCAAGGGCACCAGCTATGTCTGGTTGGACCTGAAGCAGAAGCCGCATCTGATCGCGTGGGCCATTCTGGCGGGTATGTTGTGGGCCGTCGCCAACACGCTGACCGTCTTCGCGGTTCGCAACGTGGGACTGTCGATCGCGTTCCCGTTGTGGAATATCAACAGTCTGGTGGGATTGTTCTGGGGCTGGCTGCTGTTCAACGAGCTGCGAGGTTCCAGCGCGCGCGAGCGTGCGAAAGTGCTGGGCGGCGCCACGGCGATTGTCGCGGGCGCGTGCCTGCTAGCCTTTGCCACCGAGCACCACTCCGGCGGCGTGCCGCAGCGGGCCACGCTCGGAATCCTGGCCGCCCTGGGCGCCGGAATGCTGTGGGGAACCATGTACATTCCGTACCGCAAGGCGTACATCAGCGGCATGAACCCGCTCTCGTTCGTCACCGTCTTCACCTTCGGCGAGCTGGGGACCACATTCGCGCTCGCCGCCGTGTACTACGGCGGCTTCGGTCCCCTGGCGGCGGAACTTGCCAAGGCGCAGCCAGCTTTCTTCTGGCTATTCCTCGGCGGCTTCTGCTGGGTATTGGGCGATTTGTTCCAGCAATACGCTGCCAAGTACATTGGCATCGGCCGCGGCATTCCGCTTTCCAATACCAATCAGCTTTGGGGGCTAGCCTGGGGCGCGCTGGTGTTCGGCGAGCTGGCCGGGTTGGGGTTCGCTGCGCAAGCGCTGGTCATCGCGGGCAGTCTGATTATGATCGCCGGCGCTACGGCGATCGGCTTTGCCGAAGCGCAAGGCGCGGAACAGCTCTCCTGGAAGAAGGCCGTGCAGCGGGAGTGCGACCGCTATGGTCTGAATCCTGCGCGAGTGGAATCGACGCTCGAAGGCCGCGATCCTCTCGCGGACGATAAGCCGAAGCGGCACTGGTGGGAGGCGCTGGTAGTGCTGACGGCGGTCGGCGTCTTCGTGTATCTGGCCGCGGGCGCCAGGCGTCAGGCGATTGAGGTCCACATAGGATGGATGGTGGCGCTGGGGAGCGCTTCGATAGTCTTGCTGGTGGCGTGCGGCCTGCTACTTTGGAAGCGCACGCGGTTTTCGTAAAGGCGCGCGCGGCAGTCCGTAAGTTACGATACGGGATGGCTCGATTCGTACAATAATCGACTCGAAGGCAGAGAGGAGAGAATGGTATGTCCCTGAATCAGAGTAGTCGCCGAACGTGGTTGAAGAGCACTACCGCGCTGGCAGGAGGCCTGGCGGCCTCAGACCTGGCAGCGACTTCGGCCGGAGCCGCGCCGCCAGACAAGCGGGCCGCTGAGCCCGACCGGATGGTGGTGAGCGATTCGAAGAACGTGGTCGAGACTACCGCTGGCAAGGTCCGCGGATACACTCACCAGGGCATCCATGTGTTCCAGGGAGTTCCTTATGGGGCCTCCACCGGCGGGAAGAACCGTTTCATGGCCCCGGCGAGTCCGGAGCCCTGGACGGGTGTTCGCAGCGCCCTCTACTTCGGCAAGGTCTGTCCGTTCTTTCCGCGCGCCGGCTGGAACAACGACGAGAACGCTTTCATGTTCCGCTGGGACGACGGCCAGCCAGGAGAAGACTGTCTCCGCGTAAACATCTGGACGCCCGGCATCAACGACAACCGGAAGAGACCGGTCATGGTGTGGCTGCACGGAGGTGGCTTCTCAGCCGGCTCCGGTCAGGAACTGCAATCGTACGACGGCGAAAACCTGGCCCGGCGCGGCGATGTGGTTGCGGTCAGTCTCAACCATCGGCTCAACACCTTCGGGTTCCTGAATCTGGCGGAATTCGGCGACCAGTATGCGAGTTCGGGCAACGCCGGCATGTTGGACCTGGTGGCGGCGCTCGAATGGGTGCGCGACAACATCGCGAATTTCGGCGGCGATCCGTCCCGCGTGATGATTTTCGGGCAATCCGGCGGCGGTGGTAAAGTGGGCACTCTGATGGCCATGCCTTCGGCGAAAGGACTGTTCCATAGCGCCTCGATTCAGAGTGGGTCGATGTTACGAGTAGCGGAGGCGGCGGATACGGCCAAGCTCGCCGCGGCCGTGCTCGAGGAGCTTTCGATTTCGAAGGCGGACGTGGACAAGCTGCGGGATATTCCCGTGGATCGTCTGCTGGGCGCCGCGCTGGCCGCTCAGCACAAGCTGTCGCCGCCGCTCTCCGGTCCGCCGGACTTTCGCCGCATGGCGCGTTCGCTCGGCTGGAGCCCTTGCGTGGATGGCAAGATTATCCCGGCCCAGACCTTCGACCCGCACGCGCCGGAAATCTCCGCGGGCGTGCCGCTGATCGTTGGAACGGTATTGAACGAGTTTATCAATGGCATCGATCATCCGGACGCATTTTCGATGACCGAGCAGCAGCTCGCCGCGCGCGTCGAAGAGCGATACGCCGGCAAGAGCAAGGAGGTCATCGACGTTTTCCGGCAGGGCCATCCGAAGGCGCGGCCGTTCGATCTGTATTCCATCATCATGGCTTCCTCGGTGCGCGACAATGCCGTGAAGCAGGCCGGCCTGAAGGCCGCCCAAGGCAAGGCGCCGGCTTATCTTTACTGGTTCACCTGGCAGACGCCGGTGCTCGATGGCAGGCCCATGGCGTTCCACTGCGCGGAGCTGAGTTTCTGCTTCGACAATACGGATCGCTGCGAAACGATGACCGGCGGCGGAGCGCGCGCCCGCGCGTTGGGAGCGAGGATGAGCGATGCCTGGATCGCTTTCGCGCGCAAGGGCGATCCGAATCATCCGGGCCTTCCCAAGTGGGCGCCCTTCGACGCCAAGAACTGCCCGACCATGATGTTCGACGACCAGTGCCAACTGCGCAACGATCCCGACGGCGCAACGCGCCGGGCTCTGGAGTCCATCGGCTAAGCGTGGCGCGGGCAGTTGTGCCGCTGTGTCGAGAGTCGTCTCGAAATTTCTTTGTTGACTCTTTGCGCGCGACAATCTGCGGTTTCGCAACGCTTACTTGCTGGCCCCGCAACAAGGATCCGCGCCGATCGTACCCTCCAGCTCGCTCAGGTATTCCGGCGCGCTCACCCTCGTCAGTTGCTTGCGCGACTCGGCCAGCCGCGATTCGATATCGAAACCTCCGAACCCGGCGCCGCTGCCGCTATCCCGAAACTCCTCGATCGCGCGGACGTGGCGCGTCCAGAGCGCGACATCGCGCGTCTGTTTGGCGCGCAACCGATCGCCATACCAATCGCTCGCCATCAGGTACTCACGCGTGAACATGCGGCGCACCTCAGCATCCTCGACGCCCCTTCCCTGCGTGGACCCCTCGGCCATGATCTCGATCAGCGCCCGCAGCGGAGGGCAAGCCGCCTCCACGCTGCCATCCTCGAAGTACTGCCGGGCTACCCGAGTCTGGGCTTCCACGATGGCATCCACACCGGCCGCGAACTGGACGATGTCCTGTTTCTCGGGACGCAAGATCTCCTCCGTGAATACGGCGTCCGGTGTTTCGAAAAGCCGCCCCAGAAACCGATCGACGAAAAGCGGCGTAATCCGATACCCGAGGCGGCTGGCCAGCACGGTGCGGCCGTCCACGCAAAAATCGCAGACCTTTTCCAGGAATCCATTGGCCAGCAGAAATTCGGGGTCGCGCTCGTGCACGCGCATGCGGCACCAGATCTCGGGAACCAGCAGGCTGATGTCGTGGTCCACCCGGAAATGCGGCCCTATGTAGCCCGCCGAAGTGGTGAAGCCCGCGTACCCGGTCAGGATGAACGATACCAGCGCGTTGTTCAAATCCACCACCGGAGGCAACGCGTTAAAGGCCGCCTTGGTAAGCGCGCCTTCGCTGCCGAAGCCGGTGGTAGCCGGGGACTTGCCGGTCAGGCTGCAAATGAAATCCATAAACAGCTCCGGCAATTCCTGGTAATGGATCGGGCTGTACACGGCCAGCGGGGGCAGGCCGGCCTTGGGATCCGCCGGGCTGTTTCTTCTGCCCGCCAGCACCGCGTTGACCGGAAGGTGAACCGGCCGCTCCGCCGGAATTCCTCTGGCCAGCCGGGCGGCGATTTGCGCCAGGTAGAGTTCTTGCGGATTCTTGAGATCGGGCCGCTGCTGCAAATACCGAGGGTTTGTCGAGCGCGTCCCGTGAATCAGGCGCGGGTGAGCCGAAGAAACCACGTAGTCCGTCTCGGGCCGCTCGACGAAACTCTTCAGTAGCTGCTTCATCGGCTCGGAGTATTGGTCGAACTCGACCACGTGTTCCACCAGAGCCCGCGCCGCGTCGATGGTAATCGGCTCGAAATTGGAGAGGAAATTCCCCGGGCCGGCCATGTCCGCCTCGGCCTGCTTGTCCACACCCCGATAGATCGCGTTGTCGGGCCGCTGAAACAGCAGGCGCTCGCAGTTCGCCACCAGTTTGACGCTCGGGTTGTCGTACTCCGGGTCCAGATCGTCGAGGGCTTTGCGTGGCAGCACGATCGAGGCGGTGATATCATCCTCCATCTGCACTTTCTCGGCGGGAGAAAAATCCGGCCGCAGCTTGAAAATCCGCCAGGCGCCCTCCGGATCGTAGCCAACCCGCAGATAGTTGCACACCAGTTTATAGTTGTCGAATTTCAGTTCGTGTCCCAGAAAGCCGTTGATCCGGTCCACCGTAAAATGCTCGCGCCAGTTATCGCCCCAGTCGGGCTGGTAGTAACGTTTCAGTGTGAAGACCAGTTGGCGCACGGTCTGCGAAAGCTGGCGTGCCCACGCGTTGTGCTGGTCGGTATAGTCCGCCGACGGCGTCAATAATTGGATCACCGACCCAAGCGATCGCGCCGGGCTCAGGATCGGCCGCCGCGAGCGCTCGTCTGGCGGCCGCTGGCGATAAATGGCGGAAAAGTCTTTCGCCAAGACTTCAGCCACCTGCTCCATGTCCGGGTAATAATCTTTGACAAAAACCGATCCCTTCAGCACCGCATCGGCGATCGATTTGGAGATTTCGGATTTGCCGCCGCCGGAAACCGTGCACGGCTTATGGCACAGAGTTCCGCGCGGCCGCGATCCCACCAGGCGCCATGCCGTGCCGGCAACCTGCTTTTGCAGCTTGACGCGGTAACCGGAGGGCAAAACGTACACGTCCTCGGCGCGCAAAGCCAGGCGCGAGTCCGCGTCGCCGTGCCGCCACCGGACGAATCCTTCGCGCGCGTGGAAGCTCGCGTCCTCCGGCACGTAGTAGATGTTCGGAAAACGCCGGTCGATGGCATGGCCGTCCGCCTGCGGCGCGATCAGATCTCCCAGCAGATTCGTGACGTCGGCGAACGTAGCCGCCTTCAGGCTCACCGTGCGATCGGCATAGAAATCCTGTCCCAGAACGTAGGTGGCAAAGGCCAGCGCGCCGCCTGCGTGTTCCTCCTCGCACGAGCCGAATAGGTTGGCCGCGAAGCTGATCTGCGTCTTCACCTCTTTCTTGCAGTACCCGTAGTAGTTGTCGGCGATCACGGTGACCATTACGCCACGCGCATCCCGGCACGCCACCTTGAACGCGCGCCCTCCGTTATACGGTTCGTCATCGGCGGTCCAGCACATGCCGTCGCGCCGCTGCCGGTCGGTAGCTTGGTTCGCATGCGGCAGCCCCAAAGCCTTCTTCCGAATTCCCACCAGGTGCGGCGCCAGCACGACGCAGCCGGTATGTCCGGTCCAATGCAGCACATCGAGCCCCGCGTCGTTCTCCGGAAGGTACGGATCGCCGCCGTTGCCGAAGATGCTCTCTACAAAATCCAGGTTGCTCACCAGGCTGCCGGGCGCGATGAACCGGATCTCCATCGTCTTCTCGGGTTCGGAGCCGGCCGCCGGCGAGACCAGCGGCCGCAGCAGCAGGGAAACGAAGCAGCGTGCGGGCTTCTCCTCATCGGCGGTGAACGGCAACGTCAGCAGTTCGGCCGGAGGCCGCAGCGCCGCGGTCCATAGCGCAGCAAAAGCTTGCTTGGGTACGGCGGCTTTATCGGCTGGAACCGGAAACCCTCCCTCCACGATGTGAAACAGGCCCTGCGTAGTCCGCCGGTCGCTGCGCGGATTGTGCAGCACGCCTTGTGGCAGGCGATAGGAATCCAGGTAGGGCGAAGAGAAATAATCCGAGGTTACCGGCAGCGATAAGACGCGGGCCATGCCTTCGCGGTCCAGTACGAAGGTGTTGGCCGGAAGCCGCGCCGCGCCGTGAGGACAAACTTCACTCAGGTACGAGTCGAGAAAGTCCTGGATGCGGCTATCGCTCGCGCAGAGCCAATTTCCCAGTTGCCGGTCCTTCTGGCAGTAGTTGCGCAGCAGCGGCCCGGCGATTTCGAGAAAGTCCGCGCCGGCGGTGCTCCGGCTGACCGGCAGCCCCAATGCCGCGAGTTTGAGATTGATGTAGCGGTCCAGCTCCTCGTCCCGTTTGCGGAACGAGTGCAGGAGAGCCGGCACAGCCATGCTTTTGCCTCCATCCGGCTAAATCAGATTCAAGAGGGACGAATACGTGGTCCGCGGTGCACTTGCGTGCGCTGCCCGGCAGCCCGCCTCAAGCGTTCTACCAGTTTATTACACAATGTGAATTTCGCTTCGTGGCGCGGCTTGCCCGTGCACCATCCGGGGCTGTCAAGCCTGCTGTGTCGAGAGTCATCTCGACATTTCTTCGCGCGTTCACAGCGTCACAAAGCGCGTTCGGGCCGTCTCAAAACTCACCGTTCCCAAGTGACGCTCGCTGGCCAGCTTCAAATATCGGAGCGTATTCCAGTCCAGGTCCCAGTAGGCTTTGGCTGCGTAGGCATCCAGCATGACCGGATCGGTTCCGGCAATCAAGGTCTTCTTTAATGCCACGTCGGCGAGATTCCCTCCGCTGGGCCCGTTGCGCAAGAGCACGCGATAGGCATCGATCATCGTCAACGTGGGACGCATGAAATCGGCGAGGTCCACCAGGCTTTCATGAATGTGCTGATGCAGACGCTGGCGCTCGCCGCCCAGGATTCCGTACCAGTTCTTCATCCCCAGTGAGGCGCCGGTGAGGCTGTGGTGCTTGGCTATGGGCAGGTTGATCATCTTGTCGGCGCTCAGAAAGGGCCCCAGCACCAGCCAGGAATTCAGCACCTCGCCGCGCAGGTCGACCTCCCAAAACAGGCGATCCTCGGCGAGAATCACCTCGGCTCCCGCCGCGCGGGCGGCCGCGGCAATGCCACTGCGCGCGAAGCACGACCTCGGGTCGTTAATACCGACATCCGTCACGATGGCCCGCCGGGCGCCGGCCTCCAGACACAGCCGGCTCACTTCCGCTACCACCTGCGGATTGGTGTTGGCGGCTTGTTCAGCCGTGCGATCCCACGCCACGTTGGGCTTGATGACCACTACGTCGCCGCGCGAGATGAAGCGGCGGATGCCTCCCAGTTCCTGGATTGCGCGCCGCGCGATCTGCGCGGGGTCGTCGCCCTGGACAACCACCATTTCGGGCAGCGCCGCGTCCGCCGTAACCTGAAAGTTCGTGCGCACGGTGGCTGCGGCCGGCGCCGCGGAGTGTTGCCCGCGCCGGTTCAGCCACACGCCAAGCCCTGCGGCAGCGGTCGCCACGCCACCCAGACGAAGCAGCCGGATCATCGCTTCGCGCCGTCCCGCCGGTGTCGCGTCGAAATCCATGGCTGGTGCGCCTTTGACTTCAAGACCAGTTTACGTCTAATCCTGGAGGTGTGAAGGCAGGATTCGGAGCTCGGGCGGTTCTTATCCTGATTGGCTTCACAGCCGCCATCGCCCAGATCGTGCTGCTGCGCGAGCTGATGGTGGTTTTCTACGGCAACGAGAGCTCGCTCGGGCTGATGCTGGCAAGCTGGTTCTTTTGGACGGCCGCCGGCAGCAGCCTGGCCGGGTACCTTGCCACGCGCGCCCGACAGCCGCGCCGCCTGATGGCCGGCATCCAGGTGCTGATTGCCGCCATCCTGCCTTGTACCATCCTGGCCGTGCGTGCCGCAAAAGGCTTGCTGCAGACGGTGCCGGGCGAGGTGCTGGGGCCGGGCCCCATGCTGCTCACCTCGTTTTGCACGCTTGGCCCGCTGTGCATTCTTTCCGGAGCCCTTTTCACGGTTGGCAGCAAGGTTTACCAAACCGCTGCCGACACGTCCGCCGGCGAGTCCACTGGTTCGGTTTACCTATGGGAAGCCGTGGGATCGTCGGGCGGCGGCATGCTGGCGGGATGGTTGCTGATCCGGTATTTGAGCTCGCTCGACATCGCCTGGTTTTTGGCTCTGCTGAATCTGATGGCTGCCTGCGGCCTTGCCATCTCGCGCCGGCCGCGCGGCAGACAGGCGACAAAAACCGATCGCCTGTCCTACCACCACCTACGTCGCGCGGCGATGGCCGGCCTGGTTGGCATTGCCGCCCTGCTTGCATTTTCCGGCTGGCCCCGAAACCTGGAAGCCATCTCACAGGCGCACTTCTGGCGCGGCCTGCACCTGATCGCGACCCGCAACTCGGTCTACGGAAGCCTGGCCGTCGTCGGGACGGAGGGAAGCCGGAGCGTTTACGAAAATGGCGTGGTTCTGTTCAACGTGCCCGATCCGCCCGCTGCCGAGGAGGCCGTTCACTACGCCTTGCTGGAGCATCCGTCACCGCGCAGTCTTCTGCTAATCGGCGGCGGCCTCAACGGGAGCATCGCTCAGGCTCTGCGCCACCCTACGCTCGAACGGGTGGATTATGTCGAGATCGACCCCGCCATTCTGGACTTGGCGCGAGAGTACTTCCCGAACCAGTGGCTGGCCTTGCAGTCAGATCCTCGCGTGCATGTACACGTAACCGATGGGCGGCTATTTCTGAAAACCACGCAGTCCACTTTCGACGTCGTGATTGTCAATCTGCCGGAGCCGCAGAATGCCCAACTGAACCGGTTCTATACGGTCGAGTTTTTCCGTGAGGCATCGCGAAAGCTCTCGCCAAGCGGTCTCCTTTCCTTCCAGTTGCGGTCATCGGAAAACTACATCAGCCCTGAGCTCGGGCAATTCCTGCGCTCCATCCGCAAGAGTCTGCTGGCGGTGTTCCCGGAAGTGAGCGCCATTCCAGGCGAGACGGTTCACTTCTTCGCGGCGCGGCAGGCGGGCGTGCTGGCCTCGGGCGCGGACGAGTTGCTGGCGCGCTTGCACGCGCGCCATCTGGAAACCAGCTATGTCGGCGAATACTTCATCCCGTTTCGCATGACGCCGGACCGTATGGCGGACCTGGAAACGCAGATCCGGCCGGACCCGAAGGGTGCCCCATCGACACCCGTCAATCGCGATTTTGCGCCGGTAGCTTACTACTTCGATGTCGCACTGTGGAGCAGCCAATTCAATCAAGGCTATCGCCACCTTTTCCGTGCGATGGCCGAGGTCAGTTTCGGAACCGTACTGGCCACTGTCGGAACGTTACTGGCGCTGCTGGCAGTGGGAGGGCGCTTAAGGTGGGGCCGGCCATCGCCTTTTGTGGCCGGCCAATGCCAGCGCGAGACAGGCGACAAAAACCGATCGCCTATCCCACCGAGGTGCGCCACAACCCAATTCGCGGCCGGCTTCTGCACGGCTTCCACTGGGTTCACCATGATCGGCCTCGAGATGCTGTTGCTACTGGCGTTCCAGGCGGTGTACGGCTACGTGTACCAGCAACTCGCCGTGCTGATTGCAGCTTTCATGGCGGGCATGGCGCTGGGGAGTTGGCTCGAGTTGCGGCGCGCGGTACATGGTGGGATGCGCGTTCTGGCCATGACCCAAGTGCTGGCTGCAGCGGCTCCGCTCGTTCTGCTGGGGCTCTTCGAGGCAATCGGGCGAGCCAACGGCACGCTGCTAACTCTGGCCGCTAGCCAGATTGCCTTCCCCGCCCTGGCGTTGGTTTCCGGCATGCTGGGCGGATACGAGTTTGCGGTTGCCAGCCGGATCTTCTTCGGCGGAACGGAGACAACCAATTCTGCGTCACATCGCCCCGGTACGCTCTACGCGCTCGACCTGGCCGGCTCGTGCCTGGGCGCGGTTTTGTTTAGCGCCTGGTTGGTTCCCGTATATGGCTTTCTTAAAACGGCGTTGCTGTCGGCGCTGGTGAGCCTGGCAGCGACGGCGACGGCCATGCTTGCGGATTCCGGAAAAGATCCAGCGGAGTGAGCGCCGCCACCGGTCTGCTCTCGCCGAACACCAGGGCAGTGAAACGGAAGAGATCGGCGTCGGCGTCCTGCCATGCACGCCCCGGCAGGCCCGCCTTGTGGCAAACCTCTTGCAGAAAAGTTGCCCGATCCCATCTCTCTTCGCTCGCCACCTGCGGCAGCAACAAGCCCTCGTAGCCGCGCTCGCGGATCAGCAGGCCGTGCTGCCCAACGCGGATCTCCTGAATGTCCATCACGCGGCGCAACGGGGACAGAACCGAGATCTCGTAATGCAGGTCCCCCAGTTCGCTCGTGGTGACCGGGAGGAAACGGGTGTCTCGGAGCGCTGCGTAAGCCGCCACCTCGCGCACTGTGAGATACAGGGGCTTAACCGGCGCCACCGACCCGATGCAACCGCGCAGCTCTCCATTCTTAGTCAGAGTTACGAACGCTCCGCGCTCCTGCGCGAGCGCCTCCATCCCGCCGGTCGAGCACTCGTAAGTCTTGCCCTCGCGCACCGCGGTTTCAACCGACTTGCGTGCGATCTTGAGCAGCGCATCTTCCTCCGGCTTAGTGAGCGAAAATGGCGCCTCATCGCTCTTGGCCGTGCCGGCGGACTTCACCAGAGCAACCGCGCCGTAGCCGACCACGCGGCTATGATCGCCGGTGACATCGCCGGTATTAGCGTAATGAAGGATAGTGGCCTGGTTGGCTCCCAACCGCTCAGCGGCGATCATGGTGGCTACGATCGGTCCTCCGCCGCACGCCTCCCAAACCCGCAGATCCAGATTGCGGGACAGGTTGAAGTAATCGTACTCGCCGATGGCCTTCAGCGTCTTATGATCGATTCTCACCGCTTCGTCGTACGTGTGATAGTGCGAGAGGTCGGAGCTGGCCACAATGAGAGTGTTGGTTCCGGCGACCAGCTTAGCCAGCGCCACGCCGAGCGCGCGGCAGGCATCGTAACTCTGATCTCCCATAATCACCGGGACAAGCTCGAACTGGCCGATCACCCGTTGCAGAAACGGCAGTTGGTCCTCGATGGCGTGCTCCGGGCGTTCCGGGGTCGGCGTATGTCCCGCCCCCGAAAGCTTGATCGATGGGCCCATCTTCGCGAGTTTCGCGGCGAAAGCCCGGTCCACCGGAACCTGGCCGAACGGGGTCGCATAGGCATCTCCGTCATACACGGACGAGTAATCGAAGGCTTCGTAATGCGAGGGTGCAATCACCACCACGCGGTCGTATTTGCGGCCCTTCAAGAGTGCGTACGAGTACGCGGCAACCGGACCTGAGTATTGATAGCCGGCGTGCGGCGCCACAATCGCCACCACATTTTCGAGCGGCGGCGGGGCGGCTTTCGCAAGGAAGCCGTCGATCATCTTCCCGAGCTCTTTCGGGTCGGCCGGATAGAATGTCCCCGCCACCGCCGGTGGCCTGACCTTGAGCGCTTGTCCGCCACCTCTGCATGCTCCTCCTACCAGAAGGAGCCCGGCCAGCACGGGCAACGCGATAACGCCGAACGAGAGAGTCTTCATGTGCGGTGTGCTCCGTCCCAAATTCCGGGGATAACTTGCTGGCAGAACCGGCACTTGCCCCCGTCCAGGTGTACCGCTCGAACGGTGAAGCCGGCGCGCTCTACCACTACGCGGCGGCATTTCGGGCACCACGTGCTCTCGGCCGGATGGCCGGGAACATTTCCGATATACACGTAATGCAGACCCTCGGCGTCGCAGATAGCCTTGGCGCGTTCGAGCGTCGGCAAGGGCGTCGGCGGCAGGTTCTTCAAAAGGTATTCCGGATGGAAGCGCGAGAAATGCAGTGGAACATCCGGGCCGAGTTCCGTTTTGATCCAGCGGGCGAGCCCGCGAAACTCCTCGTCGGTATCGTTCAAGCTCGGCACCACCAGGTAGACCACTTCGCTCCAGGTGCCTTGCTTGCGGATCGTGAGTAGCGTGTTCAGCACCGGCTTCAGCTCGCCGTT
>Ga0181518_10003332_pt1 | contig 14931 bp, 15 predicted proteins | sample PEATcosm2014_Bin_28_FD_119751 | JGI IMG/M metagenome (GOLD analysis project Ga0181518, IMG submission 119751) | Peatland microbial communities from MTU Mesocosm Facility, Houghton, MI, USA - PEATcosm2014_Bin01_60_metaG | ecosystem: Environmental > Terrestrial > Soil > Wetlands > Peat | place... | reverse complement strand
GAGTCACCGACCACCTTGGCCAGCGAGAGCAGCCGCTGCTGACCGCCCGAAAGGGTCCCGGCGGCCTGGCGCCTCCGATCGGCCAGCATCGGGAACCGCTGGTAGGTCCGCTCGAGGGCCGCGGGAACGGCCGACCGTCCCAGCCACCGGCCGAAGGAGAGCTCGAGGTTCTCGGCGACGCTCAGGCGGGCGAAGACGCCCCGGCCCTCGGGGACCGACGCCACTTGTGCCCGCGCGATGCGCCACGGCGGGAGGCCGGTGAGGTCCTCGCCACCGACGAGCAGCCGCCCCGCACTCGGGACCACCAGCCCGGCGCAGACCCTGGCCACGGTCGACTTGCCGGCCCCGTTCGGACCGACCAACGCCACGACCTCACCGTCGGGCACCGCCAGCGAGACCTTCTCGAGGGCCCGATAGGGGCCGTAGCCGGCGGTCACCTCGACCAGCTCGATCCCGTTCACGCCACCTGCCCGAGATAGGCCCGGCGGACGTCCGGGTCGGCCATGACCGCCTCGAAGGACCCCTGTGCGATCACCCGGCCGAGGTCCAACACGGCCACCCGGTCGCACACCTCCGACACCATCACGAGGTCGTGTTCGACCAGGAGCACCCCGATCCCTTGGCCGGGAAGGGATCGCAGCACCGACGCCAGCGTGGCCGCCTCCCGCGCGTCGAGACCAGAAGAGGGCTCGTCGGCCAGGATCACGCTCGGCCGCCCGATCAGCGCGCGGCCGGTCTCGACCAGGCGGCACGCGCCGAGAGGCAGGGCGGCCACCTCGAGGTCGGCGCGCTCGATCAACCCGATCAGCTCGAGTGTCGCCTCGACGTCGGCCGACTCCTGGGCATTCGGGCAGGCCCGGTCGAAGAGCTCGGACCACCGGGCGCCCCCCCGGCGCCGGGACCGGGCGGCGATGAACAGGTGCTCGCGCACGGTCAGCTCGGGAAAAACGGCGATGCGCTGGAAGGTCCGGCCCACGCCGCGTCGGGCCCGACGGAACGGCGCCATCCCGTCGAGGACCTCGTCTCCGAGTGTCACCGACCCCGAGTTCGGAGTCAGCTGGCCGCCGACGCAGTTCACGAGCGTGGACTTTCCGGCGCCGTTCGGTCCGATCAGGCCGAGGACCTCTGACCGGGCGACGTCGAGATCCACGTCGTCGAGCGCGGTGATCCCGCCGAAGCGGACCGACAGCGACCGGATGGCCAGGCCGCGTGGCGCCTCAGCCACGGCGATCCCCCGCCCCGGCCGGCCCGTCGGCCGAGGCCGCCCCGGCCATCGCCATCGCCCCCGCCGACGGGCCACTGCGCCGGAGCCAACGCTCGACGCGTTCGGTCCAGACCCGCTTCTCGTACTCGACCACCCCCTCGGGGTGCGCCGCGTAGGTCAGCGCGGCGAACGCAAAGAAGACGATGGCCAGGCCGCCGCTCCCCCACCGACCGGGCAGGTAGCTCAGGAGCTGCTGCACCACCACGAAGCCGATCCCGGCCTGGATCGCACCCTCGACGGTCCGGACGCCGGTGGTCACGACCACCACGACGAAGATGAGCGAGAACTGGTAGTTGAAGTCGACCGGGGTGATGCTCTGTTGCAGCGAGGCGTAGAGCGCGCCACCGAGGCCGGCCAGGCCGGCCGACAACGCGAAGACGAACACCTTGGCGGCGCTCGGGTTGATGCCCACGCTCTCTGCGCCGATCGGGCTCGCCCGGAGCGCGTCGAGGTATCGGCCCACCGTGGCCCGCTGCACGAGCTTGACCCCGATCGCGCACGCGACCAGGACCAAGAGCGCCAGCACGAAGAACCCCTTGGAGCTGGTCGTGGCGAGGTTGACCGAGCCGATCTGTGGTCTCGGCACGTCGAGCCCGGTCGCTGGTCCGCCGGCCCACGAGTAGGGAAACACCGCGTTGTCGGCCAAGAGGGCCAGCGCCAGGGTCAGCAGCGCCAGGGGCAGGCCCCGTAACCGGAGCGCGGGGAGGGCCCCGAGGGCGCCGACCACCAGGGCCCCGAGGGCGCCGATGACCGCGCCGAGGAGGATCGGCACCCCGTGATGCACGGCCAGCTGGGCGGCGATGAACGCCCCGACGCCGGCGAAGGTGGCCTGGCACAACGACACCTCGCCGCCCATGCCGGTGATCAAGGTGATCGACAAGAAGATGATCGAGTAGACGACACCGGTTGTGAGGGTGAAGGCCCAGTTCCCCGGGACCCAGGTCAGCACCGAGACGACTGCGCCAACCGCGAGCGCCCGGCCGCCCAGCTTGATCACCCGGTCGAGCTCGGGTCCCCTGGTCGCCGTGATGGGCATAGGCGGCGGCGGATCGCAGCCCGCCAGGGGGTCCTCGGAGACCTCCAGCCCCCGCAGGCGGCCCCGGGCGACTAGAAGGACGGCCAGCAAGAGGAACGGGATCGCCGGCAGCAGGCCGGTGTGCCACACGCTCGACGAAGGGAAGTAGCCCGAGCCGAGGCCCTCGACCACCCCGAGCAGGATCCCACCCACCAGGGCCAGTGGGACGTTCGCGAGGTTGCCGAGCGCCGCCGCCGCCAGCGCCGCCACCAGCAGCACCGCGTAGTCGTTGAACTGCAACGTCGGGTACTGGGGTGCCAGCAGGACGCCGGCCAGCCCGGCCATGAGACTCGAGCCCATCCACGTCGCCGAGAGCACACGATCGGACCGGACACCCTCGAGCTGGAGCAGCCGCGGGCTCTCCACCGCGGCTCGGATGGTCAGGCCGAGCCTGGAACGCAGCACGGCGTTGACGACGACCACCACCGCCGCCGTCACGATCACCGTCTCGTACTCGAGACCGTTGATCGGAGTGGAGAACAGGTGGAAGTACACGAGGCTCGGGTTCAAGAACAGGGTCGGCGGAGAAAATCGGGTCGCACTGCCAAAGATCAACGTCACCAGCTCGGGAAGCGCGACGAACACCGCGACCGCGGAGACCAGCTTGGCGGTGGTGTTGGTGGGCGCGATCCGCCGGAACAAGAAGCGGTCAAGGACCCATCCGAGCACCGGTGCCAACACGACCACCGACACCACGAAGGCCGGCCACACCGGGACCCCGCGCCCGACGAGGACCGTGTAGGTGAAGGCGGACACGAACGCCTGGGCGCCGAACGCGAAGTTGAACACCCCGGTGGTCCGGTACGTGAGCACGAGGCCCATTGCGACGATCGCGTAGGTGCACCCGAAGGGGATCCCGGGCACCGCGTAGCTCAAGAATGTGCTCATCGCCCCGGTCGGACTAGGTCCCCGGCGCGCCGGGCGGCGGGTGGACGGGGTCGTCCAGGTCGGCCCGCCTCGTCGTCGGGAAGCACACCCAGATGTCCGAACCCCGGTTGAAGACCACCTTGAAGGTGTCCCCCTCGGCGGCGACGAACGTCTCGCATGATGGAGGCGTCACCTCGGTGTGGGCAATGGTCCAGTTTGTCCGGGTGGTGAGGCCGTTGGCGGTGAAGGAGGTGATGTGGTTGATCGCCGCCACCAGCTTCTGCTGGGTCGGGAATGGCCCGGAGGCACGCAGCCCGGCCACGAACAACGCCGCGCTCAACCATCCCTCGATGGCCACCTCGTTGTACGTATAGGCCGGTTCGTACTTGTTCATGACCGAGATGTACTGGCGCATCCCGGCGAACTCACCGGGGAACTGCGAGTTCGCCTGGAAGGGCACGTGCTGGACGAGGAAGTACGTGTTCTGCATGAGCGAGGTGTACTGGCGCAGCGTGGGCAGGTCATAGCCATCGAGCCACAGCTGCTTGACCCCGGTCAGCCCGTTCTGCTGGATGGCGCGAGACAGCTGAAGGTTGCCCGGGACGTCCATGCAACTGACCACGAAGTCGACGCCGGCCTGCTTCATGTGGACCACATCGGAGCTGAGGGAGTCCCCGAGGGGCACCGCGAGGTCCGAATAGCCGACCGAGACGCCGTACTCCTTGAGCGCGGCCACCGCGTCCTGGCACTCATCGGCGGACTGGGGAACGTCGTAGGCCAGGACCGCGGCGACCCGGGCATGCAGCCTTTGGGCGATATAGGGGAAGAACGGTTCGGTGGTGCTGTAGTCGATGACCGAGCCGAATGCGGCAAAGAGGTTCTTGGCCGGCGTCCAGTCGTTCTCCGTCGCGTACCCGAACGTCGGGGTTCCCGCCTGGACCAGGAAGGGGGCGGAGGTGAAGAACGCCGTCGCCATTCCGACCACCGCAAACACGTGGTCCTGCTGGACGAGGGTTCTGGTCACCTGTTCGTTGTTCACGGTGCCGTCGTCGAGCGTATCGGTGAGGACGATCTTGCGGCCGTACACACCCCCATCGGCGTTCACCATGTCGAGGTAGGCGCGTACGCCGGGAACGATCGGGGCAAAGTCGGCGGCCACGCCGCCCGACAAGGTCGCGACGGCGCCCACGCTGATCTGGTGCGCGCTGACGCCGGGAGCGCTCGATCCGGTCGGCGAGGGAGCCGTCGTCGAAGCGTTGGAGCATCCGGCCACGAGCACCGCGACCGTGGCGCCGACGACAAACCACCTCGTCGCGCCCCGGCGATGCCACAGGTTGACCTTCGTCTTCGCTCCCCCTACTCGACCGTCGCGGTGTGGTGTTCACCCGGGCCGACTCGACCGACAGGGGTCACTGTAGTGGTGCCCGTTCCGGGGACCCCGTCCGTGAGTGCGCGTTGTCACCCACGATTGCGGTGTCTCAATCAAACGTTTGATGAACAGGGAGCCGGCGGTTCGACCTCAGGCCGGAATGGGGAAGATGATCGGTTCCGCGGCCATCTCCGCGATCGACCGGGCGCGCGCCTCGGTATCCATCGGGGAGATCGACTGGGAGATCTCGAGGGCTTCGGCGAGCACCGAGACATCGCCGGGGGTACAGAACGCGACCACCCCGGGGGTCGAGAGCGCGAACTCGATGCCGCGTCGTAGCGGCCCGGCGTCGGTAAAAGGCTCGTACCAAGTCGTCGAGGTGTGGGGTCGCTCCCCCCACGGCCGCGCCGCGCCGGCCTTGATCACCATCACGCCGACATCTCGGCGCTGCGCCTCCTCCAACAACGCCTCGGCGTCCTGGCGGTACTGCGGGTCCCCCCAAAGGCGCGGGTTGATCGGGAACATGACGGTGTCGAAGTCGTAGCGCTCCAGCGCGGCCCGCTGCGCGACCGGGGTCTGCAGATTGTGACCGGTGATGCCGACGAACCGACACAGGCCTTCTTCCTTGGCCCGCAGGATCGCCTCGGCCGCGCCGGCCCGGCGGTCGAGCTCGGCCAGATCCGTCACCGCGTGAAGCTGGTAGAGATCGAACGAGTCGCACCCGAGCAAGCCCAGGGACTCTTCGAGCTGCGCCCGGACGCCGTCGGGGTTGGCCCGCAGCGTCTTGCAACCCACGAACAGGCGTTCCCGAACGCCCGGAACCAACGGGCCTATTAGCTCTTGGGCCCGGCCGTACTGGGGTGCGATGTCGAGGTGGTTGACGCCGGCGTCCAGGGCTCGGTGGAACGCGACCTCGGTGGCCTCGGGCGTCGAGTCCCAGAAGGCCGCGCCGCCGAGGATGGCCACCGACGACCGGTGATCGGTCCGGCCGAGCCGCCGAGTCTCCATTGGAGGCACCCTAGCCCCGGCCACCGTGGACGGCCCCGGTCGCCGGGTACGACACCGGGTCCTCAGGGTAGGGTCAAGGCAGACAAAAGCACCGGGCGACCAGGGTCAACCGGCAGCGAGCACTGGGGAGGTCCCATGGAGGTCCGCGACAAGCTCTACATCGACGGTGCCTGGGTGCCCTCGACGGGCAAAGCAACGCTCGAGGTCTTCGACTCCAACACCGAAGACGTCATCGGGACCATTCCCGACGGGACGCCCGAGGACGTCGACAAGGCGGTGGCTGCCGCCTCGGCCGCCTTCGGGGAGTGGTCAAACGTCTCCCACGAGGAGCGCTCCAAGCTGCTGGCCCGGGTGGCCGAGGGTCTGGCCGCACGCACCGACGAGATCGCCGAGACCATCTCCAAAGAGGTCGGCATGCCCCTGTCGCTGTCCAAGATCGTCCAGGTAGGGCTCCCGACCGGGGTGTTCGCCGACATGGCCAAGAACGTCACCGAGTTCCAGTGGGAAACCGAGGTCGGCAACTCCCTGGTCGTTCGCGAACCGGTCGGGGTCGTCGGGGCCATCACCCCGTGGAACTACCCGCTGTACCAGATCGCCCTGAAGGTGGCGCCGGCGCTGGCGGCCGGGTGCACGGTCGTGCTCAAGCCGAGCGAGGTCGCGCCCCTGAACGCCTTTGCGCTCGCCGAGGTGGTGCACGACGTGGGTTTCCCCGCGGGGGTGTTCAACCTCGTGACCGGGATCGGCAGCGTCGTCGGTGAGGCGATCGCCAGCCACCCCAAGGTCGACATGGTCTCGTTCACCGGTTCGACCCGCGCCGGAAAGCGCGTGATGGCACTGGGCGCCGAGACGGTGAAGAAGATCGCCCTCGAGCTCGGCGGCAAGTCGGCCAACATCATCTTGGAGGACGCCGACCTGGACGCGGCCATCCCGGCCGGAATGTTCGCCTGTTACATGAACTCGGGCCAGACCTGTTCGGCGTTGACCCGCATGCTCGTGCCCCGCTCGCGCCTGGCCGAGGTGGAGGAGAAGGCAAAGGCAGCCGCGGAGGGCTTCGCGCCCGGCGATTCGCTCGCCGCGACGACCCTCCTCGGCCCGCTTGCCTCGGCCGTGCAGCGTGACCGGGTCCGTGGGTACATCGAGAAGGGCATCAGCGAAGGGGCCAAGCTCATTACCGGCGGCGCCGAAGCACCCGAAGGGCTCGACAAGGGTTACTTCGTCCGCCCAACCGTCTTCTCCGAAGTGACGAGCGACATGACCATCGCCCAGGAGGAGATCTTCGGCCCGGTGTTGTCCATCCTCCCCTACGACACCGAGGAGGAGGCGATCGCCATCGCGAACGACTCGATCTACGGGCTCTCTGGTGGGGTCTGGAGCTCCGACAAGGCGCACGCAGAGCAAGTCGCCCGGAAGATCCGCACCGGTCAGGTCGACATCAACGGCGGCGCCTTCAACCCCGTCGCCCCCTTCGGCGGCTACAAGCAGTCCGGGGTGGGACGGGAGCGGGGCGAGTACGGCTTCGAGGAGTTCTTGGAGGTCAAGTCGCTCCAGAGGTGACGGCCGTCCCGTGACCTCGCCCGGCGACCGATGTGCCACCGACGCACCGGTCGGATTAACGCGGCCCTGATCTGCCCCGTTGCATCCTCCGATGTGCACCGGCATCTACGAAACGCATCGACGCAATCTTCTCGATCACATGGGGTCATGACGAAGTCGCCGCGGTGACGGCTCGTCCGCGACCTCGCGGGAGGATCGGTGAGATCTCCGTGACGTACACTGAGGTGCGCCTCTAGCTCAACGGCAGAGCAACGGACTCTTAATCCGCAGGTTGGGGGTTCGAATCCCCCGGGGCGCACCTGGTCAGAGTAGGTGCAGCCGAGAATGCGCTCCATATCCGCTCCATATCCGGTAGCCTTGGAAGCATGAAGGGATCGCGCAGGAGGGTCCGAGGCAGGGGTGACACGGCGGTCTGGCAGCTCCGCGCATACGCGGGTCGCTCGCCCGTCACGAAGAAGCCGGTGTACGTGTCCAGGACCGTGCACGGCAACGCGGACGCCGCCGACGAGGAGCTGGCCAAGCTGGTGGCCGAGGTTGACGCAACCGACCACGCCGGCCCATCCGAGACGCTCGGCTCGTTGCTCGACCGCTGGATCACCAGGACCGCGGTGCTGAAGGATCTCTCCCCCACGACCGTCCGCGAGTACCGCCGGATCGTCGCGAAGACGATCAAGCCGGTCCTCGGCGATGTGGAACTGCGCAAGCTCGACGCCGGGGTCCTCGACTCGTTCTACGCCTCACTCCGCTCTCGGGAGCATCCCCTGTCGGCCGCCTCAGTCCGCCGTGTGCACGCAGCGATCTCTGCCGCGTGCGCCCAGGCGGTCAAATGGGGAGACCTAGCCTCCAACCCAGCCGCGCGGGCTACGCCGCCGACCGCGAGGCAGGCCCAGAAGGCAGCGCCAACCCCCGAGGACGTGCGCGCCATGATCCACGTCGCCGAGGAGGACGACCCAGACATGGCGGCCCTGATCGCGCTAGCGGCCGTTACCGGCGCTCGACGAGGCGAGCTGTGTGCGCTCCGGTGGGGCGACGTGGACCTGGACGCGGCGACCCTTCGGATCGACCGCTCGGTCGCGGTAGTGGCCGGGAAGTGGATCACCAAAGACACCAAGACTCACGCGGCCCGGGTGCTGGCCCTCGACCCGTTCGGGCTCGAGGTCCTACGCCGCCAGCGCGCTCGGCTCGAGGACCGAGCGGGCGACCTTGGCGTGACCGTGACCAACGACACGCCGGTGCTGACCTACAACCTGTCGACCCCGATCTCGCCCGACACCTGCTCCCACTACGTGCGGGACATCGCCGACAAGGCGGGCGTCGACTGCCATCTCCACCAACTAAGGCACTTCGCAGCGACCCAGCTCATCGGCGGGGGGACCGACGTGCGGACGGTCGCCGGCCGCCTCGGGCACCGGGATGCCTCGGTCACCCTTCGGACGTATTCGCACGCCCTACCGGAGCGGGACCGCGAAGCCGCGGGCGCGCTCGGGAAGGCGCTCACGCCGGGCTAAACGTCTTGGCCTAAGACCAGCTCGTCCCCGCCCGCCGCGGCCTTTCTGGCGAACGCCAACACGAGCTGCCGGTTGTCGATGGTCCAGGGCTGGTCATGCGCCGGGCAAGTCTTGTGGCAGCGGATGACCATCTTGCCGCCTTCGTACCATTCGCCGATGAAGGCAACCTCTATCCATGGGCGCGGGGTGGCTGACCCGGGCCGGTGTTGGCGCCGGGTCCCGCGCTGGTAGTTGACGAACGACGGGAGATCGAAATAGGGAGCCATTGGGGCCACGGTGCCAAGCCTGTTCCGACACTCGCCGCACCTGACGGTCATCACTAAGGCCGGGTCGCGGTAGGGGTCAAGTGCGGCGATGAGTTCGAGATCGTGGATCGGATTCACCAGATGATCGGGGTCCACGCCTGCCGGGGTCACCCCCGATACACTAGCTATGAAGTCGCAGTTCGCTAGGCCGGAAGACGGGGCAATCCGGGCCAAACCCCTCCAATGATCCTTCGCGGGATCTGACGGAGGAAAGCGATGCCGCGGGTCCACCCGGTCAAAGTCGAGTTGTCGAAGCGCGGGATGACGCAACGGTCCCTCGCCGACGAGATCAGTGTTTCGCCCGGCGTTCTATCGCTGGTCTTGAACGGACGGGCGAGTCCTTGGCCGGCCCTCCGTCGTCGGGTCGCCGAGGCGCTTGACGTTCCCGAGAGCGACCTGTTCCCCGGTGGCTCGTGATGGCAGACGGTCCGTTGTTCCTGACGATGAAACAGGCCGCCGAACGTTTGGGCACGCTGAGTCCCGAGACGCTGTATCGGCTGAGCCGCGAGGGTCACCTCCCAACCCGCGTCATTGGCAGGCGGGTTGTCATCTCCTCCCGGCGCCTCGAGGAGTGGGCCGACGCGATCGGCGACGTTCGCGACACGACTTACCCGCGGGGTGAGACGTGACGCCCGACCCGCTCGACGCCGCCCTCGCCTACGCCGCCCGCGGGTGGCCCCTGTTTCCCGTCGAGCCTGGCGGGAAGCGACCGCTTGGCCGGCTCGCGCCTCACGGTCTGAAGGACGCCACGACCGACCTCGACACGATCCGCGCGTGGTGGGCAACCGAGCCGACCGCCAACATCGGACTGGTTACCGGCGTCCACTTCGACGTGCTCGACGTTGACGGGCCCGACGCGCTAGCAGCTCTCGACGCGTGCATGCCGCTCGCCGACGACCCCGATGACGACGAGCTGCTCGAGGGTCCGACTGTCAAGACGCCGAGAGGGCATCACGTCTTCGTCGCGGCCAGTGGGCGAGGCAACACCACCCGCCTTGGCGGGCTGCCAGGTGTCGACTGGCGCGGCAAGGGTGGCTACGTCGTGGGACCGCCGTCCCGGCGAGCCGATGGGGCGACATGGTCATGGATCACGGGGACGCCGTTCGACCTCGGACCAGATACACCGATCCGACCGGCGCCGGCCTGGGTACTCGATCTGTTCGACCGCCGACCGCTGGCAACAACCGCACAGATCGGCACCAGGCCGGAAACAACCACGAGTTACGGCCGCCGGGCTCTCGAGGCCGAGGCCGGTCGCCTGCTCCTCGCTCCCGAGGGCACGCGGAACCACCAGTTAAATAGGAGCGCGTTCGCGCTCGGCCAGTTGGTGGGGTCCGGGGCGCTCGACGCTCGCTCAGTGGCCGAAGCCTTGTCCGAAGCCGCCAGGCGGATTGGGCTCAGCGAACGCGAGGCGGAGGCAAGCATTGCCAGCGGGCTCCGCGCCGGGCTCCGGGAACCTCGGAAGGTGGCGCGGTGACCAGCGTCGACAGAATCCTCGCCGAAGTCACGACCGACGGCGCGCAGTGGAATGAAGACGCGGGCATCGCGTCTTATGACCTCAAAGTCGCGGACTTGGCCGACCTCATCGCCGAAGTGGACAGTGCTCCGGCTCCGACTTTTCTCTTCCGCCCCGTTTGGCCGCAAGGCGACCACGGGGTTATTGCCAAGCCGGAAAAAGACGGCAAGACGTGGGACGTGAGCGACGCGGCCGTTTCGGTAGCGAGTGGCACGCCGTGGCTCGGCATTTTTTCGGTGGAGTCGCCGGGGTCCGTGCTGATGTTCGTCGGCGAAGGTGGCAAACGGAAGGTCGTTCGTCGTATACGCGCCATCTGCGCGAGCCGCGGAATCGACGTTGCAAGTCTCCCGATTCGTGTATGTCTTCGCGTTCCGCATCTCACGAGTGAAGCCGCGATGTTGTTAGTCGAAGACGAGATCGCTGAGCATCGACCTGCCCTCGTGATTATCGACCCGTTGTACCTGGCGGCCCGGGGCGCGCGCGGCAGCGACCTCTACGAAATGGGCTCGCATCTCGAGCGCGTCCAGGTCGTCACTCAGCGTTACGGCGCGTCGCTCATGGTCACGCACCATTGGAACCAGACCGGCCAAGGGCGCGGGGCAAAACGAATGTCTGGCGCCGGGCCTGCCGCGTGGGGCCGCGTGTTGATTTCCGGCATGGTCACGACTCGCCATACCGACGCCGTGACCGGTGCCACCACGGTCACATTGGAGCTCGACTTCCAAGGCGATGAGATCGCCGAGACGACGATCCGTCTCCGACGCCGCATTTGGGCCGACGATCCGAACGACCTCGCTTCGGCACTCCACTACGAGGTGTGTCAGCTCGACACCGATGACCGGTCGACGGACCCGGAGCTGGCCGACCTTCGACCCGCGGCGATCCGAGTCCTGCGGATGCTCGAAGCGGCCGCGGACCCGCTGACCGTCTCGCAGATCGGCGACGCCCTCGCCACCGATGCCACGGGATTGTCGCCACTCAAGCGCCGCACGATCGACGACGCGCTGGCCCGTTTGTCCGAACGCGACCTCGCCGAACCGACCGGCATTCTCGGTGGCGCCGGGCAATGGCGTGCCACGTCGCGTGCCACCCGGGAACCTGGCACGCCCGATTTCGAGCAGAGCGACAGAAATGCGTTCTGACCTGCGAGCACGCTTGGCATGCCAGCGTTGTGCGCACCGTGCCAGTCCACGCTACGGGCGATGGCACGCACACGCCCCTACCCATAGGGGCGTGCCACGCCCCGTGCGTGCCATCCGTGGGGCGTGCCAATGACCGCGACGGCCACCACTTTTCGCCTCGTTCACCGCGCTCGACCGTGGACCGCCAACGCTGAGCGCCGGATGCACTTCCATGCCCGGGCAGCGCTGGTCCGAGAGTGGCGGGAAGCGTTCAAGGTGCTGGCCCTCGAGGCTGGCATTCCATCGTTCGACCGCATCGCGGTTACCGCCATGCCCATCCGAACTGACCGGCGCAGCCGGCCGGACGTGGCGGCCTGCTACCCAGCGGCCAAGGCAGCGGTCGACGGGCTGGTCGACGCCGGCGTAGTGGAGAACGACACGCCGGACCACGTGACCGAGATCAGGTTCACCGCCCCGGCGATGGGTTCGCACGACGCGCTGGTCCTCGTGGTGGAGGCGCTGTCGTGAGGTTGCCCGGGACCCACCAGGACAAGCGTCGCCGGGGGAGCTGCGCCAAAGGTCGGAGCCACAGCCACCGCAAGGTCGGACCGGCCAAGCGGGTCCAAGTCTCCAAGAGCCGGGAGCGTCGACTTGCGCAGGCCAAGCGCCAGCGGATGGCCGAGGTCGAGTCGTGACGTGCGGTTGCGAGCTATGTGAGCGGCTGACCGAGGCCGAGGACCGGCGAAAGACCCCCCTAGGGCGCAAAGGGGGGGGGCCATACGGTTACTCGCCCTGGCGGTGCCCCATGACCCGTCGCCCAGGCCCGCGCGCGACGACGTTCGATCGAATCGGTTTTTCGACCGCCCGATTTCGTTGAGGTTCGATGATTCTCCCTGCTAATCCGCCCATTTTCGCGGCCCCTGTGCCCGTCAAACTGCCCCATCCGCCGCGCAATTTGGGGGCTCCTGGGCGCGCTTGTTGGCGCAAAACGTGGAAAGCGGCGGGCAAATGGCTGGTCCTGGCGAGCGATGGCCCGGTGGTCGAGCGCTACGCGGCCCTCCACGATGAGGTCGCCGAGCTGCGCGACCTCATCGCCGACCGAGGCCGCGTCGGAATCGGCAGCATGGGCCAGCCGGTGACCGCGCCGGCCGTCGAGCAGCTCCGAGCGGTCGAGCGCCTGCTCCTCGAGCATGAGCGCGTCCTGGGGCTCGGACCGCTCAGCAGATCCCGGCTGGGGCTCGCGGTCCTTCAGGTCGAGGAGAAGGCGGATCTCATCGCCCAGCTCCGGGCTGAGCGTCAGGGGCCATCGTGACGGCACCGGCGTGGCTGACCCCACGTAGCGGTCCGAGCCTTGGCACCTCGGCCGCCCGGTTCATCGAGTCCCTATGCCGGTCGCCTCGCGACTCGGTCGCCGGCCCTGCCGGTTCGCCCGTCAAGCTGCGCCAGTGGCAGCACGAGCTGCTCGAGGGGCTCCTGGTCGTCGACGAGCACGGCCGGCTCCGGCACCGGACCGGCCTCGTCGGCATGCCAAGAAAGAACGGGAAGACCACGCTCTCGGCCGGCCTGGCGCTGTGGTCCCTGACCACCGGACCCGCGGGTGGCGAGGTCTACAGCGTCGCCGGGGACCGAGCCCAGGCGCGTCTGTGCTTCAACACCGCCAAGCGCATGGTGGAGATGTCCGACGAGCTGTCCCGCTCCCTGCGCTGCCTGCGCGATGCCATCGAGTGCAAGGCAACCGGAAGCGTCTATCAGGTCCGCTCGGCCGAGGCCGGGCTCTCCGAAGGGCTCTCGCCGACGCTGACCATCTTCGACGAGGTGCACGTCCAGCCGACGCGTGACCTTTGGGACACGATGGCACTTGGCGCGGGAGCCCGTCCCGAAAGCCTGCTCCTCGGAATAACTACGGCCGGGGTCCGCACCGACCGCACCGGGCGCCCGTCCCTCGCCTTCGGCCTCTACGAGCACGGCCGGCGCGTCGCTTCCGGCGAGGTCGAGGACCCGACGCTCTTCTTCGCGTGGTTCGAGGCTCCACCCGAGGCCGACTGGCGGGACCCGGATACCTGGCGAGCGGCCAATCCGGGGTTCGGCGATCTCGTCGCGGAGAGCGACTTTGCCTCGGTCGTGAAGCGGACCCCGGAGAGCGAGTTCAGAACCAAGCGCCTCAATCAGTGGGTCGCATCTGAGGCCGCATGGTTACCGCAAGGGGCCTGGGCCGCGTGCGAGGACTCGACCCGGACCATCGAGGACGGTGCCGCGTGCGTGGTGGCGTTCGACGGGTCCTACTCCGGCGACTCGACCGTGTTGGTGGCCGTGACGATCCCAAACACTCCCGAGGAGCGCCCGCACGTCGAACTGGCCGGCCTCTGGGAGCGCGGGCTCGATGACGGTCCAGAGTGGCGGGTGCCGACCGACGAGGTGGTCGACGCCATCCGCGCTTGCTGCGACCGCTGGGCCGTCCGCGAGCTCCCGGCCGACCCCTCACTCTGGCGCGACGTGCTCGAACACCTGGCGGCCGAAGGTGTGCCGGTGGTCGAGTTTCCTCAGAGCCCGGGCAGAATGATCCCAGCGACGCAACGATTTTACGAAGCGGTCATGGAGCGGCGGCTCACGCACAGCGGCGATCCGGCCCTCGCCCGCCATGTTGGCAACGCCCGCACCCGCGTCGCGCGCGGCGGCGGCCTTCAACTCACCAAGGGTTCATTCGGCCACAGCTCGCCTCGAAAGATCGACGCCGCCGTGGCGGCCGTTATGGGCTACGAGCGTGCTGCACTGCTCGAGCCCGAGCCCAAGGGCATCATCGCAATGTCCGGCACCGCGTGGCTCCGAGAGAAGGGCGGCATGCCGTACTTGGTTCAGCTCGCCAAGGAGCGTGACGCGCGGGACGCCGAGACCCTTCGCCGCTTCCGAGAGCAGGGCCACCTGTGAAGAGCTGGCTCGAGCCGGTCGAGGTGTGGCTGGGCAGGGTCACGTCGCAGGACGACCTTTTGCTCGCTCTGGCATGGATAGAAGACCAGCCGTTCAAGCTCGGCGACCTCGACGACCTCGACGCTGTGTTCGCGGTCTGCGAGGAGCGTTCGCCGTTTCCCCAGCTATTCGAGGTCCTGCGCGATCGCCTCATGGCCGAGGCGGTGAATCTCCTCCGATGATGCGCCGTCCGTGTCTCGGCTGGGATGGTCGGCCCTGCGCCCAGCTCGTCAGGCCGCCCGCTCTGCGCTGCGCGCCGCACCAAGCGCTGAGAGACCGTCAGGTCGACGCGAGCCGGGGCACTACGGCCGAGCGCGGGTACGGGAGCGAATGGCAGCGCGAAGCCCGCGCCACCCTTCGGGCTTGGGTGGCCGAGCACG
>Ga0181518_10003326_pt1 | contig 14941 bp, 14 predicted proteins | sample PEATcosm2014_Bin_28_FD_119751 | JGI IMG/M metagenome (GOLD analysis project Ga0181518, IMG submission 119751) | Peatland microbial communities from MTU Mesocosm Facility, Houghton, MI, USA - PEATcosm2014_Bin01_60_metaG | ecosystem: Environmental > Terrestrial > Soil > Wetlands > Peat | place... | reverse complement strand
CGACGTCTTCTACGGCGCGGCGGCGCAGTACGCGAAGATCCTTGGGGCCAAGGGTATGAAGGTCTACCGGGAACTGGCCGAGGCCGAATGGGCGGGTGTGCCGGCGCGGACCGCCGGGCATGAGCGGAGCGAGCCAGTCCGGCACTTCCGCATCACGCACATCATGGAATCGCTGGCGCAGACCTCGGGCGATATCGCAGAACTGGTTGCAGTGATGAGCCGTGACCTTTCGAGCGCATACGGCTACTGGAGAATCGCCGAGGTCTATCGCGAAGCCCGCCAGCACGACAATGCTCTGCTATGGGCGGAAAAGGGGCTGAAGGCATTTCCGGAACGCACTGACGACAGACTACGCGAATTCGCGGCGGAAGAATACCACCGGCGCCGGCGCCACGGCGATGCGATGAAGCTGATGTGGGCCGAATTCTCGGAACGGCCATTCTTGGAGGGCTACAAGACCCTGGAACGGCACGCGAAGAAGGCGGGCGCCTGGCCGGAGTGGCGGGAGCGCGCGCTGGCCGAGATCCGGCTGCGAATCGCGAAGGCCAAGGAAAAAGCGCGCGGCCAGGCTCGGCCCCGCTGGATCCAGGCCGATGACAACCATTCCGTGCTCGTCGAGATCTTTCTGTATGAAGGCAAGGCCGACGAGGCTTGGCGGGAGGCTGGCGCAGGAGGTTGCTCGGACAGTCTGTGGCTCCGGCTCGCGGCCACCCGCGAGAAAGAGCATCCCGAGGACGCCGCACCCATTTACTTGAAGCAGGCCGAAGCCGGCGTCGCCCGCACCGGCAATGGACGATATGAGGAGTCCGTCAGCCTGCTGGTGAAGGCCGCAGCTGTCATGAAGCGGATGGACCGCAGCGCCGAGTTCGTGAGCAACTTGGAAGCCCTCCGCGTGAAGTACAAGATCAAGCGGAACTTCACAAAGCTGGTGGAACAAAAGCGGAAATCGCTGTATGCCTTATGAGAGACTCGTGACGCCGTAAGGAACGACGGACGCTAGACGCCATGCAAGATGCGCCCCAAGTCCTCCATGGGGCCGCGACCGCGCGGTCGCGGAATTGCCGCCGCGCAACCGTTCGTGAAGCCGTGGCACACGCTTCAATGGGGCCGCGACCGCGCGGTCGCGGAATTTTATGCAGCAATCGCTATCCACGGCGGCAACCATCAAGCTTCAATGGGGCCGCGACCGCGCGGTCGCGGAATTAATGCCCACCAGCAAAAGAAAACAGCGCGCGGTTGCCGCTTCAATGGGGCCGCGACCGCGCGGTCGCGGAATTCGATTCCGGAGATCAGGCAACCGTTCGCCGACAGGGGCTTCAATGGGGCCGCGACCGCGCGGTCGCGGAATTAACACCTTCGTCGGGGATTTCGGTTATGAAATCGTGCTTCAATGGGGCCGCGACCGCGCGGTCGCGGAATTTTGAGTTCAACGAAGTATGTCATGACGCAATTGTAGAGGCTTCAATGGGGCCGCGACCGCGCGGTCGCGGAATTAATGTTCCTGATGGTTGTTTATCTCCTGCATTTACGCTTCAATGGGGCCGCGACCGCGCGGTCGCGGAATTGATTTCAACTTCGCGGGGATCGAGCATTATCCGGTGATGCTTCAATGGGGCCGCGACCGCGCGGTCGCGGAATTGTCGTGATCCTGCTTGATCTCCGCGTCCACTTGTTGCTTCAATGGGGCCGCGACCGCGCGGTCGCGGAATTGGTATTCGCTCAGGCGTTGGCTGAAAGCCCAACTGGCTTCAATGGGGCCGCGACCGCGCGGTCGCGGAATTGACGCGCTGATCGCAAGGGAGGACGGGGCGGCCCGGCTTCAATGGGGCCGCGACCGCGCGGTCGCGGAATTACGGGTCCAGGCAGCAGACTTTTCATCTTCACTAAGCTTCAATGGGGCCGCGACCGCGCGGTCGCGGAATTGCGAAGGGGTTGGTGGCGATGGACTGGTGGGCGACGCTTCAATGGGGCCGCGACCGCGCGGTCGCGGAATTGCCGCACCCCGCGGCATACCAACCGGTTGCCGTCGAGCTTCAATGGGGCCGCGACCGCGCGGTCGCGGAATTACACCAACGGCATTGAGAGTGTCTGGGCTGTCCTGGCTTCAATGGGGCCGCGACCGCGCGGTCGCGGAATTGCAGCAGCGCGCGCAGCAGATCCAGGACTACATCGCCGCTTCAATGGGGCCGCGACCGCGCGGTCGCGGAATTTACCATCCGGCACCAGCACTAACACAATTACGGTGGCTTCAATGGGGCCGCGACCGCGCGGTCGCGGAATTGGCGGTGGCTCGACTGGTGATTTTGGTTCATCGGGGCTTCAATGGGGCCGCGACCGCGCGGTCGCGGAATTTTTTTGGCTTTGTGGCAGGAGTGCTTTGTGGAACAATTGCTTCAATGGGGCCGCGACCGCGCGGTCGCGGAATTACGCCGCTGCGCGCCGCAAGAGCATCGAACAACTAACGCTTCAATGGGGCCGCGACCGCGCGGTCGCGGAATTGCTGGCACACGCGCGCATGTTCATGCTTGACGTGCCGCTTCAATGGGGCCGCGACCGCGCGGTCGCGGAATTGTTGAAGAACAGGCCAAGGCCGGCGATGATCGTGCGCTTCAATGGGGCCGCGACCGCGCGGTCGCGGAATTGACCAAGCCTTACTCGGTTGCGACAAACACGTTTAAGCTTCAATGGGGCCGCGACCGCGCGGTCGCGGAATTGTCAACGGCGTAACATGCACGGTAACCGGGATTACGCTTCAATGGGGCCGCGACCGCGCGGTCGCGGAATTGCATCCAACCCGTTTGCTGCGCTGGAAGCCAGCCTAGCTTCAATGGGGCCGCGACCGCGCGGTCGCGGAATTAGACTTGCAGGTCTTCGCCGCACAGGGACAGAGCGCGCTTCAATGGGGCCGCGACCGCGCGGTCGCGGAATTGTAAACGTACACGCCGTCCTCTTGCGATATCTGAGTGCTTCAATGGGGCCGCGACCGCGCGGTCGCGGAATTGGCCAGCCACTGTCGTCACCGTGTCGCCGATCGTTGCTTCAATGGGGCCGCGACCGCGCGGTCGCGGAATTGTTCGACGGAGACGCAGAATCCGTTCCGGTCAAGTAGCTTCAATGGGGCCGCGACCGCGCGGTCGCGGAATTATGGTCTGTTCGAACTCGTGGCGCTCGACAAAAGTGGGCTTCAATGGGGCCGCGACCGCGCGGTCGCGGAATTACCGCGATGGCAGCGAACAGCGCGAGCGCGCACACGCTTCAATGGGGCCGCGACCGCGCGGTCGCGGAATTCACTACCCCGTCGCCTGGGCGATGGACTTCAACGTGCTTCAATGGGGCCGCGACCGCGCGGTCGCGGAATTGTTGCCCGGCCGGATCACCGCGCCGCGCTCGCCGGGCTTCAATGGGGCCGCGACCGCGCGGTCGCGGAATTCGGTCCAGTCGCTGCCGCCATTTACGCCACCTCCTCGCTTCAATGGGGCCGCGACCGCGCGGTCGCGGAATTGATGCGGATACAGTACAGATATCCGCCATCGCGCCGGCTTCAATGGGGCCGCGACCGCGCGGTCGCGGAATTTAGGACACCCCGGCGTGAACCGGGAATGTCATGCCGGGCTTCAATGGGGCCGCGACCGCGCGGTCGCGGAATTCTGGCCGGATCGGGCAAGATAGCCGCCGTGGACACAGCTTCAATGGGGCCGCGACCGCGCGGTCGCGGAATTGACATGTGCCGAGAATGTCTTGATACGTGTAGCGCTGCTTCAATGGGGCCGCGACCGCGCGGTCGCGGAATTGACTACATACAGCGCAAATTGTCAAATAAGTCCCCTGCTTCAATGGGGCCGCGACCGCGCGGTCGCGGAATTCTGTGGATGATTTTGGCCCTTGGTGGGCTCTCTTTGGCTTCAATGGGGCCGCGACCGCGCGGTCGCGGAATTTTCCGCGCGTATCTAATCGCCGCTCGACACGCCCACGGCTTCAATGGGGCCGCGACCGCGCGGTCGCGGAATTGGCCACCGAGCAGCGCATGCACCCAGGCGGCATTGGCTTCAATGGGGCCGCGACCGCGCGGTCGCGGAATTATTGCGCTGGGTGTGGACATTTGCATTTATCCTCTCGGCTTCAATGGGGCCGCGACCGCGCGGTCGCGGAATTTAGGGGCACGGCAGACGGTTGCCAATACGGCCGCGTCGCTTCAATGGGGCCGCGACCGCGCGGTCGCGGAATTGGGAAGAGCTGAGCACGGGCTACACGGACGGCAACGGGCTTCAATGGGGCCGCGACCGCGCGGTCGCGGAATTGACCAGGTCGAGGCGGAGGGGCACCGGAAAATCGCGCTTCAATGGGGCCGCGACCGCGCGGTCGCGGAATTGTGGCGGACGCGGCGGCGGAGATTGTCACGCTGTCGCTTCAATGGGGCCGCGACCGCGCGGTCGCGGAATTGCAAGGGGACGGGTTGGTGGCGACGTTTCCAATCTTGCTTCAATGGGGCCGCGACCGCGCGGTCGCGGAATTCTCGCTCCGTGCCCCACTCACGCTCCCATACACGCCGCTTCAATGGGGCCGCGACCGCGCGGTCGCGGAATTAAGGTGTTCGGGGACCTGAGCACGGTGGCCGGCATCGGCTTCAATGGGGCCGCGACCGCGCGGTCGCGGAATTTGGTATAGCCCGCTCGCTTTGAACACCTGCGTTTCCAGCTTCAATGGGGCCGCGACCGCGCGGTCGCGGAATTATCTTTACGTTGCATGACTTCCAATGCTTTGTCGTATGGCTTCAATGGGGCCGCGACCGCGCGGTCGCGGAATTCTGATTGCAGCGATCTTCCGAGCAGGCCGCAGAATGGCTTCAATGGGGCCGCGACCGCGCGGTCGCGGAATTTGGCGGTGGCGATGGTGCTGCTGTACCGGCTGGTGGAGCTTCAATGGGGCCGCGACCGCGCGGTCGCGGAATTGTGGCTACAAGGCGCGGGTGGCGTCCACGCGGGTGGCGTCCACGCTGAACGGCTTCAATGGGGCCGCGACCGCGCGGTCGCGGAATTGCGGGCTCGCTGAGCGCGGCGGCGCGCACACGGAAAGCTTCAATGGGGCCGCGACCGCGCGGTCGCGGAATTGATCGGCAAAGGGAAACAGGCGGCCATCGGGACGGCTGGCTTCAATGGGGCCGCGACCGCGCGGTCGCGGAATTAGCCCTCCCACTATCCTATTCTGTTTTCAAAGACCTGCACATGCCGTCGCGAGCGGCCCCACGCGCCCGGCGCGTTTCGCCGTCGTCCCTGGTCCCACGCCGCCGCAAGTTATTGAAACCCATTCCACTTATTCCTCGCGAGCGGTCTCCGCGTTTTCTCCGGCGCCCGGCCGCTCGCATCCGTCATCGCGTAATAAAGACCGGGTAATCCCCGATCTCTCCCTCGATCACTCTGCCCAGCAATCGGGCCTGCACTTCGAGCAGCCGGCGGTAGCTCACCCGGTACTCGAAGATAGGATGCGTCACCAGAGTATCCATCCTCAACTCATAGGCATGGTAAAAGCTTTTCCGCCCGCCGGGGGTTAGCGCCACCGCGTCTCCCGAGCGCATAAAATCCGCCGCCGTTACCATGCGCGTGTTGATCGCGTTGATCACCGCCGAATCCACGATCAGCGGGCGGAAGGGCTCCATCAGGTCCAGAGCCAGCGCGGGCCTCCCGAAGCGCGGCTGATGGTAGTAACCCATCATCGGGTCGAAGCCCACCGAGTAGCACGCGATGGTCAGGTCTTTCGTCAACATGCTGTAGCCCAGCGATAACAGGGCGTTCACCGGGTCGCGCGGGGGCCGCCGGTTGCGCCCCTCGAAGTCGAGCCGGAAACCTTCCGGCGTTTCCGCTTTGTCTCCCGCCTTCAGCATGCCGTCGAAGGCCCCGAAGTACAGACGCGCCGCGTTGCCCTCGATCCCAAGCAGTTCCTCCACACTATCCGCCGCGTCCGCGCGCGCCGCCATCCCGATCATTCCACGCAAGCATATTTCCGGCGGCTCGATGTGGTTCCGCAGCAGCATCGTGCGCTGGTTCCGGATCTTGCCTCCCACCAGCCTGCGCGCCAGCTTCAGGCAGAACCACGGCTCGGTCGCCAGACGAAACTGCGCCTGCCGCAGGAAGACGTTCTTGGTCGCCATTCCCGTCGTGATGCCGTAAAACCAGCCGCCTTGCGAGAAATAGCAGACCGGGATTCCCGACTCGCACAGCAATTGTGTCACTTGCGTGGTCACTTGGATGTTGCCCATCAGATTGAGCTGCGAGATCTCGATGGGGCGTATCTCCTGGCGGAGTGTGTCCTTCTCCTTCACCTGAAGCACTTCCCCGGAGCGCCCCACTCTCAGCCCCTGGGTGTTCAGGTAAACGGGCCGCAGATCGGCCCTCGGCGCGATTAGGCGGCGCGTCTCCTTGAGCGGCGGTTTGCGGGGCACGACCATCTCTTCGAAGAGCGCCAGTTGCCCCGTGGCTTCCTCTTCGGCAGCGTTGCGGAGCTTGGTAGTCTCGCCAGGCAAGCAGATGGAGTTGAGCGAACAACCGGGGCACTTAGGCGAATCGTCGAGCGGCAGAGGGATGCGGCCAGCTTCGGCCAGCGCCCACGCATCGCGGATGGCCGCCTCGGTTTCGTCGATCACATCTTGAGTCAACGGAACGCGTACGCGCTGCCGCGTGGCGGAGTAGAAGATCACGCCCTCCTCGACGCGGTATCCGTTCTCGCGCAGCACCATGGCCTGCACGGCCAGTTGCGCCCGGTCGGCAGGCCAGATCTGGAGCGCTCCATCCACTTCGTACGGCTTGCCGTGCTTGTAATCGACGGGCGTCACGCAGCCGCCCTCGACCTCCAGCAAGTCCATTTTGGCGATCACGCGGAGGCGGTCGCTCGAAAGCGTGACCGCACGCGTTTCGAGGGTTTCCTCCGCGAGCTGTCCCGGCGATGGCAGCGGCTTGCCACCCTTGTCAACGCGCTTGTGCTGGAGCTTGCCTTCCACGGTGTCGGCGCTCTCTTGGAACAGGCCCTCCACCCATTCATAGAAGAACAGACGCGGGCAGTAGACAAACTCGTTGACCATGCGGGCGGGCATGTAGTCCGGCAGATCGCGGGCGGGCTGTACCGGGAAGGGCGGGATGGGAAGCGTAGCCATGATTTACACCACGATGCAGGGCGCATCCACAGAGGTATAGGGCTTGCCGAGCGCGGTGATGACGCGGTCGCCGCGCCCCTCGGCCGGGCCCAGATACACGAACAGAACCTGATCCTCTTTGTGGTGGATAATCGCCGACAACTCTCCTCTCAACCGCACCAGATCGGCCGCGGTCAACTGGCATTCGAAAACCGAGAACTGAAGATGGTCCCCATACCCGCGCATAGTCTTAAACACCAGCCGTAGCCGCTTCTCATCGGCGATGTCGTAGGAGACAAGGTAGGAGGAGCGCATGGGATTAGTCAGTATGGAAAGAGGAGACCATACCCCCGATAGCGTCGATCACCGACGATGAGCGGCCCCCTGACAGGTTCAGCGAATTCCAGCCGCGCATGGGTGAGGATCGCGGACTCCCCGGGGGGCCGATATTGTTCGGCGCGCAACGTGCCGGGCAAAAGAGGAGATGGCGTGAGCAAAATGGAGCAGGTGTCTACTAAATCGCGCGGAAGGCCTATGTGACGCAGGCTCGCGCGCAGCAGCGCACTCCACTCAGCAAGCTTGCGAAGGTAGCGCTCGTCCCTTGTCAGTTTCCGTGAGCCGTCCGGTGTTTGATTGGGGACTTTGAAACCACGGGCAAGGGCGACTGGCGTCACGGAGTGCCACACTCGACTGGAGCGCACAAGTTGTGACCAAACCTTGTCCTTTTCGGGTCCGTGATCGAACAGCCGGAGGCAATAATGTGACGCACCGACCTCGATGTCCTCCCCGTCCAATGAGGCAGATAATGCTTGATAAACATCGACTGCTTGGGCCTCCATCTCGGGGCGGGCATAGCCAGCGAGCGCAATGCGCCGAACACGCCCGTCGGCCTTCCCCTGAGAGTTGATGGACGGCAATGGTACAAATGCCAAGTGCGGCTGCTCGGTGCGCGTTGACTGACCCGGAGGATGACCGCTGATCAGCTCCTGAGCGACATCGGGATCATCCCACCGTCCGCTGTCCAGTGCAAAATCAACCGCTCTTTGTCTGACTCGGCTACGCCAAATTCCAGCGTTCTCGGCGTCGCATGAAAGCGGCACTTCGTCGGGATCACCCGTCTCGGCAAGGAGTTGGAATATCGCCACGTGAACAGGGCGCAGTCCCTCCGCCACGCCACGAGCATAGCCCTGAGCGCGAAGGAATCGGCTCGCCGGCGATTTCTGGGTCCGGCCCGGCACGGGCTTGGTGTGATTGCCTACGAGGCCATTGGTCGTTCCGCACTTCGCAACCCAGAGATCGACATCGGCCACTTCGTTCGTTGGCCACCATCTTTCGCCTCTTCCGTCCGGGGGGCCGTCTTTCGTCAATCGTTCAAACCGCGCTTCGATCTGGTCCTCAGCACGGCCGAGATATCGAACCTGGGCAGTCAAGTCTGCCAGAACTCCAAGATGTTGTGCCGCCGCTTCTTCGTCAGCGGGACTCCGCAACTTCCATATGTATTCGACCTTAAGCGGATCGATTGATCGTCCGACGGCACGGCGTGGCAGCGTTGGTGCAAGCAAGATGGATGTCTTCAGCAAATCGCTGCCGTCAGGATTATTCTGCGGAATCGCCAACCGAAAGCCCGTCGCAGAGCCAGAATTCTCTGAGATCACTGAAGCAAGAATTTCCGGCGGAGGCTGCTGTTCGAGCCATCCCAGCGCCTCCAGCGCATCCTCTGCCTCCGAGCCCGTGTTATCCGCGGGAACACCGGTCAACGCAGCGGACATCAACGCTTGATGGATGCGCCCAGGCGATGGAGGCCAATCCAATTCCTCCCTCCGGTCCGGCGTGAGTCGCGTACCCTGATAGCTATGGGCAATAAAGCTACAGTGCAAAACGAGGATCATCGCGATCTCTTGCTTGGCTTGCTTTTTGGCTCCTGGGCAACCGGGATACTCGGGGCGGGTTGCGCAGGCGCAGGTGCGACCGTGACACCGAAGTCCACTTTGAGCGACTCTTTGGTAACGCTATACGGCCCTGCTGTATCGGGTATGCCGACGGTCCGCTTTGCATTCGCGGCGACCGCTACCAGCACATCGCGACTATCATAGAGGCTTTTCAATTTGGCGGCGTCACAATAGGTCGAATTACCTCCGCGAAGATCGACGACATGCTCCGACTTGCCCACCAGCTCACAGCCTGAGCGCAACCGGTGACTGCCGGTTGAGCGGGGGTACGCTTCAGCGAGTGCGGAGATGGCGAAAACATAGCGTCGCGCTGCATTTGTCCGCGGCCCGTCAACCTCGCCGCTGTCATTTCGGCAAACGAGTCGCGCAATGTCTGTCAAGGAAATGAGCGCCAGGCGTTCAATCTTGCCCTTTACCAGCACGCCCCCCAATCCCTCGCTGGGCACGCTCTTGTAGCCTTGCTCGCCCATCTTATCCTCTTCGGCTTTCCCGGTGGCGGGCCTCTCCAGCACCACGGCTGCGAATTCATCGGCCGAGTAGGGGCCGCTGTACAGTGCATGCCGACGACAAGGTACGACATCAAAAGCGTCGATCCGCGATAAGAGAAGCCGAGCGTGTTTGTGTTTCGGCTCTTCACCTCGGCTGTCCCAGAACCCGAAAACGATGCTGGTCGGCATCAATTGGAGGAGGTTTAGCGCATCGCCATTCGCGAAGTTGGCAATCGCCGTTTTGACGTCATCACGTTTGTCCGAAAGTCGAATGCGGAAATCCGCAATCCGATGCGGGAGGCGTAAGACACTTTCCTCGCCGCCCCTGCCCTGTTGGCGAGGAATACTGATGGATGCTTGGGGGACCAAAGCCCGGAGCCGGTCGTCCTCGATGAACGCAACCTCTGTCCGGTTGGCCTGGGACTGTGGAGAATCCACCGTGCAACGGTCGGCTTTGATGATCTGGGGCCGCGGCACGGTCGTCCTGCCCTTCCCTTTAATCGTCTCCTGAACCTCACCATAGACGATACCTGATAGATCATAAACGGGTGGATCGTTGTCGCCCGTGCCCGCATAGGATGCCGGGAACACCGGGAAGTCCATGCCTCCCGCTGGTTCCAGCGATTCGATGACGCGAATCACTGCTGGCAGTTCGGCTGCTGTGCCCGGTTTGCGCGTCTCAACGCCCAGCAGCCGGTCGAGGAGATCGATGGCTTGTTGCAGGTCAGCTTCGTTTAGGCTTGTTTCTGTGCTCATATCCTTTTCTCAATCGTTTGGTTTCGAGTATTGCTTCGGGAAAGAACCGGAAGGCGCCGCCCGACCCATATGCGCCACCTCGCCGTGCGACACTATACCGCCGTGCCGGAAGCCCGTCCAGTCGCCCTGCGACGGCGTTGGGAACTAATGACACGGAAATGGGCTGAGTCCAGATAGCGTATCCTACAGCATTGTCATCCAACTGCCACCCTTGGATAGCAGCGAAGAATGACGCTGCCGCGATGCCCAGGAGTTCGACAGCCGTGTATATCGGGTCTCGATCGCCGCTTCCCTCAGCATTCGAACTAAAACCACGATCATAAGCGTGCGAGCCTACACGAGAATCGAAGCCCCAGCTTGAAATCCCGAAGGTCGTTTGGAATAGCCAAGAGCCGTTGGCACTTGGTGGCTCAAGCTTCGCCCGCTGCTTCTCAAGCAGATCCTTAGCAGGTTCCTGATTGGCAGCGAACGTCTTGAATGGCGAGCTCTCTTGCCCGTTGCCAGCGAGCGAAATGAATGGATTAGAACCGAGCTCGTTGTCAGCGATGAAGGTCCCCTGCTCTTTGCCGCCAATACCTGAAACCCAGCGGAGTTTCCGAAGAAACGCGTCCGCGGCATCGAGCAGCGATGCCTGGCTGATCGCCGTCTTTAGTACAAATCCTTCCTCAAGCCACCAGCAGGTGGACTCACGGGGGCGAGCGTCCGGCATTCGTGAAGTCAGCGCGGCGAACGCTACGGCGGATAGGACATGGGCCAGATTCCGCTCATCCAGCGGTAGTGGTATCTCATGCAGACCGTCATTGCTCATCGCCGTCCTCCTCCTCATCAGGCTGGCTGGACGCAACATCTGCCGCTTTGATCAAGGCCTCCAAGTAAGCCAGTCTCCACGGGCCGAGGAGACGCTGCAGACGGGAAAAGCGTTCGGCCGACTCCAACCGTTCAACGGATTGCTGCTGCTTCCCGACCTCGCATGAGAAGCCATGGTTCGAAATCCAGGGGCGCAGATGCCCGTGATGCGAGGCGACCAAGTGGCGCCAGAGATCAAGCCATTGCTGTGGATCGCCTAAGCTATCCGGTACGGCTGGTGAGCACGCGCGCGTCTTGAGGAGCGATTCCCATTCGTGTCGAAATCCTCCCATCGAAGCAGGCCGTTCGATCAGCGGCTTCGCGACAGGATGCGCGCAATCCAGATTACCCATGGCTCGCTGCCACTTGCAGTTGCGCTTGCCTTCATCGTGAACTCTCGCTGCTTCGACGAGCAGGGTCCGCAAAAACTCGTTGCCAGGTGCCAAGGCCTCGGCGATCCTGGCAGCGTCTTTCTCGGCTCGTGAAAGGTGGCCAGGATTTCCGTTCGAGTCATCCAGGAGCTGTCGCAGCACTGGTCTCTTCGGTTTCAGGTATTCGAAGCGAAACACGGCGTCGCCGATTTTCAACCGGCATCGTAACCGGGGTTGCCACGTGGGGTCTGGGGTCGGATCACCCAGCGAAATGCGTTCGGGCGACTGCTCCGCATCACCACGCTTCCCAATTCGGGACGCTCCGTCGTCAGACCTCAGGAGAAAGTCACCAACCTCCACTTGGACGATCCGCCGCCAATATGCGGGCCGCTGAGTCGATACCCCGTCGAGCACATCACGCGAAGCGACGTCGTTCGATCCCTCAATAAGCTTCTTCAGACAGTCGTGCGAAGCGGCCAGGGTGGGCAGAACCAGTATCGAGCCCGGCTGGATCAGTGATCTATCCTGGCGATCCGGAGTCACCGACCATTCTTCCCCGTCGAAATGGGCGACAGGAATCGCAGAGGCTTCCGCAGACGAGAACCAATCCCTTGTGGTAGCGATTGGCACAAAATGCAGTTCCGCGCGGCGGGGCGGGAAAAGCCGGAAAACCTCCTCGACCGCGGCCGTGACGGCCTGATCGTCGTCTTCCTCTTCGCCCTCGTCTGTCGGGCCGCCGGCCAAAGCATCCATCTCCAGCCGGAACGCAACACCAATGAGAGGAGTGCCTTCCTCATCCGGAAGGATGCCATAGAGGAAGGGATGGACGGGCAAGAAGGTATTTCGCGGTTTCGTTGTGCCGGACCAGTGTTCAATGAGGGCGTAGGTCAATGGCGGCACGGCAACAGGTCCACCCGTGACGCACGAAATCGGATGATGAAGCCACCTCAAAGCGGGAGCCGTGAGAAGTTGCTCCGAGACGGACTTATCTTTTCCGCGGAGTATGACCCTCCACGTCGCCGCAGTGGTAATTGCACGTGGATCCACGCTCTCGGCCTTTCCGTCTTCATCAGGGGACACATCTTCGGGCCGCTCGCTGTCGGTTTCCGTCTCCTTCGTTTTCTCTTTCGCCTCCTTTGCAACGGCGCCCCGCCAATGAGCTCCCACCAAGAGCTGAGCGGAAGGATCGTTTTTTTCACGACGCAACGATCGAGCCAGTTTCAGCATTCGCCTCCGGATGTCACGCTCCGCCTTCTGGCGCTTGGCGGCTTCCTTACCGTCCCCGCTCTCGCCGCTCTTCGCGAATATCGTCATGGTCGGCGGGTCGCATTGGCCGGACTGGAAACTGCGGCTGATGCGGCCTCGCCGGTCCAGGCGTCCCAGCCGCTGGAGCAATGTTGGTAATGAAGCGAAATCGCAGACAATTGCGGCGGCATCTGCATCGAGACCCACTTCCGCAGCGGCGGTCCCAACGAGAAAAGCCGTCTCGCCTGCTGCACCGATACCGGAACTCTCCTCTGGCTGAAAGCGCCGGAATGTCGCGTCCTTTTCGAGTCGGTCGCGCTCATACCCCCGACGTCGGCCAGTGATCGTCAGAACCCTCCCCTTGAACTGCTTCTCAAGCTTCTTGCCGATCCTGTTCGCGGCCCCGGCCTCACGTATAAATACCGCGACGGTATCAACTTTATCCGCGAGATCCGCGGCGGCCTTCCGTATCGCATCTTCCGGCTTCTGGTCTTTCGCAACCCACCGGATTCTCACCTGGCGAGTGCGCGCAGCCAAGAGGCGGTCGATTAGCCGGGGGTCGTCTTCGTCTTCCGGGATCAACCGGAAAACAGAGCCCGCTCTTGGGGACGGTAAAGCCGGAGTTGCGGAAAGCTCCGTGGTCCAGAAAGGAAGCTGGTCGAAAACGGACGAGATGGTTTTAGGACCGTTATGGCCGGCATTTGCAGTCAGATTGGAGAATTGGCGGAGCGTGAGCACGAATGCCGGCACGAGATGAGCTTCATCCACACAGATCCACGCATCAACGGCTAAAAGAGCGGCTTGCAGCGGTAGGCTCCATTTGCCTAGACTGTAGCCCTGGAAGAGTAGCCGGCTGCCGATCTGGTCAACGGTACCAATGATAAGTTGTGGCACAGATGGTGCCACGGACCATTCCCGATCATCAATGAGTTGGCCGCGAAGTTGAACAATGCGGAAGACTTCATTCCCGTCCCCACTCGAGGCCGCTAGCCCTGCGCGAAGACCAGCGAGCGAATCGTCGGCGGCTCCATTGGCAGCCAACTTCTCCTGTAACCTGTCCGCTAGCCTAAATACCTGTTGTACAAGCACGCGTCGGTTCACGACCCAGACCAATCGGCGGGGCACCGGCGTATTCGTTGCTCTTTGTGACCCGTACCAGGCTAAAGCCAGAACCCAGATGACTATGAGATCGGTTTTTCCGGCGCCGGTCGGGAGATCAACAAGTGTCGGATGCCACCCATCCGTGAGCCTGAAGTATAGTCTACGCATCCAAAGCATCGGCGGCTGTTCGCGGAGTAGCACGTAGTTCGATTCAAAAAACTGCTCGCGCTTGGCAGTGGCTGATTCAGTACATCGAATGTCGGTTGTCATCGATTTTGACCTGCCGAGGAACGAGGCTGCGCGGGAAATCGGAATTCTTCCTGCCAGTGGTCAGCGCCACTCTCGATTCCGGACAGCGGCGCGAACAGGCGCCCGAAGTACTGTCTCATCTCCGGCGTGAGCACGAAGCTTCGACTATACGCCGATTCACACACCACGTAAAGCCTCGATCAACCCGCTGAATGAAGACTCACAGGTGGGAACATGCCGGCCGCCGAATGGCGGATGCGACGTCGGTTATGCGTTTTTCAGAAGCCCCCGGCAGAATGAATTCGCTGTCCGCTCGACGGTCGCTGTGGCTTCATCATGCGTCGAGGTTTGAACCATCTGGTTCACCAATCGTTCGAGGTCTGGTTCCGACTTGACGAGCGATTGGACTTGCATAAGCGCTGGTGGCGAGCAAATGCGGGCAACGTCGCGACCAAGCAGTTCCGCGCCCGCCAGCTCCATATCGTAGGCCGCGGCTTCCAGCAGATCCATTTCCTGGTCGTAGAGGCGATCCGTGTTGCCGGCATCGGCATAGGTGGTGACGAGCGTATAGAGATCGGCGGCGTCCTTGTTGCTCTCTCGACCTCGGTCCGCCCAAGCGATCAGTTTGAGAAGCGTGAGACCGGGCACGGACGCCACGCGAACCGTCAGGCCGGCTTCGATTTCCATGGAAATGGCTGAAGCCAGTGCCTCCTCGAAGCCAGCTACGTTCATGACAACGTCCTGGCGTGGCGGCCACGCGATCGTACCGCTGGGAGATGCCACTCCGCGAAAAGGGATGAGATCGACAGGAAT